>Ga0115031_1003804_pt1 | contig 11170 bp, 7 predicted proteins | sample Maine_Asex4_meta_FD_87301 | JGI IMG/M metagenome (GOLD analysis project Ga0115031, IMG submission 87301) | Marine algal microbial communities from Maine, USA - Maine_Asex4_metaG | ecosystem: Host-associated > Algae > Red algae > Unclassified | place: Maine, USA | collected 2015-01-05 | reverse complement strand
TGTGCGCTGAGCGTTCCGCAATCCAGTAGAGCACGATCGCTGCGGTTGCCACGATGCCCATCAGAGCGATCGTCTCGCGCCGCCCGAAGGCTTCAGCGAGTAATCCGAGCGGGAGCGCAGCGATGCCGAAACCGGCGAAGCTGAGCTGCAGGAGCGACTGGACACGGCCTTGGTGAGATGGTTCGGTGAGGTTCAGCGCAATCGCGTTCGACAGCGACTGGTAGCCCGTCGTGCCGCCGCCGATGATGACCACGACCACGACTGCCACCCAGAACGTCGGCGAGATCGCCAAGGCAGCGACGCCACCGCCGAAGATCGCTCCGGTGACCACCATGACGCGCCAACGGCCCGGTTCGTCGGCTCGTCCGGCCAGCCAGAGGCCGACGACGACTGCACCGATCGATGCCGCCGAGCTGATCAGCCCGCCCCAGCTGTCGTTGTCCAGGTCGAATGTGTCCTTCACCAGGGCGGGGATGAACACGACGTAGTTGAACCCGAACATGATGACGATGAACGAGCTGACGATCAACCGTCGGAGATGCGGGCGGGCCCACACGTAGCGGACGCCGTCGACGATTTCGGCGACCGGGCGAGCGGGCGGCAGGTCGGCGGGGGGAGCAACCTTCGGGAGACGCAGTACCACCAGGAACGACACGAATGAGAAGGTTCCGGCAACGAGGTAGGCGCCACCGATGCCGAAGAACGCGATGCCGGCGAGCGCCCCGGCCAACGACGGAGCGATCACCCTGGTGCCGTTCATGCTGAGCAACGACAACGTGATGGCGTTGCCGAGTTGTTCACGGCCGACCAGTTCGGTGGTGAACGCAACACGGGCCGGACCATAGAAACCGAACGCCGTGCCCTGGATCAGGCCGGCTGCGGCGAGCATCCAGAACTGCTCCCGGCCGGACACCACAGCCACACCCACTGCGATGGCCCCGGCACTCAGGGCAATCTGGCTCCACAACATCACGGTGCGCTTCGGCAACCGGTCCGCAGCGACGCCGCCGAGCGGCGTGGCGATCAGCATCGTGCCACCGAAGACCAGGTAGACGAAGCCGATGGCGCCGTCTCGGCCGGTGAGGTCCCACGCGAGGATGCCACGCAGCAGAAACTGCATCTGCACCGCCATGAACGAGAAGGTCCCAGCCCACCACAGCCGGCGATAGTCGGGGACCTTGAGCGAGGAAAACGAGCCGTTCATTCCCATCTGCTCATCTCCCTCGTCACTCGCCACCCGACCATGGTGCCCCAAGTCCGGGGAGGCCACGCCACTTCGAGGTGTGCCATGTGTCAGAGAATGGTGTCAGAGAATGGTGTCAGGGCCCAGTGTCAGGGAATGGTGTCTGCAAGGCCCGCAGCGTTCGGATCAGTTGCGTCGGGGCTTGACACGCACCGGGATCGGCGCTGGAGTCTTGCTGCTGTCGCGTTCACCCGAGATCACTGAGCCCGCGGCAGCAGCGATCGCTGCGACTGTGACGATGATGGTGATCAACACAACGACCACCGTACCCGAACGAGGTTGGTTTGTGATTCACTGTCTCGATGACCGATCTCGAAACGATGCCGGTACAAGACACCGATCTCCTGACCGACGAGCAGACCGAGACCGAGGAGCCGACTGCTGCGCACATCGTCAAGGTGAAGCGCGGCGAGAACGCTCAGGCAGTCGTGCTCGAAGCACGCGTGATGGGCACACCGGTCGAAGCACTGTGTGGTTTCACCTGGGTGCCGTCGCGCGATCCGAAGCAGTTGCCGGTGTGTGAGGAGTGCAAGGCGATGTACGGCCTGTACAAGGACTTCAACGACGGACTGAGTGATTCTCCAAGTGACTGACTCGGCCCACACCGACGACTCGATGGCTGGTCTCCGGATCCGTCAGGCCGTTCGGGCCCTGCTGATCACTCCCCTGTCCGACGTGTTGCTCGTCCGCTTCGAGTTCCCGACCCGCCAGATATGGGCACTTCCGGGCGGCGGTATCGACCCCGGGGAGGATCACCTCACGGCACTCCACCGGGAACTGGCCGAGGAAACCGGCCTGACCCACGCCGATGTCGGCCCGCACATCTGGACCCGCGAACACGTCATTCCTTTCGTCGATGGCACCTACGACGGCCAGCGTGACCAGATCCACCTCGTCCGCACCGAACACTTCGATCCCGAGCCGAGCATCGGCTGGGAGCAGATGCGAGCCGAGCGAGTCCACGAGATGCGCTGGTGGACAATCGACGAGGTTCGGTCCCAGTCAGCCAGAGTCGCCGCAGGCGAACACGGCGTCGTCGGCTTTGCCCCCATCGCACTCGCCGAACTGCTCGACGACTTCAACGACCACGGCATTCCCCGCTCCCCGGTCGTCACCGGAATCTGAATGTGTCAGGGTGGCGACGTGAAAATCGTCGACTGCACCACGTTCGTCATCGGGAATCCGCCGCCACATCACGGCGGCAAGTACTTCATCGTCGTCAAACTGACCACTGACACCGGAGTGGTCGGATACGGCGAGATCTACGTCGCCAGCGTCGGGCCGCACACGGTTGCTGCAATGGTCACCGACATCGCCGATCGACTGGTGATCGACGCCGACCCGCACCGCATCGAGCTGCTCTGGCGGCGGATCTACTCGAGTGGCTACGGGCTTCGGCCGGACCCGACGCTCGTCGGCATCACCAGCGGCATCGAGATGGCGTGTTGGGACATCGTCGGCAAGGACGCTGGCCTCCCGGTGAGCGACCTGCTCGGCGGTCGGGTGCACGATCGGCTTCGCACCTACACGTATCTCTACCCCGCTCCCGGCCGACCCGACGTGTACTCCGACCCCATGCAGGCCGCTGACCAGGCATTGTTCGAAGTCGGTCGCGGCTTCAACGCCGTCAAGTTCGACCCAGCCGGGCCGTACACCGCGTTCGACGGGCACCAGCCGAGCCTCGACGACATCGAGCGATCAGTGGCGATCACGAGCGCCATCCGCGAAGCGGTGGGTGACCGTGCTGACCTGCTGTTCGGCACGCACGGCCAGTTCACCGCCGCCGGTGCGATCAGGCTGGCTCGCCGCCTCGAGGAGTTCGATCCGCTCTGGTTCGAGGAGCCGACGCAACCCGACCAGCCCGAGGAGATGGCCCGGGTCGCACGCCAAACGACGATTCCCGTGGCAACCGGCGAGCGACTGACGACGGTCTCGGAGTTCGCAACGCTGGCCCGGCATCAGGCAGCAGCGATCTGGCAGCCGAACCTCGGGCGCTGCGGCGGCATCCTTGCCGCGAAGAAGATCGCCGCGATCGCGGAAGCGTCTGGCTGCCAGATCGCACCACACCTCTACTCTGGGCCAATCCTCGGCGCGGCCAACATCCAGCTGGCAGCGACGTTGCCGAACCTGCTCATCATCGAGGGCATCCAGGACTGGTCCGGCTTCCACGCCGAACTGTTGACCAAGCCCATCGAGTGGGCCGACGGCTACGTGGTGCCGTCACGCGAGCCAGGCATTGGAACCGAACTGAACGAGGCAGTTGCACTCGCTCACCCGTACGTGGCCGATCCCAGCGACATGACCGACCTGCATCTGGGGATGCATCCCGATCCGATCCGCTGATCGGTCATCAGCGCCCCTGTCATCTCAGGGCCCCGGTCAGCTCAGGGCGCCGGTCAGCTCAGGGCGCCGGGGTGACCAGCGTGCGATCGAGGGTGTGGACGACACCGAGGTCGGCGATTGCGTCGGCTTGGACGACCTGAGCTCCGCCGATCGTGATGGGCGACACGGCGGCATCGACGGTCCGTTCCGGTCCGGCATCGAAGGTGACCGTCGGCTGTGCTGCGAGATCGGACCCCAGCAGAATCGCGCCGGTCTTCACGTGGGCGAGCACGAACTCGCGTGCTGCGGCCGGGTCATTGAGATCGGGCGGGTTCTCGCCGGCGAGCAGTGCTGCGATGGCGGCGTTGTTGGGTGCCACGACAGTGAAGCTGGCGTCTTGGTTGGCGAGTTGCTCTCGGAGTCCGGCACGATCGATGAGGTTCGAGAACGTCGACAGATCGGGCAGCCCGGCGAGCACCGTGACCACGGTGGACTTCGGAGCCTCGGTCGTTGTGGTCGTCGTGGTCGCGGCAGCGGTGACGACTGGAACCGGGGCAAGTGTGGTTGGCGGCAAGGTCGTCGGTGCCAGGGTCGTGGGTGGCAGCGTCGTCGGTGCCAGGGTCGTCGGTGCAACGGTTGTCGTGGTGGCTTCGGTGGTGGTCGTCTCCGGCAGCGTCGTCGAGGTCTCTGGGGCCGTCGTGGTCGTCTCGACGTTCTGGGCTCCACTCAGGATCGAGCAGGTGATCGAGTCACCCACGACGAACTGGAATTCGGCAAAACTGTAGATCACGCGACGCTCCTCGGTGATCGGAGTCGTGTCGACGGCAGCATCCACGGCGAGTGCAGTGGGGTTCCCGTTACGCTCGAGTTGGCAGTTAAACCGGTCGCCGGTCAGCACGGCGTTCGGGGGCAGTACCTCTTCGACGGTGACGGTCGACGACCAGGACGGATCATCGGCCGGCGCTGCGATCGGTGTCCAGGCGAACCGTGCTCGGCCGTCGGCGTCGGTCGTTGCGACCGCCGGCTGAGGCGCTTGGGCACCTGCGGGCAGGGTCCACTGGTAGTCAGCAGGCCGATCGGCCGGCGCCACCACCTGTGCGGTCAACGTGGCGGCGACGGGATCGCCGGTCGGCGTACTGCGCGAGACCTCGAGCTGCACCGAGACGTCGGCGTCCGTCGTCGCCAGTGATGCGTCGTCGTTGGAATCGCTGCCCGAGAAGACCAGGAAGCCGCCGATGCCGAGCACGGCGATCACACCGACGGCGATTGCTGTCAGTACACCCGGCTGTTTGTGCCAGGGCTGCTCTTCGGGCAGGAGGTATTCGTCAGCCGGGGGCGGTGCGAACGGCGCATCGCCCACGGTCTGCTCGGCCTCCGTCGGTGCCGGCGTGACCGGCAGGATCGCCGTCGGATCGTTCGCGGACGACACCGGGTCCGGTGCGGGCACCACGGGCATGACTTCGGTCGGGTCGCTTGCGGGCAGCGCTGCATCTGGCTGCCATTGAGCGTCGCCCAGGTTGCCGTCAGTGGGATCCGGATCGTCAGACATGCACTGTATGTATCACCGCAACGATGCTCCGCGTCGGCACGCGGGCATCCTGCGCTGTTTCGACTGCTTCACCGGAAGTCACGGCTACGGAGCGAGCCGGGCATCGGGAGCGGGTCGAGACGTTCGGCCACGATGTTGATCACCCCTTCGGAGCGTTCGAGGCGACCACGGATCACCATGGCAGGGGCCTCGCGAGCGACCTTGCGGAACCGGTGCCAACAGCCCTTCGACACAACGACATTGATCAGACCGGTCTCGTCTTCGAGGTTGAGGAAGGTGACGCCCTGGGCGGTCTGTGGGCGCTGACGATGGGTGACCACGCCGGCGACGTGCACCATCGACCCGGGCTCGGGATCCCACAGTTGGGCCGACGTGAGCACACCGAGTGCGTCCAGTTCGGTGCGGACGAACTGTGTTGGATGGCCATCGGGCGACACTCCGGTGGCCCAGAGATCCGCCACTGCTTCTTCGACCGGCGTCATGCCCGGCAGACGCGGTGCAGCATCGCCGGTCACGATGCCGGCCAGGCGGCCGGGCCGTGACTGCACCGTGGCGCCCACGGTCCACATCGCTTCGCGACGGTCGAGTCCGAAGCACTCGGTGAACAACCCCGCCGTGGCCATGGCTTCGAGCTGTGGGAGTTGCAGGTCAGGAACACGACGCACGAGGTCTTCGGTGTCGGCGAACGGCCCACCGCTTGCTCGTTCGGCTTCGATGGCCTCGGCCAGTTCGGTCCCGATGCCACGCACAGAACCAATCCCCAGCCGGACCGCCACATCGCCCACCGAGGTCTCAGCTGCTCCACCACTCGCTGCCGCGGTGCCAGGTGGGCAGGCTTCCAGCGTTGCCTTGGCCAATGATGCGTTGAGGTCAGGGTTACGCACGACCACGCCGTGACGGCGGGCGTCGCGCACCAGCGTGTGCGGCGACCAGAACCCCATCGGCTGGGCGTTGAGCAGTGCAGCACAGAACGCTGCGGGCTCGTGGTACTTGATCCACGACGAGGCGTAGACCAGGTACGCGAAGCTCACCGAGTGCGACTCGGGAAACCCGTAGTTCGCGAATGCCTTCATCTTGATGTACAGCTCGTCGGCGATGTCGCCGGTGATCCCGTTGGTCTCCATGCCGGCGTACAGACGTTCCTTGAGCTGCTCCATCCGGCGCGCCGACCGCTTGGAGCCCATGGCTTGGCGGAGCTCGTCGGACTCGGCCGGGGTGAACCCGGCGACGTCGATCGCCATCTGCATCAACTGCTCCTGGAACAGCGGGATGCCGAGGGTCTTGCCGAGGGAGTTCTCCAGCAGCGGATGCAGGTAGGTGACCTGTTCCTTGCCGTTTCGTCGACGGATGTAGGGGTGGACCGAGCCGCCTTGGATCGGGCCGGGCCGGATGAGGGCGACCTCGACCACCAGGTCGTAGAACCGGCGCGGCTTGAGTCGCGGCAGGGTGGCCATCTGCGCGCGGGATTCGATCTGGAACACGCCCACCGTGTCGGCACGGCACAGCATGGCGTAGACGTCGTCGTCCTGCGGAAGCGTGGCGATGTCGATCTCGTATCCCCGGTGCTCGCGCACGAGGTCGACCGCGTAGTGCAGAGCGGAGAGCATCCCGAGGCCGAGCAGGTCGAACTTCACGAGGCCGGTCGCGGCACAGTCGTCCTTGTCCCACTGGAGCACCGAGCGCTTGTCCATCCGGCCCCACTCGACCGGGCAGACCTCGATCACCGGGCGGTCACAGATCACCATGCCGCCTGAGTGGATGCCCAGGTGACGAGGGGCGTCTTCGACTTCGAGCGCCAGATCCAACACCGGCTGCGGAATGGCACAATCCCTCTTCGGTGCGGCCTGCAAAGCGTCTGGCGACGCCGCCGTGCCGGACCGGATGTTCATCTTGGAGCGTTGTTCTTGCTCCTGCTGCTCCATAGTGACGCGCACTCCGCCCCAGCCGTCGACCTGCTTGGCCCACGCATCTTGTTGACCCGGCTCGTAGCCCAATGCCTTGGCCATGTCGCGCACAGCGGACCGTGCCCGGTACGTGATCACGTTGGCGACCTGGGCGGTGTGGTGACGGCCGTAGCGCTTGTAGACGTATTGGATGACCTCCTCACGCCGGTCACTCTCGATGTCGATGTCGATGTCGGGCGGACCGTCACGCTCGGGTGAGAGAAACCGTTCGAAGAGCAGGCCGAGCGACACCGCATCGGCAGCGGTGACGCCGATCGCATAGCAGACCGCCGAATTCGCAGCGCTCCCGCGGCCCTGGCAGTAGATGTCAGACCGGCGGCAGAACTCGACGAGGTCCCAGACGACGAGGAAGTATCCGGCGAAGTCGAGTTGGTCGATCATGGCCAACTCGCGGTCGATGGTCTGCCATGCCCTTGCTCGCAGCGACAGATCTTCAGAAGTGGATGGCCGTTCTCCGTAGCGGCGACGTCCGCCAGCTTCGACGACCTCGCGCAGGTACTGCATCTCGGTCAGCGGCTGCTCCCCTGTGCTTTGCGGTCCTGGCGGACACGGAAACGGGGGCAGGTTCGGAGCGACCAGTGCGAGGTCGAACGCCGCAGCGCGCCCGATCTCAGCAGCGAATTCGACCGCACCCGGATACCTCGCGAACCGCTCGAACTGCTCGGCCCCCGACCGCAGGTGGGCTCCCGATGCCCCCGGCAGCCACGCGTCGATGTCGGTCAGGCTGCGCCGAGCGCGGACTGCGGCCAGTGCGGTGGCCAGCTTGCGCTGCGGTGGCGTGGCGTAGTGCACGTTGTTGGTCGCCACACACGCCAATCCCTCCTGGCTGGCGAGTTCGTACAGCGCGTCGTTGCGTGCCGAGTCGAGCGGGTCCCCGTGATCCCACAGCTCGACGAGCACCCGATCACGGCCGAATGCTTCGACAAGCCGATGCAGCTCACGCCGAGCCGCAGCCGGCCCCGCTGCCGCCAGTGCCGACGGGACTGCGCCTTTACGACAGCCAGTCAACACCCAGGCGTGACCACTCAGGCCGTCGGCGATGTCGGCGAACGCGAACTGCGGGGCACCCTTTTCGCCAGCCAGGTGCCCGATGCTGAGCGCTCGCGAGAGTCGGCCATAGCCGTCGACACCGTCGGCGAGGACGAGCAGGTGGGTGCCTGCCGGGTCAGGCGCGTGCGCATCAGGGACGAGTCCGGTGTCGACCTGTTGTCGAGTGTCGGCTTCGGAGCGCGCCACGCGATGCTGTACCTGATCGGGCTGTACCCGGTCAGAGCGGTGAGGTCCGCAGAGCGTGATCTCGCTGCCGAACACCGTCGGCAGTCCGACAGCTCGTGCCGCCTCGGCGAACCGGACGACGCCATAGAAGCCGTTGTGGTCGGTGATGGCCAGCGCTTCGAGGCCGAGGCGGGCGGCTTCGGTGGCCAGTTCTTCGGGATGCGAGGCTCCATCGAGAAACGAGAAGTTCGAGTGGCAGTGCAACTCGGCATAGGGCACTGCGTCGGCTCGGGAACGCTGCGCAAGGTCAGTCGGAACTTCGAAGGGCTGCCGCTTGCGCGACCACGCCGGGCTGTCACCCCCACCGTTCCACGACGGACTGCCCGGGGCGCGTCCATCGCGCTGCGTGTGCTTGGCGCCTGTCCGCGACGGTTCATCCGACAGGGTGGCTTCGAGTTCGTCCCACGACCAGGACGGGTTGTTGAACCCCATCCACCCCAGTATCGAACATGTGTTCTATGATTGCAAGTTCGCCTGTTGGAGATGCCGGAGAATTCCTTCCAGCCCGGGGTCGGCCTGCTCGATTGCCGCATCCCAGTCGTACCAGCCGATCTCCTGGCTCTCACCCTCGGGAGGGTCGGGGTCAGCTGCTCCCCCGTCGAGGAGATAACGCACATCGAGATGTGTGTGCCCACGGCCGCCGGCATGCACATCGACGTGGAGCAACGCCGGCACGCCCTCTGCATCGCTGCCATCGACCACAGCAGCAGACTGGGCGAAGCAGACGTCGAGACCGGTCTCTTCGTGCGCCTCACGGAGCGCCGCGTCCCACGGTGTCTCACCGGGGTCGATGTGGCCGCCCGGTTGGAGCCAGAAACCGAGTCGCTTGTGTTTGAGCAACACCACTCCGCGCGGCCCGACCACGAGCGCCGAACCGGTCACGTGGACCGAATTCGAGTCCTGTGAGAACGGATCCTCCAACTGATCGAAGGCATCGATGAACGCTGCGATCGATCGACGCTCACGGTCATCGACAGGCTGCCTTGCCACCACGTCTCTGCGAAGCCGAGCCAGGACTGCTGCGGACTCCATCAGCTCATCTTCGACGACCGAATCATCGATTCCAAATGACACCGGTGTGACGTTTCATCTTTCTGCTTGAGTTGCAGACCAATTCGACCGATACCACGGAAAGCGGCAATTCAACCACTTACTCGTCCCACCTGGATCTTGAACGGCGGATCACCACGTGGAGGACACCCGGCGGAAACGACACATGGACCAAGACACAACCCACGCACCTCGCATCCTGGTCGCCGTCCCCGACGCCGACCTGCGACGCATCACCGTTGCCGGCCTGCGGGCCAGCGGCTTCTGCGTGAGCGCACCAACCGACGCCGAGGCAGCGTTGATGCTCACCCGTTCGTTCTCCCCTGACGTCCTCGTCGTCGATGCGCACCTGACATCGCCCGAAGGCCGTCCCCTGTTCGAGATGCTCCGGTACTCCTCCGAGCAGTATCTGCTCTGTGTCACCGGTGACAGCGAGCACCAGGTTCGAGCCGCAGCCCTGCATGCCGGTGCCGATGATGCTGTCTCGACGCCGCTCCATGTCGACGAACTCGCCGCCCGTTGCCACGCGTTGCTGCGTCGACCGCGGCAGGTACGCCAGCAAGCCGAGAGAACGCCGATCTCCTCACTCGTCTTCGGCCCATTGACCATCGACCTCGGCCGCCGTGAGGTCCGCGTCGACAACGAAGGTGTCCAGACGACTCGCATCGAGTTCTCACTGCTCGAGCAACTCTGCCGGCGCTCCACCGAGGTGTGTACTCGCGAACAACTCCTCCAAGCCGTGTGGGGACCCCGATGGGTCGGCGACAGCCATGTCGTGGACGTGCACCTGTCGAACCTGCGCCGCAAACTGGACACAGCCGCCCCCGGCACCAAGGTGATCCACACCGTCCGTGGTGTCGGTTTCCGGCTTGCCAACGACGTGACCGACGCCATCAACACGCCCTCCACCATCGGCGCCGCCACCAGCGTCGCCTGAATCTCATCGACCGCGGATCTCGCCTGAGCGCATTCGACGCCAGTGCAGACAGCGGTGCACCCCCGACGGCGACATCCCTGATCGATTGATCTCATAGACGCCACGGCGGACACGAGCCACTCTCCCGTACGCCACTTGGTGCCGAAGGAGATCGGCGATGACCTTGCCGACATCTGGTTGGGTCTGGTCCGGGTCGAACGGACGAAAGGAGCGAGCCCGTGCCGTGATCCAGTCGGTGTCGATCTGCTCGTCCTCTCGAAGACAGCGCACGACCTCGGCGAGACGCATCGGCTCGGTGGCACGGAGCAAAACCGCAAGCGTTGCTCGCCTGAGGTTGACGTCCGGGTTCGGGTTCCCTTGTGATGGAGACCGACACGATTCGGAAAGAGGTGACCTCGCCCCCTCCTCTGGCACCCCGACACCCGCATCCGTAGATCGGTCAGTCGTAGAGCGCGGCGACCCACCATCGTCGATGTTCGGCAACCACGAGGTAGGCACGCTGATCGCCGTCGCCATCATCGGTGATCACTTGGAACCGGGCAAGGCGACGATGCCCACCGGGCTCCCACCACCGCTCGTCGATCGGCCAGGGTCCCGCCCACGCCGTGATGTCGCGGACCCTGCCTCGGCGCCACCCCTGCTCCTCGTCGCCATTCAGCAACCGGAACCCGGCAGGAGGCGCCGAGACCGCTCCCCGACCACTCACCAGCACCGGCTGCCCCGCATCGTCGAGCACCTCGGCAGGATGCGGATCGGCGAACACCGTGGCTGGCGACGGGGCCGGGAGCGCCCCCGGCCACGGCCCGCTCGGACCACTACCGGTCCCCGCG
>Ga0115031_1003802_pt1 | contig 11182 bp, 9 predicted proteins | sample Maine_Asex4_meta_FD_87301 | JGI IMG/M metagenome (GOLD analysis project Ga0115031, IMG submission 87301) | Marine algal microbial communities from Maine, USA - Maine_Asex4_metaG | ecosystem: Host-associated > Algae > Red algae > Unclassified | place: Maine, USA | collected 2015-01-05 | reverse complement strand
GGTGGCGGGTGGCGGGTGGCGGGTGGCGGGTGGCAAAATGTACAGGTTGTCCGTCTTGCATGCGTGAAGGGCAACTTGCGACTTGCAACCTGAGACCTGAGACCTGCACCAACTTTAAAAGAACCGCCCCATCATCTCATGCCCCACGATTACCCGCCGCAGCTCCAGGAAGTCCACCTCGGCCTGGTGCTTCCAGATGACCTCGCCGCCGGGCGCGACGAGGATGGTAAAGGGGATCGCGCCGTTCCAGTCCGGGTCGATGGCGTCAAACATATCGTACTTCTTTTCGTCTTCGGTGAAGTGGTAGTTGGTGAGCGCGGAGTGGTTTTTCTCCAGGAACTTCAGGGCTTGCGCTCCCCGCTCCGGCTTGTCCATGCTGATGGAGACGAACTCGAAATCACGGCCGCCGTACATGCGTTGCAGTACCACGAAGTCTGGGTATTCCGCCACGCAAGGGCCGCACCAGGTGGCCCAGAGGTTGATGATGCGGAGCTTTCCGGAGTCGTCGTTTTTGAGCAGTTGTTGGACGCCGGCGACGTCGATGGCGTTCATGGTCACGGGTTGCGCTTTCCATTTCGCTTCGTCCTTCGTCTTGTAGTCCGCCTTCCAGGCCCACTTGGTGGAGCAGCCGAAGGTTTTTGTTTTCGGCTCGGCTACCTCTCCGCCCGCAAGGACGGCATCCACGGCCGCGCGGAGGACTTCGGCGTTGGCGGTGCCGGGCCTTTCGACCTTATCCATATGGCCGACGTAGCGCAGCTTCCGGGCTTTATCGAATACGTAAGTGTGGGGCGTGGCGGCGGGGCCGTACTGGAGGCTGGCGGCGTGGTCATCCCCGTCGTAAAGGTAGGGGAAGTTGAAGTCGGCGTCCGTGTGCCGGGTCACCATGTCTTCGTAGGTGTCGTCGAGATCGGAGTACCCCAGTTCGTTATACATCACACCCAGCGGGCTGTTGGGAGAGATGGCGACAACCTGCACGCCTTTCGGCTCGTACTCCGCCGTGAAGGCCTTAAGCCGTTCCTCGTAGGCCTGGGCGGTGGGGCAATGGTTGCAGGTGAAAACGACGACCAGCACTTCGGCGTCCGCGTATTCACCAAGCGTGTGGTACTCCCCGTCCACGCCGATAAGGTTGAAGTCAGGGGCCGCCGCGCCCACCGTCAGCGTCGGTACCGGCTGCTCGGGGACGATGATGGGTTTGGCTTTGAATTCAGCGGCGGTAGCGACGGTTTCGGTGACCCGATCGACGGCATCGGTGGTGGCAGGGTCGGTGTCATCACAGGCGGCAAGCAGGAGCAGGAGGGCGAAAATTGGTAAACGGAGCATGGGTATGGTCTTTTGGTTGAGGGAATATACGACGAGTGTAGTTTATTACCGGTCTTCCTTTTGCCGGTTCTAATAGTACGTCGCCCAACATGGTATCCAACCGCGTCTTCCCTTTAAACGACTAAAGGATAACACCACGGAAAAGCACTTCATTCCTTATCGGTCTGGGCACGGTTGGCGGCGGTACTAAACTGGTCCGCTCCCCTTCCCGCTGGTGAGCCGCCCGTAAAGAGTCCGCGGCTGTCGTTCGCCGTAGTTGCTCTTCGTACGGGAGCCCGGGCAGATAGCCTTTCAGGAATTTGATCTCCACCACATCGTGCGCCCGGTCGTAATCCGCCAGGCTGAAAGAGGCGGAATGGCCCATACAGGAGCAGGCATCAAGCGGCGCGGCGAATAGCAACGTCAATACCACGGTAATGAATAATCGCTTGAGCATGTATGCGGATCGGTTAATAGGGTGAACGCAAGCCAGATGCGGAACGTAGTGGCTTCGGTGCATGCAGTTACTAAGGGGTTAGGATGATTAGGATGTTAAAAATTTGAGCAGAATATACGCTGACCATTTTCCTGAATACTGCTCATCATAATATACCTAACCGCCTGGCCTTTACCACCGGAACGACCAGTCGAGAATGAACACGTCGATTGATTGTAGCCCTCAACCCCAAACCCCAAACACCAAATACACCCCAAAAAACACCACCCACGTCCCTTGATAAAAGCGCGCAATCGACTGCTGATCCGCCAGATCCAGCCGGGAGGCGACGAAGCGGTAGCCTACCAGCAAAGCCGCCAGACCGACGCCCAGGTACGTCCAGCCTACCCACAACGAATAAGCGGCGGACAGGAACAGCGTAACCGTCAGTAGCAGTCCACCACGGCTGTAGACCCATTCCCGCGATTGCAGCAGCGTCAACGTCTTGATGCCGTACGCCTCGTCGCCTTCGGTATCGGGGAGATCCTTGAACCAGGCAATGATCACCCCGAAGACGAAGATGACGGCGGTCAGCAGCCAAACCTCCCCCGGCACCCGCGTCCCCGCCCCAAGTGCCGTCCGGAAGTGGAGATAAAGCAGCAAATTCACGATCAAACCGCGCACCACGATGATGCAGAAAGCCGCCCAGAAATGATACTTCTTCAGGCGCACCGGCTCTACGCTGTACGCCGTGCCGATGAGCATGCTGGACAGCACCGTGAGCGTCAGCCAGGGCGGGTAAAAGAAGCAGGTGACGACCGCCAGCAAACCGCAAACCGCCACGATCGTTTTCCCCGTTTGCATGGAATACGCGCCACTCGCAATCGGTAAGTACGGCTTGTTGATGCGGTCGATCTCCACGTCCGTCACCTGGTTGAGGCCGGTGATGTAGACGTTGGCGGCCAGGCAGCTGAAAAGGCTGATGCCAATCACCAGCCAGTCGTAGCCACCCGCGTGCCGCGCCGCCATCAGGTACAGCGCAAGCAAGGAAAGTGTGGTGCCGATGAGTGTGTGCGCACGGCCGAAACGGAGAAAAGTGATCATGTAATAGTTCGTTAGACCGTTAGTTTGTGAGTGCACATCGGCTTTCCACGGTTGTCGGTTCCCGTCCGTTACGACCTGGTGGCTCTGAGCATCCCGTAGCGAATCGCCCCCGTCCGGAATCCCTCTTTCATGTACTTCATCGCCCATGCGCCCTTAATCGTGCTTTTCCCCGCCCGGATCAGGCCCGGCCAGTTGCGCGGGTCGAGCCCGGAAGAAATGACCGCCCCCCAGAAAGGCTCCACGGCTTTTGACCAATCGTCAGTCGCCACGTTGGTGAAACCAGCGGCTTCGGCGGCACCGCCCAACGTCGGGATGCTCACCAGCGGCGGCAGGTGGTACAGCTTGCAGATGTTAGCCAGCACCTTTCGATCGTCCGCCGTCAGCGCGGGAGGTTCCGACCGGTGGCACCAGGTGGCCATCACAATCTGACCGCCGGGCCGCAGCATCCGGTAGAACAGATCGAAAAGCGCGCGCTTATCCGCCATGTGCTCGGCCGACTCCATGCTATATATGAGGTCAAATGGTCCATCTTTCTCAGCATCAAGGGTGTAGACATCCTGGGCGCGAATCTCCAGCCGGTCCGCCACGCCTGCTTCCCGATTGTAGCGCATTCCGTTTTCGGCCTGCACCGGGCTGAGCGTGACGCCGAGGCCGGTAGCGTTCGGGTGCCGCAGGGCCAGGTAGCGGCTGCTGCCCCCCACCCCGCAGCCGGCGTCGAGAAAACGGTTGAAGGACGGCGGTGCCTGCCCCCACTCCAGCAGCGCGTCGATCATGTCGAGCTGCGCCTGTTTGTGCGCTACCTCGCGCTCTCCTTTCGGGCCGTAATAGCCGTGGTGCATCTGCTCGCCCCAGGTGCTGAGCCAGAGCGGGGTGGAGGCGTCGTAGAAATCTTTGATGCGGGTATTGAGGGTCGACAATTTGATAAGGGATAAGGGATAAGCGATAATTGATAAGCGATTGGTGATAAGCCCGGCCAGCGCTAAAATCGCTTATCGCCAATCACTTATCACTTACTACTTATCTTTTTCTCCGCGTCAGCCGATTCACAGTCCACACCGCCGCCACGACGCCCACCGCCGCCAGCGCGACTTTCTGGTGGCTGTTCAGCGGTTCCGGCTTGGCGTCTATGCCACGCATCGGCGCGGTGACCGACGCCACGAGCGCCATCGGGATGAAGATGAAGCCGGCGGCGGAGCCGAGCAGTACGCGGCCGGCCATGACCAGACCTCGGCCCAGCGTAACGCCTTCGTCGTTGACGGCCACGAGACTTTGCTCTTCGGCGACGGCCTCGTAGTGGTTCGGGCTTTTACCCGGCGCGGGCTTGCGGCCGATGATGGCGATGCCGTATTTCTCGTTCGCCTGCCAATGCGGCGCGACGTAGGTATAGTCGATCCGGTCGAAACCGGCCGTTTCCATGTACTTGAAGTAATCCTCCTCCGGCGGGAAGAGCATCCAGGTGTTAGCGGCGAATTTGCTGATCGGGTTGACCGGCTCCAGCGGGCCGATCATCAACGCCCAGCCGCCCGGCTTCGTTACCCGGTACGCCTCGTTGAGGCCGCGCTGCGGGTCGGGCCAGTATTCGATGGAGCCGGCGGAGACGTAGCGATCAAAGGAGTCATCGCCGAACGGAATGTTCTCCGCGTCGCCGAGTTGAAACGTACAACCGGTCAGTTCCGGCTTGGCCTTGGCGTGCTTCATCTGGTGCGGGCTCTGGTCGATGCAGGTCACATTCGTGGCGGGTACCCGGCTGACGATACCCTCGGTGGTAAAACCGGTGCCGGAGCCGACATCGATCACCTTCAGGTCCTCGGCCTCGTCCCAATAACCGATGTCGAGCGATTTCTCGCGCATACGGGCAGTCCAGAACAGCGGATTGACGAGCTTATCATAGAATACGGAGAGGTAGCGGTAGAACCAATAGGCTTCGCGCTTGTGTTGCATCAATCTCATAAATCGGTTATTTGGCGTGATGGGGTAAGCTATGGAAAAGATAACAGGTCAGCAAAGGAAGGTTTCGGTGAAAAGGTGGAATTTGTCCGTAAATCAACAATGCGGGTCAAATCTTGTGCATCAGGGGTCAGATTAACCACTTTACTGACTTTTTATCATGCGTTTAAACGAATCAAGCCCCGCCGGTAAATTACCGTCGGGGCTTGATTCGTTCGATAGGGCTTGATCCAGCGACTATTCCGGCACCTTCTTCGGGTCCAGCAGGTCGTAGAACTCATTCAGTTTGGGCAGCAGAATGATCCGCGTGCGACGGTTGGTACTCCGTCCATCGGCGGTGGCGTTGTCGGCCAGGGCATTGTATTCGCCGCGGCCGGCCGCGATCAGGCGGTTAGGGTCGATGCCGTAGTTGTTCTGCAGTGCCTTGACGACGGCCGTGGAACGAAGGACGGAGAGGTCCCAGTTGTCCTTCACGCAGTTCGTGTTGATGCTGACGTTGTCGGTGTAACCTTCCACCATCAGCTCCAGGTTGGGGCGACTTTTTGCGATGGTGGCGATTTTTTGCAGTACTTCGCCGGCGCGGTCCGTGATCTGGTAACTACCGGATTTGTACAGCATCTTGTCGGACAGGTTGATGTAGACAACAGTTTTGTCGACCTTGATATCCACGTCAGCATCCTCGATACCGTCGCGCAGCACCTGCTTGAGGTTAACGGCGAGGGCGAGGTTGATGGAGTCGGCTTTGGACTTCGCGTTTTGCAGCAGGCGGATGTAGCGGTCTTTGCCTTCCAGCTGCTTGAGCGTGTTGCCGATGTTGGCGTTGGCCCCCTGGCTAAGTACGGTCAGGTCACCCACCTGGGTAGCTTGCTGATCACGTTGCTTGCGGAGATCCGAGATTTGATCCGCGGCTTGCTTCACCTGGGCGTTGGCGGCTTCGATGCGGGTCTGGACAACGGCTTCGCGGCGTTCACATTCGGCGAGACGCTCGGCGTAGCGGTTGATCTCCTGATTATGCTTGGAGATAGCTTGTTGCTGAGCGTCCAATTTCGCCTGGGTCGACATCTGAAGTTCGTCGTACTGTTTTTTACTGACGCAAGAGGAAAGGCTCACCATCAGGGCGAGGCTGAGAATTACTAATTTCTGCATGTGGTGTTCGATTAAGATGTGTGTTGGTTATTGATTGTGTTTCATCCGCCGAAACGGTATCGGCTGATAGAACGCCATCCTGACGGCCGGGTTCGGTCAGGTGACCAGCTTTTTCAGGGCGGGGACGCGGGTACAATGGAAAGGGGGGGGAAAGGCGTAGCTACAGGGGGAAGGGCGGGTGAGCAAGCGGAGTAACTGCTTGATACACAGACCATTTCGTACTTTTCGAAATGTCCGAATGAGCAAATGCCCACCACCACGTCCCCTCGACGCCGCAACCCATCAAAACCGGCTCGATTACATCCTGGTGAAAAGGATGGGCGGAACGCGGTGTAACGTCCTGACAATCAGCGAGTGTCGAACTTCTTCAAAAGTTAAACACACGCCCTACATACCTTCCCCCAATAAACCCTTATTCCTTTATTCGCAGCGCCGTCCGCCCCTCCCGATTCACCGTCAGCTGCGTCACGTCCGGCCGGCTGTAGTGCCCAGCGGGGTCGAAGTTCTGCCGCTCGCGCATCACCTCGCGCGGTTCGATGTCGACGTAGGACGGGTAGCTAACATGCCGACAACTTCAAAACGTTAGTCACCCCTTCACCTTTAAGTATATCTCCCCCACCATGCACCGCGCACTTCCCCCGCCAAACGTCTCGATCGTCTCTAGCGGCGAATGCACGATCCGCGCCTCGTCCGCTTCCAGCAGCGCAACCTGATCGGGCGTAAGCGCGGCGCGGGCCTGGCTCGACATGATCCAGACCGGCCCGGCGGGTGTAGCGGCTTCGATCATGTTGCCCGCAAAGTGGTCTACCTGCTCCAGCGTCAGGTCAACGATCTTTTTGCCGGTCAACACCAGGGCTTCGCGCACTTTGGCGCGCTCGGCCGGCACGGCGATGGCCGAAAGGCAGATGGGCGCGAGCCAGTTACCCAGGGCCATGATGACGTTGGTGTGGTACACCACCCCACCGCGCGCATCGGTGGCGTGGAAGGTGATCGGTTTATAATCCATCGCCGCGCACCAGTCGTGGACGGCGTTCTCGCCGCAGCGATTGGAAAGGCAGGCGTAGGCGATCCGGTGCTGACGATCCAGGACCAGGCTACCGGTGCTTTCCAGGAAACGACCGTCCGCTTCCCAGTGGTCGAGGGCCATGGTGCGGTTGATCTGGAACCGTTCGTCGAACAGTTCGAGGATGTCCTGTCGCCGCTCTTGTCGCCGTTGCGGCCAGTACATCGGGTAGGTGACCAGCAAACCGTCTTCGTGGGTGCTGAACCAGTTGTTACAGAATACGGAATCCGGCGTTACGGGCTCGGTCAGGTCGTCGATCACCGTGATCTCTAGACCCGCGTCCCGCAGCGTTTTGACGAAGCGGTCAAACTCCACGATGGCCTGATCGGCCACGGCACCGCGCGCCTGGGTGGCGACGGGATCCTGAAAGGTATTATCGGCGACGGTTTCGCTGTTACGGGCAAAATGGGCCGGGCGGATCATCAGCAGATGACCGGTGGTTTGCTTGGGCATTGATTGGTTGGTTGGTCGTGGTTAGGACCGGCAATATAGGGTAGTGTACGGGAGTAAAGGGAGAAGGGGTTGACGAGAAAAAAAACCGCCATTCTTTTCCCACCTATACTACCTTACCCTTTACTTCGCTACTTCCCACGTCCCCAGCGCGCGGTATACCCCCCGGTGCACTTTTCCGCGAATTTGCATGCGCTGGAATTTCTCGTTTCTGGGGTCCGGGTGTACCCGGTTGGTCAGCAGCACGAAAACAAGATCGTGTTCGGGATCCGCCCAAACGGAAGTGCCCGAGAAGCCGAGATGACCGATGGTGGCGCGTGAGGCTCCGGCCTGAATCACGTTCCCCCAGCCGGCCACGAGGCGGTCAAAGCCCAGTGCCCGGTAGTTAAAGCGGTTCTTGCCGGAAAAGAGCGCCACGGTTTCCGCCTCCAGCAATTGCATTCCCGCGTAGGCGCCCTCATTATTGAACAACTGGAAAAGCCGGCCGAGATCATAAGCGTTGGAAAACAGGCCCGCGTGGCCGCCTACCCCACCCAACAGCGCGGCCCCCTCATCGTGAACGTAGCCGCGAAGCAGTCCTCCGCGCATCCAGTTATCGGAAACGGTGGGCACCACACGGCGCGCCGGAAAGTTGCCGGCGGGTCGGAAACCAAGACGGCCCAGCCGCATCGGCTTGTAAAATTCACGTTCCAGCAGTTCGTCCATCGGCTCTCCGCTGACTTCTTCCACGATCAGCTGTAACAGGTAATAATTCAGGTCACTGTAGCGATAGACCTGGCGGCGGGTCCGCCCGATCTTGCCCTTCAACTGCTTGCGCACTTTGGCCGGCACCGTAGCGTCGAGCCAGCGATCGGGTCCGATGGGTAGCGTGAATTCATCCCGAATCTCGTCGGCAACGTACTGCTTGCCGATCAGACCATATAAGGGTATTTCCGCCTGCAGGCCCGTATGGTGCGCCAGCAGCCGTTCGATTTTGTAGCGGCCGATGATCTTGCGCTTCAGCTCCGGCAGGTAGTCACGGACCTGCGCATCGAGCTTGATCTCACCACGCTCGTAGAGTTTCATTACCGCCAGCGTAGTCGCCGCTGCCTTGGTTACCGACGCCAGATCATAGAGATCACCGGGGTTGACGGCCTGCTTGCGGTAGGTATGATGACCATAGGCTTTTTCGTACACGACCTGCCCGTCTTTCATTACGAGCAACTGGGCACCGGGCATGGCGCGGTAGCGGATGCCGCGATTGATCTGGTAGTCGACGTATTCCAACTTTTGCCGGTCGATGCCCAGCAATTCCGGCAGCCGGAAGCCGGCGCGGAAGGGCTCCAGCCGGTAACCCGTACCGGCGGCAAAACCGGGGGTTGCCTTCGCCAGCCGCCCGTCGATCAGTTCGGCACCGAACAACGCCTGCGCCAGAAAAACCTCGCTTTCCTTACAGCGTAGCGGGGAGTTGAACACGGACCAGGCCACCGGCACCCCGGTCACCAGGGCGGGGTCGCCGAAATGGATCAGCGTTGTCCGCTCGCCCGTCGCGGCGTAAAGCGCGTGGTACCAGTCGGCGTTGAAGGATGACTGGCCCGTGGGGTCGTCGGCGATCACCACCGTAGGTAAGTCGATGCTGAGGGGTAGTGCCGGTGGCACCATCCGGTCGTAAGCCACCTCCTGCACGTCGGCAAAGCGGGCGGCCATTTGCAGGAAGCGCGTGGGCCGCTGATCCTGACGGTAGATGACGCGGACGGCGTCCACATCCCGCAGCGGCAGCTTATTTTTCGGTTGGGTAAGCAGCACCGTTTGCTGTAGCAGGCGGGTGTGCCGTTCGAGGTCGGCAACGACGTCGGTAGCCTCAAAGGGCCAGGCGGTCGCAACCGCCAGCGTATCCGCGTCCGGTACGCTATTGAGCAAAATACCGGTCGGGCTCCCGCGCAGACTGTCGAGTTGCGCGCCCGTAAAACCATCATCCCTTTCGGGGGCCTCGTCGGCAAAAAAGCCGGCAAACCATTCCACGATGTCGTCCGCCCAACCGGCCGCTTTGAGCGGCGTGGCGGAAACGAAGAACACGAAAAGCAGAAAATAAAAGGAAGAAAATTTCATTCAGTCTGGGGTAAAAGAAACACGGTTGAGTGGCGAACTCAATAGTATACTTAGGGAGTAACGCATCTCAGGCGCGGGTATTGCACTCTTTTCGGGGGGCAAAGGTAAAGGAATGACGGGGGAATGACTAATCGGGGCGGAGGGACGCGGGTGCCGTGAAAACGGGCGGGGGCGTCGGTGCGCGACGCGTGTCGGTCGAGGGGATTGCCCTTCTTCATAGCCGCGCGTCAATCAACATTTAGGGTATATTTGCAAGAACTTAAAACTTTTACGTGAACACTCGCCCATGACCACTCTCTACCTGCTGCTTCCCGCCTTCCTTCTCGGCGTACTGCTGGCCTGGTTGATCATTCAACTGCGGTTGGCGAACAGCCACCTGCCGTTGGCGTCCGTACACCAGGATTACATCCGTCGGGAGATCCATGAGCAGCTACGAAACGAAGCGGACCTTCACTACGAAAACCTGCAAGAGAAAACGGCGACCGAGAACCGGCTCGGCGGAGAGCTGGCCGCCGCCCGGACCGACCTGCGCCACCTGCGCGAGCAGCTGAACGGAAACCAGGCGGAAATGGAACGACTGCAAGCCACCGGCCTCGCCCAGTTCGAGCAGACGGCCAACCGACTATTGCAGGAAAAGGGCGACCTGTTCTCCGCCCGCAACGCCGAGCAGCTCACGGGCATCCTCCAGCCGTTGCGCGAACGCATCCAGGGCTTCGAGCAACAGATCGAGCGGCGGTTCGTGGAAGAAACCCGTGACCGCGTATCGCTACGGGAAGAAATTCGCCACCTCCAGCAGCTTAACGCCCGGATCAGTACCGAGGCGAATAACCTGGCCGGCGCCCTGCGGGGCAACAGCAAAACACAGGGCGACTGGGGGGAGTGGCAGCTGCTGACGCTGCTCGAAGCCAGCGGCTTGCAGCAGGGAGTTCACTTCGACGCGCAAAGCAGCTACGTCGACGCGGACCAGAAAATGAAGCGGCCAGACTTCGTCATCAACCTGCCGGAAGGCAAGCACCTCGTGATCGACTCCAAAGTTTCGCTCACCGCCTATGACCGCCACTGCGCCCTACCGCCGGAAGACCCGGAGCGCAAGGCGCAGGCCCTGGCCCACCTCCGCAGCCTCAAAAAACACATCACCGACCTGGCCTCGAAGAACTACACGCGGCTGTACCAGATCAGCAGCCCGGATTACCTGTTGCTCTTCGTGCCCATCGAGCCGGCCTTCGGGCTCGCCCTGGCCACCGATCAGGGCGTCTTCCTGGAAGCGCTGGAGCGCAACATCGTCATCGTTACCCCTTCTACCCTGCTCGCCACCCTACGCACGGTGAGTTTCATCTGGAAGCAGGACAGCCAGAAGAAGAACGTACTGGAGATCGCCCGCCAAAGCGGGTTGCTGTATGATGGCTTCGTCAGCTTCACCGAGGAACTGCAGACCGTGGGCAAGCAACTGGACCGGGCGCAGACGGCGTACGGATCGGCCCTGCGCAAGCTGTCCACCGGCGGCCGTTACGGCGCGACGCTCATCGGCCGGGCGGAGAAGCTGCGGGAGCTGGGGGCCAAGGCGAAAAAGCGCTTGCCGGAATCGTTGGTGCGGGAGGAAGAGTAGGTTGGTCTGTTGGTGTATTGGTCTGTTGGTGTATTGGTCTGTT
>Ga0115031_1003801_pt1 | contig 11182 bp, 6 predicted proteins | sample Maine_Asex4_meta_FD_87301 | JGI IMG/M metagenome (GOLD analysis project Ga0115031, IMG submission 87301) | Marine algal microbial communities from Maine, USA - Maine_Asex4_metaG | ecosystem: Host-associated > Algae > Red algae > Unclassified | place: Maine, USA | collected 2015-01-05 | reverse complement strand
TTGCGGCGGCGCGTCGGCGGTTGCTGACAACATCTACCGGTACGGTTAGAGGCGCCCCGTCGCGCGGCGGTCGACCCCACCCGCCCGCACGTGCGCCGTGTCGGCCGCCCCGCCCGTTGCGCGTAGGTGCGCTGCGCGGCGGGGTGACGGCCCCGCCCGTGGGCGTTGCGCCACGCCAGCCGGCCGCCGCCGCTGCGGTGGCGGCGGCGGCACCCGTTTCCCCGCCCCACGCCCCCCCTGCCCCGGCAACGTGGCTGCACGTGCCCCCGTGCGTACTCGCGGCCATGGAGCCGTCCGGCGTGCCCGGTGTCGATGCGTCGCCCAGCCCGCCACCGCCCTGAAGGCCAGGGTATTGCACGCACGTGCCTGTAATCAACATGAATCGGATGACGACCAGCACAGAGCAACCCACACTAAGTATAGTTTGAAGACAGTGGTGTGCTACTTATCAGTACTGAATTTGTTTTGTTTTTGATTGGCGAGATGACTCCACGATCGCTCTGGTTGGCCAGAGCTGCGATCACTCCACTTCTTTGTGATATGGGGGAGACTCCAATCGACTTGGACGTAGGCGTGTGACTCTCTCGTTGGAACGTTTCCATTCCGAGCTGGGACGTCCCAGCGTCGTACGACACGGCCAGGTCGTCGTGGACGACGTTGTCTCATCGCGTTGCCAGGGCAGAGTATTGGCTCCTTTCATTTTTGTGCGCCTGGCAACTATGTCGTCTCGTTCATCCTTGGCGTTCCTGGGCGCGGCGGGCCTCTCACTGGCGCGGTCGACCTGGCGCCCCGGCCCGCTGTCTCAATGGAGCAGCGCCAGCAGCTCTGCACGGCACTGCCTCCCCGCTGCTGTTCGCTCCTCGTCCCTCCAGAAGCGGTCATCTCCCCTGATGACGGCGGCCGTCACCACCGCGACGCCCGTGTCGTCTGAGCCCCCCCCGCCCGTGCGGCTGCCGACCAATGAGAGCAGCGAGCGGCTGCTGCGGATACGCCACTCAACGTCGCACGTCATGGCCATGGCCGTACAGAACCTCTTCCCCAACGCCAAGGTGACCATCGGGCCGTGGATTGACAATGGCTTCTACTACGACTTTGACGTGGAGGAGCCGTTTAGTGACGCGGACCTGAAGGCCATCAAGAAGGAGATGGACAAGATTATCAAGCGTAAGCTACCACTCCGCCGCGAGGAGCTGTCGCGGTCCGAGGCGCAGGAGCGCATCCAGGCGCTGGGCGAGTCGTACAAGCTGGAAATCCTGGACAGCATCAAGTCCGAGCCCATCACCCTCTACCACCTCGGTGACGAATGGTGGGATTTGTGCGCGGGGCCCCACGTGGAGCACACGGGCGAGATTAATGCCAAGGCGGTGGCACTCGAGTCGGTCGCGGGCGCCTACTGGCGGGGGGATGAGACAAAGGCGACACTCCAGCGCATCTACGGGACCGCGTGGGAGTCGCCCGACCAGCTCAAAGAGTACAAGCGTATGAAGGAGGAAGCCAAGCGGCGGGACCACCGGATGCTCGGCCCCAAGCTGGGGCTCTTTAGCATCCAGGAGGACGCCGGCGGCGGGCTGGTCTTTTGGCACGCCAAGGGCGCCCGTGTCCGGCGCATCATTGAGGACTTTTGGAAGGACGCACACGTCGCGGCCGGCTATGAGCTGCTGGTCACGCCGCACGTGGCCAACGCCGCGCTGTGGAAGACATCTGGCCACTTGGACTTTTACCAAGACTCCATGTTTGACCAAATGGATGTGGAGGGCGAGCAGTACCAGCTCAAGCCGATGAACTGCCCTTTTCACTGCCTCATCTTTCGGGACGGCCTGCGCTCCTACCGGGAGCTGCCTCTGCGGTGGGCCGAGCTCGGCACCGTCTACCGGTTTGAGCGGTCGGGCACCCTCCACGGCCTCATGCGCGTGCGCGGCTTTACGCAGGACGACGCACACATCTTTTGCCTGCCCGACCAGTTGGCTCCCGAAATTGAGCGGGTGTTGGACCTGACGGAGAACATACTTGGGCGGTTTGGCTTTGTCGAATATGAGATTATGCTGTCGACGCGGCCTGAGAAGTCGGTCGGCTCGGACGACATTTGGGACAAGGCCACAGCCGCCCTGCGCGCCGCCCTGGACGCCAAGGACTGGGCCTACAGCGTCGATGATGGCGGTGGTGCCTTTTACGGCCCCAAGATTGACGTCAAGATCCGGGACGCCATCGGCCGGCTGTGGCAGTGCTCGACCATCCAGTGCGACTTTAACCTCCCCGAGCGGTTTGAGCTGGAGTACGTGTCGGCCGAGTCGAAGCGGGAGCGCCCCATCATGCTGCACCGGGCCATCTTTGGGTCGGTCGAGCGCTTCTTTGGCATCCTCGTCGAATCCTTTGCGGGCGCCTTCCCCTTGTGGCTCGCGCCGGTGCAGATGCGGCTGCTGCCCGTGACGGACGCTGCGGCCTCCTTTTGCGCCGACGTGGCGGCCAAGGCCTCCCAGCGGGGCATGCGCGTTGAGGTGGACTACTCGGGCGAGCGGCTCGGCAAGATGGTCCGCAACGGCGAGATGGAGAAGCTGCCCCTCCTGGGCATCGTCGGCGCCAAGGAGATGGAGACGAGTCAGCTCAGCGTGCGCGCGCGTGGCCGCGGCGACGTGGGCGTCATGTCGGTGGACACGGTGCTCGATGGCATTACGGCGGCGACGGAGCAGGTGGTGGACTTTGTCGATGTGGTGCCCACGGCGGTGGAGGCGGCGTGAGGGTGCTGGCGCGGCAGCCCTGCCGAGAGTGCTGCGTCGGCGTGGGGTGCATGCGTCGCGTAGCGTACAAAACCGTGCCGGTTTTTTTGTTCTTGCGTGCTACAACGGGTTCACACTCTTCATTTGTTTTGCGTGTAGTCGTTGCCGTCTCACCTCCCTCTCTCGCTGCGAGACACGGGTCACCGCACAGACCTAGCGAAAGAAGAACTAGAAACAGAGCGAGAAAGGCAACAGCGGCAGCTTCCCAGTTGGACCCACCTACGAGTCCGGCACCGGCTCGGTACCGCTGGTGCGCAGGCGTGCCTGTAGGGCACCTCTACAATGCGTACGCCTTCAAGCGGCTGTCAGACAGGGCCGCCGACGCTGCCTGGCGGGCTTGGTCCCGCTTGTGTTTCCGCTGCTTGGCGTGCTTGCTCTTTTTCCGCTTGGGCTCGGCCGCCTGCCCGCCCGCCGCGCCATCGTCGGCGGCGGTGTCCCGTGCGGCGGCGGCAGGCGGGTCCTCCGCAACCGCCGCGTCACCGTCGTGCTTGCGCTTCTTCTTCTTCTTCTTTTGCTGGTCGCCGTCAACCGCCGGCGCATCGACAGACGCGTCTGCCGGCAGCGCGTCGGTCGGCGGTGGCCGCGGTGCTGCGGCTGCCGCCGCCGCGTCAGCCGTGCGACGGCCGTGCCGCTCGCCGTCGTGGCGCCACGTGCCGACAGCCACCCGCGCAGCGCCGGTGCCACCCCCCCGACCGCCGCTGCCGTCGACGAGCGGCCCGCGGCTGCGCTTGTCCTGCTGCCGCGCGCGCTTCGGGCCCGACCGCTTGTCCCGGTACGGCGCGTAGTAGCGGAGGGACACCTTGCGGTTGAGGTCCTTGTCCTCCTCATCGAGGATCTCCGCGGCCGACAGCCCAAACGTGTCGCTGGGTACCTGCCGGTAGTTGAAGCGGAGCCGCTCGCCGCCGACGATATCCTCAAAGTCCAACCCGTAATACTGGTCGACGAGCGATGCGAGCTTGTCGTCTGCGGGCATCACGTCAGCGTCGGCGGCGGCGGGGGCGGCGGCGGCGGCCGCCGCCACCGCCGCAGGGGCCTTGCCCTTGCCCGCCGCCGAGCGCTTGCCGCTGCCCGCCGCCGCGTCCGCCCCGAGCGCCTCTGCGGCAGCGGCGGCGGCGGCCGCCTCCTCCTCTGGCCCCGGCGCCTCCTCTGGCAGCGCCGCCCGCCGCACGTCCGCCTCGGACTCGGTGGCCGCCGCGTAGTAGGCGTCCCCAAATTGGGCGTCCATGGCCGCCGCGTACGCGGCCGGATCCCACTCCCCGTCCAAATCCAACGCCGACGCGTCGGCAATGGCGGCGCCCGCGGCAGACTCGACCTCCCGCAGCCGCGCGCCAATCTCCCCGCGCAGCACATTCTTTTGCCGCTTGACCTCCTCCACCGCCGTCGTGCGCGCGGCCGCCTTGGCCGCCCGCCGCGCCTCCCGTGCGCGTCGGCGGCCGTCGCTTTTGCGGCGGAGGGAGCCGGCCACGTCGCGGGCGTGCGCAACGACTTTGGCCGCCGCGGGGTCCTCGTACCGAAAGTTGTGGCCATACTCAAACAGCTCCTGGTTGTCCACAAACGCCTTATCATCGTCCAACCCGTCGTCGGCGTCGGCGCCGGCCGTGCCGGTACCCGCCGCGGACGCGGCTGCCGCGCCGCCGCCACCACCGCCGCCACCGCCACCGCCGCCGCCGTCACTGTTGTTGTCATCGTCGCGGACACGGGTTTTGTCCACCTCAAACGAGTAATCCCCGTGCCGCGGCGCATTGTGGCGCTCCCCCCCGAGCCACCCATTGTTCAACACAAACTCACGAAGGAAGTACTCCTTCTCGTCGGGCGTCTCGTTCTCCAAATACGCGTGCAGCAGCCGCTGCTCGCCATCCTCCCGCGCCAGCGCCGCGCCTTCCCGCGCTTGAAAGGCGGCAAAGTCGGCTTCCTCCGCCTCGGCATCTTTGCTGGTCCGCTTTTTGACGGTGAAAAAGTCGTCGCTGTCCGCGTCCGACGCGTCCCCATCGTCGTTGCCGCTGGTGTTGCCGCCGCCGCCGCCGCCGCCGCCGCCGCCACCGCCTGCTTCTCCGTCGTCGCTGCTGTCGCCAGCCTCAAGCAGCGACCGCTTCAGTGAAACCTGCTCGGCATTGTACAGGGCGGCGTGCGGTGCGACGGGCGGCGCCGACGTTACCGCTGCCGACGCCCCGGCGGGCTCCCCCTCCTCGTCCCCAGAGTCGAGCGCCCCGTCCTCGAGCAGCCGCTCACGCACATAGTCCTTGATGAACACCTGCTTGGGCTGCACCGCCGCCTGCGCGGACCGGGCAATGGTGTCCCAGCCCGCCACCGGCTCGTCGCCGCTGTCGTAGCTGCTCTCATCCCCATCACTGTCGGTACTGCCGCTGTCGCCGTTGGCGGCGGCGCCCACGCCACCCGCCTCTGCATCGTCCGCCCCCGAGCCAGTACCCGCACCGGCTGCTGCGCCTCCCTCTTCCGCCGCGTCGGCCGTGTAGAATCGCGCCTTCGGGTTGTAGATGGCCGGGTCCCGCGCCCGAATCTTGTCCAACGTTGCGCTAATCTCCTTGTCGACGCGGCGGGTCAGCAGCTCGGCGTGCTCATCTTCCTCCTCTTCGTCACTCTCGTCGCTGCCGTCGGGTGCCTCGGCGTCGGCCGTGCCGGCCAGGCCAATGCCCAAGTCGCGCAACCGCCGCGCCTCCTGTCCGCGTTTCTCTGCCTCAAACTTCTCGGCGTACGAGCGGTTGATGGTGAGGCCTGTGCCGCCACCCGAGGCCGTCTTGACGGCACCCGAAGTGGCTTTCCCTGCTCTTGGGCCGGCCTTGGCGGCGCCGGGTGCCGCCGCCTTGGCGGTGGCGGACGCGGGCGCCGGACCCTGCGCAGCCGCCTCTTCGGCTCGCTTCCGCTGGGACTTCTTGCGCGGCATGGTGTCGGCCACGCCAGGTGAGAGCGGCCGCCAGTCAAGCAGGCGGGAGCACGAGCGGGCGTCGGTGGTGGCAAGGCGTCTTGTTCGGCAGCGGCCTCCGCTCGAGCGAGCGGGAGCGCTCCCGTGGCACCGTGGCGCGGCCGGCGGACGAGGCCGAAGTGGGTTGGCCATCCTTGAAAACGTCAGAACTTGACGAATCAATTTCACAATACGCTTGCATTTATCACACAGACAAGGCGGGATCACGCTTCGTCGCTTGGATGCGCCGACTCTTAAACGTCGGCTCGCCTTCGACGGGCTGGGAAGGGAGCCGGTCCGCGCAGGCGCTTCCACGCCACCTCTACACTATACCACACCACGCCCGCCTCAACACACACCACTCCATGGCGTCACCCGAAGCGTTCGTTTCACCCCCGCTGCAGTACTCACTTTATTCGCCCAGACAGTGGCGTCCCCGTTGTAATCGTGGCCGCAGGCGTAGCCCAGCACTAACGCGGACATTCGTGCCCGCTGGCGGCGTTTGGTGGCCGCCAGTTGGTCGGCCGTCTCGGTCCAGCGCTTTGCGCCTCGTGGCCGGCCTAGGCACGAGCGGGTCTTCGACTCCCTTGACTCGCGGTGATGGTGGCAGCCCCCCGTCTGCCACGTCGGCCAATGGCGACGTGTCGCCGCCGCCCGCGCCGGGCTCACCACCATACGTGGTGCCAGATGAGCTGGTGGCCGTCGGCTGTGCTGCCGCCGATGCGGCCGGCGTAGAAGTGCGCAAGTGGTTCCGCTCCCCCTCGCTGACGGTGGAGACCAAGGCCGACACGTCGCCCGTGACGGCGGCGGACCGGGCGGTGGAGTCGGCCGTGCGCGAGGTGTTTGCGGCGCGGGTGCCCACCCACGGTGTCCTTGGCGAGGAAGGCGACGGCGCCGACGCGTTTGCGGTTGCAGATGTCGGCGCCGACGTGGACCCCGACGGCGGGCGCGAGGTCTTTACCTGGGTCGTTGACCCCATTGACGGCACCAAGTCGTTTATGACTGGCAAAGCCACGTTTGGCACCCTCATTGCGCTTCTGCGCAACGGCGTGCCCGTCTTCGGTATCATTGACCAGCCCATCACGCGCGAGCGGTGGGTGGGGGCGACGGGGCGCCCGTCCGAGCTGCGGACGGGACGGCCGGGCGAGAGCCCCGCCGCCGAATCCGTGCCCGTGTGTGTCAAGGGCAAGGCCCCGTCGGACGTGGGTGGCCCAACCGGCGGGGCCGTTGCGTCAGGGCCGTCTTTGGTCGACGCGGCGGCCGGCCTGTCGGAAGCGCAAGCGGTCGCAACGCTGTCGTCGGCCTTTGTCTACGCCACCGCCCCCGAGATGTTTATGGGTGACGACGTGGCGCCCTTTTCCCGCGTCGTGGCGGCGGCCAAGCACGTGCTCTACGGCGCCGACTGCTACGGCTACGCGCTGTTGGCGAGTGGCCACACCGACGCGGTCGTCGAGGCGGACCTCAAGCCGTGGGACTTTCTCGCGCTCATACCCATCATCCAGGGCGCGGGCGGCACCGTGACCGACTGGGCGGGCGCGCCGCTGACCGTGCGCTCGGACGGCCGCGTCGTGGCGGCGGCCGACCCGGCCGTGCACGCGGCGGCGTTGAGGGTACTCGGCAGCTCCGCGTTGCCAACGTCGCCGTCGGCGTCTGCAGCTGCGGATGCGGCGACCAAGGACGCGGACCTGGACGCAAAGCTACGGCTGCCCGAGCTGGAGCGCCGCGTGTGGGACGTGGCCTCGGTCGGCAACGGTGCGGTCACGGGCATCGCCGTCGACCCCATGGCCATGCTGCAACAGTTGGAGGATGCCGCCAGCGGGGCCAGCGACGGCCCCACTCCCCCAGCACCATCGTCGCCAGAGGACCGCGGGCTCGGCTACGTGGAGAGCATGACGGGCTTTGGCCAGTGCGTCATAGACGATGGGCACACGTGGGCGGTCCACGTGGAGCTGCGTTCTATCAACAGCCGCTATTGTGACGTCAACTTGCGCCTCCCCCGGTACCTGTCCAAGTACGAGAGCGAGTTCTCGGCCTCCCTCAAGAGCTCCCTCGTGCGTGGCAAGGTCATTGCGGGGATGGAGGTGCGCCGCCTGACGTCGGTGGACGACCAGACGAACGTGGCGGACTTGCCGAGGGGCATGCCCGTCCGCGTCGACACCGGGGCGGTACGGTCCATCCGGGCGCTGTTGGACGAGGTGGCATCGACGGCCGGGCTGACCGGCCCCGCCGCCGTGCCGACGCTCTCGGACGTGCTCTCCTTTTCCGAAGTGTTTACCAAGCGCGAGTCGGAAGACGTGGCGACGGCCGTGCTGCCGCTGGTGCGATCGGCGCTGGGCGGCGCCATTGACGACCTGCGCAGCAGCCGCCGGCGCGAGGGTGCGGCGCTCGAAGCGGCGCTCGATGTGTGCGTCTCGCAGATCCAGACGCTGCTCAACGAGGTCGAGGCCCGCGCTCCGGTGCGGGTCGAAAAGGAGCGACGGCGGTTGCGGGAGCGCCTCCTCTCGTCGATCAGTGAAGTGCTGTCGCATGGCCACTCCGTCAATGAGTCCCGGTTGGAGATGGAGCTGGCCGTCGCTGCAGATCGGCTGGACGTTTCGGAGGAGGTCGTGCGCCTCCGGTCGCACGTGCAGCTCTTCCAGCTGAGCTTTGTCGGCGTCGACGGGCCTATCGGCTCGCGGCTCAACTTTCTGACGCAGGAGATGCACCGCGAGGCATCGACGATTGCGGCCAAGGCCAATGATTCGCCCATGGCCCAGTGTGCCATTCGCATCAAGGAGGAGCTTGAGCGCATGCGGGAACAAGTGCAGAACATCCGTTAGAGCGTGGTTGTGGGGGTAGGGCTGTTGTCGCTGCGCGATGGCAGGGCGACCTCTGTCCCAAGTTGGCTGGCCCTAATCACCCGATGAGCTGGACCAGCCGCTTCATGCGCGAAAAAAAAAAGAGCCCTCGTCGCGGTCCGTCGTGGTCATGCGTAGCTGCATCATAGGGAACAATACATGATGACCACAAACCCATCAAGGCAGCCAACAAACTGAGCAAGTGCACTGGCGCTCCGCACGCTACAAGGGAGAACAGGGAGCACACCGCACCGCACAGTACGAACAGCAACACGGAAGAGTCGCAACAGAAAGGAGCGGGGTCGCAAAAAGAGAAGTTACGTGCCGCTGGCAAGCACAAGCAGAGCCTGTGGCACGTGGGAGGTGTCACCGAGGTCGTGGTGGGGTGCCCAAGTGCCAGCTGCTAGAGGTCAAAAGTGCTGTCCGGAGCCGACGGGCCAGCGCCGTCGGCGTCCCTGCTACCCGACCCGCCTCGCTTGTCGCTCGCCTTGGCCGCCCCGTCGTCACCATTCCCAAAACCACCGCTGCTCATGGAGCCCCCGCCGTCGTCGTCGAAATCCGAGTCATCCTCCTTGGCCTCGCCGCCACCCTCGTCGTCCCCGCCGGCGGTGCTGCCCTGCGGGTAGTCTTCTGGCTTGGCGTACTTGGCAACCATGTCCTTCACTTTAGCCTCGTACCGCTCCGGTTCCCGCAATTGTAATGCGGCAGCTTCCCCGTTAAGGGGGTCTGTTGGGTTGGGGTAGGTGAGCAGCTGCGGGAGGAAGATGTCAAAGATGTTTTTCAAGTCGTACATGGGGCTCCACGTCTGGTTGATGACGTCGAGACACACAGAGCCAGACCTGTACGTTGCCACACCACCAGCCATGGACATTCAAGTCGCCACCAAAGAAGCGCGTGAGTACCGCGCTCATTTCCGAGAGCAGCGCACAGAAGCGTGTGCCATGTCCTGCAGGTGGCAGGATGGACGTGCAGCAGCCATGTAACGATTGCATCACGATGTCGCCCGAAGCACAAGAAATGACCCTGGCACCCAGTCGCAGAGACACAAATCCTTCTCATCAAGAGTCCGTCAGAGCGTAGGAGACGCCGGGTAGGGTCACGTGCAAAACGTACATCTCATCGACATTGGGGTGGAAGAGGCGATTGATGAAACCAATGCTGGGGCTCTTGTACGGATACGCTTCCGGCAGCTCCACGTGCACTTTCCACACCCCACCTTCATAGGGCGTGTCCTTGGGACCATGAAAGCGCACGTAAAAGGCGCCCACATTGTCGCCGTCGCACATTTGCACGTCATAGTCCGCCATCATTCTGTCGGGCCCAGGCAAGGCACAGTGCATAACAAGCAGAGTCACGCCAGCGGCAGCGCAGAAGACGCTCGTAGGGTGATACAGCCAGGAACCAGATGCAACAAGGAAAGAAGCAAGCGTGCGTCGCAGTCAGCACTCAACCTGCCGAGACCGACAAACACTTGCAGGCAAGCAAAGGAGAGACTCGTGGGACTGTGGCCAGCGTCACAGTCCGCTACGAAGCAGGAACCGTCTCAAGGGAGTGAGCCTCACCACCGGGCCAGCAGCCCAGCCGGTGTTTCAAACAGACATGACTACCCTGGGCACACCCACTGCACTCGGTCAAACGTTGAGGAGTAACGTACAGTTTCATCAGGTCCATCTCCCTCCGCTTCCCAGGGCTCGCCATGATGGCCCCTGCTCGGGTAGCCGAGTCACACCACAGGCTCCGACGATCAGAGGAGGTGGACCAGGCCACACAGGCAGGCCGCCGAGCAGGAAGCAACAGCGACCAGGGATGGAGATGGCTCGGACGCAAGTGTCACAGAAGCAGAACACCTCGCCACCGGCGTCCCGACGACTACCAGTCACAGCACAGATGGGGAACCGACGAGCGACACCCGAGCGACAGGCAGCCGCTGCGAGTCAACAGCGGGCCACCTCGCCACGGAGATACGAGCAAGGGCTCGGAGGGTGGAAGCACGCGGAGCCGGCAGGCGAGCCTGCACGCGCGCGACGGGCCAGTCCCAGGACGCCCAGTGCAGAGGAGATACACTGAAGTGGTGGCAAGAGAAGACAACTCACGCCACCACCGCAAGGCGGCACACACAGACAAGCAGCTGCCGCGTCCGGGACACAACAGCCCCTTGCGGTGGGTGGCCGCTGCCGCATCCCCCCTTCAGAGGCAGGCACGCGAGACGGGCTTCCCCTCCGCTGCACCACCAACACGGCGCCAGCACGCAGCCCGTGTTGGTCGGCCAGGTCCTGCCGTGTGCCACTGCTTTTTTCGTGCCAATTCGTGCCTGACGTGGCCCTGTCTCGATCTCAAGTATGCTTCCAGTCTCACCTGATGCAAGCCAATGGACCATTGCTGCCAGTAACTCTGTACTTGTTGGAAAATATATGGCGCGTCGCCAAAGAATGATCGGATCTGAGAAACGCTCACAGCAAGTCACAGCAGTTCACAGCAGCTCACAGCACAGAATTTAAAATTGCTGTGATCGCCCTTGCCTCCCACAAAGCCATCCAGGAGCCCTCAGCATGCAATTTTATTTCAAAGCACAGTCACAGCACGGTCACAGCATGCTGTAACTTGCTGTGGAACTTGCTCGGATCCGATCATTCTTTGGCGACGCGCCATAT
>Ga0115031_1003786_pt1 | contig 11203 bp, 8 predicted proteins | sample Maine_Asex4_meta_FD_87301 | JGI IMG/M metagenome (GOLD analysis project Ga0115031, IMG submission 87301) | Marine algal microbial communities from Maine, USA - Maine_Asex4_metaG | ecosystem: Host-associated > Algae > Red algae > Unclassified | place: Maine, USA | collected 2015-01-05 | reverse complement strand
TTGCCAGCCGCCCCATCGGACGCTAAACGCCCGCCACACCAGACAGTGCCCCTATAGCTCAGCTGGTAGAGCACCTGATTTGTAATCAGGGGGTCCGCGGTTCGAGTCCGTGTGGGGGCACCACTAACTACCTGAAATCGTTATATGTTTTGTAATTTTTGCCTTATGGCGAAAACTGCAAATTTTGCTCTAGGCACCCTATAGGCACCAGATGCGAGCGTGTTTTTTAGCGATATGGTGAATTTCTGAAAGATTACGCTTTAGTAAGGCGGCTTCAACAGATTAGTGGCTACGCCCAGATCTAGAGAATCAATTCAGCATCACCAAGTTTTCGATCTCAAATTTTCGATTTGCAACGATACGGTTTTCGAGCTCATTATAAGCTCCTTCAACCCATTTACTACTTGCGCGATAAGTCCAGAAAACATTCTGATAAGCTGTGTGCCTATCTTTGATTTTCAGTAAGTTTGAATCAGAATGAAGGCGGCCTGTGTCACCGTCATCTTTTATTTCTACAAGAGCAATATGATCTTGGCTTTTACGGCCAACGATACCGACAGCAAAGTCTGGGAAGAACCGCTTCCCGTTTGGTAATATTAAGCGGGTCGCCCAATTATAGTTCTCAGGGTTGCGTAGCCACCATGTTACGAGGCCAGAACCGTCTGCATCAAGAAACTCGGCAAATGCGCGCTCCTCTTTGTTCATGTTTTGAGGGAAAACTCCATAGGCCCCTTTACGGGCAATTTCGAGTCCTTCTGGGCCCAGTTCAAATTCGGGAATAGGATGATCTGTGTTTACAACCATATGCCTCTTTTGAGCACGGCGGAGCGCTTCTTTCATTTTAGTTTTGTCGAGCATGACAGTTAATTGAATCGTGCGCCTTATGTCTGCTGGTGAAGATTGATAGCCTTGCGCTTCGGCCATCTCTGTCAAACGAGCGACTAAAGCCTGCCTAAGTTTTCGAGGGTCAATCTGGTTATTAAATTCAAACGCAAGCTGAGCTTCTTGCATTACGCGGGCATTTGAGAGCCTGACATTTATAGTCTGGCTTTGTTCCTCCAAACGCTCGTTAAACAAATCTTTCAAACTGACCTGTGCCTGACGCCCAACACGATTGATTTCTCCGAGTAAATCGGGCGAACAAAATTCCTTTGCTATGTCTTCAACAAACTTGTCCTGAATTTCGTAAATTTTTGGGAGCTCTTCACGTACTAGTGCTTTGGGAATTCCTAAATCAGCCCTCAAGAGATAGCGTTTTGATCCTCTATCAGGCTTAAAAGACGATTCAGGGTTAGCTTGCGGCGCAAACTGATGCGGCATGTCTCCAAATAAACCTGTCGATGTGATACTTTGCGTATATTCGCCTGATATGATTGCTCTATCTTGTTCTGCGGGTGGTAAATCCTTCACACCTTCACCAATCAAACCTTGTGAGACAAGAACATTAAGGCGCTGCTGGCGCTCTTCTTGATTTACGGGCGCAATAGGAGCCAAAACGGCACCTTTGAACGCGATAACATCGGGTATCGTTTTACCGCTATTACCAAACTCAACAACGTCGAGCCTATCGGTCAAAAGCTCTATGCCTTGACGAACAGCCTTTAAATCACCAACCGCTTCATCTAGGCCTGCCTGCAAACTTGGGTCAGCTAAGAAAACGTAGCCATTGTCCAGTTTTGGATTTGTCTTATGCAAGTGGCGCACAGACGGATGAACGCGCATGATGCGACCAACAATTTGCAAGCCAAAGTCTTTCCCTCGGCTTGGCCTAACAGAAACAAGTGTCCAAGCTCGCGGTGCATCAAACCCAGTGGCCACAGAGACTTTAAAGATTAGAACTTGAACTTGAGGATCAAATGCGAGTGAATGGAATTCGGGGTCGGGCTCACCACTTGTATGGCTGCGGATAGCGTCTTTTGGAATACCTATACGCTCAAGTTTTTCTCGCACCCGCTCTATTGGATCAGCAGCCCCCTTGGCTTGATCCTCGACCTGCACAAGCATTAACGGCACAACACCAATATCATTAGCTTTCAGTTCTCTTTGAACCTGCTTGTGTTGGTTCCAAGCAGCTGTAAGCGTCGCCGTTTCAAGATCGATTAGTTTCTCATCACCTTCATTGAAGCGCAAGAAACCAAGCATCAAGCCAACTTTATTCAAACCTGCATCTACAACCTGACCGCGTTCAATGACAACGCGACTGGCGACTTCAATGCCCGCGCTGCGCTCGAAAGCATCTAACTTATCATCATTCGGCGTTGCAGTGGCAAGAATGGTAAAGTCTGGGCGTAGTACATCAAGGTAAAGGGAAGCCGCTGCGGATGCACTTGCGCCAAAATTCAAATGCGCCTCATCAATGATTACTCCTACATGGAAACCATCGGCACGCAAATTCTCAAGCATATCATCAACTGACAAAACGCGTTCGCTTGTTCGTCTTACTTTTCGTGACTCAGCTTTGCGAGACGCCATTGAGGCCCAAGTTTGGACAAATACATCACCGTCTCGCGCGTTACTCGATTCTCGGTCTGTATAAATGTCGCGCAGACGGAGCGAACCACATTGAGCATTAAGCGCGTCTCGCGTTTGGGAAACAAGCCCTGCGTAGGGCGCAAACCAAAACCAGACAACTTTGCCGACCACTTGACCACGTAAGCCCTCAATGGTTCGCCCGAGAGTTAGGGTCTTTCCTGACCCCGTCGGTGACTGCAAAAGCATCACGCCCGACTTTAAAGAAATTTCTCGGCGGTGCTCGGGTTGTTTCTCGTGATACCACGCGACCCGCTTAACTGTGTCTTGCAGTCCCTCCATAGCCTGCCGTTGGAATCCCGCTAAAGAATAACGTGCTTCACTTTCAGTTGCCGCAATAGTCTCGGTCGGCACGCTCACTGCTGGAACCGCCGTATAAGTGTGTCTCTCACAGAGCGGACTTCGAAGTCTCGCTTCGGGAACTCTATTTCGATCTGACCCGGTGCCCATGAATACACAAATAAATTGGCGCGCGCATCAACATGTTTTTGAATATGCGTGATTAGGTCGTTGTTCACGTCATCCGCGTAAATAACTACTTGCGAGTCTGTAGCGTGTTCATTCCATAACGCACCCGTTTCAAACTCCGTAAGCGGTAAACCATGCAACGCTTCTACCACGCTCCAAACTTCCTGAGGTTTCAACTCATCATCAAAGGCATCAAATGGTATTTCTCGAGTTTTAAGGTAAGCGAACTCAGCGGACAAGTCTGCGTACTTCTTATCTTCAGATTTATTGAGCAAACGAATACGTTCAGCAGTTATGTCCCGACAAATATTTTTATCGGGTTTATCTTCCGTCACTTCTGTAGAAGATGCCATAATGAACCGTCGGTCACCTTTGTCTTCAGAATTGAGTTCCATCACGGCTTGAGCAGTCGTTGCCGAACCTGCGAAAAAATCGAGAACTATGTCACCGGGACTACTTGACTGTCGGATAAGCTCGCGGATAAGCGAAACAGGTTTCGCGTAGTTAAATGCCTTTCCTCCAAATATACCCTTAATAACTTTAGCTCCTTCATCGTTCGTACCGGAAACAATCATATTACTATCTTTGGGAATTGTGTCTCGCTCAGAATTTGGCGTTACCCAACTTGATAAAGGTTGCGTTTGGTTTTTTAGATCCTTCTTAAATCGTTTGAAGGCAGGTGTGCCAAATCCAATTTTCTTTCCGACCCAAAAATCCAGAGAGTCGAGTTCTTCACCATCACTCATCTTAAACGGGGGCAGTCCTTTTCTAATTAGTGCGGCTCTACCACTTGATGGTATGTCTCCACTCTTTATTGCGATTTCTAACGAAGCCCGGTCTTGAAACACTTCGACACGCTGAGTTTCTGGAAATAGAATTTGTCCGCATTCTATCCACTCTTCCATGTATTTTGTTTTTATTCGTCCAGACGACCAATATTCATTTGATGAATACCTCCAAACATTGTCAGGATTGCAAGGGTAGTAAATATCTGTAGCTGGGTCTTTTAGAGGGTAGAAGCCGTTTGGACGTTGCTTGTGATCATGCGCTTTTGACAGATCACCAGACCGCCATGGTCCTCGACCATCACCGTCATCATGCTTATACATTTCGAACGACTTTTCAGTGCCAGAAAATCGGAATGAATGTTTAGAAAAAATAAGAAGGTGTTCATGATTAGAAGAAAGAAATGCTCCTTTTGCATCATTTCCACCAGTCCTACTTCGCCAAGTTAAGCTTCCCGTCTTCATTCCAGGTAACGCTTCCTCTAGCATCAATTCTAATAGCGCACGGTTGTCATCATTAATTGAAACAAGAATCACGCCATCCTCGGTAAGAAGATCACGTGCAAGCGTGAAGCGCCTGTAGAGAAATTCTAACCACGTAGAAAAACGATAACGATCATCCGAGTCAAAATATCTATCATTATAAATCCAATCCTTATTCCCTGTGTTGTAGGGAGGGTCGACATAGATACACTTGATTTGTCCTGCATGGGTCATGCGTAACCAACGCAGGCTATCAAAGTTATCGCCCTCTATGACTAGGTTACGCCAAGGCGCAGCCTTATCGGACAAGCCAACATCTAACGTCGTAGCGACAAAATTTTCATCAATTGCATTGTCTGCAAGTATCTCATCGCGCTCCCATACAAGGCCAAGCTTCTTTGTTCGGTCGTGCTTCTCTAGCAGCGCCACTAATTGCGATTTGCTCAGGCCTTCATATTTACTCACGAGTCCCCCAATGTGTTCATGTGATACTGTTCTAAGCATTGGCACCGAATTGACCAACCCAAATCGTTAAAAGTTTGATTGGAAGCCACTTAAATTCTGTATTTCAATGCGCCTAGCCTAAAAACGACAAAATACCGTGTTTCAAGGCGATTTCAGGTCGCGTCCCGGCCTTTTCCTCAGGCGTTATGGGGGATCGCGACGAATCCACGTCCCAGCCCAACCACCTTGCGTCCCGCAAAAACCGATGTGCAGACAATAGCTTAGGCCATTTTGGGCCGCGCCCTTTATCTTGCCCTCTGAATCCCACCCCTAAAACCGCCTATTTACTGCATTTTCCGCGATTCAGATTTTTCAAATTATGAGGCTATTTTACCAAAATTATTGAAAAAAATGACCGATAAACTTTACTCAAAATTTGCCTCTCAAACCAAAGGAAAGAGACAATATTTTGAGTAATTCCGAATGATTATTTGACAAAAATTATTGAAGCGAATCATTAAGCCCAAATAATTTTTGATATTTCAAATAGAAGTTTATGCCGCGCTTCTAGCTCCTCTGGTCCAAATTTTTCTACTGGTTCAAACGCGAGAGAGTGCTTTTTCTTCATTTCTCTAAGGTCAATTTTAGATTTATAAGTATCGGTGTGTAGGGTCTCATTCCAGTACAATGTCCCCGCATAGGTCTTTAATTTTTTCTCAAAAGTCTCATTATTGCTAGAGATATTATCCTTGCCTTTTAACAGCAAAAGGCCGCCTAACCTGTTTCTTTCTTGATCAAACCTGTCTTCATCATTGTCGAATAAAGCCAAATTATCATCATTATAAGACAGGATATGTTCTATATGAAATCCATCTTTTGTGGCCCGCTTCTTAACTAAATCACGCACAGAATGTTTCATTCCATCATTCAGTCCACGCGACATAAACTCCTCTATGCGCGCAAGAAAGTAGCGTTTGAAAGTCACATTCAAGTTGATTCCAGCTTGCTTGAAATAGGTGTATTTAAACGTCTCGTCCGTTTCTGTATTTCTACGGCTATTGACCTCTTTAATAAGATATTTATCGAAGGCGGGTCGTAGTGAAGACACGTCTTTTTCGCGTATTTCTGCTGAAATTTGATAAAGCAATTGCTGAAAACTATTGCTGTCATAGGCCCCTTGCAACTGTAACAGTGAGAAAATTCTATCCATTTCATAAGGAATTTTAGCTAGTTTTTGGGATTCTTCATGGTCACCAATTTTGCAAGATGACTGAACAAACAGAAAAGCCCCATCAATGCTATTTAAACTATTGTACGCAAATGCACCTGCCTGCTCATCATCAAAAGCCTCTAAGCACTTTTCATAAAGGCGTGCGTAATTTGCGAAGTTTCCCTCAAGGAATTGAATCACACCAGTGGGGTTTTGGACCACACCAAGTTTATCTTCGAAGTCATTTGCAAAAATTTGTCGATGATAGTCACCATCAAAACTCTGTGCATCTTTCCTTGTATTTGCAAATTTCGCTTTCAAAAAATATCTGAAAAAGTCATCAGCTTCGTCTTCTCCATAGGCATTTATAGATGTGATATTATCCTCCCAAACGCCATTCAAATTGCGTTTATCAAGAACAGCTTTGTCAAGTTGGCCGAGGAGTTTACCCTTTAAAATCTCATAAGGTTGGAGCTTAACACCACGGTCATTGATAACTTCAAACACCATTGGAACATCAGTTTGCTCAACAGCTAAGTTAATCAGTACAAGCCTATATAGGAAATAGAAAACAAAGCTCTCAAACTTATGTTGCGTTGTTAATTTTTTATCGAGGTAGCTACCCAAGAGGTTATAGTTCGCAATCATGTTCTCCGCAGTAATGCCAGATGAAGGCGAAAAACCATCTAATTGATTTTGGTATATCTTTTCTTGCGTCTCATTATGGCCTTCATGGTTCATCCAATGTTGACTTTTTGCGCCTACGTGACCGACTATTTTTCCATCAATCCACTTCTCAAGCGGAGACTCAAACTGAGCCGCTAAATGATATAATTTCGTCAAGATAAGGCAAAGGGTCGTTAGGCGCTGCTGTCCGTCGACAATAAAAACTTTGCCTCCAACTTTATTGGTTACGTATGTATTTAAGTAATACCACGGGTAATGTTCTTCAATCGTTGCTTGCTCAGCTGGAAGTTCACTGTTGTTTTCATAAGTTTCATCGAACTTAAAAAACACGTCGTCTAATAACCTTAAGACTGGTTCTGATGTCCATCGGTAGTCCCGCTGATAGAAATCAATATGGTAAGTAGTGCTGGAAAAAACCGCATTTATGTTTTGCTTGTCTGGTGAAATATCCATCCCATCCCCCATTTAGTTCATGTTCTTTATTGCTCATCAAGCAACCTAGTTTGAGTCAAATCTTTTACAACAATGAGTTGAAAATAAATTTGGGGTGCGTCAGCACCTCTGCCTCGCGGCGAGCAGGGGTGTGCAAACGGAGTTAAAAATCAATGGAAGTGGTGCGGGCGCAGGCTTGAAAAGCCGAGCCTCGGTCCCGTTTATTTTTGGCGAAGTGCGCTGAGGGCGAAGCCCTAAGCGTCAATGCTATAATAACGTGAACTTATCCACTAAGTGTTGATGCTCAGTGCCTAATTTAACCTGTTCTTGGCTCTTAGGCCTCTGACGCCACGTGAGTGCATTCTTCTTTTTACGTCCGTCAAATGTCGTTTCATCCACTCTCTCAACATTTAAAGACATGACCGAAGCTTGAAAGTTTGGAGGGCAAGATATGGACACTGAGGCGCTAACATCGTCTTTGAAAAGACCGATACTCCAATCGAGAGTTTCCCCGGCAGCAGCTCGGATGTCATTTGAAGATTGGATCAACCCCCTTGATGTTAACGTCAGAACTGACGTTCCGGGATCATCTGTTAATCCTGTTGAATATCGTGCAGACCATCGATTAGACAACTGCGGCCCATCCATTAGGAGTACGAATAAGAGGTTGGGACCGACTGCTCGGAGGTTCCTATGACAAGGATCACTACGAGCTAAATCTTCACAAATTAAAGCTGTGAAAATAGAACCTTCCCTGAAAACCACATGGTGTAGCTCGCGTGGCGCAATGGGTATGTGCTCCCACCAAATTAAATCTGGGTCTAGAGCTGTCTCCAATCCATATGTTTCTATCTGCTCGCGATCTATACGCCACCTATGATGTTTCGCGCGACTTGTGACCATGTATGTTCGAACTTTTTCATCACCTTCAGACTTGTCACCATCATAAAAAAGCGCATTCATTACATAGTTGCCCTGATCTCCTTTACAGTTATCGCTTGAACCTGAAATCAGCACCTCTATCGTCAAAAATTCGTCACGAATTTTACGCGCTAGTTGCTCAAATATCTTCCAGTTAAGAGCATACTCTGGAAATGCTATACAGTGAATTGCACGAGTTTTTGCGGCCTCTTTTATCAACTCACAGACAAACTCTATAAATTTCTTTTGCTCGCTGTTAGTCTTTGGCAGCCATTCCTGTTTTATGTCGAACCAATTCCATGTCTTGCCACGCTCATTTAGGTGGTCTCCAGAACCCAAGTCGCTGGACTCAAACCAATCGGGATCAAGCATATATGGAAAGGGAATCATCAAAATATTAAAATCTGTCTCAGGTTTCCCATAGTGTGTCGAAAGGGAACGAACCCAATAGCTGCCTATTTGTCCTCTGGGGGGCATCAAAGACAAATTGTGTGTCAGCGTTCTAAGAGTGCAGCCAACCTTTGGCGTGCGCGTTTTAGGGTGAACGCTAGCAATGTCTGGGTTTAGTTGAAATGCCGCATTGTCAGTCAAAGGTCTGTGCTGAATGCCGTATTTGTCCGTCGCATTCGACATCGAATTTTTGAGATCTTCCCTTTCGGAAACCTTCAAAATGTCGTCAACCCATGTGACAGCAGATGGAGCATTCGCGGCGTTGCTATATAAGCCAATACCTGCACAAGCCTCGTCAGCTGTTATCAGCATCAAAAAAATTGCTTTCCACCACTCTGGTGGGTCTAAATCTCCGTCTGGGCCCCTATAAAAAAACAGTGGCTCCCCCGAAGCCTTCATCAAAGCATCCCACCATTCTCTGACTTTTGGCGGAACGGCTGTTTCAAATCCGCTAACTGTCTTTCTTTTCTTCCTGTCGCTTCTTGGCTTACCCGTACTTGTATATGGTGTAAGCTTGTTCCAGTTTTTCCCCGCCTCACGTGCGCCAAGCATTTCTACATCCGAAATATACCAAGCATAAGGCGAATCTTCTAATGTTTTACATCCGGGCATGAGGCTATGATAAACGCCACTTCGTTCAAGCAGAATGGCACATATTCCAAATAAGTCGGTTGGTATTGGCGGAACGGAATGTTCGTTTATTTCACGTTCGGATGCATCGTTATCACTTCTTGGAACAGTCCCTGTTGGGAACGCCATATTTATGACATCAATTATTCTCATGAAGTATATCCCCTAGCCGCGCAAACCAGCTAAACTGCGTTTTAATGGCGAATCGTCTTGTAATGTCACAAATTCATCACGATTTGTTAAGGTAAGGTTGTACTATTTGCAACTTGTCTCGCGCGAGTGCGTTATGGTAACTAGAGTGCTCTGATTTTAACGGAATGCACTGAAAGAGAGGTAAAACGACATGGAATTCAATGAATCAAGTTTACAACCAACTCTAAATGTGCATTTTGACGTCATGGTAACCTTTAGGTCTTATTCTAGCATGGTTGCAGGGGAATTTTGATGACCATCCTAAGAGAACAAGCCGCATTAGAAGCCGCTAGCCGCGTAGCGGCTATTGCCCGTGAAAAAGGCGTTGACGCCTTCGAAGTCGCATACGGTGAAGATGCTGGCGAAACAATGTTTGACAATTTAGTCCAGATATACCTCAGCAAGCAAACTAGATCTCCCTATATTGGACGATAAACTCTACAGAATTGTCTGCGCTTAAAGCGAGAGTATTTATTTTGCCTGACTCCATCAATCTGTTATATCGCTCGTAATCACATCCATCTGGCGAGCTGTTTTCATCGCGGCTTCGGCAATGACGTCTGAATAGAGATGCGCGTAGCGCTCTGTTGATTTGGCGCTCTTGTGACCAAGCAACGCTCCCACAATCGGCAACGACAAATTTTGAGACACTGCGAGACTGGCGTAAGTATGACGAAGGTCATGCAGGCGCACGTCCTCCAACTCAGCTATCTTTCTGACAAAGCGCCAAGGCTTTTGAATATTGACTAAATGACTTCCTCGTCGCTGACCTGTCACGACATAAGGATTGTCAGCTTTAGGCGTTATACTGCGAAGGTAGTTCACGGCATTATCACCTAGCCAGACTGTTTTCTTACCTGTCTTGGAGTCGGGCAAGTTCAGCCGCGCGTTTTCAAGGTCAACAAAGCTCCATTCGAGTTTCAGGATTTCGCCCAATCGACACCCCGTCATCATCAAAAGCCGTATAGCGTCAATCACGCTTTGCGAGACGGGCCAGTTAATTTCGCATTCGTCTAGGGCTTCATTGAGGCGCACCATTTCCTCTTTGGACAAATAGCGCTCCTTGGCGACTTCCTTATATTTGCGGACATGACGGCAAGGGTTCTTCCCATCTGGCAACATTTCCCATTCTTGCGCCAAATTGATCATCTTCGATAGCAGCGCCACAACACGGTTAGCTTTATAGGGTTTGTCCGCAAGGGACTGATGTAATCGAGCAATGTCTTTGCGCTCAAGCTCAGTCAGGGGAATCCAACCCAAGCGCGGACGAATAGAGAGGCGTATCGTGCGCTCGTCCTCTTCAATGCTCTTGGGCTTCTTATAGAGCTTTGCGTAATCCTTCATATAGATGTCGCAAAACTCGCTAACCGTTATCGGGCGGCTTTGACGCTTGCGCACAATCTCTTCGCCCATTGCGTGTTTGGTTTGCAGCTTCAAAGCTTCGATGCGCGCGTCTTCCATACGCATGGAATTTGCGTCACCAATTTTCCGTTTACGTTGGCGGCCTTCATTCGAGCGGAACTTATAGACAAAGGTGCGGTGTCCAGCTTTTGAGACTTTCAAACCAAACCCCAAAATTTGGGTATCCCATAACCACGAATCCTTATACGACTCGCCCGTGAAATTAGCGATGGATCGGGTTGTTAATTTAACTCTGCTCATAACGCCTCCAAATCTCTAGGCACCACATAGGCACCAAATGATTCAGATCGATCTTCAGGCGCTACGCGGCACACCTCGATTATAGCAGAAAAATAAGTGAATAAAAATAAGCACTTACTCAGGAAATTATGACTTATTATGACTTTCTATGAGTTTCTGTGAACTACTGTGAAACGGCCTAAATCGAATTTGTAATCAGGGGGTCCGCGGTTCGAGTCCGTGTGGGGGCACCATTTTCCAGCTTCACAAACCGGATATGTTGTTGAAATCATTAGGTTTTAACTCAAGTAACCTTTACTGACCTCTGATT
>Ga0115031_1003783_pt1 | contig 11207 bp, 9 predicted proteins | sample Maine_Asex4_meta_FD_87301 | JGI IMG/M metagenome (GOLD analysis project Ga0115031, IMG submission 87301) | Marine algal microbial communities from Maine, USA - Maine_Asex4_metaG | ecosystem: Host-associated > Algae > Red algae > Unclassified | place: Maine, USA | collected 2015-01-05 | reverse complement strand
CTGCCCCCCCCCGCGCCGTCCCCCCCCCCCCCCCCTGCTGCTGCCCGCCCCCCCCGCCCCCCCCCCCCCCCCCCCCCCCCCCCCCCCCCCCCCCCCCCCCCCCCCCCCGCGCCCCATCGCTGTTCCTTTCCACCCGCTCGCCAACCTTTCCCGCGGCGCGCCGCGTTTTTGTCTTGGACGGGCCCTCCCCCACTTCGTCGGACGACCTGCGGACGCATCTGCTGCGCCCGTGGAGGTTGCACCTACGCCTGTTCCCCGACCACGACGCGGCCGCCCTTTGGGCGGCCTCACGTCAAGAACCTGCCGGTAAAGCCGGAACGTCTGCCCGACCACGGCCGCCACCTCCCCGCGCCTTTTTGCCATCACAAGGTTTTTTTTTGAGCACCTTCTTTGCTGGGGAGGAGGCGGTCGTTGACCTGTCGGACCCAGGGAGCATCTCTAACTTTTTCACCCAGCTGCACAACCACCAAGGCGCGGAGGGGGTCCTTGTAGCCGGGCTTGCGCTGGAGGCTTCCACCTCTACCACCGCTCCACCGATATTGGTCAACACCCGTGACGACAACGATCGGTCCCGACCGCGCCCCACCGCCAACCACGCTGCTCGTTTTCGAGGCGCCAAGCGGCGGCGGATCGGACCGACGAGCTCTGGGGCTCGACGGGTCGCATCGGAGGCCGGATCTTCCATCATGTGTGCTCCTGGCCGTCGGTCTATTGCCGAGCGCGCTGCGGAGGCTACTCCATCTCGCGTCGCAGCTTGGACGGGCGCGGTGGGAGGTCCCGCTCGTTTTGGGAAAGCACTGGCGGCAACTGCAGCTCCATCTCATCGACGAGTCAAGCTGGGCGGTCAGGGACGTGCCGCCAGCACCTCCTCGGGGCGGCCTCGAATCGCGTGGACGTACGCCGGAGCAAGTAAGAACGGAACCCGCAGCCAACCAGTAGCCTCCCTTCCCAATGACGTCGAGCTACCTACGACCATCGTCGGGGCGGAGCGCAAGGTTTGCCGCCTCTTGACGGGCAACGAGTGCGTGTTTTTGACGGGCCCGCCTGGGTGCGGGAAGACTCATCTCGTCAACGATGTCGTCAAGACGCTGCGGGCCGTTGGCTTGTCGGTCAGCGTGTGCGGGAGCTCGGGCGTGGCGGCCGCGCTCGTCGGCGGCACGACCGTCCATGCGTGGGCAGGGTTTGTCAACGGGGACGCGGACGTGGCGACGCCGCTCGAGACGGTATTGACCAAGGTCATCCCCCCCGCTGCGAAGTACCGGATGCGCTCTGCCATGGCCCTTGTCATAGACGAGGTGGGAACCCTGTCGGCAGCGCTGATCACGCGGCTGGACGTTGTTCTACGCGACGTGTGGCGATGCGCTCTGCCGTTTGGTGGCCTGGTGGTGCTGTTTTCCGGGGACTTCCTTCAGCTCGCACCCCCGATTGGCAACTTTGCGTTCCTGAGCGGGGCGTGGCGCGAGGCGTTTGACAACCGCGCCATCGTTCTGGACACCCACTGGAGGCACATCAACGACAGGCAGCTCCTGGACGTGTTATTGAGAATGCGGGTCGGCCTACACACGACAGAGGACATCCAGCTGTTGGCAACAAGGCGGTCGGCCAAACCACCGCCGAACGCCATTTGGTTCTTCTGCCACACGATCCCGGCCAAGGACAAAAACGAGGAGGAGCTACGGCAGCTACCGGGACCGAACGTCACCTACCACGCGCAGGACAAGGTCAAGGTGGAGTACCTCACGTTGGACAGCGCGCGCACCCTGCTGGATGAGGGACTGAAGTTTGCGCGTGTCTTGAAGCTGCGTGTGGGCGCGGTTGTTCTGGTCCCATCTAACTGCTTGGCGGGGGACGGGGTCCCGGCGGGTTCTCGGGGGGTGGTGCTTTGTTTTTTTTGGGTGGGGTGTATGCAGTACCCCACTGTACGGTTTGAGCTTCCGACTGGGGGATTTGCCACTGTGGATGTGAAGCCTGTTACCGCCAGCGTGGTTGCTTTGGACGGTGTGGAGAAGGCTGCCACGCGGACTCAAGTGCCGCTCGTGCTTGCTTGGGCGATGACGATCCATGGTGCGCAGGGCTGGACACTCTCCGAGGCCGCGGTTGACTTGAGTATGGCTTGGGCTGCTGGTCAAGCGTTGTCGGGACTGTCTCGCACACCCTCTTTGGCTGGCCTGCACCTAGTCGGCTTTGACGAGGACAAGATTATTGTTGACGGCGTTGCGGTCTCGTTCCACGACTCCCTTGTTCCTTATTGAATACGGGCTCTCTGTCTTCGTCTTTACGTGTTTCCTGCTCCCTTACTCTTCTTTGCCTCGGTCTGTGAACATCATCTTGGGAAGAACCCTCTGCTCTACTTAGATTAGCACGAGGCGTGTTACAAAACTTAGACATCCCACTTCTCAATTTCTCTTGGGCGTAATCAAGTCCAAGGCAGACATGTCTGGTGCATTCAGGTGTCTGTATGTCTGAAGATGTCTGAGCCCAGACACCCTTGCACCCGACATGAAGTGGGCAACATCTGTCTGGCACACACCTCGTCCTTTTACGTTATAGCGTCGAGCGCAACTAGACGTCAAAAAGTGCTGGCTTGCCTGCTTCACAGCTGTTCTCGTCATCCCCGGTGCGGTCGAGCAGAAGGGCAGTCCTGACCCACTGAAGAGGTAAGAGGATGGGACGGAGGGTAAGTCGACGTTTCGCGTGCGTGAGCAGCTGCCGAAGAGACGATGGCCGTGCTGAAAGAGGGGGCGCCGTCAGGCGGGGCAGGATAGGCGGCCCGCGCTCTTGCCGGCTGCCTGCCGGATGCAGATGCGGTCACGGTGCCGCCGCCAAAGCCGCGAGTGCGAGGCAAGGAACATGTGAACTACAACGGCCCCTTTAGTCTTCCTTCTCCGACGACGCCTCTTCCTCCTTGCCGTTGCGCAACGTCAGCACGCACTCGCATATCAGGGTGCCGAGGACCTTGATGTTCTTGGCCTCAAACTCAACCATCTTGGAGTGGTTCGCCACACCGCCCTCAAAACCGGCGTGCGCACAAAGGTCTCTAACTAGGCCGACCGCCCAGGAGTTGTACGTTGCCACAAGCTGAGCTACCACCTGCGTCACCTCGTCTTGCGCGAAGGTGCGCAAAGTTGATCGCAGGGTTCCGCGCGTGTTCATCTGCGTCATGTTGCGCAGGAAGGAGTTGGAGGTTGGGTTCCACTCCCCTAGCTTCATCACCAGCTCGTACAGCCCCGTCCGGTCGAGGAGCGCCATCGCCCCGCCCCGACGAAAGCCGTACATGCGACATGCCCGCTCGCCAAGCACAAGGTCCTGGCCGATTCGAGCCAAGTCGGCGACAAAACGCCCGTTCACCTCCGTCTCCGACCGCTTCTTGAAAAAGGCGACACAGCCCGCCATCGTTCGCAGAGACAGGCTCGGGAAGACCGGTTGCTCCGCCAGGATGCCCATGTCCATGTGCACACCGGGTGCAGAACAGGCAAAGAGGACGACCGGTTGCAACAGCTGCGGGATGTTGAGCTCCTCCGTCGGACACTGCACGAAGGCCTGCACCCCATGGTGCTTCTCCTCTTCTGTAGAAACGTCTGCAAAGAAGCTGAAGATGCGCACGTGTAGCACGTCCGTGGTGGAGGCCCCCGTCTTGGTGACACGCAGGGCCACCTCAAGAAACCTGTGGTGCTCATGCCTGAAAGGCAAACAAGCACAGAGCAGAGCAAAAGAGGCATCAGTCGACAGCAGCAGGACATTGGCAAAGCATGTGGAGCGTCAGCGTCTGCAAACTTGGCAAAAAGCAAAGTCCCGGACAGCAGTGTACACTGTGAGCGCTTCACCGCTTATCACGCACAAGGAGCGTTGGGGCAAACAAAGCAACGGGAGCTTGACTCTCATGCCAACGTACAAGTTAAAGAACTCGGCGTTCTCCGCAACAGACAGGTCTGGAAAAGAGAAGTCCTTGAACTTCAAGTTGATAAGGGTGATCGGCCGTGCGATGGTGATGAAGGCAAATGCATAGAAGACATACACCAAGAAGTCCGCCAGCGCGTTGGAGGGGGCCTTGAATAGGGCAGGAAGACCCCTGGCATCCTTCTCGTCCTCGCTAACCTCCGACGCATCCTCTCTGTCCGCTAACTCGTCGACACTGTCCCTCCCGATGCCCACATTGGAGCGTCCCACGCCATCCGAGTGGACGCCGGAGTTGGCAGCTGCCGCGCTCGAGCCACCAAGAGCACCAGGAAGACAGCGACGAGCCGAGGTCGTCGCTAACGGGGACGCGCCGACGCCCGAGTCCTTGGACGCGCGTGCCTGGACGATGCGGCGGGCCGCGTCTTTGTCCAACCCGCCAATTAAGGCGTTGACAGCGTCCTTGACCATGAACTGGCCCGTGCGCGCCACAGGAGAGTGGACCCGCACCATCTCGTTGTACAACCGCTCCATCATTTCGGGGGTGACGGCCGCCCCAGTCAGCTGTGTCTCCCCGTCGTGGCGCGCCTCCTTGTTGGTGGCGCCACGGAAGTCCCGCACGTCCGCCGTCGCCATGGGATTTCCGGTGTAGCCCCCGGAGTCGACGCGGGCACGACGCTCCTCCTCCATCTCGGCCACCCCCTTGGGCTGCCATGGTGACGTCCGCTCGCAGCAATCCGGAACCACAGCCGTAACGCCGCGCATCCCATCCTCCTTCGCCTCGGCAAACAAGAACGTGAGCCCCGAGGAGTAGTCCTTGAGGGAGGTGGCATTCAGAGCCTTGCCGCCGCCGGCGATGGCATACCCCTTGCGGCGGCACTCCAAGAACGTGGTTACCACCAGCTTTGTGTACACCGTCAGACAGCGGAAGAACTTGCGGACTCCGCGGTCGATTTCCGCGTCCGTCGGGCGCGGCTGGCCCTTGTGCAGGCACACCGTCGAGCCCACAAAGTTAGCAAACGCACACGCGGTGCGGATGCGGCTGGACCACGTCTTGAGGGAGGCATTGGTGCCCCGGTCCGCGCCCCTGCGGGCGCCCGAGCTATCCTTTCCCGCCGCGTTCATCTGCTTCCGCTTGCGCGACACGACCGGCTGGGGCCAGGTGCTGACGACGTCCAGCATGAAGGCGCTGGAAAACACGTCGGTGACGTCCTTGAGCTCTTCCACTGGCGGGACGACCGAAAAAACAAAGGCCGGCTCCACCCCGGCAGTAGGGGGCGGCAACGCATCCGCCGCGGCAGTAGGAGTGGTGGGGTGGGCAGTGAGCTCCGCTCGACGCCGCTCGGCGGCGGCGCTCATCTCCTCCGTCTCCTCTTGGTCGTGGCACTCGAATAAGATGAGGCGCTGCATCGCGAGTGACTGCGGGTTGGAGATTGGGCGAAGCGGCAAGGCGGCGGACGATCCCGCCGTCTCCGCAGGATGCTCAAGTGAAGACGCATTGGCCTCGCCATCGCCCGGGGACGCTGGAGGACCAGCAGGGATAGAGCGCCGGTCCACAGACGCCGCACGTAGGTGCATCCCAAGGATTCCACACGCAAAGAGGACAGTAGAGGAAGGGGAGCGTCGGGAGTGGATAGAAGTGGGGTGTACAGGAGAACAAAAGCGGAACAGGAGCGGGGGGGGGCACGACAAAGAGACACGCGACGTAATAACGACACAAACCGTGACGTCAGCTACGCCACACAACCAATGCGTTGAGCGACAGCGGGTCGTGACGCCCACCCATCTGTCTCAGCCGCGGGCGCTGCATCGCGTGCATCGTTTCAACACTGCGTACCTAACTCCGCTGCAACAGCCCGTTGGAAGCGTTTCGAAGGCGCCAAAAGACGGCGGCTGAGGCACCTCGCCCCCGGGGCACCCGCCGGCGCGCTTTCGCAGGCGACATCTCGGCACCGGTCCGCTGCTATCCCCCCAGACGGCGAAAAGAGGGGGCGGCGGGTTCAATGGCGGCGTCTCGAGGCGGGAGCGCAGGCAGGTGTGCTGCCGCACGGCATGGGACCATCTATAGAGCGAGGAGGGGGGAGGGCTTGTCTTCCGCAGCTGCGGCGCACACCGCAGGGGCGCGCAAGGACGCGGTCCAGGAGGATCTTGTGGCTGATCGTGAGTCGTGAAGAGCTCGTGGGCACGCCACGGCGAGCACAGCACCAAAGCGGTGGCTGACGAACGGACACGTTGCTTTTTCAGATAAGTTGACGTACTCCAGGTACGATTGGAGCCTACCTGTATGAATCTGATTGGACCCCCCCGCCGTCTGTAACCTGTCCGGCTTGATCTCAAAGGAAGCAATCGCGGAGCGCGATCTGCCTGTCGCAAGCGCCCGTGTCCAGCCTGGTGCAAGCCGCATCCGTGCCCATCGACCGCTCACTGGCCCTCGTCTCCATCGCCTCCACGAGCCGCGCCTCCCTGTTCGCGGTTCATCTCCCTGCCCCCACTCCCCACACCCCCTAGCTCTTTGTCGTCCAAAGCCCAGGCTTTCGGTGCTGGACTGCCCCGCTCTACCCCGCCCCCCTGCAACGTTGCGGCCGCTGCGTTACGACAGCCCAGCTGTCAGTTTACTTCCAGATGATCGAGCGACGACGCCGCCGACGCCGCAACAAGTCGCGCGCGCCCCCCGCCTGGACGGCGGCTTCCTTTCAAGGCTACAACGCACCCCACGAGCATCCGCCCCCTCCGGCTGACTCTCCTGCACCGTCCTACTCTATCTTCCTCGGTCGGGGTGTGGTGTGGGAGGTGGCCAACACCCTGTTGGACATCTGCCCGGATGCACACGACGACAGTTCTTGCCGCTACCAACAACGCACGCGGGACAAGATGAACAAGTTTTCTTTCGCATGCTGGACCTGCACGGGCATCTGCTGCTTTTTTGAGGAGATCTACCGTGTGCGCGAGGAGGATCCCGAGCCGACGGCGGAGTTCAAGGTCTTCCTACCGATGGTCCGTCCTATCGTGCGCAACTGGTGGCTGGGGCGCGTCTTGGCAAACGGCGCGTCGTCTTACGACGAGTGCCACCAGCACTCGCGTGCGGGCCTGCTCTGCAGTGGTTGCGTGGCGACGCATCCTTACTTTGGAGACAACCAGTAGAGCAGCGCGTGTACTTGGTGCCTGCTGACTTTTTCTTTCTCGTTGTGACCCACCTTAGCCACAGCTATGACTCTTGTATGGACTTTTGTGTCCGCCCGGTAGGTAGAGCAACCAATGCGTCTGGGACGGCGACTATGGCAACAGAGCGAGTTCCTAAGCGACAAGGGCGCTAACGAGGGCGGTGGGAAGAGCAGTCAGGTCCGCACCTCAGACAATAGCGCATCAACATGACCAGATGCACAGCAATGGGGGTGGTCGTAGAAACGCATCAGGAGGCGTGTTCAAGGCCCACAGTTGCGAAAACGTCGGAGAACCGGGATAGTCAACAGGACGGGCGCCTCGGCCGCTTCTCTGATGCTTCTGAGGGCGTTGGAAAACGGGGATGGGCACCGGGGGGGTCGGAGAGCTCGAGCGTTGGCAACGGTGCGGACGACCGGGGCACCAACGAATCCCTGAAGACGTGGTCGGGTTGGATGCGAACGGCGTGTGCGTCTGCCAACTGTTTGGGCTCTGGGGCACACAATCTTGGTGATGACCTCGTTCCTTGAGTGCTGACTTCGAGTTCCTACCATGGCCGGTGGTGTGCGGCCGCTTGTCGCCGCGTACATGCGTGAATACGAGCCGGGGCTGTGCAGGCGGCTGGGCGCGGTTCAAGTCCAAGGGCATGGTCGACATCTGCGCGGAGCGGCGGGTGCGTGAGGACCTGGGCACAGGTGCGGACAACCCATTGTTTTCCCTAGAAGAGCACGAGTTCCCAAGATGGTGCAGTCGGTGAGCCGTGTGGTATGGATAGCGTAAACGTTTTGTCACTTTCTACATGCCATCGCCTGTCCGTGTGTAGGTGCGGAGACTTGAAAAGTAGTAGATGACGAGGGTGCCGCCCAGGCGGTGGAGGCCTGGATGCGATGACCCAAGATTTCTTCATGGCGTGATTGTCCATGGATTCCTGTTGATGGGGCAGAAGGTGTGAATCGCTTCCATCTCGGAAGTGATTGCCGTGCAATCCGTCATGGATACTTGATGAAAGCGCTTGTCGAATCCAGCAACCTGAAGTCCAGCTGTTGCCACCGAGTGGCTAAGTTAATCTTTACGCAAGTCGACTGTGCCCCCACTTTGAGGAAAGCGGCGGCTGTAGGCTACGGCACGCTACGACGAGTGCGTGCCAGGCCGTATGCACGTATTTATCCCCAATGAGGTACCTATACATGCACATGCACATGCTACAGATAGTTCTTCTCTACGTTCTCTTTGGCCTTGGTGAGCAGTTCACAAAAAGGAGAAGAAGAGAGAATGTCAGCCATGGCGCTGGGCGTTCCGGGGCGCCCCGACATGGTCTTGAGTTGGTCGCGGAGGTGAAAAGACTTGGCCGTGATGGGCACCCGAAGCGGATGGTCTGCCGGTAGGGCGTACTCCGTCGCCATGGCCCGCAATGCATCTGTTAGCTTGTCACGCGCTGTCGTCCCCAGGCCAACATTCTGCATCTCCGTAAACGAAGCCAAGTTTGGTGGCTTGATGACGCCCGGCACGACGCGGTTCATCCAATACAGCTGCCGTAGGTACAAGTTCACCTTATTCTTCACGGTGTTCCGCATACGCACGCTCTTGGCCTCGTTGATGGTCCCGGCCGCCACCCCGGTGCGCTTCAGCTCCCGCACGGTGCGCTCCACGCCTTGGCGGTAGAGCTCGTTGACGACAATGGATCCGAAGATGCCGGCGTGTCCCGCCGTCACGTGGCAGCACTTGACCATCTTGATGAGCATAGAGAACAGAGACTCAGACTCCATCTTGCCCGACAGCATCTCCGGGGGCATTGTCATGCTGAAGACGAGGTCGTGGAATTTACCCATCGGCGCGCCCGACGGCGACGACGTTGAGATGGCACCACCACCGATAGTACCGCCACCGACTGCCCCACGGGCGTGCGCACCACCAACACCGACGCCGCGGCCGGCACCGGCCAGTGGTTGTGCGACCCCTGGTGCACGTAGACGAGCCCGCTTGCTGGGCGTCTCCGCCCCCGCACGCACGCGGGGATAAACAGCCGCAATGGCTGACGCTGCCGCCGTCATCGTGGAGCTGCTGCACACAAGCCCCGCCAAGGCCCCGTCGAGGCGCTTGGCCGACGCAGCGGCAGACCTGGCGTTGGCGTTGATGCTCTTGGCCATCTTCTCAACCATATCCTTCACCTCAACCACCTGCGCATCCTTGGCCAGGCCCCGCATCCGCACGTCCTGCTCAGCAGCCATTGATTGCATCATCATGGCAGCGTGCTGCGACGACGGCAACAGGCCGGCCGGGAGAGAAGCTGCAGGGGAGGCAGGGGTGCAGGGCGTCTTTTCCGGAGTATACGCGTCAGGTTGGCTGCCCGTCCGCTCTTGTGTACTCGGGTCTTCTGCAGCAGGCGGGCATGATAAGCGTGAAGATGGCGTGGCCGGGTAGAGAGGGGGACGAGGGTCAGCCGCACGTGCTCGAGGAGGCGGAGAGCGCGGTGAAGGAGAAGGAGAAGAACGGCGTACGGGAGCTGGGGGTCGAGCGGGGGTGGCTGCCGACGGCGCACCTTGAGCCACCGAGCCGTGATCCACCCCCACGTCGGAGGCATGCTCCATAGATGCAAAAAAGTTGTCCTTTCCCTTGTTTCGCACGAAGACCGCCAGGGACTGCATCCGAGCCCCCCACACTGTCGAACCCGTAGCGTTGAAGCGCACCAAACTGGCCTTCAGCGACTGCGCCGAGTCGTCTGCGCCAAACGGGATGGTGCGCTCTGTGCAGAGCTGCATGAGCATCTCCCTCGTCGTCGCCGGGCTCTGCAACACTTGAGGAGAAACTGGTGGCATGTAGGCAGCCGGAGCCGCGGCCGCCTGCGGCTTGTTGCGCTCCAGCCACGAGTCCACCGTGCGGTAAACCGAGCGTTCAAGCTCCCCCACCGTCTCGTCGCGCCCAGGACGCGATGTCCGTCGGCGACCACTCGCCGTCGCCTCTGCTACCGCGGTATCAATGGCCGTACACGACGTCACTGCAGCGGCACGACTGGCAGCAGCAGCAGCCGCGAGCGCCGTCGGAGCTGCATTGGACGGCGTCACGGCGGCAGCCGGAGCTGCGGCAGCGGCTCGGTTGGCCGATGCGGCCAAACCAGCAACCGCCGCAAGGTTGCCCACCATCATGGGTGGGGCCGCTGCCGTGACAGCCGTCGCGTCAGACTGGCCAGCATCGCATGATTGCCGAAGAGAGGCGGCGACGGTGGCCGCAGCCGCCATGCGGCGGGCGGCCTCTGCCAAAGCGACCGCGGAGGTAGCGGGGGCGGACGTAGCGGGGGCACGCCTCGACGCGTCAGAGCAGCGGGAGCCAGCCATCTTGGAGCCGAATGGAACGCAACAAAGAGGGGTGGGTGAGGTGGTGGCGTTGATGGAATCTGCACGGACGAGGCGTCACGGGGGAGGTCTTGGGGGAGAGGGGAGGGCCGCCTCGTGGGAGGCGGAGCAGAGAGCATGGCGCCCCGGGAGCGTCAGTCCAGCCCACCCACGTCGGTGGACCCGGGACCCGGAACGAGACGAGCCGTGGTCCGAGCAGAGGGCCGCGCCGGGCCATGCGGCACCCGGTTCGAAATTGATTGTTTGAATGCATCCTCTAGTCGGAAACTGAGCCCGCCGGCGGCAGTCGGCAAGAAGCCCGCAATGGCATTCAATCAAAACCATTCGGCCAATCAGATCGCCAGTCGCCAGTCACCCCAGACTCCGGGTTGCCGATGTCGGGGGGCGGTGCGGCGGCAGGCTCCCTGCCCCCACTCCCGCCCTCGTCCCCCCCCCATCACCCTCCCGCCGCTGCCAGCGGCGGGCGGCGGCTGCTGCTGCGCCAACAGGCGCGCGGCACCACCCACCTCACGCGTGCAAGCGCGACGGCGGCGGCGCCCTTGATGACCACACCGGCTGCGCCCCGTCCATGGGAAGCCCGTCAGAGACAAGGCGGGCGGGCGCGCCGCCCGTCACGTCCGGGGGGGGGGGTGAGCGAGCCGCCGCCACCGCCGCCGCCGCCGCCGCCGCTGCCACAGGCGGGGGCTTGGGGCGTGAAAAGCTCCGCGCCTCGAGGATGTTGGAGCGCCGAATACGTGGGAGCAGGGGGGCGAGGGCGGGCGCCGCCGCCCGCGGTCGGGGGTGCGGTGGCGGGGGGGGGGGGGG
>Ga0115031_1003782_pt1 | contig 11211 bp, 16 predicted proteins | sample Maine_Asex4_meta_FD_87301 | JGI IMG/M metagenome (GOLD analysis project Ga0115031, IMG submission 87301) | Marine algal microbial communities from Maine, USA - Maine_Asex4_metaG | ecosystem: Host-associated > Algae > Red algae > Unclassified | place: Maine, USA | collected 2015-01-05 | reverse complement strand
TCACAAAAACTGGATCCGCAACATCCGCTTCAGCATCATTAACCGCCCCCTGAGCCAATGAAACAGTGATTTTGCAACGGAAGCTGATGCACCGAGGTCCAGTTTTTGTGAGAAGCACAATAAGAAGCTTCGCTATTGTGCTTCTCACAAAAACTGGTCCGCAACATCCGCTTCAGCATCATGAACCGCCCCCTGAGCCAATGAAACAGTGATTTTGCAACGGAAGCTGATGCACCGAGGTCCAGTTTTTGTGAGAAGCACAATAATTATCATGATCCGGCGTTGATCCGCACGATGCCACGTGGTAGATAGAGTATCGACTGAAGGCCATCGACTGGAAGTTTTATTAGCGCGCCTCGGCTGCCGTCGCGGAATCCGTTTCGACATGATGGCACCGCGGCGGTCTGCGCGCGTGCCATGACACCCCCGCCGCCATCGGCGCACCCCGCCAATGGCACCTCCCCGCTGCTGACGGTCACGCCCGACAATGACTACCGCTGGCACTCACTGTCGGACAACACCCTTGCCGGCGTGACGCCCGCCGCCCTGGCGGCGATCCTCGCCGCCCACTGGGCAGACGTGGAGCTTCTCCACCCCGGCGTGGCGGCGCGGCTGCTCTTCCTCGCCGCCATTTCAGTGCTCAACGGCGTCTTTGCGGCGGTCGATTGGCTGTTCCACCGGCGTGCGGTGGCGGCGACGCCGCTGTGCCCATCGCCCATCTTTGTCATTGGGCTCCCGCGGTCGGGCACGACCGTCTTGCACAACTTGCTGGCGGCGGACCCGCGGTTGGTGACGCCCGACACCTTCCAAGTCGGCTTTCCGTCGTGCTTTCTGAGCCTCCGTGGCTTGGAAACGGTGCTGCTGCGGGGGGTGTTGAGCCCGACGCGGTCGATGGACAACATCGCGCTCGACTGGACGTGTACGTAGAGTGGTGTCGGTCGTGAGGTTGGTTGTGCATGCTTCCTGTTCTTTGCGTCTGCACATGCAGTTGCATGCATTGTTGAACTGCTTTGCTCCGGTGGGCAACCACCCACTTGAGTGGCGCCGTCCCCGGCTGTTGGCAGACGAGCGCTGTGTCTGTGCCTGCTTTTGCCGCGTGCCGTGCGTGGCGTTGTGATGCAGGAAACTGATTGGTTGTCTGATATGCCCCTTGCATTGTACCGCTTTTGCCGTGCCGTGCCCGCCCCCCTCGCGCCTTCCTCCGCTGGCACCGTCCCGCCCCCTACCCCTGGTCCCCTCCCCTTGTCACCACCGCCGCCGGCAGCCCCCTGCGAGGATGAGATTGCCTCGTGCGTCCTCTCCCACGGGGCGTCCCCGTACATGGCACTCGCCTTCCTCCGCCGCTTCCGCACGTTCCTCCCCTACCAAACATTTGACGGCGCCGCCGGCGCGGCCGCCTTTCCCCGCTGGCGAGACGCCTTCACCCACTTTTGTCGCAAGGTGCTCTATGACGCGGCCCGGCGAGCGCCGGCGGGCACCCCCCCCCGACTGTTGCTCCTCAAGTCCCCCGTACACACTGCCCGCATGGCGCTGCTGCTCCGCCTCTTCCCTGGCGCCCGCTTTGTCTTCGTCCACCGCCACCCGCACACCGTCTTTCAAAGCTCCATCGCGCTTGTCACCCGCCAATTCCCCCACGTCGGCCTGGCGGGGTGGTCGGCTGCCGATGCGGCAGCCTACATCCTCGACCTCAACGCTGCGACGATGGCGGCCTACTTGGCCGACCGCCCGGCGGTCGCGGCGGTGCCGGGGCGGCTCGTCGAGGTGGCCTTTGACGACCTCGTGACCGACCCGGTGGGCGCCCTCGCGGCCGTGTACAGGGGGCTCGGCCTGGAGGGGCTCGACGCCCTGCGCGGCGTCCATGCGCGCGCCGCTGCGGACGTGGCCGCCTATCAGGCGGGTGGCAAGATGAACGTACATTCACCACTATCGGCGGCGGCGGTTGCCGCCGTCAACACTTCGTGGCGCGACCAGTTTGAAGTGTTTGGGTACATGGAGGAGCCCCCCGCGCCAAAGGAGGCGGGGGGGGGGTGGAGAGTCGTCCCGCGCTGACGGGGCGCTGTGGTTTGGGATCACGCCGTCGGCGGGGTGCTCGACGTGGGGATCCCCCGCGGTGGGCGCCCGCCGCGCTGGCATCCGTGGCAGGCTTGTGCGCTGCGCACCGTTGCCCGCCCGTTGCGTGCACCTGCCAGTTGTGCTCAAGGCGTAGTCGGGGAGCCGGGAGAGTGGTCAAGCAAGGCCGTCAGTCTGCTGTGGCGGTACACGCCCGCTCGTCGCTTCGAGAGGGGTCCTGCCGCGGCTCGGTGCCGCGTGTGGAGCATAAAAAAACTGCGGCGCTGGCACCAGGCCCCCCCCCGTGCGCGCGCGGGCGTGCCGCGCGGCGGTCGTGTGCATGCGGCTGCCGTGGACTGTGCCCGCGGGGCCCGACGCACGCCCGGCTGGGTGCGTCGGCGGGGGTCCCCACCGTGGGACCCCCGCGCAACGGCCGGGTTCGTTGGGGTCTCACATTCCCTCCCACTTGCCCACTCCCCACCAGCGCCCGTGGCGGCGGCGACACACGGGCGATCGCCACGCGTCTGCCGCGGTGCGCGATGCAACCGCAACCACCGTGGCGCTGCGGCCGCGATTCGCTTGCGCTGATGCCACCGCCGCACCCGGTGGTGCCTGAGGGGTGAGGAGGAGCCCCAACCGCCGTCGGCGGTGCGTTGCGGTCGCGAGCGGGGGTGCTCGCCGCCCGGCTGTCGCGGGAGCGACCGCCGACCTACACTCTCGAATGGTGTCGCAATCTCGGGAGTGGGTCCTCCCCGGCACCCTTCCCCTCCCGGGCTCTCGTGGCCGTTGTCGCGCCTCATCTCGCCAGCGTGCCACGCCTCCACGGCTGGCACCGTATGGGGCGGCCACCTGCGGCCACTCCAGGCCTCTGTTTGAGAAAAATACCAGGCGCGTGGCCGAGGGACAACAGGGCAATCAGAGCTGGAAAAAGCAGGCAGCGGACGGTGTGGGGAGGACTCCCAGTGGGAGGGTGGGGCTGTAGAGACGATCCCGCAGTGTCCACGGGTGTCATCCTCTGCGGGCGACTGCGCTGTCGTCTTCTGTGGAAGACTTCGCGCGCCGACGAGCCGTTGCGCTGGTGATCCGTGTTTCAGACGAGACTCGGACCCTGCCTCTCATATGTCTCTCTCCTTCTGGTGCAACCCTCTGTCCCCCCCCCTGTGCCGCTTGCCCGGCGCCCAGTTGCAGCAACTCTGCCAGTGGTCCCCCCGCCCCGCGAGCTTGGATGTGGCAGTGCCTGCAATGCGTGCGTCCCACAATCACCTCCGCGTGTGAGTGTACGCCGCCGCCATACATCAAGACTTATGGCAGGCGGAACACGATGTGGGGGGGTGGAGTGACCGCCGGTATTGCTTGACGAGGTGCAGGGGCCGTCCACTCTCGCCAGCAATGAACCAATGCATGAAAAACCGCAGCTGTTGACAGACTTTCACTCCAGTGGTACGACCCCACACGAGCACGGGGCGTCACCAACTGCTGCCGTGTCGACCAACACAACCGTCGCCAAAGCCGGCTTTGCGCATGGCGTTCTCAATGGTGACGGTCAATGCCCGGCGCGTCGTGTTGCCGCGCCCTGCTAGCGGTAGGGTATGCTCGTCGTGGGTCTCGTGTGGGATGTTCAGATCTCGCGGCCGCATGCGAGAAAAAGACTTGGACTCTGCTGTCGACTGAGAGCGCGGTCGGTGAAGGGGACATAGACCCCCCCCCATATGTACACTCACACAGTTGTTGCACCGGCCGACTATCGTCCAGCGCCACTCCGTTCACGAAGGCGCCCTCCACAAGAACTGCCCTGGGATGGGCAACACGCTCGCAAAGCTGCCACGCAGCAACATTCTTTGACACCAGGGCACGATGACACGGAGAGACTACAGCTGCGCTCCGCCACCTCCCACTCAGCCCACTTCCGGGAAGTCGGGGAGGAGAAGGGTGTGAGCAGAAATGCGGAGGGCCCGCAAAGCCACCACGACTACTCTGCTGACGGTTTGGTGAGCCGAGCGACAGGACCCCGTGGATATAGAGCCTGCGCCGGGCTCACACAGACCGCCGGTTGCGGTGCCTGCCACAAATTGCGCAGCCACACGATCAGACTACCCGCCCGTCCATGTCTGGAGTCAGATGCCCTCGTCGCCAAGACGTGGGTCGTGCTCATCACGAGAAGCTAGCGTGCCGCACTGGCGCAGCGGTGAGTTCTGCCACGGCCGCGTCGGTGTAGTCAGGTGGCCTATTCAGACCTGGTGTCGAATCCGCTCATCTTCACATATGGCCGATGCGTCTCGTGGCAATTCTTTAACTCATGCATGGCCGCGGCGACACCATCGAGGTTAGCTGCAAAAAAGACGAGCTTCCGTACCATTCACTGTTTCCCGTTGTCGGGAAGACCCTGGATCGCGGTCCATCGTCTTCTTTGGGAACAAATACCATCGGATCTCCAATGGGATATCATTTGCGAGACCCGGATCGGCGCAGATAACCGGCCGAAATCGAGCATCCACCCACAGCAGCAACTGTTAAAATGGATAAGAAGACCATCATGAAAATGAAACAGCTATTCCCGGAATGCGCCTGGCAGGGACCAGTCTTATCGCCTACCGAATTCTTCCAGTCTGGGTATGGCGAGTACACGGCACCACACGACCACATACTTGTCTGAGGCACGTTTTCATGCCGTACATACTGCACTATATGAAGACAAGACGCACAAAAGCCGATAGGCGGTCCAACAAGATGCGACCAAACTAGAAACGGCCACCCGCCTACCGAACGACACCGCACGCTCACACTGCCCATCGCGCCCGTCCACCCCACCCACACCACCCACCTTGCCCATCCGCGAGCACCAGGTCTCAGATGCGCTCGAACGAGTGCGCTGGGAGAGTGGCGAACCACACAACAAGGGTTACAACCACGAGATGGGTCAGCGCAACTCTCCTCACAAGGTTCGGCTCTCGCGCTTTTCGTCCGTACTCCGCCTCTATAAAGGAAAGGCGGACAAAGTACCACTTCGAGAACGTGGGCACTGCGCAGGACAAAAAAAAATGCGTTTCTGGTCCTGCCTCTCACTGATATTGCTTTGTTGTTTCCCTCAAACACAACGACAGCAACATCGTCTGGGACTGAGTCGCGTCTGGTACCACGAGTGACCGCCATGAAGCACAAGTAGCACCGGTAGCTGTACTGAACCTCTATGGTCGGATGGGCAACTCATGGCCACTCGGACGCGGCAGTGGAGGCATGCGCAGCGGTGTGAGCGTGCATCGTCAGCGACCGATCTCACCGCGTGCTGTTCGTTCTCGTCGGGACATGCCACAAGTGTCTGGCGTCCCTTCGGAGCTGTTCATGCTGCTTGGATGAACCCAGTGCGTCTCGAAAGGGTTGTACGCAAGCTAAGAGTGGCCAAAACCAATGAGACAGCGCTGATGAGCGCCCCGAGAACTCGACATGGGGCGGGCTGTGCTCAGCCAAGCCGCTGCGAGGCGAGCCTGGGATATCGCTGATCGAACTCTGGGTTTTTACTGTAAAGAAAAATGGCTCTGTCCAGTCGGCCCATTATTCAACTTTCAGATCAAGAGTATACTTAGTGTATATTCTACTGACCGCCTCATTTGAGCCGATTTGTTATGCCTCTCTGTGACCATGTTCCCGGCCACGGCTGCTCTTTCTGAGAATAGACCTGGACTCAGCGTAGTCCTCTTACCTACAGTACGGGTCAACTCGTCGGCTGTGTCCGATGAAAACTCGGAGGGGTGCCCCAGGCACCCCAAGAAGGCGTCGTTTCCAGGCCATATGAGAGGGAGCCTCATTTGAGCCTCATCTGAGCCTCAGTAAAGAATCGGGAGCAGTAGAATCGACACTAAAATATGTCCCTCGTCGGGCAATGGGCTCCGGCCGATCAGAAGTGAGCATCCGATGGTCCACTTGCCGGTCCGATTCGAATGGCGAACTACCCATCGAATTCCTCCGAGTCCCGCACGAAAGGAGACCATGTAGTCACTATTCAACAATATTTGCTTCTACGTTTCCACAGTAATGGAAACAACTGGAGATAGAATTTCTGACCTCAAGAGTGACGAGCAAAGAGAGAAGACTCAAACCTCTTCGACAGAGTCCAAACAAGTACGGAAGGGAGCTCTTTCGGTGGATGGAAAGATCCAACGCGAGTATTGCTTATTTCGTCCTAATAACGACTGTTCTGTGCGTCACCCACCACACCAACATGCCCGATCACTTGGCCTCATCTTCCTTCCCCAGCACTCTAACGGCATCTGGGTGACGTCCTGCACGTCACAATCAGCGGCCAGCCAGTGACCCATCGCATAGAAGTGTGATTAGTCTCTAAGCCCGTCAGAGTCATGTTCCAACCCCATTGGCGTGCTCCATGCTGGAACGAGGTCCGCGTGGAGAGTGCAGTAAGCGTTGTTGGTGCCGTTGGTGTGTAGTGCAAGGGTTGGTGTTTGCGTGGGCGTCGCAGTTGTCGAACGTGGCTTCGCCCGTGGTGCTTGGAAGGAGTTGTACCAATGGGCAGGTCGTCTGAAGTAAGTTGATTAAGTGCTACGAATCTTCTGTAGTTATATATGAATTACACATTCTGTTTCCTTTCCTTCGTCGTCGTGCCTCGGGCGGCTCGACATCACCCGCTGTGAATATAGTTGAGACGGATATGGTCGAATAGAGATTGTATGTCCGCGTCTTGGCGCCCAAACTGGCTGTGTTGGTGGCCGCGGACTCGGTTCGCCGCACCAGACTCCGCCAAGCACGGTGGGACACACTGCTGGCTCGCAAGGATCTGGTTCACAACTACAGGTAGAGGCTCCTCGGCGCCACCCTGAGCGCACAGCCAGCGTGTCGCAGTGTCCGCGGTACGTTCGGCCGTCGCAATCGCGGCTGGCCGAACCACGTCGCCATCTGTGCCTTGCACTTTATCAGTGTCACTCGTGCCCGGCGCCTGCAGTTCGATCTGTACTCGCAGCTCTGTCTCTCACCGTGTGGCGTGCGGACTGGGGCACAGCAAAGGTCCATAACATTATGTCGAGGGCGCGCCCATTGCGCTATGCGCTCCTGCTAGCCATACTGGTTCACCGGGTTGTGCTCTCCTGTCACGCACAACTGTGTGTCGAGCGTTTTGCCAACAGATCTTGGAACATGGCGTCAGTTTTCTTCTTGCCACCTGGCATAGTCTCACGGTGCACGTATCGACACGCGAGGCCAGTGCCAGTCAGCTGAAACGAACAGTGCCAAGTAGGCGAAGGCGGCTGCGATGGCACGGCTCCCGGACACCATTGCTTTGGGGGGGGGAGAGGGAGAGTTGTTGTGTGCTCCGTCTTTCCTTGCAGGCCAGGCACCGTGGTCGCCACCTGCAGGGCAATGGAAGAACGGATGCAAGCCCGTGAATGAGATTCGAACCAGTCATACTTGAGAAACGGCCACCGGGAAGGTGCAACGAGGAGATTGAACACACCAACGGCAATGTACCAGGTGGAGTCCCCGGGGCCTGTAAAACAGGTATTGAGGGGGGCCTCCCCGGGCACGAGACCTCCACCGTGGCACCCACCCTCCAACTGTCTCGCACAGTGCGAGCGAACCGGCCTGACTGGCGCCTGAGTGACGACTGACAGAGGGCCAAACAAGCGAGTGACGCCCCCCATCGCTGACAGTCAACGCCATCAAATCGAGCAACACAAGCATACCATTGGTGGTTACGGCAGACTCAGTGGTGGTCTCGAGTGTGGTCCTGTCTGCCGGTCCGCTGCGCTTTCAATTTAACCATCTGAGCGCGCGCCGCTTTGCGCGCCCGGCTGGCCATCCGCTCCTCCCGAGGCGGCTGCTGCTCACCGGCCATATTCGACGCTCACCTGCATGCCACCGGTCGCTGAGCAAGGCGACGGATCGCGTGCATCTCCCCGCACAGGCCAGCACCGAGACCCGAAGCCCCGTTGAGCGCGGCCTCCCCGAGAACAGCGGCTCAGGCCTCGTGCTGAATCGGCTCGGGCAGAGTTGCGGATCCTACGTGGCCTCGTGCGGGGCTACAGCTGTGTGGCCGAGTGTGAAGACTGCATGCAGAATCCAGGCCAGCCGCAACCTACCGGCTCCCTGGCTCGCTGTTGTCCTCGTTGTGCGCGATCAGCCCGGCTCTCCTCGCCCCTCGCGCAGCCCCGTCATATCGATCGAATCAGGGAGTCCAGAGCGTTGGGGTGTAGCTGGCGGGGGGGAAAGCTTCAAATTTACGCTGGCACCAGCAGCAGCAGTCCCAGCGTCTGCTAGGGGAGGGTTTACGACAGCGCGGGCCGCCAGACCCCCCCCCTCTCGACCTGTCAAGAGGGCTCCGCGTCGACCCGCCCCTCCACGCCCCTGCTACGGGACTCTGGGGCCACTTCCCGTTGAGCTGGGCGCAGCGTGGCAAGCCCCACGGGCGCGCGCTTTCACGTTCTGGCGAGGGGGGCGCCCTGCTCTGGTCGCGCGAGGAGCGGCAGGCGAGACACTTTGACCCCCCGTGCGGGGGTCATTTGGGGGGTCTGCCTGGTGAACTCGACGGCCACGCTGTCCGCGACATCTGCCTTCGTGCCCCGGCCCAGCACACAGCGGGCAACAGGGGGCGTGCGCTGGAAGCGTGGGCGCCTGTTTTCCTCCCCACCCCTAAAAAACGGGCAGACTGGGAGGTGCGAGCCTACGCCAACACCTCTGCCGAAGCGCTGCCACCCCACAGGATGGGAGCCCCGTCAGGCTGTGTGTCGAGGCTTGCCTTGCTCCCCCCCTCGCCTCCACTGACCTCCACATAGGCCACCCGCACACGAGGCTGACGCGCCACGCCGGCGGGTAGACCACATCCGATTGTGGTTCTGTTCCGCGGCCTGGCCGTTTCCTGAAGCTGTCGTGGTTCCGCCCCATGGCGGGTTTAGCGTTGCGGCCGGGCGCGAGTGTCGCGTGGGAGGCCCCGACGCACCCACCAGGCGCGCTGCGACATGCGTTTCTCACCCCTGCGCACCGGACGCCCTGGAGGGGGGGGGGACCACCACCACCGCTGCCCCAATTGTCCGCCCGCCCGCCCCTCCCAGATTGTCGCCACAGCACTTAAGCGCAAGGAGGTCCCGGCAGAGCACTGTCACCTGCAATCCCCGTTTCCATGCGCCAGCCGACTGCCCGACTCCGCATTTTTTCCGAGGACGTCACCGCCACGCGTGGACAAGAACGTCTTGCTCCCCGCTTCCACCACCGCTGCGCCCCGCCTCCCTGTTGCACGCGCCAGCACGCGCCGGCACGCTCCGCAGGCCTACTGGCGGCCCCCACGACCCGCGGCGGCTCTTCGCTCATCGTCATACACCCCCTGCGCGAGCAATCGACGTCCGTCCCGCCATGTCGACTCCACCGCTGGCTGCGGACCTGGGCCGCTCTCCCCTCTCTACTTTGTCACCGACATGCCCCGACGCGCATCTGTCGCTGGCCTTGACAGAGTCGGTTGCGGCAGGGGTGCCGCCCGTGTCGCCTGCCACGCCCCCCTCTACGCTGTCAGCACCGCGGAACCCTATGGCGGCCAAGCGCCCGCGGCATGGCGCGACGTCACCCGTCATCCGCCCTCCACTGGGCGTGGCAACCGGCCGCACCACGACGGGCAAGACGACCCGCCGTCGGCGGCCTGCTGCCAAGTTGGGCGGCCGTCCTGGCCGTCTCCCCACCGCGCGGCGGCTGTGGGGGCCTGGCGGAATGGCACCCGACCCGTCCAAGGCCCTTTGCTTTTGGGAGGACCCCCCGCTGGGCGTTGGGGCCGGCCCCGCCGATAGCAGCGACGGTCGCGGCGGAGTCGGCAGCGGAGCCGGTGACCTGCAGAGCGACAGCGCGGCGGCCGAGGCGATGGACGACGCGACGGCGGCCATGGCGGCTGAGACGTCGGCTGCGTTCAAGGCGCGCTGGGGTTTTGACGTTGCCCAAGGACGACCCGTCTCTGACGAAGGCGAGTCGGGCTGGACGTGGAGCATGGTGCAAGCTTGACGCACGGGCTCGCGGCATCCGCAGCCGCAGCTGCCAGACGGCCCGAGGTTGGGGACCATCTCCGAGGTCGCCAGTGTGAATTTTGATGGGCGACGATTGACAACCGGTGCGATTGGTTTTTAGCAGACGATGGCTACATGCGTGTACAAAAATAGCTTTGCTTCTTGAGCTACCACCGTGGACCTACAAGTGGTGCCCAAAACATCAGTGTGGTTGGCAGACGGCACCACCTTGTTAGACTTGGTCGATGAGAATGACCGGCCTTGCTCGGGACAGTACCGGTCACACCGGTTGGGCTACGGCAGTGGGTTCCCCCGCCAATGGGGGTACAGTACACGGGGAGGCTCCTGACGACTGGTCTCTGTTGGTGCGCGTTGTGTGCAAGAGTTCAGAACGGTAGGTACAAGCGGGGGCAATTGGAGCTTCTGCACCGCCGAGACACCAATCGACGTCCGGCTGTTGTCTTGTCGCCCGATCTTTGGCCGGGGCAGGGACCCCGCCCCGTGGGCACCCTGCCGAGCGCCGCCACGCGACTGTGGACGCTCTGTCCCGCTCCGCCTATGCATTCGCGCCCGGCCGCAGCCACCCGGTGGTCCATGCCACACGTCACGTCCTGGTGCGGCACCAATCCATGCGAGCCGTAGGGGTACGCTGATCCGCCCCTGCACCCCGTCGGCAAGTGGCATCAGTCCCACGGGTGTGCTCGGGAAACAAGCGTGCCAGACGCCGTTGCGCCGCGGGACTGCGCGGAGCGCAAAAGAAAAAAGACGAGTCAGTTTGTTGGGGGCCCGGTCCTCTCGCTGCCGACGCGGGAGACCCGCACCCCACTCTGTGGCACGCTTCACAGCTGCTCCGACCGTCGCTCTCGGGCCCGACCGACGCGCGGGCGGTGCACGCGGCGCCACCCACGCAGCGCAGACGAGGAGGGCAGCGTGCCGGCAGGGCGCACCCCCGAGGGAGGCGAGACGGCACCGTGCAGGGCCACGCCCGGCCGCGTCCCCAGTCTGCGGCCAGGCCGCAGACCACCACTGGCGGGAACCCGACGACCGTCCGCCGGCCGGCTGGTCGAAGGCGCGCCGCGAGCGGCGAGCCGCCCACACGTGTCTCCAGAGCGCATGCGCGCGACGGCGGCGCGCCGCCCGACACTGCCGCCCGGCGGCGGCGGCGCCGTCGTCGTCG
>Ga0115031_1003777_pt1 | contig 11221 bp, 11 predicted proteins | sample Maine_Asex4_meta_FD_87301 | JGI IMG/M metagenome (GOLD analysis project Ga0115031, IMG submission 87301) | Marine algal microbial communities from Maine, USA - Maine_Asex4_metaG | ecosystem: Host-associated > Algae > Red algae > Unclassified | place: Maine, USA | collected 2015-01-05 | reverse complement strand
GGAGAGGTGGATCGAGGGCACGTCGGGCACGCCCGTGCGCATCGCAATGGGGGTGGAAAAGGCAAGCAACAAGTAGCAATAAAAAAAATTTGGGACGAGCCGACGATTCTATGTCGTGCCGCCGCGCGCGACCGCGCGGGCCCCCGAACAGCCCGTCCGACGCGACCGCCACGCCGCCGCCGCCGCGTGCCGCGCCGCGCAGCGCGGTCGGCGTCACCGCCGCGGCGGCCTCCGCGGTGCGCACCGACGCGGCACGCGGCAGAGGCGTCGCCACGCTGTCGGTGGACCACGGCGGCCGCGTCGCTGGCGGCCCGTCGACGCGCGCGGCAGGGGCGCCCACCCACGACCGCGCCCTCCCCACGCCCTAGGAACCCGTACCGGCGGCCACGCCGCCACTGCCCGCCGCCATCGACGCGCGCCGCCGGGGGCGCCCGCCGTGCCAGCTCTGGGCGTGGCCGCTACAAGAAAAACATCCCCAGCCGCAACTGGCGTCGCCTCGGCCGCCGCCGTCGTCGTCACCTGCCGTCGACGATCAAACGCAGCCGTCACGGCGCGCCGCGCCTGCATCAGCAGTGCAATGGACGGCCACGCCACAGCCCCGTACGGGTCCGCCGCCGCCCACCGCGCTGCACGTAGGCCACGCCGGCGACGGCCCGACGTACACCCAGCCACCACCGACGCGGTGATGCGGGCGCGCACCGCCATCCCCCGTATCCCACCGCTCCACCCATCCCCGGTCCGTCCGTCCATGCCGCCCGACCTCCCCGCCCCCATCACCCCCCTACCCCCTGCTTACCGAGTGAGCAGGGGCGTCTGCTCCCCAGCCGCAGCGTCGTTCGCCCCCCCCCCTCCCCCAACGCGCCCCGCCTCCTCGTCGACCAGCTCCGACGGCACTTGGATCCACATGCGGTGGCCCGGCGTGCCCCCCGCCGGCGGCGGCACACCGACCACGTGCGCGTTGACGCCCGCCGGCGCACGGCTGCGGCGGTCGGCCGGTGCAGCGGCACGCTTGCGCAGCCGCGCGCCCTTCTCGCGGAGGCCCCGGGGCGAGGGAGTGGCGCCAAGCACCGCCGCACCCGCCTTGTCGGAGATGCCACTGGTGCTCGTCGGCCGGCTGGCGGTGACACCGGCCGAGCCGACACTGGCCCGCCCGTCAGGGGAGGTGGACCCGTCGCCGGCAGCGGTGCCCGGGCGGGTGCGCGACACGGACGGGCTCGCGGCCGTCCCCGACGCGGCGGCGGTGGTGGCGGCCGTCCCCGACGGCGTCGCCCCGCCCGCGGTGACGGCCAGCTGGTTGAGCGCGGACGACACCTTGGCGGCGAGGGGCGACCTGAGCGCCTGCACATCAATCACTTTGAGGAGGATCGTGCCCGTCCCAGTGATCCGCTGCTGCGCGAGCACCGTCCCGCGGCGGACGAGGCGGCCGTCAGACCCCCGCTCCAGGACGGGCTGCTTGGACACATTGCCCACGTACCGGTCCGTCTCGTCGATAATCTCCTCGGCGAGGATCTCCTCGACAACGTCTTCGAGCGTCACCGCGCCGAGGAAAACGCGCTCCCCGTCGGGCTTGTTAATGTCGTCATAGACGAGCGCCATGTGCACGCGCCCGTCCTTAAACTCGTTCAGCAGCTCCGACAGCGCCGTGTCGGCTGACACGTACAGCGGCGCGGAGACGCGCACCTTGTGCGCCTTTTTCATCTCACTGATGAGCGCCCGCACGGGCACCTTTTTGTCGGGGTCAATGGGGATGGGCTGCTTGGGCAGCATCCCGACAATGTTGGCCTTGTCGCCCTCGTACAGGGGCACGTGGCTGTGGCCCTTGCGGAGGCATAGCTTCATCGTCGGCCGGTCGAGCACCACCGCCACGTCCAGACAAAAGACGTCCTCGGCGGGGATGAGCACGTCCGCCACGGTTTTGGCCGACAGCGTGAGGGTGCCCTTGAGGACGGTCGTCTCGTCCTCAGTCAACACCCCGTGGCGGATGCGCGAGTGCGCGTCGATGAGGCCGCTGAGCTCGTGCCGCGAGTAGACCGTCCCAATCTCCTCCCCGAGCACCGCGTCGAGGGCGGCCGCAATCGACCACGCAAGCGGCAGCAGGATGGCACGGAGGACTTGACAAAGCCGATCAGCCACGCGCCGACCTGCAGCGCGTGGCGGGAGCACACCGCGTGGGCGTTGGTGCAGGCCGCGGCGGCTATGCACACCGCCGCGCGTGCGGAGCTCAACATCGTCGCGCACGTCACGGTGCCAGTTTCGTGAGACGCGCGCTGGTCGGCCGGCCCCCACACAGGAATAAGCGATCATTGGTAGTGCTTGGTGCATAGGGTGCATCATGGAATGGCGGGACGCGGCCACGCTGGGGCGTAGATGTCGTACACCAAGCGACCCACCCGCCAGCCCAGTTCTATATAATTTTCAACCACAGCGTTGTCGTCGACAACGGCCTATCTTCTTTGGCATTCAGGTCCAGGCTTCGTTGAGCAGGTCACAGCTCACAGAACGCGGCAGGCCGACTGTGGACGTGGCCGCCAATGGGTCACCTTCGAGGGTCGCCATGTCGTGTCGTTCTGGCAACGACGTCCCGGGGTCGTCGGTGAATGCCACGCCTCTGTACCCTACACTCTCAGGGTTGGTCGGGGTAAGGTTCGGTTCAATCTTCGGGTTCAAAATTAATGTCAAAGCACCGGAAGCTTGGGAAGGTTTGGACCGAAGGAACATGCCGGCGCCACACATGTTTGTAATTAATACAAATGACGACATACCTTGACACGCATTATTGCTGTCTTCCCAATTTTGGCCGATGCCGTCGATGTCAAGAGGGGTGATCAACTGTGTGAAACTGTTTCTCAGCCATCCATTCAGACGGATAAAGTGGGTCGACCAATGGGCAGTTGACCGAGACCCTGTCTTGACTTCGACCACATCGGCCAAAATTGGGAAGACAGCAATAAGTGGGCGCGTTCCCCTCCAGCGAGCGGCCAGACTGGCCCCGGCGAGGTTCTTCGTCGGGACATGGTACCCCTCTTACGAATGCCGGTTTCGTAACGCATTCGTTTGTCAAACGAATGCGTTACGAATGCGCATTCGTCTGGCCGTTCGTAAGGTGCGCTTTCGTTTGTCTCTCGTTTGTCTTTCGTAACGCCATCGTCTGGGCTGGTTGAGGGTTCCCAAAGGGCCACTCGGGAGGGTGTCAGCATGCCTCTTACACCACACCCACGTACATGACAGTCAGCAAGAGACTTGGTCTTGAGTTTCTAGTGTTACATTAAGGAGCTGCCCACAACGTTTAACTCTGCATGTAGTAAGACACATTGGTGCTAATGCTTCGTTGTTATTACTTCTTGAGTTAGTGACCGGTGGAGTACAACGTAACCGTGGCTACGTGTTTTTTTTATCGTTCCTTGTGAGCGCTTTTCTCCCGCTCATGGTGCACTGCACGCGCCCTCCTGGTCAACGGCACGCCCTGGCCGGTACTCAAACATGCACAACCGCACTGCCCTCACAACCGTTGATGTGCAACCGCCGCCTACGCGCGCGGAGCTGCTCCAGCATGTCATCGACGTCGTGCGCATCCGACGTCTCCTCCTCGTTCGACTCGCGCCCGCCGTCATCACCAACTGCGCCGCCGGTGACCGTCCCGTCCACCGGCGGCGTGCCGAACGCCGGAAATCCATCGTTCGTGGACGGCTCACCGTCGTCATTCGACGGCGCCACACTAGAGTCCTCGACGCTCTCTAGTTGGCGGGGTGGGGCGCTCCAACGTTTGCGCGCGCGTTTCTTGCGTGGCGTTTCTGCAGGAGCCACGCCAGAGTCACCCGCCGGGGCAGCCCGCTTTGACCCGCTGCGGCGTCGAGTTGCGGGCGTCGTGGTGACGGCTCGGGCTCGACAAGTGTTGGTGCTGGAGGGAGGAGGGTTGGCCGTCTTCGTAGCCATTATTTCGAGGTGAGCCGCCTGCTGCCGCAAAGCGGGTACGTCGGCAACCACCGCTCGCAGGGCGCTTGCACCGTCAGTGAGCATGAGCCCCTCCTCCACCCTTGTGTCTTTCTGCCGCAGGTCATCAATGAGGGAGAGAAAGGCGGCCAACACTTTGCGTGTGACAACGTCCGTGTTGCCGCCGGTGTCACTCAAGCTTGGGTAGTTTGCAACTTTGCGCAGACAGTGGTACACCTTCAGATCAGACGTCCAACAAAACAAAACAGGCATGCGCATTGGTCCACAGAAGCAGAAGAGGGACAGGCAAGCAGGTTGCTCAACGAACCCGAGAAGTCCCGGTGAAGAATACAGCAGCGTCAGAGCACAAGAAATGCGTTACGCTGCACACGCTGCGCACGATGCGTCATCATCCGCGCCCGAAAAAAAAACAGTGCAATCCAAGAAGATGACCCCCGACAGAAAAGCATTGCCACAACATACCGTCGACACGATGCGTGCATACAAACCGGCACGCATTTTGAGGTAGCCGGCTTGGTCGACGGTAGACTCGACATAAACCGAGGAGAGGCACCTCAGCTTCGTGAAGGCGTGCTTCGTCGCGAAGTTGAGTACCTCGCGTCCATTGGGCTTGGCGAAAAACCAGTTGTCCTTGAGGCACGTCACACCGTCGGCGGGCTGCAGCATGGGGATGTGCCCGCGCGTGCCCTTGCCGCTCTTCTTTCCCGTGTTTAGCACAGCGCAGGCCTTCTCGTGGAAGCCCTTCATCAGCAGCTTGGTGAACTTGTCCTGCCAGCGGGGCATCACCCGCTTGACAAAGATGCGAATCTTCGTGGGCGCGAGGCCGGTCTCGGCGGTGTTGCTCTTCGTCAAGATCTTCGTCTCCATGCGCGTCTTGGCTGCAGACAGCTCCTCGTTAAACTGCTTCGATACCAACAGCGCAATCTCCTCATCCACCTGCATGGTGGTCAGGAACGCCGACCCCGGCCCCGTGCCGACAAACACATGGACCTGGTATATCTCGCCGAGTTTGTCCTGTAGGCAACAGGAACCAGCACGTGTGCGTACAGGCATACGGCAGACGCGACCAAGAAGCAGAAATGTCGAGGCAAAGAATAGGGTGCTTCAGTGCGCGTCCTCAAGGCTTAATAATACACATGAGGACCTGCAGCTGCAGGGCAAGTCAACGCACGCAATGAGTTAGTGGGCGACAGACGAGAGGCACTCACTAAACGTACCTGCATGGGAATCGCCCAAGAGACCTCCATTGGTTCGTCCTCAGCGTGCGGTTTGGAAACAGCAAGCGACCCAGCGCCCGACTGCTGCTGCTGGGACTGCCGCGGGGATGGCCGCAACGTCTGGTCGCCCGCGGTCGCCGCCGTGTTGTAGGCGAGCGCCGATGACGCGGACGCAATAGTGCCCACGCTCACCGACGTCGCGTTGGCCAAGGCATGGACCTTAGCCACATCGGCCTTGCTGCTGACGCTGTTGGCCAGGACGACAGCCAGACTCCGTCGAAGCGCGAAGAAGTCGGCCGACGTGGCGGCCCTCTCGTCGAAGAGGGCCTGCAACAACCCCGACATCACAGTAGAAATCTGCTGCAGTGCCGCCGACATCTCCACCAACGCTGTTCGGCACGAGCAGGGCACCCCGCCTGCAGTGGAGCCGTCTCCAAGAGCGTGTCCGACTGTCGCGGGGGGTGTTGCGGCCGTTGTTGCGGCAGCGGCGGCAGCTGCAACCACTGCCGCCACCGATGCCAAAGCCGCCGTAGGCGCGGGGGAGGACGTGGGTGGCCCATTGAGACCCGCAGCCGCAGACTCGTCCCCAGGCAGGGGGTGCGTGACGCCTGCATCCCTCCGTGCTGCTGCGGCTCGCAGACGATTGACGAGTCGCGCCCGCGCGGAGGACGCAGCAGCAACCGCTGCTGCCGCATCTTTTTGTGTGGCAGGAGGACGACGGGAGGACGCTCCGGCAGCAGCGGGGGGCCGCGACTTACGCGCCGCAGTACCCGGCGGCAGCCGAGAAATGGCGTCGTCCATTTGAGCGAAGAAGCGGTTGTTGTCGTCTCGCTGCGGTCTTGCGGTGGACGCCAATGGCGCACGAGTCTCGCCCGGCAGCGTCGCAGACATCGGGCCGCCTGCGGATGTCGGTCGCGGGCTCGAAGGCAAGGGCGCCGGAGGCGACCATGGCGCACCCACCGTGTCATTGGCGCCTGCAGGAGACGCACCAGGCCGACCGTCGGGCGGTGCGCCGTCCGGTACTCCAGGTGGAAACCCCGACCGTGCCTCATAGCTCGAGAGATGCCCCGGTCTCGGTGCTCCTGCTGCTGCCGCAGCCGCCGTCGTCGCCGCCGCCGCCGCAGCCGCCGCGGCACCCGCAGTCGCAGAGGCAGTCGCAGTCGGCACGTGTACGGCATGCGCCGGACGAGGAACGGACGCACCGAGGTGGGGGGAGTCAAACCGAATTGTTGAACCGTCGGTCAGGGGAGCGTGCGCGCCCGGACCAGGGTCGTGACCTGCCAACTATGTCGAGGGCGTCAACACCTGTGACATGGGTGCGCTCTGTGGTAAAGAAGAAGCCGTCGTTGCGCCAAGCGACGGCCAGCCCACGACGTTCGAATTGCCCAATGGCACCGTCGGGTGGCGCCCCGCCCCCCCGCGCGTTCCGCCGTCCCCAACCATGACAGACGGAAGGCAAGTGGTGCTGGCGGGCCAGCTGGTCGACGGGTCCAGCGCGGGACGTGGCTGGCAATGAGCGCGGTGGTCGGGGTAAAGGTGTACACCAGGGAAAAAGTTCAGGACAGCACCGGAACGGAGAAAGGAGAAGGAACAGAGGAGGACGTCCCCCAGACACCGTCTTCCAAGAAGCGGCTAGGCAACAGCCGGTCATCGAGGGGCAGGAGCAAGCCAGGTCGGTACCTCCTACCTACGCCGTCATCCCGACTCCATCCCAGCGCGGGCAAGAGCGCCCGGCTCAGGGGTGTGCAGCCCTTGAAAATGTAGGTACACGACAGGGTCGAACGCACTGTCGTTAGGGAGGGCGCCACGGTGGCACAAACGCAGAGGCCGTGCGTTTCGCCGTGCGTAGGCGAGGCTTCACGGGGAGTCACCTGTGTCAGTCGGCTGCGCGGGCGAGATGCAGAGCAGGATTGGCCACCCTTCTGAGACGAATTGACATCAGCTCGTGGAATGTTCCAGTGCAAGTACAATTTTCTCGCGGACAAGTCTGACTGGATCCCACGTATGAATGACGAACGAAGCGCTCCCGCCGTCTTCTTGATCCCTCCGGCCTTCGTTGCTGTCGTCGTTTGACGAGCGTCCAGATGGGTGCGCACCAAACTGCCGGTTGCTGTCGGTGCTCACAGCGGTGCATCGACGATAAGACTGCTGTACTTTCTCTGGTGTGCAGAACGACGGACAACCTTGGCTTGTCTTGCCCGAGGCTCTGGTCGTGCTCTGGTGTTTCTGCGAGGTGGTGACGTCGGGTACGCCACTGACGGCGTCACGATATTGTGTCCGAGTCACTGAGGACGAGGGTCCCCGTTTTTTTCGATGACAGTCCTGTGACGCGAACAGGGCGGCCACCCGTTTTCTGCCGCGGGCATTTGCCAAAGCCAGCCGCCGCTGACCTGCCAGGGGCGGCGGGGAGCATTGACGGTAGCATCGGTTTCCGCCGGTGGGGAGGATGGCTTGCATCGGTAGGGGAACGCGGCATGAGGAGCGTGTGGCTGTTGGTATTGACAGGTGACGCTGCTCGCACCGACAAGCGGGCTGTAAATTTCTTTCAGGTACCAACGCAAGTGGTAAAAATGGTGAAGCCAAGAACACAAGACGACGACCAACTAGATGATGACTTGTCTCCTAGCCTCGTCAGCGTCAATCCGACGTGTCCTACTCGCATGAAATAACCGTCCCACAAACCTGTCCCTCATACACCGCTATGCAGACGCCGGACAGCGACATCGTCTCCGACAAGAAAAGCTCCTCTTGTCGTCAATCAGCAACCGATGTGCCGCCGCGGAGGTCGCTTCGTCCGTCCCCGCCTCTGCACTGTCCCGTCTGCGGTGGCAGCACAGTCACCCGACGAAGTTGGCTCCATCTTGGGCGGCGGGACGACGACTGCCGAACGAGGAGGAGTCGCTGCGGCAGAAACAGAGGCAGCGGCGGTCGTCACGGGCGGGAAAGCAGCGCAAGGTACGGGAGTAGAAGCGGCGGACGTCACCGCCGGTCCGCTGACGATCGGCTCTTGCTTCATTTCCATCTTGATGGCGGCGTGCTTCTGCCGCATGACTTCGTGGGCGGCGACGACGACGGCCATCCGTTCCTCCACGGCTGGCGGCAGCGGCGGATGCATGGCACCGACAGGAGGAGGGGCCTGGTTGTCGGAAGTGGCGGGCACGCCTGCCGTCGCATCGGCTGCTAGGACCTCCGTGGTTCCAGCCGGCACAGGACGACGGCGCATCACCCTGGCAGCCCCTTCGTCGTCGGTGCTACTGTTTTCCGCAGGAAGCACGGCGAGACGGCGGGAGTATTCCGCCAATCGCCGGGTGTCGCGGGTGGGAGGCGGCGACCAAGTACCCGGGTCGGAACTGAGCTGCGGCAGCAGCACGAGTGGAGAGCCGCTACGAGTCCTCGGGTCAGACCGTCGACGGCGGGCGCTCGCGCGACGTCGGCGCTTCAGTTCCTCGGGCGACGGAGACGGCGAGGACGGCGTCCATTGCGCCATAAAATTGGCGCCTGCGGCGCCGGCGAGATCACGCAGCGCCTTGGGCGTGCGGCCGCCCGGACCAGGCCCACGAGGCGGGGGACTGTCGCCACGCACACCCGACACCCCGCTTCCAGCCCGCGAGATAGGCGTGCCGTTGCGTGCCATTGAGGAGCCGAGCGATTGCCCGTCACTGAACGCGACGCCTCGACGGGCGGTGGACCTCGTGACGGGCCCGGTCGTGCGCGCAGGAGCCGACAGACTCACCTTGTTGCCCTTGACGCGAGACAAAGACAGCACACCAACAGGGCTGGTAAGCGTGGGGTGCACCGCGACGGCCACTTGCTTCCCCTTGTCACGCGTGAGCGACAGTGCGACGGTCGGTGGCACCACTGCCAGCGCGGCGGTAGCGGCCGGCACGGCCGCCTTCTTGACCTTCTCGCGCGGCACCGTCGGCTCGACGGCAACGCCGGCACGCATCGGGTACACCGTGACAGCCACTTTCTTCCCTTTGGCAGGTGGTGACGATGGGACAGTCGGTGACACCACCGCCAGCGCGGCGGCAGGGGCCGGCACCGCCTCCTTCTTGCCCTTGCCCCGGAACACCGACGCATTGACGACAAAGTTCATGCGCGTGGGGTTGACTGTATCAGACACGACCTTGGTCAAGCCACGAGTCAATGACCGTGTGAAGATGGGCGACGCCACCGACAGCGCGGCGGCAGCGGCCGGCAACACCACCTTCTTGCCCTTTCCCCGCGACGCCCGCGCCTTGCCAACAGCGCTGCTCCGCGCGGGGTTGACCGCAGCCGGCATGACCTTGGTCAAGCCACGAGTCGAGAACCGCGTGAAGACGGGTGACGCCGCCGACAGTGCGGCGGCAGCGGCCGGCAACACCACCTTCTTTCCCTTCCCCCGCGACGCCGGCGCCTTTCCAACAGCGCTGCTCCGCGCGGGGTTGACCGCAGCCGGCATGACCTTGGTCAAGCCACGAGTCGAGGACCTCGTGACGATGGGCAGCGCCGTAGTCGGCTCGGCCGCAGCGGCCGGCACTGCCACATTCTTGTTCCCGTCTCGGGTGGTGCGTGCAGCCACTGGTAACTTACCAGCCATATCGCTGGCAGCGTCGTTCCCATGCGCATCTACAGGATCGCAAACGCATTCGGCCGCGAGGCGACGAGCTGCCGCACGCGTGAACGGCGCCCTTGCGCAGCTGGCAGTCGCACCGGGTTCCACAACAGTCCCGTTGGGGCCAGCCTCGTCGACAAAGGAGGGTGGAGAGGGCGAGGGCACGAGGCGGCCGCGGCCAGTGGCGTGCGCGGGCAGCGGCTGGTGAGGGCGGGGGTCGGAAAAGTGATGGGTCTGCCGGCGAGTGCGAGGAGGAGCGGTGTGGCCGGCAGCCACCGGAGTGATCTTCTTCCCGCGGACCGTCATCGTCGCGGTGAGTACGGACCAGGGTGGGAGTGATTGAAATGGTGACAGACAACAGAAAGAGGTAAAGGCAGATGCAGGTGGTACGGTGGGGGAGGTGGCGTGACCGCAGGGGAAGGGGTGCACACTCGACCGGCACGGAGCCTGAATGGGAGACGAGTCGGGCTGGCGTCAGGTCGCAACAGTGATGCGCATCGCGGCCTTATCTGCTCCTCTGCTGCATTTCACACGGAAGGTCTCACAGGGGGCCCAAAGAAGGCATCCTCCTCCTCCCGTCCCCCATGCCGCCACACGCGTCCGTTGGCCGCACCCCCGCCTGAGCACTCGGTACCGCGCCCCGCCCCGCCAGAACCGTCAAACGGAGCCATCCTTCCCTCCCTCCACTTCTGGTGGCAGACGCGGGGCGGAAGCCCGACCGCGTCACCGCCCGCTGATGCCGAGGCGGTGCGTTGGCCCGACCAAAACACGTGCTCTCACGCAGACTCAGCGACGGCGCAGACGGGGCGGTCAGGCGCGGAGGACCATGGCCACGGGAGTAGACGAGTGTCGGCACGAGCAACACGAGCAAGGCGTCGCGTCGCACGTCAACCATTGATGAGCGGGACACCGCCTGTCCAATTCGACAAGCTGGGCAACACATTGTAAGTCCGTCAAATTGCGCCTCAAATTGAAACAGCAATTCGACGCCCGCTCCCGCGTGCCTCCCGCATGGGGCCTCGTTTCGAGGCGGACAGAGTACTCTCCACCAGCCCGGTTTCTTGTCAGCGCCACCCTTCGTGCGGGACGTTGCTCGCCTTGCTCCCATCGCACCGTCGCCGTTTCCTCGACTTGCGTCCGCTCCCCCCGGCCCGCCGACGCTTCGCCGAGTGCCATTCGGTGTTGGTGGCCATCCGGTCGTGGCGGCGGAGGACGCACGGCGGCGCGACCGCTGGAGATCGCCCGTTTCACGGCCACGGAGGCCGTGGCGTGGCGGCGTTAGCGGGAGCGATGCACATGCCGTGGGGGGCCGCCCGAGGCGGCGGCCGACCGAGCAGTCGTCCGGTGCTGCGGGTCTGGCGTGCCCGCGGCCGAGCACCCCTGCGTCGGCGACGGCCACCTCGTTGCCCGTGGGAGTCACGGTTGCCGAGTGCCGTTTTGGTGTTGGTGGCCGTCCGGT
>Ga0115031_1003771_pt1 | contig 11230 bp, 3 predicted proteins | sample Maine_Asex4_meta_FD_87301 | JGI IMG/M metagenome (GOLD analysis project Ga0115031, IMG submission 87301) | Marine algal microbial communities from Maine, USA - Maine_Asex4_metaG | ecosystem: Host-associated > Algae > Red algae > Unclassified | place: Maine, USA | collected 2015-01-05 | reverse complement strand
CGGCGGCGGGGGGGGTGGTCGTGCCGAGGACGGCGCCCAAGCGCGCCCGCGACGACGCGGTCGTGGGGGGGGAGGGGGGGGTGGCCAAGGCGCCCCGCTTGGCGCCGGGCGTGGTGCCACTCCCGCGGCCGCCGGCGGGGTGAGCCGCCGGCCGCACGGTGTGGCGGCTGGGGCCGGTGCGGGCGGGGGTGAGGCCGCACCCGCTCCGCTTTTTTGGTTTGCAGCGGCGCGAGGGAGTGCCGCCCGCTGGCGCCAGAGGCTACAGGGGTGGCACCAGCGCAAGCGTGGTATCATACGATAAAAAAAAAAGACCACCAACGTGAAACGAGAAAGAAAGGAAGGGCGCCCAGTCGACCAACCGCGCCGCTCAAAACGAGGACCACGACCAAAATGCCGCGCGGTCGCACCACCGCGCGCGTGAGCCCTCTTGGCCAATAAATCACGACAGAAAGCCACCCGCACCCGCGCCACCGCCGCGGCGGACGGCGTGGGGAGGGGCCGCCACCCCCCAGCACCAAAACCCACCACGCCCAGGATCAAATTGGCCGAGCGGATAACCGGCGGGGCGGGCGCCCGCCGACCCGTGTCTCCTCGTCCTACGGCCCGCTTTTGGTGTTTTGCCAGAGCCCCTAGTCCGCCACCCCGGCAGCGACCCCGCCAACGCGTCGCCGCCCGCCGTCATCGCCGTCACTCGTCCGAGCCCCCCTCGCCAGCGGACAAGAGCGTCCGGCCTTCGGCTTGGCCCGCCCGGTCGCGACTGCGGCGGCGGGCTGGCAGCGGGGCGGCGGCCTTGCGGCCGCGACGCACAGGCCGCACAGGCGGCTCGCCCTCCTCACTACCGCCCGAACCGCTGCTGTCCGTCCCCGACGCGGAGCCCGCGGAAGCGCGCCGCCGCTTGGGCCGCCGGGCCGAGCCGCTGCCGTTTGCTATTCCGTTTTCCGTCGCAGGTGGCGATGGAGAGGTGGATGCCAAGCCCAGCGACCGACGATTGATGCCGACGACCAGCCGCCGTTGGCCGTCGGGAGTCGCCGCCGCGGTCGGCAACGACCAGCCACGCTTGCGTCCGCGGCCCGTGGGAGTGGCGGCCTCCACAGGCGACGGGGAGCCGCCCCGGCGTTCCGAGACCCGCCGCCGAGGGGGAAGGGGCGGGATGCGCCCGCTGACGGGCGTTCGGGCGGCGCCACGGCGGGGGCGAGTCGAGCGGGGGGTGGCCGCCACCGACCGTCCGCCCGATTCCTCGTCCGACGGCGCCGGGACGTGGGCGTCTGAACCTGAGTCGCCACTCCCAGACGCTTCCTCCTCCGACGCAGACGCAGCGACGGCCTTGGCGGTGAGAGCCTTGGCCACCAGCGCCGCCGCCGCCGTGGACGCCCGACGTGCACGCTCGTCAGCACTCTCGGTGTCGTCCGATGACGAACCGCCATTCGCAGCCGCCACGCGGCCGTTGGCGCGCGGCTGACGTGGCGGCGTTGGTAGGGGATGCTTGCGTGGCCGCCCACGCGGCCGCCTGACAGGCGCTGGCGCCGACGCTGGCGGGCTGCGGGTTGGCGGCCGGCCCCGCCTCCGAGGCCCGCGGGTGCTTCCTTGTTCGGCCCCGGCGATAGACGCCCCCGCGTCCACGTCCATGTCGTTACCCGCCGCGCTGCCAGACGGTTCAACGTGCTCAGGCGCGTCAGCGCCACGGGCCCCGTCCGCCGCGCTATCGCTGTCCACATCTTGGAAGGACACGCGCCGACGGGTAGTAGGCGTGCCACGGCGGCGGGGTTGATCCACGTCTCCGTTGACGTCCGACACGACCACCGGCCCATCAACGTCGCTCGGAGCGGCATCCTCCTCCGCCGCCCGGTTGGCAGCGGTCTTGCGGGCCTCGCGCGCCTTCCGCTTGCGGCTGGACGCGTGCGACACGTCGGTGCCCTCCTCCAGCGCCACCAAAAACTCGCGCTCAGTCAGCGCATCATCGTAGGACACCTCCGAGCGACGCCGACGGCCGCGGCCATGCGAAGACACCATCGCCTCGAGCTCCTCCTCCGCCGTCTGGTGGTTGGTCTCATGCTGCACCACCCACGCGGGGAGCTCGGACTCATCCCTCAACAGCGTCATGGGATGCTCGGCGTCCATGGCCTCGAACTTGACAAGCTCTTCCTCCGACCGCGACGACATGCGGTTGATTTCATCCACATCCGACACATCGTCGGCTGCCGGGGCACCCGGTGTCACTTGCGTGCCGTCCTCGTTGACGGCAGCCGCCGACTGCAGGATAGCACGCAGCATTGTCGTCCGGTCCGTTTCGGACGACTTGTTGTTGAATTGGCCAGCTTGGATGACCTGCGCGTCCATCTGCAGCTTGCGGTTGGCGGCTTCCAAAATTTTGACCTCCACGGTCGCTGACGAGATCAGTCGGAAGACGCGGACCTCCTTCGTCTGCCCAATGCGGTGAGCCCGATCCTGGGCTTGCAGGTCCATCTGTGCAGCAGGGAAAATACAACCAGTACGGCCCCGAAAAGCAGGACAACCCGCGGACAAGTAATGCTCAACAATAAAAAACGGACGAACGCATCCAGGTCAGTAAGTGGGCAGATGGAACAATCCACAAACTAACGAAGAAAAAAAGAACGAGCCGAGACAAGAAGAAGCGTCGCGTGCAACGGACGAGCTGCCAGGTGCATCCAGAATGAAAAAAGCAAACGTACCTGAGGGTTCCAGTCTGAGTCAAAGATGATGACCGTGTCGGCGGTCTGCAAGTTGAGGCCGAGCCCGCCCGCCCGCGTCGACAACAGGAAACAGCCATACGGCGAGTCCTTCTCGTTGAACTGCTCTAGCTTCTCCTGCCGGTCCTCCGCCTTGGTCGTCCCATCCAGACGCAGGAAACGGACGCGGATGTAGTCAAGGAGGTCCTCCAGGTAGTCGAGCGCGCGCGTCATCTGGGAGAAGAGCAGCACCCGATGGCCCGTCGCGAGAAGCTTGGGCAACACGTTGGCGAGAAACGCAAACTTGCCGCTCGCTCGGATGAGCCAATCATCAGGCAACCCGTCAATCGTGTCGTCATCGCAGAACAGATACGGGTGGTTGCAGATCTTCTTAAGCTGCATGAGCATGTTGTTGAAGCTCCGCACGTTGGCGCCACCACCCGCTGCGATGCCAATCTTGGCACTGACCTGCCGGTACAGCACGCGTTGCCATGCTGACATGTCGCAGCGGATGATGGATTCGACCTTGTCGGGCAGCTGCTTCTCGACATCCGTCTTGAGACGCCGCAGGAGGAAGGGGCGGAGCACCTGGTGCAGCCGGTTGATGACCAGAAGCGTCTCTTCCGAGTTGAGGTCACCTGCGTCGCCCATTGCGCGGGCCTGGAAGGGCGCAGAAAACCACGACTCAAACGAATCGGATGACGAGAAGATGGTCGGCAACAAAAAGTTGAGAAGCGCCCACAGCTCGGTCAGGTTGTTTTGCAGCGGCGTCCCGGTCAGCAACAGCCGCGAGCGGGAGCGGTAGCGCACGCCCAGGGTCATGGCGAGCTTGCAGTGCGCGTTCTTCATCCGATGGCCCTCGTCCATGATGATGTACAGCCAGCTGGTGCGGGACAGCACGCTCTGGTCCTTGACGACAAACTCGTACGTTGTTAACAACACCTGGAAGGTACCCGGTCGCATGGCCGTCGCCTGTAGGTGCCGTCGCGTGTTTGGATCCCCACGGTAGACAACCTTGACAAGCGATGGCGCCCACGCATTGAGCTCCCGCACCCAGTTGGACATGGTCGACAGCGGCACGATGACCAGAAACGGACCCTTTTGCTGCTTGACGTGCACCAGATACGCCAGCAAAGCAATCGTCTGGATGGTCTTGCCGAGCCCCATCTCGTCTGCCAGGATGCCGTTTAGGTTGTTGTTGAAGAGCGAGACGAGCCAGGAGAGGCCCTCCACCTGGTAGGGCTTGAGGGTGCCGCCAACTAGGCTGTCGGGCTGGTGTACCTTCTCCTGAATCGAGTGCGACAAAGTGTAGTACGCTTGGCGACGGCGGCTCATGGCTGCTAGGCTGTCATAGTCGCCCGCCACGTCGGCCTCCTCCACGTCCGCACCGTCGTCTTCCTCCTGCAGCTCCCGTTGACGTCGACGCATCTGCGCCGCAGCTGTCGCCGGCGTTAACGCCGCCCCGCCCGCCTCCTTCTGCTTCTCCACCTGCGCGCCAATCTGTGCGAGGTAGCGGTCCGTTTGGCGGAGCACTTGCAGCAGACGCTCGTTTTTGGTCTTGGATAGCAGCTTGAGGTACGCTTCCTCATCATTGTTCTTGAGGGCATTCATTCGCTCGACCATCTCTCGCCGCTTGCGGCGTTCCTCCTCCTTGGCGCGATCCCGGAAGTAGCGGTCAACGCTCGTCAGCAGCTTGCGCTTGTCGGCTGCCAATCGCGAGTGACCGTCTCGGAAGGCGAGCGCGTGCGCGGATAGGCGTTCGTGGAAGCCCTGCCGCTGCTTGCGATGCCGCTCCGCCTGATTCGCCAGGTAAATCTTCTGCAGGCGGCTTGTATTGCCCCAAAAGCCGACCGTCGCCAGACCAACCGAGCCGACGCCGAACCGGTGGCCAAAGCTGCTAGCCGGCGTCGGCCGCTGGTACCTGTCGCAAACAGCGGTGACAATGCCGGCCACCGACGCCGACGCAACGCCGGCCACCGACGTAGCCAACGCGTCAGACGCCAACGGCGGCGAAGCAGCTGCCGACGCCAGCAGAAGGCGCTTGCGCTCAGCGAGAACGCGCGCACGAACCGCCTGCTGCAGGTGCAACAGCTTGAACTGCTTGGCCTCAATCACCGCCAACCGCCGCACGTCATTCGGCAGCTCGACTGGTAGGGTTCGAAGCTGCGCTTGACGCTCTTGAATCCGCTGCCGGATGAGCATCTCCCGACGCGTCAGCAGCAAGCGCAGGCCGACCTGCGCAGACGTCAGCCCGTGCGTCGCGCGCTGCACGTGCATGCGCAGCATCTCCTCTTCGCGCGTGCGCGGCGGCGGCGGCAGGGGCAACGACACCGCGACCGCCGAGGGGTGGACGGCCGCGGCCGCGGCTCCGGCGCCGAGCGACATCGTGACGACAGGAGTGGCGACGGCGGCGAGCGATGCAGGCACCGCCTGCGTCAAGCCCAGCGCGGGAGCCGCGAGGGAGATGGGCGGTGTCGGCGTACGGTGTAAGAGCGGCGCCGAAGGCGCGGCCACTAACCGCACGGGCGCGACCTTGGGCACCAACCCCGGTGCGGGCGCCAAGCTGTGGGCAGGCGCCGGTGCCACCGCTCGCGCCGCCGGCGCTGGCACAGCGGCGGCGGCCGCCACCGGCGGCATGGCAGTGTTGAGCCCAAACGACGCGTACGAGGCGGGCGTTAGCAGCGGTGGAATGCTACCCGGCACAGCCCGCGCCGGACGCCGAAAGCGTTGCAGCATATCGCGTTTGTTGTGCGCCGACAGCTTTTCGCCAGGCTTGAGGACGCTCGGGTAGTTGATGCGACCGGCCGAATCGAAAAAAGAGCCGTACTCCGGCACAAACGGCGGATTGGAGAGCGCAAACTCCATATCCTCATCGTACGCCTCGTTGTTGTACACGAGACGCAGGGGCATCGCGGCCCGGTGCAGCTGAACGGCGGTTAATCCGCCGTGGTGGACCGCCGGCATCACCTGCGGCGGTATCAGCTGCGGAACCGGCGCTGGCGTCTGGGCCGGCGCCTTGCCGCGGGTGCTGGCCACTGGCGCCGCCGTCTGGCTCGCCGTTGCAGGAGGCTTGGCGGGCGACGCCTGCTGCAGCCGCGCAGACGACCGCTTCTGGACCACAGGCGTAGCGACGACCGGCGCGCCCGCCGCGGCCACAGAGTCGACATGCATGGCTGGCCCGCGCACGTCCGTCGGAGGAAGCGACGGTGCCGGCGGCAACGACGTCGCCGTCGGTGTGTGCGCAGGAACGCCATCGTCGGCTGTACCGTTGCCCTTGGCTTCGGCCCCCAAGTGCGAATCCGACACGGGAGTGGAGTTGTTGCTCAACGACCGCTCCACACTACGCCCATCCGCGGCGCCGGTGGTCAAGTTCACCCCGCCCGTCGGTGGCGCCAACCGCAGCCGCAACACCTGGTGCGCGGGCGATGGGTCGACCACCTGACCGCTCGACGGCGCCGCGTCAACGCCCGTCAATGGAGCCATCGCTGCCGCGTCAACACCCGTCAATGGCGTCGTCGATGCCGCGTCAACACCCGTCAAAGGCGTCGTCGAGGCCGCTCCAACTGCCGCCGGTGGTGTCCCCGCCGCCCTCAATGCCGCAGCCAAATCCGCCGCCCCGCCGTTGTCCGGCACGGCCATGCGCTCGCCATCAGCACGTGGCCGCTTGGGCGACATCCGCGCCGGAAAGCGGCCGCGAGCGCCCTCGACAAGCGCGTCGCTCTCCTCAGAAGAGCTGCGGCCGGTGAAGAGACCATCGCCATCCGCACGGAGGCCGACCCGCTCCTCGTCCGACATAGCCGGGGGGGAAGCGCGAGCGGCTGGGGGGAGGGCACCACCGTTCGTGTTGGGGGAGGCGGTCGACCGGGAGGGGAGCCGCCCGAGCGCAGCGTAGAGCGCGGCGGCGCCGGCGGCCGCGGGCGTCGGCGAGGCAGGCGCGGGGGACGCCCCAGCGGTGGTCGCCTCTCCGGCGTGGGAAGCGGTGGCCGCACCGAGAGGTGCTAATTGCGGGGCGTCCGTGGGAAGTGATGCCCCAGTAGGGACCACGCTACCGCCACCGTCGATGGGGCCCGCCGCGGGGGGTGCCGCATCGGCTGGGGCGGAAGCACCCGCCGACGGTTGTGTCAATGGTAGGGACGACGCCGGCCACGCGACAAAGCCCGACGCGAGCACCTCCTCCTCCGACTCCTCATCCGACTCATCGGCGCCGCGCGTCGCCACCGCCAACAGCGAGGCGTCACTGCCGCCCCCACCACCACCACCACCACCACCCACCCCGAAAGCCTTCCCCCCAACACCCGCGACGCCAACGGTAGGGGGCATACCAGCCCACCCTACCGAGGGGTCCCCACTCGGTGGTGGCGCCACCACACCCGCATCGTAGATCGGTATCCGGCCGGATGCAGGCGGCGGCGCGTCCGGGTTGGTCGATGCCATTGCGCGCTTCGCCCCGGCCCGGCCCGCGCCCCTCCCACCGCGGAATCCAACCCCACTGCAACGTCGCTATAAATGCAAATGAAGGGGGGGGGAAGGGGGGGGAAGGGGATACGGCAAGCACACCACGGCCGGTAAAAAAAGGAGGGGGTCGCTCCCCGACGTTGCCGTTCCCCCCCACAGACGAACCACAACGGTGCCGCACGGTGCCACACCGGCTCGACGACACTCGCCCCGTACGCGGAGCGACAACCACAACGCGCGCACAGCCGCCGACGACTGCAGCTGTAGCGGCGACGACCGCGTGCGCGGTCGGCGGACGGTGGACGGCGGCAGAAAGCCGGGTGCCGAGAGCGGGCCGCTAGCGCATGCGGAGGCCGCCCCCCCACGCGGCGCAGACGGCGCGGTGCTGGCTTCTGCGCGCCCGCCCTGACCCACACCCCCCCCACCGCCCCGCACGGCACCACCGCGCCCACCGTGCTTTTTCGCGCGCAGCCAAGGGGCCTGGAAGGCACGTAGATGGGGAGCGACGGTGGTGAGGGGGGGCCAGTCCCGCTCGGGTCAGAAATTCAAGGTCAGAACGGCGGCGGGCTGCCACGCATTATTGTCCGGATACTCCGTGGATGGGGGCTACAAATGCTTGGCGGGAAACATGTTGGGTGTTTTTAGAGCACTTTAGCCGGATACAGTAGCGATTTCACGTTTGGAGGATGAATAGGCCGCCTGATCGGGTAGTGCAGCCGAAGCGGTGGGGGGAGGAAGCCTCCTGATCCTGCGGCAGTCCGTTGATCCGCGCGCCATGCATTGGGGATGTGTATGCGCCAGCATGATCTTGATCTGGACCGTGTTGGCGGCCCGTGCATGGTCATGCTGACTGTGCGCAGGCTACCATACGACGAACAGAGAAAAAAAACAAGAATTTGCCACAGCAGTAGGTTGACGTGGATTGCTCAGGAGCAAGCGCAGCGTCCCACAGAACAGACCAACCAAGTGGAGAGATGAGAGGGGAATGCCGCTCCAGCGTTCATCGCATGGCGAAAGAACTCAGTGACCAGAACGCTGTGCATCCTTTGGACCATGATATGCCGCAATGACTTTCCGATGACGACTCCGAACGCGTCTGAAGGCGTCAGGGTTCTAGACACTGCGAGCTTCGCAGATGCATGCATCGGGACGGTGACTAGAAGCTGCGCATGCCGCTGAACGAACGTGGAATGGTCGTGCCGTTCCATCGTGCCGTTCCGTAGCGTCCAGCCTCAAGTTCCGGACTTGGCAACGGCAGTATCAGCGTGTTCTGTTGAAGTGGTGTACGTGAAGAGGACAAACGGGGATGGCTGCTTTGAGAGCCGCGTCCGGCGGCGCTCGTACTGTACGCACTCTGTCTCCTGGTGTTCAGTTCCGTCCTCTCTCATTGGCCATGGCCACTATATTTCAAACATTCCGGCATTTGCTATGGGCTCATCGTACAGTGTAATTATACGTACCATCTTGTTGACGCACGCAGTTTTTCGAAGCACGCAATTGACCAAGGAAATGCAGGGGCGACCACGACCCGCCCTCATGTGAACGTGTCAGAATCGGTTGCAGTTGGCGATGCAACACCAGATGTGTTACATATGAATACCAGGGGTCTTCAAGCGTTCTTTTCCTCAAGCATATTTGCGCGTACTTTTTTCGAGTATACACCCGAACGCTTGACTTTCGCAGCACACAAGGAAGTACGCTACCAGTGATTTTGCCTAATCGAAGGTACGCTTGAGGTGACTTCAATCGGGTGTTTTCTGACATACGCGAACCCGAATGTCGGCAAGGAAGATATGAGCGACTTAGACGTTCGAGCGCGTGTTTGCTCACCCACAGTCCACGATGAGTCCGACTTATCTCACAGCCAGTCAAATTAGGTGGCACTTTCTATTTTGATTTTGATGTAAATATATACAAGAAGTTCACTCTGCCAACCGTCAACTACCTCTAGTACCCACACAGTAGCCAGATTCGCCAATATGCTTCGACAAGGTACGATTAAAAAAATACGCGAAAATGTACGCTTGTCCTTTGGTGGCTGGAAAGTACGCTTGAACCTAACCTCTCGCCCTTGGCATACGCGGACGCTGCCATGGATCATACCGAATACGCAGACGCTATTCTGAAATGGGTACGCTTCAAGACCCCTGATTAATACGGGGGGCGGGATGGTCCCGTGGGGCGACCACGGATGACGCCACTGGCTCCCCGCATGACCCCCATGCCTCCCGTGTCGCGATGCACACTATTGGTCGCGTTGCCCAGTCGTCGGCTGTGTGCTTAGCCTCAACTTTTTTGCTGATGGTCGCCACGACGTTGTCTGGTGCTTGGTTGGTCGCCGCTTGCACGTTGATACCCATCGCACGCGCGCCATCGCGCCACCACCGACGGGCCAAGCCGTCCAAGGCTTCCGATGCCGTCGCCACCACCGCCGCCACCGCCGCCACCGCCGCCGCCACCACTGCCGCCGCTGCCGCCACCACTGCCGCCGCTGCCGCCACCACTGCCGCCGCTTCCGCCACCACCGCCGCCGCCGCCGCGCCGCGTTGCCCCCGCCGCCACCGCCCCCGCTGCCACTAGACCGCTCCTGGGTAGGCGTCCATGCGGTGCGCACGGCTCCGCCATGGTGAGCGGCCGACGCGCCGTGCCGCCAGCGCAACGACCCTGTGGCGGCACCGTCGGGGGGCGCCCTCTCGTCGGCGGCCGAGGCGGCGTCCGAGGGGCTCCTCTGGCAGGCGCGCGTGCGGCGGGAGCGCGCGTCGGTGGCTGCCCCACGGGCGCCGGCCGGCCGCCCACGCACGTGTCTAGGGCGCCCGTGGCGGCGCCAAACGGTGGGTTCCCCCCCCCCGCACGCCCGGCGGCCAATGGGGCGACACCGTCCGCGAACCGATGGGAGGATACGCCGCGCCCGCCGTGCGCCAATGGTCCACGCGGCCGCCGCGGCGCGGTCACGCTGGCCACAGGGCAACGGGGCACGCGGGGGTATGGACAGGCGCGCCATCACAACACCCCCCCGTGGCACACGCGCGCGTGCCACAGCACGCGGTCCGGCAGGGGACACAGAAAAGTCCCTTGAGTGACCGCCCCTGCGACCGAGTATGCCCCATCCCGTCTGTTGCTCGCGCACCCCCCCCGCTCCGCCGTCCCCCACCAGCAAACGGAGGCCAGCCCCGCTGTGCTGCCCGCCGCCCAACCGACAATGACCACCCTTGCGGTTGGCTCCGACCCCGTCCCGCCGCTGAAGCGAGGGCGGTTTCCGTCACCCCCCTCCCTCTCCCCCCCCCCCCCCCTCCACCGCCCGCGCCGTCGGCGCGCGCATCGTGACCGCGGCGGCGCTGTTGCTGCCGTCGCGCACGGGGCGGCACGTGCGGCGGGCGCGCGCGCCGACGGCGGCCACGCGGGCGCAGTGCCGACGGTCGGCGGCGGGGGGCGGCGGCGGCCGCCGCCCAAACCGCCACGCCGCGGACGGCCGTCCGACCCCGCGGGGTGGGAGGGGGGGCGGGGGGCAAGGCCGCGACTGGCATGGCCGCTACTGGCGCAGGCCGCCGTCGCCACCCGGCGGCAAGGGCTCCGAGGCGAGCCGCTACGTGCAGCCGCCGCTGCCCGTGGACGCCGGCACTCTTGCCGGTGGGCGTGTGGCGGCCGTGGTGGCCACCGCCCGTGCTCCACACGGTCGGCCGGTTGGGGACAGGCCACTCCGGGCACCTCGTGTGGCACCTCGTGTGGCACCAACGTCAAAGTAGCCGTGGAGCGTCGCCCACAAGACCGCTCGAGGCCCCGCTGCGCGCCGCAACTCGGCCCCGTCCCTCGGCGGTTGGCCCACTCGTGGGTGTCCCAGCCATTGACTAGAGACAGCAGCAGTGCGGTCGCCACCCCTCTGATCCTGCCCCCTCCCCGTCACGCGAGCGGCCGCGCGACGCGCCGCCCACCCCCGCGCCGACGCGGCGCGTGGCGGTGGGGGGACACCCCCGCCACAGCGTGGACGCCACGCCCCGCCCAGACGTGCCCATCGATGCGCTGGGGGCCCCGTTGCGATGTGCCCGCGTCGCACAACGCGGCCGCGCGTCGGCCGCGTGCCCCCCCGCGGG
>Ga0115031_1003770_pt1 | contig 11232 bp, 8 predicted proteins | sample Maine_Asex4_meta_FD_87301 | JGI IMG/M metagenome (GOLD analysis project Ga0115031, IMG submission 87301) | Marine algal microbial communities from Maine, USA - Maine_Asex4_metaG | ecosystem: Host-associated > Algae > Red algae > Unclassified | place: Maine, USA | collected 2015-01-05 | reverse complement strand
TTGTGATTTTTCCACGTAGCTAAGGCTATGCGGTAAAATAACGCCTCATAAGGCACTCAAAATAATTGGCAGTTAATTGTCAACTTATTTTTGTCAGACTACTTACATTGATATTTTACTTCAAGTATCAACCTAAATATTTTTCTCCCCATTTTTAATTCCAAAAAAAATAAATTTTTATTATTTTAAACTAAAAATTAGATTTACATTTGCTATCCACTGATTATCTAAGAGTTCTATATTCTAAAGATGTTGAATCAATGACCATCTTTTAAAAAAAACTGATTATAACAGATTGCGTTGATAGTCTAAAAATAATGATAAAATCTAATCATACCGCCCTTTGGTCGTAGCGACGAACCGCTCCGCTCGGGGCTCGGATATAGGACACTGAGCGTACGGTTCGTCGCTACGATTGAAGTGTCTGGTTTTAGGTGAAAAACAGCTAGTATTAATTCATCAACGCAATCCGTTACAATCAGAAAAAAACATACTTTGAATTTAACAAGTTGGTAATTTATGATCAACTCTCTTTCATTGATTTTTGAATAGAGATTTATGCCATTATTATTTGAAATAAATTACTCTCTTTACCTAAAAACTAATTAAATATAATAACTTTTTTATATGCATTTAAATTTATGACTTGAGCTTTTATGTGTTATTTCTTTGTTGAAATTTTTCTCAAAGGTCAGTGTGTTCTTGTTTACCGTAATAAGTAAATAGAAGACATAACACCTCTGCAATCTCTCGATATTGAAATCTTAAGTCATATGGCTATTAGTTGGGATCAGTAATATATCTCTAAGTAATTACCCTGTTTTTACTAGGTATTTCTACGTGTTTTTTACTGTAAAAAGCACACTTTTACTGTATTTAGAATAATTTTCAGTCAGAAAGTCAATAGTTAAGGGATAGAAAATTAATAAATGTCCGATTTGAGGTAATTCAGTATTTTGTTTTATAAGGCATTTTTGAGGCGCATAGCTCCGCTACGTAACGAAAAAATAACGAAGTAAAACCGAATAATGAAGACCGCAAATCGAACAGTAATTGATTCTCTGTCCCTAAGGAACAGTTGTTTGTTTTAAGTTCCCAATCATTGATTTATTTTATTGTGTATAAATATACCCTGGTGGCATGAATAAAAGACAAGAATTAAATTTAAAAAAACTCGGAGATTCAGAGTTGATTCAGCTGATTGTTGAAAAAGGAGATCGAAACCTTATTGGTATATTGTATAATCGCCATTATCAAAGAGTTTTTGATCAATGCTTTTTTTATTTTAGAGATCATCAAAAATCGGAAGATTCCATTCAAGATATTTTTATTAAAATTATCGAGAAAATTGATACTTATAAAGGAAACTCTAGTTTTACTACTTGGTTGTCTTCTGTTACAAGAAACTATTGTTTGGATTATAAACGAAGAAAGAAAAACAAGCAGCATGTTTGGATTCCAGACTTCTTAGATTCCAATATACTTATTGAATTTAGAGATGAAAACATCGAAATGTTGTTTAATCCGCCTAAAGAAGAAAAATCAATTCAGAAGGTATATCATATTATGAAGAAATACCCGGATCGAGATAGTGATTTGTTAATTATGAAGTACATAGAAGGGAAAACACTGATTGAAATCAATAGAAATTGTCAGCATTCTTCTATGAGTGCGACCAAAATGAAAATTAAGAGAACCAAGGACCGATTGAAGAAAAAATATCTGTCTGAATTTACTTGATAATTAATGGAGTTCGAGGCAACGATATTTTGAGAGGTCGAACTTGTTTCTATGCTTGATATTTAATATTTCAAAAGCAAGCTTAGACGGTAGCCCAACAACAAAGCCCACGATTGATTCAATCGTGGGCTTTGTCTTTTTAATACAAGAAAAATTGACCGTATTATATTTCTCTATTGACATCGAAGCTTTCCAAGTAATCGGCTACTCTTCTGACAAACTGTCCTCCCAATGCACCATCGACTACTCTGTGGTCATAGGCGTGTGATAAAAACATCATTTGTCGAACAGCGATTAAATCTCCATACTCCGTTTCTACAACAGCAGGCTTTTTACGAATGGCGCCAGCCGCCATAATTGCCACTTGAGGCTGATTGATAATGGGTGTTCCCATAACATTGCCAAAGGTTCCGACATTAGTCAAAGTATACGTCCCTCCCTGAATATCATCGGGCTTTAGTTTGTTATTGCGGGCACGATCAACAATGGCGTTCAATTGAGTAGTAATTCCCAACAAACTCAGCTGGTCTGCATTTTTAATAACAGGCACAATCAAATTGCCAGAAGGCAGGGCGGTTGCAATACCAATATTGATGTCTTTTTTGACCAATACATTGTTGCCTTCTACAGAAACATTGATGTTTGGAAAATCTTTTATGGCTTTTACAATTGCTTCTACAAATATGGGTGTAAACGTGATTTTCTGACCCTCTCTTTTAGCAAAACTGTTTTTAATCTTATTGCGCCAGTTGACCAAATTGGTTACATCTGCCTCAACAAAAGAAGTAACATGCGGAGAAGTCTTTTTAGACATTACCATATGATCGGCAATTAAGCGACGCATACGATCCATTTCTACAATTTCTACATTGCCCGAAGCAGAAGTAGCAGCTACTGTTTGTTGTTTAGAAGCAGTAGCGTGTCCGTTAGAAGGACTCACCAATGTTTGAGTCAAATTATTAGACTGACTCGGTTGGGTTCTATTTTTTACATAGCCCAAAATATCTTTTTTGGTCACCCGTCCTTCACTTCCTGAACCTGCCAGCGTTTCTAGTTCAGCCATAGAAATGTTCTCTGTCCGAGCAATGTTCAACACCAATGGCGAATAAAACCGACCATTGGAACTGCCATTGTTTTTAACGGCTACAGGTGTTGCCAAAGGCTTCATAACTTCTTGAACCACTTCAACCGCAGGCTGTTTTACAGACTCGTTACTGGTTGCAGGAGCCGACGTTTCTGTACCAGCCTCTCCTTCAGTTTGAATATAGGCAATGATTTTTCCGACCTCGACGGTATCGCCTTCGGCAAACAATGTTTTACCTAAAATACCTGCCTCAGGAGCTGGTACTTCGGAATCTACCTTGTCGGTCGCAATTTCTAAAATGGCTTCATCCATCTCCACAGCATCCCCTTCTTTTTTGAGCCACTTTAAGATGGTTGCTTCCATTATACTTTCGCCCATTTTGGGCATTAATAATTCAAGCTTAGCCATTTATTAAATTTTGAGTGAAAACACACATTTGTTTAAGTTTTTTGAGTCCTGCAAAATTACTGCTTTTTTCCCTAATATTGAGGCAATGTGAGAATGAATGAATGTCAAATGAAAGAATTCTGAATAAGTTGTAATTAACTTGAAGCAATAGCTACTTTTTCTTCCTTTACCAAAAACCTCCTCAAATCATTCATTGCCATATTAACAGTCAATCCAATATTGATGTCTCTATGATTGGTCAATTGATATTTTTTGGTAAAAACATCGGTCTTGCTGGCAATTGCGACCCAAATGGTGCCAACTGGTTTTGCGGGCGTTCCGCCAGTAGGACCAGCTATTCCAGAAGTGGCAATGGCGTAATCAACATCGAATTTTTCGATCATTCCTTGAGCCATAGCTTTTACCACAGCATCACTGACAGCACCATTTTCCTCAATCGTATCAGATTTTACCCCCAACAATTGTTCTTTAATTTTATTAGAATAGGCAACAACACCACCCTCAAAATAAGCCGAACTGCCAGGAACAGAGACAACTCTTGCAGCAACGGCTCCTCCAGTACAACTTTCGGCTATACCAAGGGTTGCTTTACGCTCTAAAAGCATTTCACCCAAAGCCACTTCTAATAATTTACCATCGTATCCATAAACCCAAGGGGCAATTTTTTCGTCTATCTTTAGTACCGCCATATCTACGGCAGTTTTTATTAGCTCGGGATCATCTCCTTTCCCCGTTATGCGTAATCTCAACACACCCAAAGAGGGCAAATAAGCAATACTGATTTGTGGAGGCAAAGTATCAAGCACTTCTTTTATAGTAGCCGAAACGGTGGTTTCCCCTTGACCAGCGACCATTAGGGTTTTATGATAAAAAGCAAGATTGGTAGGCATTTTTTTTCTCAATGAAGGAATGATTTCGGTGGTCATAAAATGCTTCATTTCATAAGGCACACCAGGCATTGCAATCAGTTGGGTGCCGTCTTTGCCAAACCACAAAGCAGGTGCCGTTCCTTTTTCATTAATCGTTATAGGAAAGTCTTTGGGAACATAAGCCACCTGGGCACCTTCTTGGGTCATCACACGTCCCCTGCGTTCATACATTTTTCGGATGCGTTCTAAAATAATTTCATTCAAAACCAATTCAGTCCCAAAATAAGTGGCGAGTGTTGCTTTGGTACGATCGTCCTCTGTAGGTCCCAATCCTCCAGTTGTTAAAATGAGGTCTGTTTTACCGACAATTCTATCCAAAGTTGTAACAATCTGCGATTTTTGATCAGAAATGGTAATTATTTCCGTCACTTCAATGCCAATGTCCTTCAATTTTTCAGCCATCCATCCCGAATTGGTGTCAATGGTCTGACCGATTAATATTTCGTCTCCTATGGTAAGAATGGTTGCTTTCATAAAACCTTATTTTTGTAAATCTCTTTGGTTAAATTTTTACCTTTGTCGTAAATTTAGATAAGTAAACCCAATAAATAACGCCACATTTCATTCAAAGTTTTAACAAATGGCATTTAATGAGCAATTAGCCGAAAGGGCTAGAATGCTGTTGCAATTATAGCTGATTACAGATGCGATCTGCACCATTCAAAATAGAATCCAAACTTTAAATATATAACACAAACCTATGAAACAGTTTACCATAATATTATTCCTATTAGTGTCTCCATTTATTCATTCAAACGCCCAAGACTGTGGAGCTGATATTCCCATTCAATTGAGTGAAATTCTGGTAGATTCTCCCTTGCCTGATGATGGCAATGCTGGTGATTTAACAACAGCGGAACTGATAGAATTCATTGGGACACCAGGAGCCGATATTGGCTGTTATTCTATAACCGATGGCGATTGGACACTCACGTTTCCTCCTCAAACTTTTATTCCAGAAGATGGTGTTTTTGTGATTGGTTTTGGAGCCGTAAATGGGGACTTGGTCGATTTCGAAATCATAGGTTGCAACTGTACGGTTGCCGATAATGAAAACGAAGTATTGATTTTAACCAATGGGGGAGAATACATTGCTTTCTTTGACAACGAGGGCAACTTTTTAGAGGGGTTAATTATGGGGATACCTTCTGGGGCAAATACGCCACCACAGGGCGTTGAGTCTAACAATGGTGTGGTTTCTCTGTCTTCTGTTTGTGACATTCCTTCTGTTGTTATTCCCAATGAAACTGCTTTTGAAGTAGTAATTGATGATCCCGACGACACGTTTACCTACATCAAAGATGCATTGGGCAATTGGACCATTCAAGGGGAGAATCTAGCCAATCCTTTGGGTTTTGGTTCTATTGGTGATTGTAATGAAACTCCTTTAGTAGAAGGAAGTATTTTTAACATTAAAATTATGCTGGAAGGTGCTTATGAGGGCAGCGACACTATGAATACTTTTTTGGGTGATTTGATTCCAGATATGCAGCCTTATAATGTTTCACCATACAACTATGGAGGAAACGAGCAAATTACCATTGCCAAAGCCGATATTGTTGATTGGGTATTGGTTGAAATTCGTACTGGCACACCTGATCAAAATGTACAGGGAACATTTCCCATTGCTGTAATTGCTGCCATCGTTATGAACGATGGAGAAGTTTTAAATCCAGATGGAACCAACATTCAGTATTCGTTGAGCGAAGAGACTGATTATTACCTTTGTATTCGACATAGAAATCATTTAGATGTCCTAAGTACTTTCCCTTTTCAAGATGCGCCAAACATTACCTATGATTTTACCACAGGAGTTGGACAGGCTTATGGTCCTCAGCAACTAAGTGAAGTTTCTACAGGCGTTTTTGCCCTTTTTGCTGGCGACTTTAATGGAGATGGCATTATTCAAAACACCGATTATGATTTGTGGTTTGCCAATCCAGCTCAGTTAAATATTTACGTTTCTGCCGATGGAAACCTCGATGGCGTTGTACAAAATACCGATTACGATAAGTGGTTTAACAATAAAGCAAAAATCGGTTCTGTTGAAATTGGACTTTGATTAAAGGAAGGTTAGGCAACTTTTGACGGCTGATAATTTTTTACATAACTAATAAAACCCATCAGAATCTAGATTCTGATGGGTTTGGATTTAATAATTTCTGCTTTTTAAAGAAGTATTGAATGCGTACTTTTTTATCAATAAAACATAATGCTCATCTCACCAATTACTTAAACGCATTAAAACCAGTCACATCCATACCTGTAATAAGCAAGTGAATGTCATGGGTTCCTTCGTAGGTGATAACCGACTCTAGATTCATCATATGACGCATAATCGGATATTCCCCAGTAATGCCCATTCCACCGTGAATCTGTCTGGCTTCACGAGCAATTTTCAACGCCATATCTACATTGTTTCTTTTCGCCATAGATATTTGCGAAGGCGTTGCTTTGTTGTCATTTTTGAGCGTTCCCAATCGCCAAGCCAACAGTTGTGCCTTAGTGATTTCGGTAATCATTTCCGCCAATTTCTTTTGCGTCAATTGAAATCCACCAATGGGTTTGTCAAACTGAATGCGTTCTTTTGAATAGCGCAATGCACTGTCGTAGCAATCAAGAGCTGCACCAACGGCGCCCCAAGCAATACCATAGCGAGCCGAAGACAAGCAAGTCAAAGGACCACGAAGACCCGTTACGCCAGGGAAAATATTTTCTTTCGGAATTTTTACGTCCTCAAAAACCAATTCTCCAGTAGCAGAAGCCCTCAAAGACCATTTTCCATGCATTTCTGGCGTACTAAAACCAGCCATACCACGCTCCACAATCAAACCGTGAATGACACCGTCTTCATTTTTAGCCCAAACCACCGCAATGTCTGCAAAAGGTGCATTCGAAATCCACATTTTGGCGCCATTGAGCAAATAGTGATCGCCCTTGTCTTTGATGTTGGTGGTCATACCACCCGGATTGGAACCGTGGTCGGGTTCAGTCAAACCAAAGCAACCCATCATTTCGCCCGTAGCCAATTTGGGAAGGTATTTTTCTTTTTGCTCTTCTGAGCCAAATCGGTAAATAGGATACATAACCAAAGAACCTTGAACAGAAGCCGTAGAGCGAATACCCGAATCACCTCTCTCCAATTCTTGCATAATGATTCCATAAGTGATTTCATCGAATCCACCACATCCGTATTTGGCTGGGAGGTTTGGACCAAAAGCCCCAATTTCACCCAAACCTTTGAGTAAATGATGTGGAAATTCGGCACGCTGTGCATATTCCTCTATCACAGGCGAAACCTCCGTTTTTACCCATTCTCTGACCGAATCCCTAATGAGTTTGTGCTCATCAGTCAACAAATCGTCAATGGCGTAATAATCGTGGTGCTGATACAAATCTTGCCTTTGGCTTTTTTCGATTGGGGCTAATGTTGAATTATTAGTTGTCATATATATTATAAATTTTTATTTCGTTTTTTTGGACCGCTTCGCTTTATGACCGCTTGTTCCTGCGGAACATTGCTTTAAGACCGCTTGCTTCGCATTGCTTTAGGACCGTTCGCTTTGCTCACTTTTGGATTTTACTGTTCCTGCGGAACATTGTTTTTAGACTGATTAGCGTCGGATTCGTGATAATTCTGCCACCGGAACACTTCACAACAAGTGAATTCCCTCCCTTCACTTTTGGCTTTTTTGTTCGCTTTGCTAAGATGCTTGTTAAAGTAATAAAAACATATATAATACTCCGTCAGTTTACTAAGGAGTAGTTAATATACGTATAGCACCCACAAAAAGTCATAAAAGGAGCGCAGCGACTGGTCCAAAAGAAACAAAATCCAAAAGTGAGCACAGCGAACGGTCCTAAAGCAATGCGAAGCAAGCGGTCCTAAAGCAATGCGAAGCAAGCGGTCTTAAAGCAATGCAAAGCAAGCGGTCCCAAAGCGAAGCGGGTCCAAATAAATATTGTACTTTTACGCCCTTATTTTATCACACACACAAATCTTCCACAAAATTAATAGAAATGGCGGTAATCGCACTAGAAGAGATGGAGTTTTATGCCTACCATGGGTATTATGCACAAGAAAATAAGTTTGGTGGTTATTATTTGGTAGATGTTTACCTAAATACCAACTTTGAAACAGCTGCACAACACGATCAATTGTCGGGAACGATTAATTATGAAGTGGTCTATGAAATTTGTAAGAATGAAATGCTGGAAAGTTCCAACCTAATTGAGCACGTTGCATTGAGAATGTTGGATAAAATTGCTGAAAATTTTACCGAAGTAAAAAAAATTAAGGTCCGAGTATCTAAGCTGAATCCACCTTTGCCCGGAAAATTAAAAAGAACTTTCGTAGAAATTGAAAAAAACTTTGAAGAGGTGGAAAAAATGTTATAAATTTGTATTCTCAATTAACAATTGGGTCGGATGGCCGAGCGGCTAGGCAGTGGTCTGCAAAACCATCTACACCAGTTCGAATCTGGTTCCGACCTCATCTTTAAACCCGTTGTGATGTATTACATTATGACGGGTTTTTTGTATTTGAACCATTAATGGGGTTGGTGCATCATAAGTTGAGATTCTGAAACGTCAGACCGATTAAGGCATGTGTTTTGTCTTTTCTTAATGAAAGCCTTAATTATCTTTAATCGCTTAATGGTAAAAACACAAAGCAAATATTGACGACCCAAAGCCCATTCCAAATTTTCTCATTCCTTCATTCAAAATTGTGCCCAACCCAAACAAAGAAATCCTTCGCCTAGCAATTCCCAATATAGCCAGTAATATCTCTATTCCCTTATTGTCGGCTGTAGATACTTATTTGATGGGACAAATACCCGATCCCAAATATTTGGGTGCTATTGCTTTGGGAAGTGCCATTTTTAATTTTGTTTTTTGGAGTTTGGGCTTTTTGCGGATGGGTACGACAGGTATGACCGCACAAGCTTTTGGTCAAGACGACCAGAAAAAGATTATGGCGTTGTTGGTACAGGGATTGGTGGTTGCTGTTTTGTTGGCTGTTGCTTTGTTGTTGTTTCAAAAGCCTTTTTTAAGTTTTAGTTTGTGGGCATTGGGTGGGAGTGAAGGCGTTCATGAATTGGCTGGAACGTATTTTAATATTAGAATTTGGGCAATACCCGCTGCTCTAATTATGTTGGTGATGAATGGTTGGTTTTTTGGAATGCAAAATACAGTGATTCCTTTAATCGTGACCATTTTGGTGAATCTGTGCAACATCTTTTTTAATTTGCTGTTTGTCCGCCAAATGGGAATGAATGCGGATGGAGTGGCAATGGGAACCTTAATTGCTCAATATATAGGATTAGTGGCTACAGTGATCTTGTTTTTCTATCGTTATCGCCATTTGATTCCCAAATGGGAAGACATTAAAGAGCGATTTGATAAAAGCAATTTCAATCAATTTTTTACAGTCAATAGAGACATTTTTATCCGAACCATCTGCTTGGTTTTTGTATTTACTTTTTTCTCCAGTATTTCTGCTCGCTCGGGAGATGTTGTTTTGTCGGCAAATCAAATTCTGTTGTTGTTTTTGACTATGATTTCTTATGCCATTGATGGCTTTGCCCATGCTGCTGAAAGTTTGGTGGGTAAATATACGGGCAGTAAACAAACCGATTCAAAATGGCGAAGCGTTCGATATAGTTTTTATTGGGGAGGTGGTTTTGCGCTACTTTTCCTACTGTTCTTTGTTGTCTTTGGACGTTGGATGATTGGGGTGTTTGCCGAAAACGAAGCCGTCCAAGCGGTTGCCAATGATTATTTACCTTGGCTGTGTTTGATGCCCATTGTTGCGTCTGCTGCCTATATTTGGGATGGTATTTATATTGGGGCGACGGCAGTAAAACCTATGCGGAACTCTATGGTGGTGGCTACTTTCGGAATCTTTTTGCCGCTCTATTATATGTTGGCGCCCTTATACGGAAACCATGCACTCTGGTTGGCGTTTGTCTTGTTTATGTTGGCTCGCTCCATCTTTTTAGGGTTGCTGGCAAGAAAGGCTTTGGAATAAAACGGTGAAAATTGTTAAGCCGTCAACCCATTAAATTCATAGTTTATTTTGAAAAATCTTCGTTTTAATATTGGTCGTATAGTTGGCAACAGTGATTTATTGTTCCCATTGCTTTACCTTAGCAAATCTCGTAAAAATGGCATCATTCGCAAAGACTCCGATATTTGTATAGAGGGCTTCCAACGTTCAGGAAACACCTTCTTTCATTTCTCTTTTATGCGCTTAAACCGCCAAGCCAACATAGCACATCATTTACACGCTTCCGCTCAAGTAATCAAAGCCATTCAGCAGGGAACACCCACAATTGTCCTAATCAGAAACCCTTTGGAAGCAGTGGCTTCTTTGATGGTAAAAGACCTAAATTTAACAGTAGAAAGTGGATTGAAAAGCTATATGGATTTTTATAAAAACTTAATGCCATATCGGTCGAAATTTGTCGTTGGAAAATTCGAGGAAGTCATTGATCAGCCAGGTTTGTTGGTCAAACAAATCAATGAGCAATTTAAGCAAGAGTTTCAATATGAAATTTTAAACGACAACAAAAGAGCCAATCTCAAAGAGCAAATTAAAAAGAAGAATCTACGAAATACAATTACCGCAGGTTGGGAACGATCGAGTATTCCAAATGAGCAAAAAGAAGCCGCTAAGCAAGTGGTGAAAAAACAAATAACTGACAACCATTTTTATAAAAAGACCTTGGCTGTTTATGAGGAATTTTTATTGATTTAATACACACTCAACTTTCCACTTTCTTGTCCCAACTGCCAATAATAAATGCCAGACCTAAATTCTTGTATCGAAATGGTCTTTGTATTAGATGCTTGGTTCAGTTCAACGACTTGTACAAGCTGCCCCAGTGAATTGTAAATAGACAACTGCTCTCTTTTTTGTAATGGGTTGTATTCAAAGGTAACGGAAGTGGTGGCTGGGTTGGGGTAAACGTTTACCAAAATGGTTGCTATGGTAGGGAGACTGGTTTCGGTGTCTACAAGAATGTTCATAGATTGTTGACCCAAACAATCACTGTTTAAAGTTAATTC
>Ga0115031_1003762_pt1 | contig 11239 bp, 12 predicted proteins | sample Maine_Asex4_meta_FD_87301 | JGI IMG/M metagenome (GOLD analysis project Ga0115031, IMG submission 87301) | Marine algal microbial communities from Maine, USA - Maine_Asex4_metaG | ecosystem: Host-associated > Algae > Red algae > Unclassified | place: Maine, USA | collected 2015-01-05 | reverse complement strand
TATGGTGACAGCAAACCGTTTCTGGTCACAGATTTTTGGTATTGCATTCTCCAACAAACGCTGGCTGCACTTCTTCATGTTATTCGTACCTGTAACAGGTCTATGGATGGCAAGTATTGGTATTATCGGTATTGCCTTGAACTTGAGAGCATACGATTTCGTATCTCAAGAGTTGAGAGCAGCAGAAGATCCAGAATTTGAAACTTTCTACACTAAAAACATCTTGCTCAACGAAGGTCTAAGAGCATGGATGGCAACACAAGACCAACCACACCAAAACTTTGAATTCCCAGAAGAAGTATTACCTCGTGGTAACGCGCTGTAATAAACTTGGGATTAATTTCACAGGTGAATCTTTAATCTTGTGAACTAAGTCAATTGATAAGCCCCTCCCCGTGAGGGGTTTATTTGTAGCTATAAGACTTTGTTTCGATTCTTTCGTAGTTACTTTAATTTTATTTACGCTTGATCGGGTAGAACTATGATTTTTGACTGCTCCACGATAGGCTAGAAGATAACAATTTAATAATTACCTTCAATTGGCTGACAGCCAGTAGATGCGGAATTGAAATATAAATTTATTAATAAAAAACTCTCGATTTCTTTAGTACAGGATAGATAGTAAGTTGTGCCAAAGCCAAAAGCCGGCATTATATATAACGAGATCAAAACAATAGCCTGCAAGATTGCTTCTGAAATAGAAGAGAAGCTTGCTGCTTCGGGTTGGGATGTACGAATGGCAACAGGGATGGGGGGAATATTAGAGTACTCAACTCCAGATAGTCCTGTGTGCCATACTAGAATCGATCAGCTAACTCCTCCTAACTTCGATCCAGATGTTAAGTTCGCCGTGGTTTTGGGTGGAGACGGTACGGTTCTATCTGCTTTTAGACAACTCGCCCCTTATAAAATACCTTTGTTGACGATTAATACAGGTCACATGGGATTTTTGACTGAAAGCTATTTAAGTCATTTAGACGAATCTGTTGATAAATTATTGTCCCAAGACTACAAAATAGAAGAGCGTTCAATGCTAGCGGTTAGTGTGTTTCGCCAAGGTGCTTTGCTGTGGGAAGCATTAAGTCTGAACGAGATGGTTCTACATCGAGAACCATTGACAAGTATGTGCCACTTTGAAGTCCAAATCGGAGAACATGCCCCAGTTGATGTAGCAGCAGATGGAATTATCATTTCTACCCCTACAGGCTCTACCGCGTATTCACTGAGCGCAGGTGGCCCCGTTGTGACTCCAGAAGTTCCTGTATTGCAGCTTGCGCCAATTTGCCCTCATTCTTTAGCTTCCCGTGCCTTGGTATTTAGCGATCGCGAATTAGTAAAGGTATTTCCCGCAACTCCTAACAGAATGGTGATGGTAGTTGATGGCAATGGAGGATGTTATATCCTGCCTGACGACCATATTCAGGTAAAAAAATCTATATATCCTGCGCGTTTTATTCGTTTGCGATCTCCTGAATTTTTCCGCGTCTTAAGGGAAAAATTAGGCTGGGGACTTCCCCATATCGCTAAACCAACATCGGTTGAGCTACCCTGATTCTAGAGGGTGTTTCATCAAATGTCTGTATAAAATATATGGCTGCTAAGATTAATAAGCTAAATTCTTCAATTCTACTGTTGAGCGATCATGTTTTTGCCCAGCAGGCTAGTGTAGATTTGCAGACGGCTGGCTATCTATCTATCCTAGAAAAAGTTAATAAAGGATGGAAAAAGCTGAGTTTGCATCAACCCGTTATGGTCATCATCGATCAAACTTTGACAGGAAAATTAGGATTTGATTTTTGTCGTCAATTAAGATCTGCGGGAGAAAGAATTCCCGTATTAATGTTGGTAGAACAAGAAACCGTAGAGGAGAGAGTTGCTTGTTTAGAGGCAGGAGCAGATGATTATTTATTAAAACCATATAATCGCGAAAAATTATTAGAGCAAATTCATCTTTATCTTCAGCCAGAGGTGAATATTCCCGAGCAGCTAAGATTTGGTGAGTTAATCCTAGATTTGACGACTCGGCAGGTTATAAGAGCGGAGCGAGCAATTGATTTGACTATGAAAGAGTTTGAATTGCTAAAATATTTGATGTCTAATCCTCAGCAGGTCATGACAAGAGAAGAAATTATTGAAAATGTTTGGGGATATGACTATCGTGGAGAATCAAACGTAATCGAAGTTTATATTCGCTATTTAAGACTTAAAATAGAGAGTCAAAACAATAGAAGATTGATTCAAACCGTTAGGGGTATTGGCTATGTTCTTAGAGAATCTTAGAATAAATGATTAATTATCATATGAAACTAAAAATAAACTTTAGTCTTGCACTGTTGATTTTGTTATCTAGCTGCACTTCTTTGACTTCTACTGGAAAGACTGTTGCTAATGCTTCAGAAGAAATAAAACAGGGTCAAACATTGCCCGTAACTGCTACTGCTGAAATTGGCGGAAAAATTATTCAACTGGAAGTGGCACAAACACCCGAACAACAGGCAATAGGCTTAATGTTCCGTGAATCATTAGAGGATGACCAAGGAATGTTGTTTCCTTTTGAATATGAAAGAAATGCACGCTTTTGGATGAAAAATGTACCGATAGCTTTAGACATGATTTTTCTTAATGGCGATCGCATTGTAGGAATTGAAGCAAATGTACCAGGCTGCAATTCCACTCCTTGTCCCATATATGGTCCTAAAGCTTTGGTGGATGGAGTCATTGAATTGCGGGGAGGACGAGCAGAAGAATTAGGCATTAAAGTTGACAATAAAGTATTAATTAAGGTTTTAGATTCTCAGTAAAAATATAATATTTAAAAATAACAGTATGCAGCTTAATATTTTTTAACGTTGTTAACTATTAACACTGCTCAATAACAATTAATTTGTAAAAACTAAATATTTTCTTAATTATTGTCTGAAGCCATATTTATATCGTTAGATGGAGTGAAAACAAAGGCATAAAATATTATCTTTTTTGTACTTGAGTAAATTAAATAATCCTACCGTATTAATATCTGTCTTAATATGTGTCATTATATAGTTCTAAAAATTTATCGAGCAGCTTTCAGGATATAAGCGAAACGTTATAATCAAACGTTTTTTCGGTCTTACTCGATTTGATCTAAAATCCCAGTTGATTTAACTGATTTTATGATTTGAGACTAGATTTACATTGAAGAAAGTTTTTTGACGAAGATTGCTTAGTGGATCTTTTGGCGAAGTAACTTCGCCTTTGGCTAAGCACAGCGATCGCATCTTGAGCCGAAGGTGTATCCTTATAAAGCTATATGTCTGGCAACTAGAAAGATTAAATTTTAGTTAATTGTGATCTCAAGTACTGGCAAAGTTAAATTTGTACTCAACAATAGTAAAAATTAAATAGAACCCGTAAGTTCAATCTAGTAATGATTAAATTTAGATTTATTGTTACTCGACAATCAATCTAAATTAATGACTTGATTTAAGAAAAATAGACTACAGTAAAATAATCATGAAGCCAGCCATATATGCCAAATTCGCCACATTTTTAAAAGAGGAACTAGCTCTTGACAACGATTCTTTAGAAATCGTTAAAAAGGCAGTCGAAGATCATCCTGCGCCCATACCGATGATTCTTTGGCAGTATGGACTAGTTACCTTGGAAGAACTAGATCGTATTTACGATTGGCTTCATAGTAAAACAAAACCCGATATCGGCTAGCAGATATTAATTTACCAGAAGTTTATGGCGTTTGTTTTTCTTATCCGATCAATCTACGTCGTAACAAATCCAAAGCAGAATAAGAGCTTAAATAACGTACTAATTCTCTTTCTCTGCGATCGCCAAAACGGTATTCTTGACTCAATACTTTGTGGTCAGGAGTAGCTAATCCAATATAAACCAGACCTACAGGTTTTGTTTCGGTTCCTCCCTTCGGACCAGCTATGCCTGTGATACTAACGCCCCAATCAGTTGCAAATCTTTTTTTTACGCCCAACGCCATCTGCTCTGCAACAGTGCTGCTTACAGCTCCTTGTTCTGCCAAATCTTGACCATTGACATTTAACAAATTTTGTTTGACTTGGTTAGCATAGGCAATAACGCCTCCCAGGAAATAGCTAGAGCTACCAGAAATGTCGGTAAGCATTGCTCCTAGACCCCCCCCAGTACAAGATTCAGCAACGCTAAGGGTTTGGTCGGCATCATTTAAAAGACTTCCGACTACCGAAGCCAAAGTATCTTCATTGCTACCAAAATAATCTAGCCCTGCAATACTTTTAATTTCACTTGCCACTGGTTCAATTAGAGCTTCAGCCTCAGCTTGAGAAGCAGCTTTTGCTGCCACTCGAAGACGCACTTCCCCTTTCCCTGCATATGGAGCAACCGTAGGATTATCTGAATCAAATAAATGAACTACCTTCTCAGCTAATGCCGACTCTCCAATACCCCTAAAACGCATCATTTCACTATAAATCATACTTTTACCCCAACCCTGGCTTATGAGGAAGGGAACGGCAGTATCCTGCCACATACAATACATTTCTGAAGGTACTCCAGGGAAAGTCATGATGGTAAGCCCCTCTTTTGGCTGCCAGATTATACCTGGGGCTGTACCTGTGGGATTGGGCAAAGTCATTGCTCCTTGAGGGACAAGAGCCTGTTTTCGATTGCTGGGGGTCATTTCCCGCCCAACGGTCATAAACTTACGTCTAATATCCTCAATAATTTCTGGATCTTCCTTTAAAGGAGTATTAAAAAAATTAGCAATTGTTTCCGTAGTCAAATCATCGGGAGTCGGACCCAAACCACCAGTAAAAATTAAAATAGAAGAACGGGCAATAGCTAGTTCTAATACTTTACAAATTCGCGATACATTATCCCCAACAACGGTTTGATAATAGTGGGGAATACCGAGATTAGCCAATTCTTGAGCCAAATACTGACAGTTGGTATTTAAGATATCTCCTAATAGCAATTCTGTCCCAATACAAATAACTTCCGCGCTCATTGATTTCTAAATCAAATACTAAACTCTTCTATTATCTATTACTACTGCGAGTTGCTCGCCAAACCTGCCAAACTTGCCAAACTTGCCAAGAAAGTAACATTGTTGCGCCAATTGCGTAACCCCATCCGCTAGGAATATTAGAAAAACCCAGGGCTAAACTACCCACCCAAAAAGTAAGGCTGTAGATAAACAAAACAGTTTGACGCTGAGATATACCAGATTTAAGTAACCAGTGGTGGAGGTGGCTTTTATCAGCAATAAATGGTGATTTTCCTTTCCAAATACGCGAAAAGATTACCGCTGACATATCGATAATAGGTACTGCCAAAATTAAGTAAGGCAACAATACCGCAGTAATAGCAGTTGTTTTAACCAAGCCAACAATTCCCACAGCCGCTAAGGTAAATCCCATAAAATAAGCACCCCCATCCCCCATAAATATTTGAGCAGGGTTAAAGTTATAGCGCAAGAAACCCAATGCTCCTCCAGCCAAAGCAGCAGCAATTAGAGCAGCAGCAGGTTGATTCATAAAGAGAGTAACAACCAGCATGACAAAAGCTGCAATACCTGAAACTCCAGCAGCTAAACCGTCCACTCCATCAATCCAGTTGATCGCGTTTGCCATACCTACTAACCAAATTACCGTAATGGGCAAGCTTAACCAATAAATTTTGACTAAAGAATAAACAGGAAATGAAACAAAATCAATTCGTACTCCCAAATACCAGCAGCCAGTTGCTACGGCAAACTGCATTAGCAGTCGGGAAATAGGAGTCAGGTTAAATAAATCGTCAGCAAAACCAATGCCAAAGAAAAGAATGCTGCCAATAATGACCACCCAAATTTCTTTGACTTTGTGAGGAGGTAAAGCAGAAAATCCACCCAAGAGCCAAACTATGGTCAGTGCCGCAATTGTACCTGCAAAAATTGAAACCCCGCCAACACGAACAACGGGGTTTTTGTGAATCTTTCTAGCATTTGGTCTGTCTACTATACCCAACTTCAGACCAAGGGTTTTGACATCGGGTATAGTCCATAACACAACGGTCATAGATACTAGGAAAGCGATCAGATGATAAAGCTGAATAGGCATCTGATGAATAGGCATCTGATTTCAGGCGTTCTCGAACGGCTAGTAAGAATAAAAAAAAATTTAGTAATGTAGCAACACCACAGCCATAAATTATAACCAGATGTTGCTATTTGTCTAGCCTGAAATCTTGGCTGGAACAGGAATTTGCAAATATGGATAAAGAGGAAAGCGATCGCATAAACTCGCTACTCGATCTAAACAATTGTTCTTAACAGCTTCATCTTCTGGGCTGAGTAGTTTGTCTGCAATAATGTTAGCAATCTCTGTGAATTCTGTTGTTCCCATGCCTCTTGTGGTCATTGCGGGTGAACCTAAACGCAGCCCGCTAGTGACGAAAGGAGATTCGGGATCGAAAGGCACAGTATTTTTGTTGGCAGTAATATTAACTTGGCTAACCAAAGCATCGGCTTTTTTGCCAGTCATGCCAACACTACGTAGATCGACCAAAATCAAGTGATTATCCGTACCGTCTGAGACTAGCTTGATATTTCTAGCTTTAAATCCTTCTGCCATTGCCTGAGCGTTTGCAATAACTTGAGATGAGTATTCTTTAAACTCTGGTTTCAATGCTTCACCAAATGCCACTGCTTTAGCCGCGATTGCGTGTTCTAATGGTCCTCCTTGGGTGCCAGGAAATACGGACTTATTGAGTTTTTTACCCAAGTCAGCATCACGAGTCAAAATCAAACCACCTCTAGGACCTCTCAAGGTTTTATGAGTAGTTGTAGTTACTACATCACAGTGAGGTATAGGGCTAGGATGATGACCGCTAGCTACCAAACCAGCAATGTGAGCAATATCAGCTAGCAAATACGCGCCTACTTCATCAGCGATCGCTCTAAACTTAGCAAAGTCTATAATACGAGGATAGGCTGAATAACCACAAATAATCAGTTTAGGACGTTCTTTGACAGCTATTTCTCTAATCTGGTCGTAGTCCAACTGTTCGGTATCTTTATTTACGCCATACTGAACAACATTAAACCACTTCCCAGAGACGTTCACAGGTGAACCGTGAGTTAGGTGTCCACCGTGAGACAAATCCATGCCCATAATGGTGTCTCCAGGCTCTAACAAAGTGAGAAATACGGCAAAGTTTGCCTGTGCGCCAGAATGAGGCTGTACGTTTGCCATTTCTGCCCCAAATAGTTCTTTGGCACGGTCAATGGCTAATTGTTCTGCGCGATCAACGAATTCGCAACCGCCATAGTAGCGTTTTCCTGGCAAACCTTCAGCATATTTATTGGTTAATACCGAACCTTGGGCTGCCAAAACTGCGGGAGAGGTGAAGTTTTCACTCGCAATTAATTCCAAATGCGATCGCTGACGTTTTAATTCTAGATCGATGATCTCAGAAATAGCTGGATCTGTTTGTGCCAGAAAATCTAGGTTGTTTTGAGTCACTATACTATATCGTTTCTTGTATTTATGTTTATAGGTAGTCTCTATGCTACCTAATTTCAGTAACCTCTGAAAACCATTATCCCTGAGATAGTTGCAGCACAGCTATTTTTGTACTGATTAACAATCGCTTTATCTTGGCTTTTGTGACTGCGATCATAATTTTTATCAGCAATCTTCTTTATAAATAAACTAGCAGCTATTGAATTTTAAAAAATACCGATAAAATACTGTACTGTATTTATGATGTATTGTTCATGACACATCAAATTAGTATATTGTCGATTTTTGCTATTAATCCTTTAATAAACAGCTTACTTTAGACAGTTATTGATTTGACAGAGTCATCAGAGTGGGCATATTTAACTTATTTTAAAATATTAATAATGTTCTTAAATTACTTATTTAGCGAGCCTATTTTTTATATCAGGGTTGTTGCCGTTCTAATCATTTCTATTTCTTTACATGAATTAGGACATGGAATTGCTGCAATCTCTCAGGGAGACGATACTCCTGTTGTCAGAGGACACATGACCATGAATCCAGTAGTTCATATGGGAGTTCATTCAATCTTTTTCTTGCTCTTTGCAGGTATGGCTTGGGGGCAAATGCCCGTCAATCCTGGTAAATTTCGCAACCCAAAATGGGGCAATATTTTAGTCTCTGCTGCTGGCCCATTAACTAATATAGCCTTGGGAATGTTGGCAATGGTCGTGATTAATCTTTCGCTATATTTTTCTTGGAATAAAATTGTTAGCTTGGAGTTCTTTTATATAATTGCTCAATTTAATTTTGCTCTTTGCTTATTTAACTTAATTCCTATTCCTCCTTTAGATGGATACCATGTCGCTAGCGAGCTTCTTCCTCAAATGAAAGCTCTAGGACGTTCTCAAATTGGATTAGCTTTATTTATGATTTTATTTATTAGTGGTATTGGCAGTCAGTTATTTAGGCTGGCTGATATTATTGTTAGAGCTTTAATAATTTAGATTTTACTGAGAGAAAATAATTAATTAGGATCAGTTTAAAAAATAGCTTTTATTTTTAACCTAGAACCTTTGTTCTATTGCCAGACTTGGTGGCGCAACTCCCAATCATACTCAGACAAGCAACAGTCATCCCGCAAGATCTTAAATTAGAATAGTAGAGAATAGTAGAAAACAGGAAACACTTCTGGGGGATTAACAAAAGTGATAGTTATGATGACAGATGAACAAGTATTCTCAGCTAGTCAAGTATGTCAAAACTGCTTAATGGCAGATCGTAGTGGTTTACCTCGATGGCGTGAAGATCGATTAGGATGTGCAAAGACGATGCAAAAATCTGCTCCAACCCAGGCAAAGATTTATGAGTGTCACATGGGCTTCAACGTTACCCAAGTAAATTAGAAAATCAGCAATTAGGCTATCTTAAAGCTGAAGATGTCAGCTTAACAAATTTTTAGTTCTAGGAAATAATCAATATGGGAAGGCATGCGCTAACAGATGGGAAAGATCGTTTTTTTGGAGCAATTGTTTATCTTTTAGCTTTGGCAGATGCAGTGGCATTTGGTTCGGGTTTATTACTAATAATTCCTGCTTTGTCCCCTCTATTTAATATTTTGGGAATATTATTGCTTCCAGTATCGATAATTTATAATATTATTCCGGGTGGCTTTGGTGGATTAATTATATTCTTTATCTTACTATTGGCAGTAGTTCAAAACCAGAATATTAGCTATTTCATTCGCTTTAATACAATGCAATCAATCTTAATTGGCATTGCTTTATCTTTAATTCAAATCGTTTTTAGTACTTTGGGTGCTTTAGGTATAATCGGCGGAATAGTTTTTGTAATAGTTACTCCAATTTGCATCTACTGCATGGTGCAGTGTGCTTTAGGAAAATATCCAGAAATTCCTTCGTTCTCCAAATTCGTTTACGAGCAAGTACGTTAGCCATTGAAGTCGCTAATTATTAACAACTTGATTGGATAAACAACCAATACCTTCAATTTCTACCCGAACACTATCCCCAGGCTGCATTGCACCCACACCTTCGGGAGTGCCTGTTAAAATGATATCCCCTGGGGTTAAGGTCATCACTTGAGAAATATAGGACACTAAAATATCGGGAGCAAATACCATATCGTCAATATAAGCAGACTGACTGGGAGTTTGACTGTGGTTAAGGAAGGTTTGAATTTTGGCTTCTACGCTCAATTCTTTGACAATCCAAGGTCCTAAAGGGCAAAATGTATCAAATCCCTTTGCTCTTGTCCATTGCCCGTCTTTTTTCTGTAAATCTCTGGCGGTAACATCGTTAGCAATGGTATAACCCCAAATGCTTTTGGCTGCTTGTTCAGGACTAACCTGACTACAGCGATCGCCAATTATTAGAGCCAATTCTCCCTCATAATCAACTCTTTGAGACTGAGAGGGATAACGTATATCTTCAGCATCAGCAATAATAGTCGTCGAAGGCTTGAGAAATAGAAGAGGTTCTTTTGGTACGGGAGTACCCATCTCTTGGGCATGCTTGAGATAATTTTTGCCAACTGCGACAATTTTAGAAGGCACACAAGGAGCTAGCAGTTGGTATGTATCGAAGGGTTGCTCCAAGTCTGTTGCTTGTCCTCCTAGCCAAGGGGGAGAATCATATATGGCGACACTACGATTAGCCTGTAGCAAACCATAATAAATCTGCTCGCGATCGGTTTTTATGCGGACATAGCGTTGTGCCATAACAAATTAGAAGATAATGATCGAGATAGAATCAAATTCAAAGTTTACTTTACCAGAGGTGCTTTAAGTTAGTTTAATTTTAGGTTAATCTGTCGATCGCTAATCAAAATACTGGTAATTAAGCGTTAAGTAATAGTAAGATTGTAATTCCTTGCTTCTTTTAAAGCGTTCATCAAACTAATGGTAGCGAGAAATATTAGAAGCCCTATTGTCCATAAGGAGAAATAAGAATGAGTAGTAGCTACGAAATGATGTATATTCTTCGCCCTGACTTATCAGAAGATCAGGTAAGCGAATCTGCTAGCAAATATCAAGACTTTTTGTCAGAAAAGGGTGTAGAAAACTTAGAGGTTCAAATCAAAGGAAAAAGAAGACTTGCTTATCCTGTAGGCAAATATCTCGATGGTATTTATGTTCAGATGAACTACGATGCTGATGGTAGCCAAATTGCTCCTCTAGAAAGAATGATGCGCTTAAGTGAAGATGCAATTCGCTATCTAACTATTAAGCTTAAAAAGCGTGCTATTATTGCAGCACAAAACGCTCAAGCGCAGCCAGTAGCAGAAGCAGACGATTAAATTTAAATTATTAAATCAATTAAATTATCAATCTCTAGTTTCTAGAACCTGTAGGCGATCGCTTACTTTAATGATGCCCTCACTTTGGGGGATCATGTTTACACCAAACATAACCCCTTGTTCGCTCAACTGTCTAAAAGTTCCTAGCGTATTTAGGGGTTCTTTTAACTGATTTTTCTGACCCTGCTTTTGATCGATGGTAGTAATGATGCAGCGACTACAAGGTTTTGCCACTTTGAACTTAATTTCGCCTATCTTAATCAAACTCCAACGATCTTCAATAAAAGGTTCTGTCGTTTCCACCACAATATTTGGTCGAAAACGGTTCATCGTAATTTTTTGCTTTTGAGAAAGATGAATTTCGGCAATTCTTTGATTTAATTTCACTAAAGAAGATGTTGCAGTTAACATTACAGGATAATTATCAGCAAAGCTAAGAGGAATATCTGCTTCAT
>Ga0115031_1003753_pt1 | contig 11254 bp, 7 predicted proteins | sample Maine_Asex4_meta_FD_87301 | JGI IMG/M metagenome (GOLD analysis project Ga0115031, IMG submission 87301) | Marine algal microbial communities from Maine, USA - Maine_Asex4_metaG | ecosystem: Host-associated > Algae > Red algae > Unclassified | place: Maine, USA | collected 2015-01-05 | reverse complement strand
TCAACTTGACGAGAGCGCCGCCCCGCTGGAGGAGGATTTCGACGCAGGCCCCGCCCTGCCCGTGCGCAAGCCGACCGCCCCCGATCCGGCCCGGCGCAGCGTGCTGCTGCTGACGGTGGAGGACTGCGACCCGGAATCCCTGATCCTGCCCGCGACGGTCGGGACCGTGTGCCTTGCCGTCGACGGGCGCTCGCCCCGGCAGACGGCGCAGGCGGTGCGCGATTTCGATGCGGCGGCCCTTGCGGATACGGCGGCGCGGCTGGGGGTGAGGGCACCGGTGCTCGATTCCGTCGAGGCGCTGGTCGCGTGGGCGAGGGAGGCGGAGGCGACGCAGATCGTGACGCCGTTCGTGCCGCGCGGGCCGGTCCATGACTGGCTGACCGCCGCGACCCCGACCCTGGCCGCCGAGGGGATCGTGCTGACGGAGGAACAGCGGGAGTGGGACGCGCAGGTCTGGCCCCGGGCTTCCGCCGGGTTCTTCAAGGTCAGGAAGGCCATCCCCGCGCTCATGGATACACTCGGCCTCGATCGATAGTGAATACGGGACGGTGTAAATTGTGGCACTTTCAACCCACTATTAAGGTTAATACATTAATAACAATAACTTACATTATATAGATTTCGTTCTCGTTTGCGACTCACTGTCCGGTTTTGCGACACTCTCCGCATACATAGCGAAAGAGGCGTCCCATGCTAAGATCCATGTTTCTCACGACCGCCATCGTCGGCCTTGCCACGTCTGCCTCCGCGCAGGGGGCCTATATCAATGGCACCTACACCCCCGTCGGCAGTTCGATCACCGTTCCGGCGGACGGCTCGCTGACCTTGCAGGGCCAGCCGACTCTCGGCACCGCGTATGACGCGGGCCACGCTGCGGTCGACACGATGGTCGGCGGTCAGTACCAGGCGATCCCCGAGGTTCCGGCGATCCACGGCGCATACGATCAGGCCGCTCCGGCGATCCATGGCACCCCCTATCAGGCCAGCCCGGCGGCTCCGGTGATCCGGGACCAGACGATCACCGCCTCGCCCGGGTTCAGCCAGACCTACACGATCCCGGCCGGCGAGAACGCCACCTACAACGTCGTCGTCCCGACGCCGGCCCCGGCCGTCACCTATGCGCAGCCTGCGGCCCCCGTCTATGCCGCTCCGGCTGCTGCGGGCTGGAAAGCGCGCGGCGTCTATGTCGGCGCACGCGCCGGTCTGACCCGGGTGGGCAAGACCGACTTCACCGTCGCGGGCGAGCACGGCTATCCCGCGTCCCGCATCCGGTCGGCATACGACAAGCGCGGCTATACCGGCGCGCTCGTGGCCGGGTACCGCGCGCGCACCCCGCAGGGCTGGGGATATCGGGTCGAGGTCGAGGGCGGCTATCAGAAGGCCGAAGTCGATTCCCACACCGTGCGCGGCGTCGGCACGTTCGCCGGCAAGGATGCCTTCGGCGATGCCAAGGTGCTGTACGGCTTCGTCAACGTGTACGGCGACGTGCCGATCACCAAGCGTCTGGCCCTGACCGCCGGCGGCGGTGTCGGCGTCGGCAAGGTGAAGTTCGACGGCTACGGGGTTCGCGGCGCGGGCACCGCCCTCGACGACAGCGCGACGGCCCTCGGGTATCACCTCGATGCCGGCGTGACCTATCAGGTGACGGATACCGTCGCTCTCGAAGCGTTGTATCGCTACCAGAGCTTCGTCGATGCCGAAGTCCGCACCGAGAACGGCAACGAGCAGAAGCTCGACCTCGACAGCCACAGCGTCCTCGCGGGGGTGCGCGTCGGCTTCTGATGCCGACAGGATCGGGGGGCGGTGCGCCGCGCCCCGAAAGCCGATCCGGCAGGCCCCGCACCTCGTCGTGCGGGGCCTGTTTTCGTGTGGGGAGTATCGGTTGGATGTCGATGAACCGGGATCTGCCTGTGCTCCTGCCCCGGACTACGATTCGGGGCCTCTCTGTATGCGGGGAAGAGGGAGAAGCCCCGGATCGGGGTGCGGGGCAGCCGGAAAAGCTGCCCACCGGCTCACCGGTACGAAAGAAACCGAAAAGGGCCGCCGGATATCCCCCGACGGCCCCCTGCAAATCCGCGAACGGTACGCCCGCGTCACACCAGCAGGATCATGTCCTCCGTCAGCATGTCCCGGGTAACGCCCTCCAGTGTCAGACGGTCGCCCTCGGAGACCGAGATCTCGACGCCCCGTTCGCCATCCCGAAGGGCGGCGCGCAGGTCGTCGTAGGTCGCGATCCCCGTCCCCTCGATCTCGAACGCGAGGGTATCCTCGACGGTACTGAAATCCCGGATCACCCCGTCGACCCGGCCCCGGAACAGGAAGGTATCGGCCCCGGCATCGCCGCGCAGGGTGGCGTCATGCGCCCGGGAGTCCAGCAGGTCGTCGCCCGCGCCCCCCTGCATCCGCACGTTCCAGTGCTCGCCGATCATGTGATCGTCGCCAGCCCTTCCGCCGAGCCGCACATTGCCGCCCCCCGACACGATCATGTCGTTGTCGGCGGTGCCGTTCAGCCATCCGCGCCCGGTGATGACGGGACCGGTGGTTTCGGGCGGGACCAGCGTGTCCGGCTCGTCCCGCGTCTCGGTGTAGACGTTCAGCGATCCTGGCCCGAACTCGTCGAGGTCGACATTGCGCAGGGTGACCTTGCCGCTGTCCATGCGGATGACGGTGTGCCTGCCGACCTGCTCCATGGATGTCTCGACATCCGCCATCGTGGCCATGCCCCCGACGCCGTTGGCGAAGAACAGCGTGTCCTCGGCAGCATCGAAATCCACGATGTCGATGCGGGTATCGCCGGTCGCGACGATGAAGGTATCCGCCCCGCCATTGCCCCACGCATAATGCCGCGCGCCGCTGAAGACGACGGTATCGTCCCCCGCCCCGCCCCTGGCCACCGTATAGGAGCCGCCGAGTTCGATCAGGTCATCGCCCCCGCGCCCGAAGACGCGCACATTGTCGTCGAGCGGCGTGATATGGTCGTTGGCCCCCGTGCCGCGCAGCCATCCGCCGCCGGTGACGACAGTGGTCGTCTCGGGCATGTCGGGGGCGGCGGCATCGACCGTCAGCGTGACGCGCCCCGTGGCCTGCGCCCCCAGATCGTCGCGAATGGTGTAGGTGAAGGATGCGGCACCGGCGAAATCGCTTGCGGCGGTGAAGGTGACGGTGCCGTCGGCGTCGAGGGTGACCGTGCCGCCCTCCGCCTCGCCCAGCGCCTCGAACGCGAAGGAATCATCGTCGGGGTCGCTGTCATTCGCCAGCAGGTCGGCAGTTCGCAGCGTGACGCTGCGACCCTGGACGACCGTTCCGCCGTCATCCCCGGCAGCCACGGGGGCCACGTTCGCGCCCAGCACGACGATATCCTCCGCGCCCAGCGCCGGTGCCGCGACATCGCGCAGCAGCAGCGTCCCCGCCGCACCCAGATCCAGCAGCGCGCCCGCCTCGGTATCGGTGAAGGCGGACAGCACGTCGCCCTCGCGGCGCAGGCCGTCGATGCCGGTGAAGTCCAGCACGTCCTGCCCCGCCGTGAAATCGACCACCTCCGTCTCGCCCAGCGTCGTCTCGAAGGCGAAGGTATCGGCGAAGCGCCCGAAATCGGCGTCGTGGCGGTCGCCCTGAAGGATATTGACGCCGCCGCCCCCGGCCAGCCGGTCATTGCCGCTGCCGCCGAACAGCCAGTCCTCGCCCGCCCCGCCGGTCAGGCCGTCATTGCCGTCGCCGCCGTCGACGAGGTGATTGCCCGCGCCGGTGGTCACGTCGTCATTGCCGTCCCCCGCCGCAATCAGGCGGTTGCCGTCTCCATCCGTCAGCGTATCGTTCGACGCCGATCCCACCGTGCGATCCGTGATCCCGGCGATCGAGTCGTCGAGGAACCGGATCGGCATGGCGAACTGCGTCGTGGTGCCGTTGCCCGTGGCCAGATCCTCGGCGGCCTGCGAGAGGCTGCCGGTCATCCACAGCAGTGCCTCGGCATAGCGCACATCCCGCGTGCCGTCGAACAGCGAGGCGGTGCCGCCCCAGGCCGATGCCGTATAGAAGCCGTCGCGGCCCCACTCGCCCGCATCCGCCCTTCCCGCGTCCTCGGCCACGGCCTGGAGGTCGGCCCAGGTCATGTCGTTCGTGAAGTGGCGCGAGCCGTTGGCGCTGTCCGTCAGGGAGTAGAGCGAGTTCGCGGCATCGAAATCGTCCTGCAGAAAGCGCCCGGCGGAGAAATTCGCCATCCACTCGCCCAGCGCCCCGGCCTTCTCGTTCCCCGTGGCCGCGATCTGGCCGATGACCATGCCGAACCAGTCCTGCCAGTAGGGCCGGTCGATGCCCGTGCCGTTATAGCTTTGCAGGATGCCCGCCAGCGGCCCGTCCGAAAACGCCGCCGCCTCGCGCGAACCGGTGAAGTCGCGGCCCAGCTGGTTCTTCAGCGTCGCGCCCTCGACGTAGTAGTCGATATAATCCTGCAACGCCGCATCCAGCCGCGCCTCCAGCACCGGCTTCGCGTGGCTGGCATCGGGGGCCAGCGACGCGGCATAGAACAGGTCGCGCAGCCCCCACGCCTGCGCGCGCAACTGGTCGTTGAAATCGACCGCGCCCCCTTCGGTCAGGGCCGTCGCGCTTGCCCACAGCAGATGCGACGACCCGCCCTCGCTGGCCAGACCGTCGGCATAGAACCGGTCGCCGGTAACGAGATAGGCGGTGTAGAACGCACTCGGATCGTGGGATTGCTTGTTGCGCAGGGCGAGGCCGTCATTGGTCAGGTCGACCACGCCCCCCGTCCCCGCGACATCCTTGCCCGTCCCGGTGCGGAAGGAGACGAAATCCGCATCCTCCAGCAGATACGCCTCGCCGGTTTCGGGGTCGCGATAGAAATCCGAGTACGCCCCGTACTGGTCGGTCAGTTCCAGCATGCCCGCCCGCGCCTCGGCGGATTGGGTGACCAGATAGCTGTGCTGGTCGTCGGTGACGACGCCGTAGCTCTTGCTCGCGCCCGAACGGCCCCGGTCCTCGTCGATACCGCCACGATTGTCGATGCCGCCCAGTTCCATCGGATCGTAGGTCGCATCCGGATCGTCCAGCATCGCGCCGTACTCGTCGCCATCCGCCAGCGTCAGCCCCGTATCGACGGCGGGCAGCAATCCGGTGCCGCGCAGATAGGTCATGTCGTAGACGGCATGGGTGGTGTTCGGGGCCTGCTCCGTCGAGAACTTCTCGCGCCAGACGGTGAAATGGTACTGAGTCAGGGCGGCGTTACTGAACACCGTCTCGCCATCCTGCGCGATCTCGACCGCATAGGCCACGGCATCCAGACCCGTCGTGTCGACATTGTCGTTGCCGAAGGTGATGGAGGTGTCGATGGTGCCGTCCGCCTTGACGGTGATGTCCGCGCGCATCTCGATGCCGTTGGCCAGTACCTGCGTCACGCGCCCCTGGGTGACCAGCGGTCCCGATTGCCACAGATCGACCGGACCCTCCCGCAGCAGGGCCGCGACATCGACCGTCACGCCATCCACGGTGACGGTGAAGTCGTAATCCTGCGCCGCCGCCCGCGCCGCGATATCCGGACCCGGTGCGACCGCCCCGTCCGATGCGACGGCCCGCAGGTCGAGCGTGGCGGTGCCGTCCGCACTTTCCGGCGTCTCGAAGCTGAGGATTCCGTGCTTGACCGATCCGTCGGGCCACGTGGACAGCACGTCGAGCTGGATCGGCGTCCCGGCCCCCTCGCCCGTGGCCGAAAGGGTCGATCCGGCAGGCACGTCCCCCGCCGCGAAGGCATGGCCGACCGACGTGATCCGCCCCGCCATGCCGTCCAGCGAGTGAAGATCGAGCGAGACGATGGCGGTCATGGCGATGCTCCCGGATATTATCTGGGAATCAGTTTCGGTATTCGATGCACGTATGCCATCAGAATAACACAATCTACAGTAGATCGCGGACGGTTCTACAGCCTACGGGGAACCACGATCACCCGATACGACCGCATTACCTGGTCGGGCGCAGGTTTCCGATCGCGAAGCCGAGTTTCGTGCTCCCCGCCAGGCGCACGGCGCGGAAGATGCCGTTGCCGCTGTCCTCGAACCAGATATCGAAGGGGAAGTACCGCTGGCCCTCCTTCGTATCCTCGGCAAAACCCGACATGCGCTCGTAGACGCCCAGGCACCGCGTCAGGGGCTTGTCCCATTCCGGTGCGGGGGCGCTGTCGTCGAAGCGTTTGGGGTCGGGCGGCAGGAAGATGATGTCGAAGCGCCGCTTGCCGTCGAAGACCGGAATCGAGCGGTTGCACAGATCCGGTGCCGCCGCCGGCATCAGGGTCGCGACCGCCGCCGTCAGCGGGTCCAGCGATCCGGGCCGCTCCGCCGGTTTCGCGTGCTGGTCGGAATCGGTCGCCTTGGGGTCGAACGTGATCTCCGCCGGGTTCGAATCCTCGTAGGAAATCAGGATCTTCTGGTCCGCCGTGCGGGAGCGGTAATGCGTGGCGAAGCCCACGGGGACGAGCTGGCCGAAATCGCCGCGCATCCCCACCGCCTGCGACGCCGCCCGCCCGCGCAGCAGCACGTCGAGCACGCCGCGCGTCGTGACGCTGGACTGCGCCTTGTAGCCCTGCTTGTCCAGAACGGCCTTGAGGCCCACCTCCGCTATGCGGAAACCGCCGACGAAGAAGTCGTAATCCGCAGTGACTTCGGCGGGGGGCTGCGCATGGGCGGGCGGCGGGGCCGCCAGTGCCGACAAAAGCAGAGCCAGTGCGATCCCTGTAACCTTCGTCATCCCCGTTCCTCGTTCCGCTGTTCGACTGCCCCCGTCATGCAGACACCGCTGGGATGGCGACACCGCACGGGAGCGATGCTAAGGCAGGAACGTCACTTTATCCTTAACAGGGATTCACACCTTGGTAACCACCATGACAGCCACCGGCCTGTCGCGTCTGGAGGACGGTATCCGCAACGGCGAGCGGCGCGCCCTCGCGCGCGGGATCACGCTGGTCGAATCGGCGCGGGCCGACCACCGGGAGCAGGCCCGTACACTGCTGGACGCCCTGGCGCGGGACAGCGCACCCACCACCCGCATCGGGTTGTCCGGCACGCCGGGCGTGGGAAAATCGACGTTCACCGAACGGTTCGGGACCGAGATGATCGGGCGCGGGCATCGGCTGGCGGTGCTGGCGGTCGATCCGTCCTCCACCGTGACGGGCGGGTCGATCCTGGGCGACAAGACGCGCATGGACACGCTGGCCCGCAACCCCGCCGCCTTCATCCGCCCCTCCCCCTCGGGCGGCAGTCTCGGCGGCGTCGCCCGGCGCACCCGCGAGACGATCACCCTGTGCGAGGCCGCCGGGTACGACCTGATCCTCGTCGAGACGGTCGGGGTCGGGCAGTCCGAGATCGCCGTCTCGCGCATGACCGACATCTTCCTGCTGCTGCTGGCCCCGGCGGGGGGCGACGAGTTGCAGGGGGTCAAGCGCGGGATCATGGAGATCGCGGATCTGATCGTCGTCAACAAGGCGGATGGCGACCTGAAACCCGCCGCCCAGCGCACCCGCGCCGACTACGCCGCCGCCCTGCGCCTGATGCGCAAGCGCGAGGGCGAGGCGGTCGGTTTTCCGCAGGCCGTGACCGCCTCCTCGATCGAGGGGAACGGGGTGGCCGAGGTCGCGGATCTGATCGGGCAGTTGAACGACGCACGGCGGGATTCGGGCTTTCGGGACCGGCGGCGTCACGAACAGGCGGTCACCTGGCTCGACAGCGCATTGGAGAACCGCCTGCGGGACGTCTTTCGCGGCACCCTGAGCGCGGAAACCATCGACCGGGTCCGCGCCGCCGTGCGCCGGGGCGAAATGCTGCCCGAAGCGGGGGCCGAAACGCTGGTCGACCTGTACCGCGATGCCATGCGCTCGGGCTGATCCGCCCGTCAGAAGCTGCGCCAGAGGCCGAGGATCGCTCCGCGCTCCCGCAGGGCATTGCGCCCGGCGATTGTCGCCAGCCCGCCGATCTGGAACGACCAGGCGTCGTCGTACCGGTAGACGAGGCTGGCGGAAACCTTGTGCTCGCGCGTCGGCAGGAACGGGGCCTCCGCCGATCCCACCGATACGCTGTTGAAGCTCTGCGCGAGGGCCAGCACCTTCGGCGTCACGTCGATCCCCGCCGTCACGTCGAGGCGCAATTCGTCCGCCGGGGCACCGAAGCGTACGCGGTAGCCGACCTGCATGTCCGTGAAGGCATGGCGCCCGAACAGCGAGAACCCGCGCCCGTACAGCACCCGCGCATCCGCCTCCCAATCCGTATCGCCGCCATTGGCCGGGGCCAGGTCGTCCGACGCCCCGGGCATCCGCCCCGTCGCCTGCACCGAGACGACGCGGCTGTCATCGCTCCACAGGCGCAGGCGGAACCCGGCGTCGATGCGGCCCAGACCGCGCACCGCCTCGCCCTGCCCCGAACCGGTCTTCTTGTCGCGCCATTCCGGTTGCGCGACGAAGGTGGCCCAGTCGGTGACGCCGTATTCGAGATAGGCGCGCAGTTCGGTCTTGCGGAAATCCGCCACCGGCGCGCCCTGCCCCGCATCCCCGAAACCGCTGTCGGCGACACTGTGGGCAAGCGTGGCGATCACGAGACCCTTACCCTGCTGCTGGGTCCACGCGCCCGCCCATGCGGAGTGCAGGGGCGCGGCGCAGAAAATCGTGCACAGGCATAGCGTCTTGCGTATCATCGAACCCTGCAACCTTCGGGAAATGGAAATCCCCGATAGGTTGGAGCGATTCTTCAATGCAATGCAACTCGCAATGTCTCGATTCGATCCAGTTTGTCGCGGAACGGTTGCCAGTCGTCCCGTTCGTCGATGGCCGCCCAGATCGCCTCGATCTCCTCGTACAGCAGATCGCAGGGTGCCTCGATCCCGGCCAGCCGATCCGGGCGGTCGGGGGTGTAGGTGCGCAACTGCCGCGCCCAGTCGCCCTCCCCCTCTCCCGGCTTCCCGTCGCGCCCGCCGAACCAGCGGTGGAAGAACGGCTCCCACGGCTGCTTGGTGCGCTCCAGCACCGAAAACGTCTCGCGCACGAAGGCCAGATCCGCCGCCGCATCCTCCCCCGGCTCGATCCCCATCCGTGCGAACAGCGCGGTGCGAAGCGATGCCTGATACGCCGCCTCGAACCCGTTCAGTGCCGCGACCAGACCGTCCTCGCCGGTGACCAGCGACAGCGACGCCCCCAGCGCGCGGCAGTTCCAGAATGCGGCCTCCGGCTGGCGGGCAAAGGCGTAGAGGCCCGAATGGTCGAAATAGGCGGCGGTGAAGCCCGGCTCGAAGGCGGGCAGGAAGCGATAGGGACCGTAATCGAAACTCTCGCCCATCACCGTAACGTTATCGGTGTTCAGCACCCCGTGCACGAACCCCGCCGCCATCCACTGCGCCGCCAGCCGCGCCATATTGCGCACCGCATGGTCCAGCAGCGCGGCGGCGCGGTCCTCGGCCTGCGCGATTTCGGGGATGTAGTGTTCGGCGACATGGTCGATCAGCGTCTCGATCGCCTCCGGATCGCGGTGATAGGCGTGGCGCTGGAACATGCCGAAGCGCAGATGGCTGTGGGACAGCCGCACCAGCACCGCCGACCGGGTGGGCGACGGCTCGTCGCCCCGCATCAGCGCCTCGCCCGTCTCGATCAGGCTGAAGGATTTCGACGTCGCCACTCCCCGTGCCTCCAGCATCGCCGTGGCCAGCACCTCGCGCACGCCGCCCTTCAGCGTCAGGCGTCCGTCCCCCGCGCGCGAATACGGCGTCTGCCCGCTGCCCTTGGTCGACAGATCCAGCAACCGCCCGTCGCGCGCATGCAGTTGCGCGAACAGAAAGCCGCGCCCGTCGCCCAGATCGGGATTGTAGTGGCGGAACTGGTGCCCGTGATAGCGCAGCGCCCTGGGGCCTTCCATGCCCTGCGCCCCCTCGTCCCCCGGCGGCAGGGGCGCGAACCGTCCGAAATGCGCGACCCATTCGGCATCCTCCAGCGCAGCCAGCCCCACGCCCGCCGCCGCCCGGTCGTTGCGATAGCGCAGCACGGTCTTCGGGAAATCCGCCGCCGTCACCGGGTCGGAAAAGGTCGGGCCGAGTGCCGCGAAGGCACGTGCGGGACGGTAGGGGGCGCTGACTGGCATCGTGATATCCCTCGGGTACGCGGACAGGCGCATTTCCTATCCCGATAAATCACCCCTGTCCCGTTTTTCCCGCTTGCAAAGCCGAAGGGAGATGTCTATCAGGGCCTCTCTGCGCGCCGGTAGCTCAGTTGGATAGAGTACTTGGCTACGAACCAAGGGGTCGGGGGTTCGAATCCTCCCCGGCGCGCCATTTCTTTTTTGACCCCACAAAACGACCCTAAAGCCTTGAACGGTAAGGCTATATCTGGGGTTCGAACGCCGCTCTCGCGGCAATACCTCAGACGCTTGGAAAAGGCCAATTTCAGGACGGTGCGCCGCACCGGCAATGCGCCATTTTTCCAAATATCATAAGGGCTTAGCAGGAACCGCATAGCGAGTTCGAACAATTCCTCGAAGGTATGCGCGGGCTTGGCGAGATTTTCGGCTTTTTCCGTCTCGATCAGCTTTTCCTGTTCCAGCTTGGCGATCTTGGCCTCATAGGCCGAGGCCACACTTGGATTCGTCGCCTCGACAATACGATCCAGCAACGTGTCGATCTGCTTTTCAGCTTTTTCGATTTTGGTGCGGAACGCTTTCGCCTGTTCAGCAACATGAGCCGTGCGTCCGTCCCATGCCGCGCGGATCAACAGCGCCGTTGCCTTGAAGAGCCCTTGCGTAGGCTGAAGCCCTTGAAGGACATCTTCGAAAGCCCCTTCATGTTGGCTGTCACTTAAATCTGACCCGGTGATGTCACCGAGAATTGACCCGCCTATCGTTTATGTCGGTGGTTTTATGATGGGGTCAATGCTGTTTCCTCCCGTCTCTTTTTCTTGGTATTCTCGGAGCTGGCCTTGAAGCGGTAGCTGTCGTTGCCGGTTTCAAGGATGTGGCACCTGTGGGTGAGGCGATCGAGCAAAGCGGTGGTCATTTTGGCGTCACCGAAGACGGAAGCCCATTCGCTGAAGCTGAGGTTGGTGGTGATGATGACGCTGGTGCGCTCGTAGAGCTTGCTGAGCAGGTGGAACAGCAAAGCCCCACCTGAAGCGCTGAACGGCAAGTACCCCAGTTCATCCAGGATGACCAAGTCGGTCTTGGTGAGGGCTTCAGCGATTTTGCCCGCCTTTCCGTTGGCCTTTTCCTGCTCGAGGGCGTTGACC
>Ga0115031_1003752_pt1 | contig 11257 bp, 4 predicted proteins | sample Maine_Asex4_meta_FD_87301 | JGI IMG/M metagenome (GOLD analysis project Ga0115031, IMG submission 87301) | Marine algal microbial communities from Maine, USA - Maine_Asex4_metaG | ecosystem: Host-associated > Algae > Red algae > Unclassified | place: Maine, USA | collected 2015-01-05 | reverse complement strand
GTGGGGGGGGGGGGGGGGGGGGGGGGTGGGGTGGGGGCGGGGGGTGGGAGGGGGGGGGGGGGGGGGGGGGGGGGGGGGGGGGGGGGAGGGGGGGGGGGGGGGGGGGGTGCTCCCCCCCGTGCCAGTCATGACGTACGCGGCGGCCATGGCGGCGTATGGCGTCGACGCGCCCGACACGCGGTTTGGGATGCTCCTCACGGACGTGGGGGGGCTCCCGGCGGTCGCGTCGTCGCCGTTTGCGCCGCTGGCGGCGGTGGCGGCGCTGCCGCCGACCGCCGCGCCGGCCGTCAAGGCGCTCGTCGTGGCGGGCGGCGCGGCGGCCGCGTCGCGCAAAGTCCTCGACGGCTACACGGCGTTTGTCAAGGCCTACGGCTTGGGCGGCCTGCTCTTTGGGAAGGTCAGCGCCGGCGGCGCCGTCACGGGGCCGCTGGCCAAAATGGGGGGACCCGCCGAGGAGGCCCCGGGTGCGGCGGCGGCGGGGCTGGCGGCACACCTCGGCGCGACCGACGGGGACCTCATCCTCCTCGCCGCCGGCGCCGGGGCGGCCGTCCATGCCGGCCTCGGCAAACTCCGCGTGCACCTCGGGCAGACGCTCGGCCTCATCCCGCCCGGCGCCATGGCGTGGACGTGGGTCGTCGACTTTCCCCTCTTTGACGCACTCGACGGCGGCGGCGACGGCGGCGACGGCGGCCGCCGCTGGACGTCGGTGCACCACCCGTTTACGGCGCCGCTGCCCGAGCACGCGGCCCTCGTTACGGACCGCGTCACGGAGCGGTACGGGGAGGTGCTCTCCTCGGCCTATGACCTGGTGTGCAACGGGGTGGAGGTCGGCGGCGGCTCCATCCGCATCCACGAGCCCGCCGTGCAGGCGGCGGTGTTGGACGCGCTCGGCATTGGGGCGGAGGAGCAGGCGGGCAAGTTTGGCTTCCTCCTCGACGCCCTCGCGTACGGGGCGCCGCCGCACGGGGGGTTTGCGTTTGGCCTCGACCGGCTGGTCATGCTCCTGACGGGCGCGAGCAGCTTGCGGGAGGTGATTGCCTTTCCAAAAACGACCCGCGCGAGCGACGTGATGGCGGGCGCGCCGGCGCCCGCGGCCGAGGCGGCGCTGCGGGAGCTGCACCTCCGGTCGGGCGTCGAGGCGACGGCGGCAGTCGAGGCGCCCGAGGCGGGGGGGGGGGCGGTATAGGGGGGGCCGGTGCGGTGCGGGGGGGGCAGAGGGGACAAGGTGGCTGGCCAGGCTAGGGGAGGCGGCGTGGGCGCCTTGCACACGTTTTGGTGAGCAGCACAATGGAGTGGAGACAAAACGAGCGAGGAACAACACCCAGTACACCCGAAAAGACCCAAAAGAGACATTGGAAGCACGAAAGAGTATCGAGAGAGGGGACTGGTGCGGGAGGAAAGAACACAAAAAAACGGAGCCGCAATCCCGCGACACACACGCCACTGTACACCTCGCCTCCCTTTACAACTCCCCGTCCTCGTCGTCGTGCACGACCGCAACGGACGATACGGTGACGGAGCCGGCGCCTCTCGACTCTTTGGCGACAACCTCCTGGACGGCGTTGAAGTTTTTGGGCTCGACGAGGTACGACTGCGGTGTGTGGCGAGGGCGACGGCCGGGTGCGCGCAACAACAAAAGAAGACGAGGACGTTCAACACACGGCGGTTATGTGCGTTAGTTTCACGCTCTTGAGCAAAAAAGGAGGAGGCCGCACAGGGCCACGCGCGCCACCGCCCAAAGGCAGCCAGCCCAAAGCCACACACCCACACAGCAGTCTGCCGCGTGACGTCAAGGCAGTGCCTCCCACCGGCACAGCCACGTCAGGTCCACCGCGTCCGCCCCCCCACGTCGCCACCCACACCGGTCCGCCGTTGTCTTCCACGGCCCGCACCCCCCCATAGCTCGGCACCGCTCTCACCCAAACGTACCGCTCGGAAGCCCCCCCCCCACTCCTCTGGCCCGACGAGGCCGACGACCAGGTTGTCCAGCCCCGCCTTGACGCCCTTGCCCCACTTGACCGGCGCTTCCACGTCCAACCGCATCTGCGCGCGCTCGATCGGCATGTGCGCGGCGAGCGCCTTGATGACCTCCAACGCCTGCGCTTTGGCCGACCGCCCCGGCACGACCGAGTAGCACAGCAGGTCCCGCATCGACCGCTCAATGACGCCGACGGGGATGGGCCGGTGCGTCTCGGCGTCCACGCACTTGTCGGCAACGATGGAGGCGATGGAGGAGAAGAGGCGGCCAGATGTGTACTCGCGCTCCCGGTCAGACACTTGCAAGACGCCCGTGCGGAGGATGCGCTCGCAGATGACGGGTACGTCGGTGGTGCCAAAGGCGGCTTGCAAATCCTGGGGAGGGGGGAGGCAACAAAAGCGCGCGAGGGCAACAGAATAGTGTAGGCATTGGAACAGCACAAGAGATGAGGTTGGGTGGAGAGGGCAACGGACGGGGGAAGGGTCGTCAGCAAACTGTGCGGGGTTGGACCAAGTACACAAGCCACAGCGCTCCACTGGCTGCCGAACCGCCGCCACCGCCAATAGAGCAGTGCACGGGTACAACACCAGAGGGCTGGGCAGAGGGACCACCCTGCCGCCCGCTGGGTGCCCACCCCCTGACGTGCATCCCCTTCATACCACCTTCCCGTTCTCCTGCCATCGTCCCGCCCTCCCACACCACAGCCAGAAGCGTCCAGGCCGCAGCCCTGCCCACCTTCACCACACGAGTCCAACCCCACCACCCACTCTCCTCCATTGCCCAAACGGCCATCCTGACAAGTAGCGTCGCATACTGCCGCCCGCCACGTACCTTGTTGTTCGCGAGCACACCCTTGGACACGTTAGTGAAGACCGATGTGATTTGCAGCACCTCGTCCAGGTCTTTCTGGTTGCCCTCCCGCCAGCTGAGCACCGTATTCTTGTACGCGGCGACCTCAAAGCGCTTGCCTTTTGCTTTGAGCCGCACGACCGCCACGTTGGTCAGTCGCACCTGCGATACTGGCTGCTTCAACGACATGACGACCGGCTCTGGGGTTGACTACAAGGGGGCGGGCTGGACGGATAACGGCGACTGCAGCTACGGCAACGAGAGGCAGTGCTGGAGCGACGGGCAGCGGCGGTTGTCCGATAGGGCGGTGGCGGTTGACAGGTAGGGCTGCGGCGGTTGACAGGTAGGGCTGCGTAGGTTGACAGGTAGTGCGGCGGCGGTTGACGGATGGGGCGGCGGCGGTAGCGCGGCGGCAGCGACGACAGGGCGGTGGAGGCGCCGGCGACGCATGCAGAGCGGGTCGTAGGTCGACATAAATCAGAGCGGCCATGATATCTGAGCAAAAGTATGAACACTTTTCGCAATGAGCACCCTTCGATTTCGCTGAGAGACCGTTGATTTCTGTATTTCTTTCCCGAAAGTCGCACTTCAACCGGCGCTTGCAGGCGGCAAGTACAGTACCACGGCCGTCAACCTCGCCGACACCGCCGCGCGCTCGTGCCGCCGCCCAACGTGGACGCGCCCGGCCCACATGGATGGCCGCTGCCGACTGCGCGCTGCCGGCGGCTTGCAGCGGGCCGACTGCCACAGAGCGGCACCGACCGACACCGACCTGCTCCCATCCTCGTTGTGTTTGTCCCCAAACCCCCGACATCATCCCGCTACCCCTGCAGCCGCGCGCGCGTCATCCGTTACCGCGTCGGCATCAAGGAAGCGGCGGACGACCCCATATTCCGCAGGGCTAGTCACGTCGTGCGTGCCGAGATGGCCTCTCTGCCCGCTTGCCCTGCCGAAGGCGTGGTACCGACCGCGATGGACGAGGCGGTGCCCAACTCGCTGGCCAAAGATGTTGATGAATAGGCGTTCTATGTGTGTGCCCCAGACTAGCACGGGCCGCTGTTACCGCTCGCCGGCACGGAGCCGTCGCCCGAGGCCCTGCTGTCCGTCTGTGCGACCGTGCACGACGCGACCGACAACGAGTTGACGTTTTTGTGCGGGAACAGCTTCGTCACGCAAAACTGGCGGTTGCTCAGCTATTGTGACGGGTGTAGGTTGTGCTGGTGGGATGTGGCGGCGGCCGTGCCTACGCTGGCCCCTGTGCAATGGCCGGGATGTATCTAAATAGGACACGCGAGGAGGAGAGAGATAGGGTAGAAAGCTGGCGTAGCGAATGACCACCGCGGTGCTGTAGTCAAACCACCACAATGCTCTCCCGTCACCCCTCCGGCCTGTGACGGACACACTTCCCCGCCGTCTCATAGCAGCCACAGCTCATGTTTTTCTGAGCTGCTTCCTGCAACTCACGACGCATGGCGATTTGGCTCTGGGAACCCCTACGGCTGGCAACCGGTGCGATCGCGGCAGCAGCAGAGTGCCGCGAGGAGCGGGTGAAAATCTTTCAGTCCAAGCTCCGCAGAGACGCGCACGGGAGGCCCGCAGCGGCTGACGTTGCTCCTAATCTCGGCAGCTCGCTCCGTGACGACTGTCGTATGTGCCCGAGGCCATTTCACCACAGCGAGGCGGTTTGTCGCGGCCGGCAGCAAGGCATACCCCCAATGCACCCGAGGCACGCCCCCAAGGCGCGCCACGTCAGGGATCCGCTCGACCACAGATTGGCCGAATTGACTGCAACGCACGCGCGCGTCATGGAATTGCTGGCCGCAAAGACGCGTAGGCGCTCGGCCCGATGGCGGGCGTCACAACTTTACCTCCGCCGCCCATCGTCTGCCCGCGTCGGCGCGCTCGGTTTGTCGTTGAGCACGGCCGCGCGCGAGACGTCGGGCGCCGCGCTCCCTCGCCGGCGCCGACTCTGCCGGCCTGCGGCTCGCGGTGGACTTCGGCGCTCTGCCGTTTGTTCTCCTTGGCCTTCCCCTGACCCCCTCTGTGCATTTGCATTGTGCTCGTATTTTTCTGTCGTTTGTGTGTGCCGCGGTCAGGCGTGCTGGCGAGAGGCGTGGCTGCACCCGCGTTGGGCTGCCCAAGCTGCCGCGCGCCCCCGCGCCCCCCTTGTTGCTGTCCGACTCCAGTTCGTGTTCCGCTCCCTGCTCTTTTCTCGTGCTGTCGTGGCTCCTCTCGGAGCTACCTGGGACTGTCTCGGCTTGCGCGAGTCGCGTTCTCTGTCGTGTATCGCCTCTACCTTCCTCTTCCTTACGGACTTCGTCCCGCGCCCGCCTCCTCTCCGTGAGAAACGTGGGGCACGTTGCGGTCGTTGACCGCCGCCGATGGCAGACTCACCCAGGGCAACGATGGACGCCATCGAGGCGGCGCCTGCCCCTTCCCCCCTCCCTCCCCCCAGCCGGACTGCCGGCACCGTCGCGTCCACCCGTGGCGGCCGCGGTCCGCCAGCCCCCGTCAATGATGCGAGCAACATCTGGCACGTCTTCTCTTTTGTGCTCCCCGCCACGGCCGTGTGGAGGGCCAAGGAAGGGCGCCTCCAGTCGTTGTGGCACCCCATTGGCGGCTTCCGGTGGCGCATCTTCCTCTACCCGCGGGGCAACCAGCAGACGTCGGACCTGTCGGTATACATAGAGTGCGGCGGGCCGGTGGCGTCACCGGCCGCCGAGGGCGGTGACGCGTCGCTGCCGCGCCTGCGGCGGGGCAGCAGTTGGACCCGACCGACGGCCTTCAAGCTTGTGCTGATACGGCCACCAGTGGGGGACGCCGGTGGCAATGGGGGCGGCACGGCGGACGGGGTGCGGCCAAGCGACTTTTTCAAGGATGCGACGCACGTCTTCACGCCCAAAGAGTCGGATTGGGGCTTCAAGGACTTTATCGCGCTGTCGTCGGTGCGTCCCGCTCGTGGCATCTCATTGTCCGATGCGCCAGCGCTGCACATTGATGCGCACGTGCAACTGGTGGCGTCGGTTGGGCCTATCACGGTGCTGCCTGACTGGGACTCGCGCGCCGAGACGGGCTACGTCGGGTTGCGAAACCAGGGCGCGACGTGCTACCTAAACTCCCTACTCCAAATGCTGTACTGCGTACCGGGCTTCCGGCGGCTGGTGTATGCGTTGCCAATTCCGCCCCCCGAAGGCACGCCGGGGGCGGACAAGGTGCCAGCGTCGGTGTACCAGTGCCACGAGCTGCAAAAGGTGTTCCACGGCCTGCAAACGGCCCCGACGGCGGTGCGGACAAAGCGCCTGACCGAGTCGTTCGGGTGGGACTCGGCGGAGCTGTTCCAGCAGCACGACGCACAGGAGCTCAACCGTATTCTGTGCGACCGGTTGTCGGTGGCGGCGACAAATCGCAGCTTTCTGGTGGCCAGCGTCGACGATGAAGACGAGACGGAACGTGGCGAGCTGGCCGACGCGACGCTCCGGGATGGGGACGGTCCGCGACGCCTTACCGATGAGAACGCCCTCGGTCCACCGCCACCCAGGGACTTTGTGGAGACACTCTTCCAAGGTCGCACCGCCAACGTCATCCGCTGCCTGGATGTAGCGTACAGCTCGGAGCGGGGCGAGTCTTTCTTTGACATCTCCCTGACCGTGTCGGGCTTGCGGGGGGTCCTCGAAGCGTTTGCGGCCTACACGCAGGTGGAGCTGATGGACGGCGACAACCGCGTTCGGGCGGACGGATTTGATGAGCTTCAGCGTGCGGAGAAGGGTGTCCGGTTTACCTCTCTGCCGCCCGTCTTGCAGCTGCACCTCAAGCGGTTTGACTATGACTTTGCTCGTGACCCGCCGGTGCAGGTCAAGATCAACGACTACTTTGAATACGGCGACGAGATCGACCTGAGCCCATTTGTCAAGGGTCCCGACGGCGTGCCGGGTGGCGGCGACGATGTGTATGTGCTGCACACGGTGCTAGTGCACATCGGTGATGTGGACACGGGCCACTATTGCGCGTACATTCGACCCGACGGCCCTGGCGGCTCTTGGCTCAAGTTTGATGACGAGACCGTCACGTGCGTGTTGGCCGCGGATGCCTTAGACGCCAACTATGGGTTTGGGGGCCCCCACCAGCCGCCGCTGCCGCCACCTGAGGTCCTGCCTGAGAGCCCGACTGGCCTCTCCCCGCCGCCGCTCCCGCCCGTGCCGTCACCCCAGTCGCGGCCGTCGTCGTCACCGCCGCGGGTGGTGCGGAGCCCAAGCCCTGAGATTGATGTGTCCAACATGCTCAACGACGGCACTGATGTGATGGGTGTGCATCTGCCGCGCATCTTTAGGGGGGAGGGCAACTTTGACGGCGATGAGAACTACAACGTCATCACCGCCGCAACGGACGCCCCCGGCCTTAACACCGACACCCCGGATCCGCCCGTGGCGGAGATTACGACAGGGGAAACCACTTCCCCATCGCCCTCTTCGTTGCCGTCTGCTTCTTTGCCGTTACCGGCCGCGCCCATGGTGCGGACCATTCGGGCGCGGCCACCAAACTGTCGCTTCTCGTCTGCGTATATGCTCCAGTACGTCCGCAAAGACCGGGTTAAGGACCTCCTGCAGCCGGAGGAGGAGGTGCCGGCATCGCTGACGGCGCGAATTGCGGAGGACCAAGCCGCGGAAGCCGCGCGGCGCGCCCGCGCTGCCGACGCCCATCTGTACCGGGATGTGTTCGTGGCAACCGATGCGCACCTGAAGGAGCACGTGACCGGAGACCTTTTGTGCTGGTCCAAAATCCCGCCCATCCGCGTCCGTCGCGATGGGACGCTCCTGGACCTCAAGCGGGCTCTGATACGAGCGGGCGTGGTTTCCCGCTGGCAACCGGCGCAGGAAGCCAAGTCTGCGCCCGCAGCAGAGAGCAGCTCCCCCGCCACGGTCAAGAGTGGCGACCCGCCTGAGGACCCTACCACCACGACCCCCGCTTCCGACCGGGACACCCCCAAGGCCAAGAGACGAAAGGATGTGCCGACAGCATCCCCGGTTGTCGATGTGGACGGCGACGCGGACGGCGATGGGATGAAGGCAGTGGAGCCGACCAAGGCGCCTGCCGTGGCGGGGGGCGATGACAACGTGAGCGACGGCAGCCGGGACGAGGACGACGCGGAGGCCATCGGCTGGCTGCGCTTGTGGAAGTGCAGCGGGCGGGAGAATTCGACTACCCGGCCGGAAGGGCTCGTCGCGAATGGGGTAGACGACGGGGTGCTGGAGCCACCTGCCGTACCTCTGCGTATCACGCGCAACTCTACCCCCCGGCCTGCAGCAGACGAGCTTCGCATCTATGCGCAGGTGCTGACAGGTCCGGACCTGATTGCCGACCGAGACGGCCTGTACTCGACACATACGTTCGAGTCGTCGTCCATCACCCCTCCATCGGGCTCCCCGTCGTTGGAAGGCCCCAGTCCAGGTGCGGCACCACCGGCTGACGCGGTGGTCCGCGCGGCGGGTGACAAACTCCCTCTCGGCAAGCGCAAGCGCTCCCACGTTCCCCGTCGGTGGCCTGTGGCACCGCCCGATGCAGCCTTGTTTTTTGTCAAGCAGTACTTGCCACACGAGGCTCGCCTGGTGTTCCGAGGGACGTTTCTCGCGTGGAAGGACGGCTTTGTGCGAGGCCTCATTCCGGCGGCTGTCCGGGTGTGTGGGCTTACGGTCCCCCCTGGCCAAACGGCCGACGCGGTCGCCACCGTGTACGAGGAAGTGAAGCTGGAGACGGTGGAGCCGGTCTCTCCCTTCATGACGCTAGTACGGGCGGAGCTCAACTTGGGTGGCGACATCCTGGTGGTCGAGCTCAAGTCACACGCCAACGAGGTGAGTACGACGCTGGCGCTCCCGCGAGCAGAGCGGCAGCCCGCCCTTTCCATGTCAGAGCGCGCAGAGGTGCCCCTCGGTGGGCGGCCGATGCCGACGGCACTACACTACTACAACTACCTGCGGTACGCGGTGATCGTCGAATTCCGGGAGCGGTGGAGCAGCGACTTTGTGGGCTCCCAGGGCACCTTCACGCTCGAGCTGCTCTCCACCGACTCCCTCGACATGGTCTTGGAGGAGGCAGCCGCCGCCCTCCGCCTGTCGGTACCGGCCAACCAGTTACGCTTCTTTGCGCACGACGACTTTTCCGATTTCGCCCGCCCCGAACGCCTGTTTGCATCCAGCCATCCGTCGTTGGCGAACATGCTGCCGAACATCACGCCGGTGACGGGCTCGTGGTTGACGTCATCGTCCACCCCGCTGGGTGGCCCCGAGCTGGATAGCCGGTCGCCGGCGGCGGTTGCCGACACTCCCGCCACGCCACCAACGCGGGGCCCATCGCTGTCGGCCATTGGCCGACGAGTGGGTCTGTCGACGCTGCAGGCCAATAATGCGGTGCTCTCCAAGGGCATCCTCTGGTACGAGGTTGCAGAGTTTGGACCCCGCGAGTTTGCCGGCAACGCCGAGGTGCGCGTCGTCTACCGCCCGGATGGCGGCGCGGTGGATGCATCGGCAGCAGCGTCGGCGGCGGCCACGGACAAGGTGACGGTGGAGAGTGGTGTGACCGTCACGCGCCCCGTCTCCTTCTCGGTGCTCGTGCCCCGCCATAGCACGTACGGCCGCGTATTTACGGCCGTCCGAGAGCGCCTGAGCCTCGGGCGTGGCACCCGGCTCCGCTTGCTGGACATTCGCGGCCACATTGTCGACACGCCCGTCGACGCATCCGAGGTGGTCGAGCCCAACCCCCACATGGTCGAGCCTGGCACGGAGCTGCGGGTCGAGCCAATCCGCGTCGACGAGCGGGGTAGCACCGACGTGCCGCTCGTGGTCACCGACGGGTCGGGCATGCCCCCCCCCGCCAAGCTGGTGGTGCCCATCCTCCACGTTGCCGCCCGCCGCAACGCGGCGCCATTGGCGCGCACCGACGCGCCCGTCTTTTTCGGCACCCCCGTCATGCTCGCGGTGCCCCGCGGCGGGCTGACGGTTGCCGCCCTGCGCGGTGCCGTCGCCAACCGGCTCGGCGTCAAGCCAGACGTGTTTGCCTCGTGGCGCGTCGGGGAGTGCATCGACGGCCGCGCGGCGTGGTTTGAAGACGAGGCGGAGGTGTGGGACCCGGCCCGCCGCGCCATTGCCCCGCACCTGGTGTGCCTGGCCGTCGAGCACGTACGCACGGGGGGGGGGGCCGCCGCCGGCGGGCGCGGCTATGGGGTGGCGGGCGCCCGCAAGGTGTCAACGGGGCTCTCCAGATTACCCGACAAGCCGCTGCTGATTCGCAGCTGAGGGCGCCCGCGCCGCACGCGCTTGCACTGTTTCTTGTTCCTTGTTGCCTCCACTGCTGCTTTGTTTGCCTTGACAGAGGTGCCCGCCGTCCGACACGCGCCGTGCAGGCGCGGCGCGCGGGCGCACGTTGGGAAAGAAAACGCACAGGGACGGTTTCTTTGCTTGCCACGGCCGCGCACACACGGTGTGGCGCTGTCCGCCCCGGTCGGGCGGGCGCGTGCCGCACCAACGTCGGGCGCGCCATTCCGCGCCGCCCCCACTGACCTTTCCCAGCCGCGCCGTAGGATGTGGGCGCCCACCCTACGCTCTAACGGTACTCGCCACCCGTACCGCCTGAATCCCCCCCATCGTCGTCCATCCCGTAGCGTCGCTGCAATTCCCATTGCCACCCCCCACCGTCCCCCACTCGTGGACAGACGCGCGGCTGCCTACACCTTGGGCGCCACCCGCAGCGACGCGAGGACCGTTTCGAGCCCCCCGCGCGCCGCCTCAAACTCATCCTCCTTACACGTGGCCGTCATCACGTACAGCTGCCCCGCCGCGACCGTCGCCTTGGCGACAAAGTGCTTGACGCCCCGCGACGAGTCGACCACGTACTCGACAATGTACGCGACGCCATTGCCGAGGCCCGCCGGCTGCCCCACCCCGGCGGCAGCGGCGGCGCCGCCGCCAACTCCCAGCGTCTCTGACGCCGTCCGCACCAGCCGCACGTCCTTGGTGCTGTCCTTCTTGCGCTCGAGGGCGAGGACCTTGGCGCCGACGGCGTCGGGGGTGCCAAACTCCTCAATGCTCCCAATTTTGAGCGGCCCATCCACGACCAACCCGACGCTCGCCGAGGACCCCTTGGGCGCCGACACAATCACCTCTGAGAGGTGCGTTTTAATGGGCTTCTTGTTGGCCGACCACGTCGTCGGGTAGCGGAAGGAGTAGCCGAGGGACAGGGGGCCGACGTACTCGGACGTGGCGCCGCCGGCGGGGGGGGGTGGAGGTGGGGGCGACGCCGCGGGCGTCGAGCCGGCGGCCGCCGCCGCGACCGCGTCGGCTGCCTGCACGGGCGCCGCTGGGGACTGGGTGGGCGTGGCTGCCGCGGCGGGCGGCGGGCGGCGGGCGGCGGCGGCGGCGGCAGCGGCAGCGGCGGCGGTGG
>Ga0115031_1003751_pt1 | contig 11258 bp, 7 predicted proteins | sample Maine_Asex4_meta_FD_87301 | JGI IMG/M metagenome (GOLD analysis project Ga0115031, IMG submission 87301) | Marine algal microbial communities from Maine, USA - Maine_Asex4_metaG | ecosystem: Host-associated > Algae > Red algae > Unclassified | place: Maine, USA | collected 2015-01-05 | reverse complement strand
CTGCAGACCCTGGAGGTGACCGAGGCGCCCGAGGGTGGCGAGCGGGAGCTGTTCGTCGAGGCGCGGGTCGACGAGACATCGCCTTGGGTGCAGGGGCAGGTGGTGCTGACGCTCGAGGTGTTCCAGGCGATCGAGTTCATCGATGCCTCCCTCGGCGAGCCGCAGGCCGACGGGCTGCGCGTGCAACGGCTCGGCGAGGACCGGCGTCGTAGCGAGACGCGCGACGGGCGCACGTACGAGGTGACCGAACGGCGCTACGCCCTGTTCGCGCAGCGCAGCGGACCGTTGCGCATCGAACCGATCGCGCTCGACGCGACGGTGCCGGTGGACCCGGGCCGGGCGCGCGGCTTCTTTACCCCGTCGCGACGGGTGCTGCGCACCAGCAAGCCGATCGAGCTGCAGGTGCGCGGGCGTCCGCCCGGCAGCGCCGGCTGGTGGTTTCCGGCCCGGGACGTCTCGCTGAGCGCTGCGTGGAGCGGTACCGATCCGGCGCTCGCCGTGCCCGCCGGCAGCGATGCGGCCACGCGCGTCGGCGTGCCGGTGACGCGCACGCTGACGCTGCGCGCGCTCGGCGCGATGCCCACCCAGCTGCCCGGCATCGAGGCGCCGACGGTGACCGGTGCCTCGCTGTACGACGAGGCTCCCGCGGTGAGCGAGGGGGCGAGCGAGGAGGGTGTGCTGACCGAGCAGCGCATCGCCTGGGCGGTGGTGCCGACCGAGCCCGGCACCCTCGAGCTGCCCGCCACCTCCGTTGCCTGGTTCGACACGGCGGCCGGTCGGACCCGTACCGCCACGATCGCCGCGACCCGGCTGCACGTGGCACCGGCCGCCGGCGTGGGTACGCGTTCGCCGGCGACCACGGCGCTCGTGCCCGCCGATCGAGGTGGTGACGGTGCGGGCGCCGGCTCCGCCGTCACGGCGCTGGCGGCGGGAGCGCGACCGGACGGATCGATCGCGGCGTACTGGCGCTGGCTGGCACTGGCAGCCGTGCTCGGCTGGGCGCTCACGGCGGCGGCGTGGTGGCGCGGCCGGGTGGTCCGCGACGAGCGTCGGACCGGTGCCGGCGAGGTGCGCACCGGGCTGGACGGCGCACGTGCGCTGCAGCGGGTACGCAGCGCTGTCGAGCGGGGCGATTCCTGCGCCGGCCTGGCGCAGGCGGTACTCGCCTGGGCGCACGCGCACTGGCCGGAGGCACCGCCCGCCTCCCTGCCGATGCTGGCGCGGCGGCTGGCCGGATCGCCGGCCGCCGAGACGCTGCTCGCGCTCGATGCCGCCCTGTACGCCCGCACCGCTGGCGGGCCCGTGCCGCCCGGTACCGAAAGGCTGGCGGACAACCTCGAGGCGGCGACCGGTCCGGCGGACCGAACTCGTACCGGTGGTGGTGCCGACGGCGCATTGCCGGATCTGTGAACACCGCCTGAGAATCGAACCCGTGACGAGCCGCGCACGGCACGATAGTTTCTTGCAACGACGGTTCCCCGGTGCGCCGCCGCGCACGCCGATCCGATCGCCGTTGCCACCGCGTGCCTGCCGACCGTCCCCTGCACCCTCGCCGATTCACTCGAACCGCGCCGTTCCGGACGGCGCGCTCGACGGTGCTGCTCACCGTGCTGTGCGGCACGTTCGCGAGTAGCGCGATCGCGGCTTCCGCCGACGCGCACAGGCCGTCGAACGATCTCGTGCCCGTGCCCGTGCCCGTGCCCGTGCGAGCGTCCGATGCATCCGCTGCGAGTGCTTCGGATGCCGCCGCCGAGGCCCTGTCCGGTGGAAGGACATGCGCCGGCGATATCGGTTCGATCACCTTCGAGGGCAATCGCGTCACGCGCGCCCACGTGCTCGCCCGCGAACTGCCGCAGCGCGTCGGCATGCCGTGCGACATCGAGAGCGTACTCGCCGGCCTGGCCCGGCTGGAGGCCCTGGGGCTGTTCCGCAGCGTGCGCATCGAGCTGCACACGATTCCCGAGCGTGATGATCCGGTGCGTTACGCGGGCGCGCTCTCGCCGGCGATCCTGACCGCCACCCGCCTCCCCGCACCGATCGGCGCGCTCGACAAGGTAGGGACGGGGATCGACGGGCGGGAGGATGACGTGCCCGTTGCGCGCGAACTGCTCGAGTTGCGCTACGTGGTGCGTGAGAAGTTCTTCTTTCTCGGCCTGCCACGTCTGTCGCGCACCTCGGACGGCGAGGTGCGGGCCGGGGTCAGTCTGGAATGGACCAACTTCCTCGGACGGTTGCACGAGATGAAGCTGACCAGCGAATGGCGTCAGGAGGATGACGGGCAGGGGCTGGGCGGGTTCGTCAGCTCGCTCGACTACGACGTGCCACGCTTCTTCGGCAGTTCGCTCGGGCTGGGCATCTCGCTGGACGTCGCCGATCGGCAGGTCGGGTTCCACGCCGAGGGTGACGATGCGGTCGCCACGGTCGGTGAAGGGCAGCTGGAGGCGTACGCGCTCGGTATGACGCTGGCGCACTGGCTGAACGACAGCGACGGGGTGCAGGGGTTGCGGGTGTTCTACGGTGCCGCCATCGCGCGGCGCGACTACGCCCTGGTGAGCGGTGAGCGCGGCACCTCGCACGACGGTACCGATCTGGGCTGGCGCATCGGTATCGAGCAGCGCTCGGTGCACCGCGACCGCTACCGACGGCGCGGTGTGCGGTTCGGCGGTGCGTTCTCGTTCGCCGATGAACGGCTGGGCTCGGACTTCGACTGGCACCGCGCCGACGGCTGGCTGGCCTGGTACCACCCGCTGGGCACCGAACGGGACAACCTGAACGTGGCACTCGGGCTGGGCATCAGCGACGGCGCACCGTTCGGCGATCGCGCCTACGCCGTCGGTGGCGGCGAGGTGCTGCGCGGGGTGGACAAGGGCGCGCGCGAAGGCGACGTGCGCCTGTTGCTGAACGTGGAGTACCTGCGGGCCGTGCGGCGCCTGCCGGCGTTTCGCTGGGTGGTGTTCGTGGATGCCGGTAACGTCTGGCCGATCGATGATGTCGATGCGGCGGACCTGCTGGTGCGCGGCGGCATCGGTGCGCGCTACAAGCTCGAGGCGCTCAGCCGGCGCGACCTGCGCATCGATCTGGCCTGGGATCCGGTCGAGGCGCGCGTGGTGCCCTACCTGTCGACACGGCTGACGTTCTAGGGCATCCCGACCGTGAGTCGATCGGTTCGGGTGCGGTAGCCCGATCGGACCGGTCCGCCGGGAACCGTCAGCGACGACTGGACGTGCGGACTACCGATCGCGGATGTCCGGAACGGTCGGAGCTTGAAGCACGTCCGTTCGACGGACTTCCCGATCTCGCTGACACCGCATTCGACGATCACGCTCGGCGCCCTGATCGCTTGAACGGAGTCGTCACGGTGTGGTGTCACGAGTACCGTCGCTCGAGTGTCTTCGTGAGCTGGTGGACGCGGTTCCGGTCGAAGACGGGCATCTCGTCGACGAAGCCTGACCGGTCGATCACCAAGGCGGCAGGAGCGACAGCGTGCAGCCTCGCGCCGACGACCACGCGACAGCGTATTCTCGCTGCATGAGCGATATCAGACCATCGAACGCCACGGCCTCCTCCAGCATCGGCACCGACGACCTGCGGGTCGAGCGCACCGGCGCGGTGCTGACGGTGAGCGTGAACCGGCCGGCCAAGAAAAACGCCTTCACCGGTGGGATGTACACCGCACTGGCCGACGCGCTGGAGACGCTGGACGCCGACGACACGCTGCGCTGCCTGGTGGTGCGCGCCGCAGGCGACTGCTTCTGCGCCGGCAATGACCTGAACGACTTCCTGACGCTCGACACGCTCGCACCGGACACGCCGGTGGTGCGGGTGCTCACCGCGCTGGGGCGAGGCGAGAAACCCCTGCTGGCGGCGGTGAACGGTGCGGCGATCGGTATCGGCACCACGCTGCTGCTGCACTGCGACCTGGTGTTCGCCACCCCCGATGCCCGGTTCGGGGTGCCGTTCGTGCCGCTCGGGCTGGTGCCCGAGGCGGCCTCCAGCCGGTTGCTGGTGGAGCTGATCGGCTACCGTCGGGCCATGGCGATGTTCCTGCTCGGCGAGCAGCTGGATGCGGAGGCGGCGATCGCTGCGGGTCTGGTCAACCGATGCGTGCCGCACGCCGTGCTCGACGAGACCGTCATGGCGGCCGCGGCGCGGATCGCTGCCCTGCCGGCCGAGGCGGTGCGCCAGACGCGCCGTCTGTGCCGCGCCGAGCCGGTCTCGATCGCCGCCACCATCGAGCGCGAGAACGCCCGCTTCGCCGAGCGGCTGGCTTGCCCCGAGACGCGCGCCGCGATCCAGGCCGTGCTCGGCGCACGACGCTGACCCTGTCCACCGGCCCGCAACGTGCTCGGGCCTCCGTCATTCACGAGCAGACCCTGATCGCCATGCCCGCCGTCCCGCCCGACAACCTGCCCGACAACCCGTCCGTCGACCAGCTCGGCGACCGGCCCGTCGAGCCGTTCACCGTACCGCCCCTGCCCGACGGTCTGCGCCACTGGACACTGCGGCTGGACGACGAGGCGATCGCGTGGCTGGACGCCGATCGGGCCGACGCGTCGAGCAACACGCTGGGCGAGGCGGTCATCGAGGAACTCGACGGTGTGCTCGACTGGGCCGAGCGGGCGCCGCTCGCCGGTCTGGTGATCGGTTCCGCCAAGCCCGGCAGCTTCATCCTCGGGGCCGACATCCGCGAGTTCGGCCGCTACACCGACGCCGGAGAGGTCAGCGAACGCATCCGCGAGGGTCACCGGGTGTTCGCCCGGCTGGAGGCCTTGTCCTGTCCGACGGCGGCCACGGTGCACGGGTTCTGCCTGGGCGGCGGACTGGAGCTGGCGCTGTGCTGCGACTGGCTGCTCGCGCTGGACGTGCCGGCCACACGCCTCGGCTTCCCCGAAGTGAAGCTCGGCATCTTTCCAGGGCTCGGCGGCACGGTGCGGATCACCGAGCGGCTCGGCGGACTGAAGGGGCTGGAGCTGGCGTTGAGCGCGCGCATGCTGCGAGCGGGGGCTGCGAAGCGGGCCGGCCTGGTGGACGAGCTGGTCGGGGAGTTCGCCTCCCTGCACTGGGCGGCAAGGCGGGCGGTGCTGCGCAAGCGCCGCTCGCGTGGCAGCGGCAAGCTTGCCGACATGACCAATGCAGGCATGGCACGTCAGGCGCTCGGCCGGATCATGCGGAAAAAGACGGCCGAGAAGGCGAACCCGGCCCACTACCCCGCACCGTTCGAGATGATCGACCTGTGGGTCGAGCACCGCGGCGACCGTCAGCGCATGTTCGACGGCGAGGCCGAGCGGGTCGGCCGGTTGATGGTCTCGCCCACCGCCCGCAACCTGCGCAGGCTCTACTTCCTGACCGAGCGCCTGAAGGCGCTGGGTGACGGTGGCGGTAGCGCCGCGCCGCCGCGCCGGGTGCACGTGGTCGGTGCCGGCGTCATGGGGGGCGACATCGCCGCCTGGTGCGCGCTCAAGGGGCTGGAGGTCACGCTGCAGGACCGTACGCAGGAGCTGATCGAACCGGCGTTGCAACGGGCGAGGAAGCTGTTCGAGCGACGGTTGAAGGGTGGTGTCGCGGTGCGCACGGCGATGACCCGGCTGATCGCCGATCCGGACGGGCAGGGCGTGGCGCGGGCGGACGTGGTGATCGAGGCGATCAGCGAGAACCCCGAGGCCAAGCGGGCGTTGTACGCGGTCCTCGAGCCGCAGCTGGCACCCGGTGCGGTGCTGGCCACCAATACCTCGGCGCTGCCGCTGGCGGAGCTGGCGCGCGATCTGGCCGATCCGTCGCGGCTGATCGGCCTGCACTTCTTCAACCCGGTGGCCAAGATGCCGCTGGTGGAGGTCGTTCACGACGAGCGTACCGATCCGGCGCGCGTCACGAGCGGTTGCGCCTTCGCCGGCGCCATCGACCGGTTTCCGCTGCCGGTGAGAAGCGCCCCGGGATTCCTGGTCAACCGGGTGCTCGCGCCCTACCTGCTCGAGGCGTTCACGCTGCTGACCGAGGGCATCGAGCGCGACACCATCGACTCGGCCGCCATTCGCTGGGGCATGCCGATGGGGCCGATCGAACTGGCCGACACGGTCGGCCTGGATGTCTGCCGGCACGTGGCGGCCACCCTGACCGACGGGGACGCCGAGGCCGAAGCCGCCCTGCTGGACGAGCGCATCGAGGCCGGACACCTGGGCAAGAAGAGCGGTCGGGGCTTCTACACCTGGCGACAGGGGCGCGCCGATCGAACCCCGCGCGAGATCGACGACGCCACCGCCGAGCGATTGGCCGAGCGTCTGCTCGAACCGTTCCTGGATGCCTGCGTGTCGGCCTCCGCGGACGGCATCGTCGCCGACGACGACCTGCTCGATGCCGGCATCGTGTTCGGCACCGGCTTCGCACCGTTTCGTGGCGGGCCGCTGCACTGGCTGGCCGGACGGGGCGAGCACGAGATGCGTCGACCGGATGCCGGTGAAGGCGCTGCCGACGCCGACACCGACACCGACACCGACCAGATCGAATCCTCCCGCCACGCAACCGGAAACGCTTGAGCGATGGCTCCCACGATCGATCGTCTCGTCCGCCCCGTCGCCATCGTCGGTGGCCTGCGCACCCCGTTCTGCCGCTCCGGCGGTGGCTACGCGTCCCTGTCGAACAAGGCCCTGCTCACCACCGTGCTGCGGGCGATGGTGGAGCGCTTCGATCTGAGCGGTGCCCGGCTGGGCGAGGTGAATGCCGGGGCGGTGATCAGCCACTCGCGCGACTGGAACCTGGCGCGCGAGGCGGTGCTGTCCACCGGGCTGGACCCGCGCACGCCGGCCACCACCATGCAGCAGGCCTGCGGCACGTCGTTGCAGGCGGCGATGACGGCGGCGGCCAAGATCGCCAGCGGCTCGATCGATGTCGCCATCGCCGCCGGCACGGACACGGTGAGTGACGTGCCGATCGTGTTCCGGGACCGTTTCGCCCGACGGTTGGTGGCGCTGGGCAAGGCCCGCAGCGCCGCTGCCCGCCTGAAGGTGTTCAAGGGGTTCTCCCCGAAGGAGCTCGCCCCGCTGCCGCCCTCGACCGACGAGCCGCGCACACGGCTGTCGATGGGCCAGCACTGCGAACTGATGGCGAAGCGCTGGGGCATCGACCGGCAGGCGCAGGACGAGCTGGCGTTGGCCTCGCACGTGAACGCGGCCAATGCGTGGCGCGACGGCTTCTTCGACGATCTGGTGGTGCCGTGCGAAGGGGTGCTGCGCGACGACAACGTGCGCCCCGATGCCTCGATGGCATCGCTGGGCAAGCTGCGCCCGGCTTATGACAAGACCGGCACCGGAACGCTGACCGCCGGCAACAGCACGCCGCTGACCGACGGCGCCTCGGGGGTGCTGCTGTGCAGCGAGGAGTGGGCGAAGGAGCGTGGCCTGCCGGTGCAGGCTTGGTTGACGCATTCCACCGCCAGCGGCATCGATTTCGTCGGTGGCGAGGGGCTGCTGATGGCGCCGGTGCTTGCGGTGAGCGAGCTGTTGCGCCGTGCCGATCTTTCCCTGCAGGACATCGACCTCTACGAGATCCACGAAGCGTTCGCCGCTCAGGTGCTGTGCACGCTTGCCGCCTGGCAGGACGAGGCCTACTGCCGCGAGCACCTCGAGCGCGACACCCCGTTGGGCGCCATTGATCGGGATCGCCTCAACGTCGCAGGCTCCAGCCTCGCCATCGGTCACCCGTTCGCCGCCACCGGCGCGCGTGTCACGGCGACGCTTGCCACGTTGCTGGAGCGGCGTGACGCGCGGCGGGGGCTGATTTCCGTGTGCACGGCGGGGGGGATGGGGCTGGCCGCCCTGCTCGAGCGCTGATCATGGGTGATCATGGGGTCGTGATCATGTGATCATGGGGTCTGATCATGGGGTCGGACCCCGGCAAGCTGTTGATCCAACGATGAAAACCATCGTTAAAACCCTGTTCGAAGCCCTTGCAGCCCGGTTTTCGCCTCGGTTTTCACCCCTGCAAGGAACGGCAGCCCCTTTCCTGGGCATCGTCATCGCGCTCACGGCGGCACCGTTCGCCCACGCCGACGATCCACCGGCAGGACCGATCTACTCGCTCTCGGCCACCGCCAGCGAGCAGGTCGACAACGACTGGCTGACCGCCACGCTCGCCGTTCAGGTCGAAGGTGAGGATCCGGCCGCGCTCGCGCGGCGGATCGACGAGGCGATGAGCGCGGCCCTCGCCATCGTCGAACCGGTCGAGGCGCTGCGGGTCGCCACCCGCGACTACCGCATCGCCCCCGAGTACGACGAGCGAGGCCAGCGCACCCCGCGCTGGCGCGGTTCGCAACAGCTGGAACTGCAGACCGGCGACATCGAGGCCGCCACCATGGCCGTCGGGCGCCTGCAGGAGAGCCTGCAGATGCAGGGCATGCGCTTCAGCGTCGATCCCGACACTCTGGCGCAGGCCAGCGATCGCTTGATCGTGGAGGCGTTGCAACGCTTCCAGGCGCGCGCCGAGCTGATCGCGCGCACGCTGGGAGCGACCTCGCACCGCGTCATCGATGCCGACGTGTCGACCGGCGAGGCGATGGGCTACGCACCATCGCCGCGCATGTCGATGCGCTCGGCCGACAGTGCGGCCTACGAATCGGCCCCGGCCCTGTCCGGCGGCACCTCGGAGGTCTCGGTCAGCGTTCGCGGGCGCATCGAACTGGTCGATGAATGAGCGAACGTCATGACAGCTATGCTTGAAAGCTGTCACGGCGTCACGTTTTGGCTAGAGTGAAGGCCCGCCGACAACGAAACGGTTCTCATGCTCGATCTCGCCCTGAACGGCCGCGTGGCCAAGGTGCTCGATGCGCTCGACGATGCGCTGGTGATGCGCGACGTGGACGCGGTGCTCGAACTGTTCCAGCCCGACTGCTACTGGCGCGATCTGGTCGCCTTCACCTGGAACCTGCGCACCCTGGAGGGCAAGGACGATATCCGCGCCATGCTGGACGCGCAGCTGGAACACGTGAGCCCGACCGGATGGGCAACCGCGGACGGCGAAATCGCCACCGAGGAGGGCGGCGTCATCACCGCCTGGATCACCTTCGAGACCGGTGTGTTCCGGGGCTACGGACTGGTGCGCCTGAAGGACGATCGCATCTGGACACTGCTGACCACGGCGGCCGAGATCAAGGGCCACGAGGAACCGTCCGGGCACGAGCGCCCGATGGGGGCGGCCCACGGCGCGACCCGCAGCCGGCAGTCGTGGCTCGAGGGGCGCGAGGAGGAGGCGCGCACGCTCGGCCACGACACCCAGCCGGAGGTGGTGATCGTGGGCGGCGGGCAGGGCGGTATCGCGCTCGGTGCGCGGTTGCGCCAGCTCGGCGTACCCACCATCATCATCGAGAAGAACGAACGCGCCGGCGACAGCTGGCGCAACCGCTACAAGTCGCTGTGCCTGCACGATCCGGTCTGGTACGACCACTTTCCCTACATCCCGTTTCCCGACACCTGGCCGGTGTTCTCGCCCAAGGACAAGCTCGGCGACTGGATGGAGATGTACACCCGCGTGATGGAGCTGAACTACTGGACCCGCTCCGAGGCGAAGAACGCGGTGTACGACGAGGCCGCCGGTACCTGGCGCATCACCGTGGACCGCGACGGGGAGGAGATCGTGCTGGAGCCGAAGCAGCTGGTGCTGGCCACCGGCATGTCCGGCAAGCCCAACGTGCCGGACTTCCCGGGCATGGACACCTTCGAGGGCGACCAGCACCACTCGTCGCGGCACCCGGGACCGGATGACTATGCCGGCAGGAAGGTCGTGGTGATCGGCTCGAACAACTCCGCGCACGATATCTGTGCCGCGCTGTGGGAGAACGATGTCGACGTGACGATGGTGCAGCGCTCCTCCACCCACATCGTGCGTTCGGATTCCCTGATGGAGATCGGCCTGGGGGCGCTGTACTCGGAGGAGGCGGTGGCCGCCGGCGTGACCACGCAGAAGGCGGACCTGATCTTCGCCTCCATCCCGTACGCGATCCTGCACGAGTTCCAGATCCCGCTCTACGAGCAGATGCGCGAGCGCGACGCGGACTTCTATGCAGGCCTGGAGAAGGCCGGCTTCCAGCTCGACTGGGGCGCGGACGGTTCGGGGCTATTCATGAAGTACCTGCGCCGCGGTTCGGGCTACTACATCGATGTCGGTGCCAGCCAGCTGATCATCGACGGCAAGATCAAGCTGCGCGCCGGCCAGGTCAGCGAGATCACCCCGAACGGGGTGCGCTTCGCCGACGGCAGCGAGCTGGAAGCCGACGTGATCGTGCACGCCACCGGCTACGGATCGATGAACGGCTGGGCGGCGGATCTGATCAGCCAGGAGGTGGCCGACAAGGTCGGCAAGTGCTGGGGCCTGGGCTCGGACACGCCCAAGGACCCCGGCCCCTGGGAGGGTGAGCAGCGCAACATGTGGAAGCCCACCCAGCAGCCCGGATTGTGGTTCCATGGCGGCAACCTGCACCAGTCGCGGCACTACTCGCTGTACCTGGCGCTGCAGCTCAAGGCCCGCCAGCTCGGGCTCGACACGCCGGTGCACGCGCTGGCGCCGAGTCACCACACCGGCTGACCGCGCCACGGCCGGCCCACGCCCCACGGCCACGGCCGGCCCACGACCCGCGACGATTCCCCGACATGACCGACCACGCCACGTTCCTGCAGGCCGCCATCGACGAGGCGAGGAAGGGCCTCGCCGCCGGCGGCATCCCGATCGGTTCGGTGCTGGTGATCGACGGCGAGATCGTCGGTCGCGGGCACAACCAGCGGGTGCAGCGGGGCAGCACCATCCGGCATGCCGAGATGGACTGCCTGGAGGAGACCGGACGGCTGGGGTCCGCCGACTACCGGCGCGCCACGCTGTACTCGACGCTGTCGCCGTGCGACATGTGCTCCGGTGCGGTGCTGCTGTACGGCATCCCGCGGGTGGTGGTCGGCGAGAACCGCACCTTCCAGGGCCCCGAGGAGTACGTGCGCAGCCGTGGCGTCGAGGTGGAGGTGCTGGACGATGCGACCTGTGTCGCGCTGATGCGCGAATTCATCGCCGCCGAGCCCACGCTGTGGAACGAGGACATCGGCGAGTAGCCGGCGAGCGATCGGTGAGCGAAGGCTGCCCGGCAACAGGCCCATCCGGCGAGCGCGGGCGTAGAATCCTCCGTAACGGCAATCGGGCAGGGGTGGGGCGGTGAAGATTCTGGTGGGCGTCAAGCGTGTGCTCGACTACAACGTCAAGGCGCGCGTCAAGGCGGACGGCTCGGGCAT
>Ga0115031_1003740_pt1 | contig 11270 bp, 8 predicted proteins | sample Maine_Asex4_meta_FD_87301 | JGI IMG/M metagenome (GOLD analysis project Ga0115031, IMG submission 87301) | Marine algal microbial communities from Maine, USA - Maine_Asex4_metaG | ecosystem: Host-associated > Algae > Red algae > Unclassified | place: Maine, USA | collected 2015-01-05 | reverse complement strand
TCAGTTGATGAGGACGGGATGGTCACGAGCGTTACAGCACCCATGATGTGTGCTGTCGCAACGCCGATACCAACGGCCACGAACACGCCAATCCCACCAACGGCTACCAGTACGCCAGTGCCGCCGACGGCAACACCTTTGCCACCAACGAGTACGCCGATACCACCGACGAGCACACCGCTGCCAACGAATACAGCGACACCGATTCCACTAACCATTCAAGGTTGTGGGGATGAAATATTAGATTCGCTGATAACATCTCTAGCCGGTGGTGGTCAACCTGGCGTTGAGCTTCAGCTATTCGTCAACACAATCGAAATCGATTCGATAGAAGTGGATGAGGATGGTGCATGGGCATATGACATCGAGTTCAATGGCCCAGGTGAATATATTGTATACGTGCAGGAGATGAATGACGATGAGATGGTTGTGGGGATTTCTTCACCCATCCGCTGTATCATTCCTGCGCCAACTGCAACCTTGACACCTGTCCCAACGACAACACCAACTGAGACACCAGTGCCACCAACCATAACGCCAACTAGCACGGCTGTACCACCAACCAGTACATCGGTTCCAACCATTACATCAACACCGGTATCGCCAATGATTGAAGGCTGTGGTTCGGTTTCGTCTTCGCTCTTTAGAAACCTGAGCGGGACGGGGCAGCCAGGGGGCGAGTTGCAGGTGCTTGTAGACGCGATTGCTGTGGATACGGTTGAGATTGATGACGATGGTGAGTGGACCTATCGCCTCAAGCTTAATGGCGCTGGTTCGTACATTATCAATGTCCAATCGGTAGATGAAGATGGTGCAATTGTGCGGGTCTCTGCACCCGTTCGCTGTATGGTGCCAACTGCAACGCCAATTCCGCCAACGGCTACAGCAACGTATACGCCGGTTCCACCAACCGCAACGTTTACGCCACCGCCACCACCACCAACCGCCACACCGATGCCAAAGCCTGTCTATCTACCAAAAACAGGCTTTAGCTCTAGCAATAGCGCCCGAACGCTTTGGGCTACTGCTCTGTTCGGTATGTTGATTGTGATGGCTGGCTTGTATGATCGAAAAAGCCGCAAAGGTAGTAAAAGCAGTAGTGAAAATAGATAGAGAGTAAGAATTATTGATTGAAGCAGATATCTTGAAGCAAATATATTAAAAAGGGAAAGGCGGCTGTGAGTTAAACTCACAGCCGCCTTTCCCTTTTTGGGCAAAATTCAGCAAAATGTAGGCAAACTAGGGTCAAAACATAAGGCCCACTTGAGAGGGGATGGCAGATTATGAGCCCTGAGCTACGATACTTCGCATAGTAAAATTGCGCCCACTTATTACAATAAATGTATGAGCACGCCCTCGTGCGGGTTCGGAGCCGGAATCATCGGGAACGCATCCGCGGACAGATAACCAGAATAGGCGAACAGATACTAATAAAGCAGATAGTGAGGTAGGTGGTCCCATACTGTTCTGCGTATTGGAAAAGGGTGACGATGCGAGTATGGTTGGCGGAGTGCGACGCAATCGACAAGTTGAGGCTCGCGAGGCCTAATTACTTTCTCTCACATAGCTTCCGATATTTTATACTTATCGGAAGCTATGTGTTAAAATATAGACTATTATGACAAACGAGATAATTTCACAGAAAAATGATGAGTTAGCGTCAGCAGAATTTTTCCAAGTTGGGCAAGTGGCGAACCAGTACGCGGCCACCAGCGTCTTTGATGACTATATCAGGCGCAAGAGCGCAAACACGATCAAGGCGCAGCTTGCGGACTTGAGAACCTTTGCCGACTATATACAGGTCGTTGCGCCAAAGTCTACTGTGGACGGCGCGCGCTTTCAGGGTGACCCGGCTGTCTGGAGCGGCGTGACATGGGGCTTGATCCAGGGCTTTATTAATTGGATGCTGCAAGAAGGTTTTGCGACCACGACGGTCAACAGAAAGTTGAGTACAGTAAAAAACTATGCGAAATTAGCCGCCAAAGCGGGTGAAATTAGCATAGAGGTATTGGCGCTCATTAAAACGGTGAATGGCTACAGTGTCAAAGAGGGCAAGCGTGTGGACGTTCAACGCGATAAGACTCGCGTGGGCGACAAGAAGGCACAGCATGTCTCGCTAACTTATGAGCATGCGCTACAGTTGAAGGAGCAGCCTAATTCGCCGCAGGGTAGGCGCGACAAGTTGCTGATGTGCCTTCTGCTGGATCACGGCCTGCGTGTGGGCGAAGTTGCATTGTTGAAAGTCTCTGATTTTGACTTAGACGCGAGAATGTTTGTCTTTTTTCGCCCAAAAGTCGATGCCGAGCAGACAAATCGCATGACGCCCGATACGTTGAATGCGCTGCGTCGCTATATTAGCAATGGCGACTGCCCCGAGTCGGGCCGACTGTTGCGCGGCAGCTTGAAGAATAGCGAGCTTTCTCATGTGGGGTTGACGGAGCGCGGCATTACTGGGCGCGTGCGTGCGCTGGGCGAGCAAATTAGCGTCTTTGGCCTCTCTGCGCATGATTGTCGCCACTATTGGGCCACGCGCGCGGCAAAAATGGGGACGGACGCTTTTGCTTTGCGCGATGCGGGCGGTTGGACGTCGCTGGCTATGCCGAGCCGTTATGTAGAGTCGGCTGAAATTGCCAATGATCGGGTGAAAATATGACACAGGTGCATCCTAATGATAGACTATAGTTTGAGTTGCGTTCGGCAATAGCCGATTAGAATAATTTAATTACTATCTTGGAGACTTATTGGATGGGGCATCAACTTCCAACTTTGGTGGCCGCAGATTTTGAAGGTGTTTTTATTCCGGAAATTTGGATTGCGGTAGCAGAAAAAACTGGTATTAAAGAGTTGCAATTGACCACGCGCGACATTTCTGATTATGATGAGTTGATGGCAATGCGTTTGCGTGTGCTGAACGAAAACGGGATCACTATCGAGAGGATACAGCGCGTGATCGCGGAGATGGATCCATTGCCCGGTGCGGCTGATTTTTTGCAGTGGCTGCGTACGCAAACTCGCTTGATTATTCTAACCGATAGCTTCTATCAATTTGTGGAACCTTTCTTGCCCAAATTTAACTACCCGACAATTTTTGCCCACAGCTTAGAAGTTTCGTCGGCTGGTGACGTGGTGAATTATCATTTGCGTACTCATGACGGTAAGCGGCGCTGCGTACAATCGTTTGGCGATGTGGGCTTTCGCACTTTGGCGATTGGTGATTCGTACAACGATACAAAGATGTTGCTAGCCGCGGATGATGCCGCTCTTTTTAATCCACCTCAAAACGTAATTGATGATTTTCCGCAGCTTGCTATAACAAATGACTATGTTGAACTGCGCGCGCATGTTGAAAAGTTTTTGGCTGGATAGATGAATAGAAGCATCGGTATTTTTTATGGCTCTAAAGAAGGGAATACCAAGCGTATTGCGCAACAGCTGAAGGCTCAATTCGAAAAGTTGCTTGTCCCCCTCCCCTACTCAATTGAACTACTCGATGTGGCCGACTATTATGTAGCCGAAATGGTCGACTTTGACTATTTAGTCCTTGGCATATCGACTTGGGACAGCGGCCAAATGCAGGCTGACTGGGAAGACGCTCTGGACGAATTGGACGAAGTTGATCTAAGCGGTAAACAGGTGGCGCTTTTTGGACTCGGCGATCAGGTTGGCTATCCACAAACATTTCTCGATGCGATGTTCTTTCTGGCTGAAAAGGTACGTCAGCGCGGTGCAAACATTGTGGGCAAGTGGTCGACGGACGGGTACGATTTCGACTCATCTTGGGCGGCAGAGGATGGGCACTTTATCGGGCTTGCTGTTGATGAAGATAATCAGCCCGATTTAACTGAGATGCGCTTAACAATTTGGGCTGTTCAACTAAAGCTAGAATTTGGCTTAAATTAGCGTGGATCGTCGAAACAGCGTAGGCTTCGACCCGTTGAGTTGGCGAAAATGATCTCCCCTATAAGATTTAACCTTGGTTAACGATTTTTTTAACCCCTGTTTGTGAAAATATTCACCACCGCCGTTCAAATCCGTCTGGTTAAAAGGTAAGAATCCCCCTTGATTTCGCCTTTTAACTATGTTCAAATTATCATATGTCTCAGAAACCCCATCTTATACCCCCTACAGTAGATGCTGTCACCGGATCCGAAAAAACTAGCGAAAAGGCTGGCGGTAATCCGGTTGCCGAGCTTATTAGTACAATCGGCTATATTCTCGCGTTCTCCTATCCCCTATTGGCGCTCTCAACGGGCGTCCGGGCAATCTATCGTATCTTCTTTCGGGACGACGTTCTGAATTATTGGTCTCCGGTAATGAGCGCTATTGCTGCGACCTGCTACCTGCTAGCGACAATTGGCTTTGCCTATCGGCGTCGATGGTCGTGGTGGTTGTCAATTGTCACACTGGGGATTGAGACAATTTTTACGCTGGCGATTGGCGCTTGGAGCTATGTGGATCCACAATTAATTGGGCGAACCGTGTGGAGACACTTTGGTGAGGATTATGCATATTTTCCGCTTTTTCAACCGATACTGGGTCTTGTTTGGCTTCTTTGGCCTGCAACGCTCATAGCATATGGTATTCGGTCGCAACAAGATAACGAGCAGGAATTGGCTGGGGAAGTTGATGCAAAGTAAATCTATTTTTCTGCGCGGCAGAGACCGAGCAGGCTCGATAAGAGAGAAGTCGAGCTGGATAGTTTCTGCCCCTTCGCTGCTGCAAGCTGTAGCAATTATGATCGCGCTGCTGCTGCTGTTGCCATCCGTGTACTTAGTCATCCGTGCGCTGGGGATTGGTGCAGAAGCATTCGAAATATTGATGCAGGTTCGTACCGCCCAAATTTTGTGGAACACAGTACTGCTTGCGCTCATCGTCACATTGCTGTCGCTGCTTATTTCTTTGCCGCTTGCGTGGCTGACAACCCAAACCGATCTGCCCTTTCGCCGCACGTGGAGCGTACTCAGCACATTGCCGCTTGTCTTCCCTAGTTTTGTGGGGAGCTTTGCGCTGATCGCAATGATGGGGCCACGCGGCATGTTGGCCAGCTGGTTGGAGCCATTTGGCGTCGAGCGCATCCCGTCTATCTATGGCCTTGTAGGGGCCACATGGGCACTGACTAGCTTCACCTATCCCTATCTGCTGTTGAGCATTCGCAGCGGTCTGCGCAATTTGGATCCGGCACTGCAAGACGCAGCGCGTAATCTTGGTTATGGACCGTGGCGCACCTTTTTTCACATTACGCTACCTGCATTGCGGCCAGGCATTATTGCTGGTTCGCTGCTTGTATCGCTTTATGCGCTAAGTGACTTTGGTGCTGTCTCCATGTTGCACTACAACACCTTTACACGCGCTATCTATATTCATTCGAGCAATTTTGATCGCAGCCGAGCGTCGGTATTGGCGCTAGTGTTGGCGCTGCTTGCGCTCTTGCTGCTCTTTAGTGCTCAACGGATGCAGGGGCGTGGTCGATACTATCGCAGCAGCGCAGGGGCCATACGCGCGCGTAAAACCATTGCACTGCAACAGTGGAAATGGCCCGCTCTGCTCTTTTGCGCCACAATTGTCTTTATTGCGTTTGTTTTACCAGCGTCTGTCGTGGTCTATTGGCTGGTGCGCGGTCTCTCTATTGGTGAATCATTTATGCCAGTTTGGGTCGCCACCGGAAACAGCATTCAGGCTGCGGGGCTGGCTGCGATTACCTGTGCGCTATTGGCCATGCCTATTGCATACATGATTGTGCGCTACCCATCACGGCAGAGTAGATTTGTCGAGAACGCAACCTATGTCGGCTATGGGCTGCCCGGCATTGTAATAGCCCTCAGCCTTGTCTACTTTGGTGCAAAATATCTGGGGCGCAATTCATTCATTTCGCTCTATCAGACATTAACCATGTTAATCTGCGCCTATGCTGTGCGCTTTTTGCCCCAAGCCGTTGGCGCAATGCGTACCAGCCTCGAACAGATCAGCCCGCGTCTGTCGGATGCTGCGCAAAGTCTAGGGCATGGGCGCTTCCGCACCTTTTTTCGCGTCACGCTGCCTCTGCTGCGGTCGGGCATTTGGACTGGCGGCGCACTGGTTTTTTTAACGACCATCAAAGAGCTACCAGCTACCCTAATTCTAGGACCAACCGGTTTCCCAACATTGGCAACCCAAATTTGGTCTGCAACCGAGGAAGCATTTTTTGCCCGAGCCGCTGCACCAGCACTCGTTTTGCTGCTTGTTTCTGGGCTTAGCATGACAATACTTTTACGGCAGGAAGAAAAAAGCGAGAGCAATCGATAGTTATGCATACACATGATATACAGTCAAACGATATACAGCCACACGATGAACAGCCACACGTTAATTGCGAATGCGATATCTGTCTTCGTAATTTGGTCAAATACTATGATGGCGTCAGCGCGGTCAACGATGCCTCTTTTCATTTGATGGAGGGTGAGATCGTTGCGCTGCTTGGCCCAAGCGGCTGCGGCAAAACCACTACATTGCGCCTAATTGCGGGCTTTGAAAAGCTCGATGCGGGCGAGATAGAGATTGGTCAAAAATTGGTGGCAGCCCACGGCCTTCACCTACAACCAGAACAGCGCCGCGTGGGCATGGTTTTTCAAGAGTTTGCGCTCTTTCCCCATTTGGATGTTGCCCAAAATGTACGCTTTGGCTTGCATAAATTCAAGGGCAATAAGGATCGACGCGTCCACGAAGTGCTAGAGCTAGTTGGCCTACCAGACTACGGCAACCGGATGCCGCACGAATTAAGCGGTGGTCAGCAGCAGCGTGTGGCCTTGGCGCGTGCGCTTGCACCAGAGCCACATCTTATTTTGATGGATGAACCCTTTAGCAACCTTGACGCCAGTTTGCGGTCACACGTGCGTGCGGAGGTCCGTTCAATTCTGCGCGAAGCTAACGCCACGGCCATCTTCGTTACCCACGATCAAGAAGAAGCGTTGAGCATGGTTGATAACGTGGTTGTCATGCTCGACGGCCAAGTCCATCAAGTTGCGTCACCCCACAACCTTTACTATCAGCCAGCCTCGCGCGCTGTCGCATCATTTGTGGGCGAGGCAAACTTTTTGCCCGGCACCGCCGCAAAACAGGCCGTAGAATGCGAGTTAGGTACCTTCGACATGATGGTCCCATGCACGGGTAATGTTGATGTGATGATTCGGCCCGAAAATATCATCATCCGCCCCGGCCCATCAGATTCCCCCTGCCGCGTGCGCAACGTCCTCTTCTTCGGCCACGATCAGCTGATTACGGTTGAATTAAACTCTGGCACCACCCTCGATGCCCGCGCGATTGGTCCCCTGCATCGGTTCAGCATTGGCCAGCCCGTGCAGGTCGAAACAAATGGTCCGGTCATGGCATATGCGCGGTAGTATACTCTTGCACAAAACATAACAACGATAATTTGTTCATCTTCCCCATTGCACGGTACGATTATCCCATGCATAATTATTTACTTGTATAACGAACGAAATTATGACTCTGCTGAAAAATTTTAGATTAGCCAGAGAAGACACAAAAATCATTAAATAAATTTTTGTGTCTTCTCTGTTTTTGTGGCGATTTTGACCTTTTTGCAGTGGACTTAATTATTAACCAGCAAGGTTGAAAACGGTGTTGTACCCTTGCCCACTCTTCTAACTTTATTCTATGAAACTAATCGGTAAATTATCCGTCTCACCCGCCCTGCCCAAAACAATCGACCGTCTCGAAGAGCTCGCTTATAACCTCTGGTGGAGCTGGGAACCCGACGCACAAGAACTCTACGCACAAATTGACTCCACCCTCTGGATCCGCGTCAACCAAAACCCAGTCAAATTTTTGCGCCAAGTCGACCAGCACAAACTTGATACCGCAGCAGCTGACAAAACATTCGTCAAAGCCTATAAAGCCGTGCTCAAAGAATTCGACGCCTACATGAGCGCCACTGATACGTGGTACAAAACCAACCACAAAGAGAAAGCTGAAAAGATCGCCTACTTTAGCGCGGAGTTTGGACTACACGAAGCACTACCCATCTATAGCGGTGGTCTTGGCATTCTCAGTGGCGATCACTGTAAAGCCGCCAGCGACCTCGATCTACCCTTTGTCGGCGTTGGCTTTCTCTATCCACAAGGCTACTTCACCCAGTTTATTGATCACGAAGGAATGCAGCAGGCGCGTAACGAAAAGCTCGACTTCGCCGAAGTCCCGGCCACCCCTGCCCTCACCCCCGACGGCAAACCCGCCATCATCAACGTCGACCTGCCCGGCCGCACCGTCTACGCCAAAGTTTGGCGCATCCAAGTGGGCCGTATTCCCATCTATCTCATGGACACCGACGTCGAGCGCAACGCCCCGCAAGATCGCGAACTGAGCGCCCGCCTTTACGGTGGCGATCACGAAATGCGCGTCAGCCAAGAGGTCGTCCTCGGCATTGGCGGCGTGCGTGCCCTGCGCGCCCTTGGCATCGATCCAACCGTCTGGCACATGAACGAAGGCCACAGCGCCTTCCTCGGCCTCGAACGGATCCGCGAACTGGTGCAGCAAAAAAATCTCAGCTTCGATCAAGCACTCGAAGTCGTGCGCGCCAACTCGCTCTTTACCACCCATACACCCGTTCCGGCTGGCAATGATGCCTTTGCCCACGAACTCATCGAAAAATTCTTCTGGCAATATTGGGGCCAACTTGGCATCGACCGCGACCGCTTCATCAATTTTGCCAGCCAAGAGCTCGCTTGGGGGCCACAATTCAGCATGACGGTCCTCGCCCTGCGCCTCAGCGCCTACCACAACGGCGTCAGCAAACTCCACGGCCAAGTCAGCCGCCTCATGTGGCAATTCCTCTGGCCCGACACACCCGTCGAAGAGACGCCCATCACCCACGTCACCAATGGCGTTCATGTCAAAACGTGGCTCGCGCCAGAGCTACGCGAGCTCTACAACAAATATTTTGAAAAGAATTGGCTGGATCAGGCCAACACGGCCCAAGCCTGGGAGCCTGTGGATAAAATTCCTGCTGCCGATCTCTGGGCTGTACACCAGACGCGCAAAGTAAAAATGATCGATCTCGTGCGACGGAGAGTTGCCGCCCAATTGACGCGTCATGGAGAAGGTCCACAAACCGTGGCCACCGCAGCCCAACTACTAGACCCCAACGCCTTCACCATTGGCTTTGCCCGTCGCTTTGCCACCTACAAACGCGCCACCCTGATCTTTAGAGACGAAGAACGCCTGCAGCGGCTGCTCAACGACCCCGAACGCCCCGTGCAGATCATCTTTAGCGGCAAGGCCCACCCCGCCGATGAACCAGGTCGCGCGCTCATCCAGCACATCTACCAGCTAAGCCGCCGCCCCGAATATTGGGGCAAGATTGTCTTTGTCGAAAATTATGACATGAACATCGCTCGCCACCTCATTTCGGGCGTCGATGTCTGGCTCAACACCCCGCGCCGGCCCCACGAAGCCAGCGGAACCAGCGGCCAAAAAGCCGCGCTCAGCGGTGCGCCCAACTTTAGCGTGCTCGACGGCTGGTGGGTCGAAGGATTTAGTGGAGAAGATAAAGTTGGAGAGGATGGCCGCGTCAACGGCTGGAGTATCGGCGAGGAGCGCGATTACAAGGATCAAGAAACGCAGGACGCGGCGGATGCGCTCGACTTCTACACCAAGCTAGAGCATGAGCTCATCCCGCTCTATTACGATCAGGACAAAAATGGTCTCTCCACCCGCTGGATCGAGTGCATGAAAAACTCGATCCGCAGTTGTGGGCCAGCCTTTAGTATGCGGCGCATGGTTATCGACTACACACAGGATCTCTACCTGCCCGCAGCCGAAAGCGGCAAAATCTACGCGGCCGATGGCTTTGCCAACGCCCGCCAAATCTCGGTTTGGAAGGCCCAAACCCGCCAAGCGTGGAGCAACCTGCGCGTCGAAACCGTCGCTGAAAACGGCAGCGATCCGCACGAAAGCATGAACATTACCGTTGGCGACAGCATGACCTTCAGCGCCCGTGTCCACCTCAACGGCGTCCCGCAGGATCAAGTTGCCGTCGAGATCGTTTCGGGCATTCAAAACGCAGCCGGCGAGATCATGCAGCCAGAAGTCACACCCATGACCCCAACCGGTCAAGAAAATGGGGCCGTGCAGTACAGCGGCAAAATTTCGCCAACTACCAGCGGCCAGATCGCCATCGGCATCCGCGCCCGTCCCATCCACGAAAAGATGGTCCACCCCCACGAACTTGGCATCAGCCGTTGGGCGTAACAGCAGAAATCAGCCCGGGTCAGACACCCACTGACGTTAAGTTAAGGATTTTGATCCATATACCCTACCTTCGTCCACGAAGATTCGATGAAAATCGTAGGGGCACGATACATCGTGCCCGTCCCGTGAGATTCGCGTGGGGAAATGACAGTCTTCTAGAAATAGTCAGTGCAGGGCATGAACTATCGTGCACGTACAGTCGTTGGTGTTTCTTGTTTTGTAAAGCGCGGTTTTCACTAACCTAACACCATTGTTCCAGACGCCCCCGTTTGTACGAGTGTCGTACGAACAGGGGCGTCTAGAGTGAAACCAAAATGGCGTTAAATTAAGAGATCGGAGGCGGCAATCCTGGGACCACAGGCATCTTGCCCGTAAGACACACTGACGAACAGGATGTCCGTGGTCCAAACCCAGTACCTTAACTTAATGCCACGCCCCCTTTCAGGAAGGCAAGTCCCTAACTTGCTAAAGCCCCTAATCGGCTCCGCCTTCCTGGAAGGAAACGGCTACCCGCTAGGACACACCGCTCTTCGCTCCGCACCACACAAACTACCTGCCCCACAAACAAACTTCATTGTCATTCCCGCATCTCTTTAGCGGGAATCCAAAGGCGTTCCACGAGATCAATCCACTCTACTCCAACCCCGCCAACTGATCACGCGCCATCTCGGCATTAGGTGACTTGATCGCCTCAAAAATCACTAGTGCTTGTTTCACAAACTCACGCGCCTTCTCCACCTCTCCCAAATTAGCATACGCCAACCCCAGATTGCCGAGGTGATTGCCTTCGCCTTGCTTGTGGCCGATTTCGCGCGAGATGGCAAGCGCCTGCTCGTAGTACCCTATCGCCTTCTCCACCTCTCCCAAATTAGCATACGCCAACCCCAGATTGCCGAGGTCTGCTCCTTCGCCTTGCTTGTGGCCGATTTCGCGCGAGATGGCAAGCGCCTGCTCGTAGTACCCTATCGCCTTCTCCACCTCTCCCAAATTAGCATACGCCAACCCCAGATTGCCGAGGTCTGCTC
>Ga0115031_1003729_pt1 | contig 11289 bp, 6 predicted proteins | sample Maine_Asex4_meta_FD_87301 | JGI IMG/M metagenome (GOLD analysis project Ga0115031, IMG submission 87301) | Marine algal microbial communities from Maine, USA - Maine_Asex4_metaG | ecosystem: Host-associated > Algae > Red algae > Unclassified | place: Maine, USA | collected 2015-01-05 | reverse complement strand
TCATTTGTCCGCGTGTCTGGAAAGCTCGGATACCCCTGTATGAGACCCACCAGAATAACGTAATCCGCTTCCAAGCCCTTAGAGCGGTGATAGGTCCAGAACTTTAAATCATCCCGAAATCCGTTTGAGATCAGCGTGCTGCTCGCCTCGTTAATCGTCTTGTTGTAACGTCCAATAATTGCAATGGAGGCTTCCGGGTCATTTTCTCTAATTTTCACAACAATTTGAACAACCCGAGCACACATCCCAGCGTGTTTATTAACGGCTGAGTCAAAGGTCTTTACATCATCATCGAGCAGGTAAATTTGAGGCGTTTCAACCTGCCTATGAGTGATAATTTCTTTTTCATATTGCTCAGGGTTTTTCATCACAAACGTACCAGCCGAATGCGCAATAGAATTATTGTAACGGAATGTTTTTTGCAAACGCGTCAAAGTTCGAGACCCGATCAATTCTTCAAATCGTGTCGTCAATTCCAGCTTACCGCCGCTGAACCGATAAATAGACTGCCAGTCATCACCTACGACGGTTAAGGATGAAGCCGCCGCTTGATCTATTAAAGCTTTAATCAAGTCCATCCGAGCTTCTAAAATATCCTGAAACTCATCGACGAGTATATATGACCATGACGGGACAAATTTTCCGGATTGAAGCGCCTCAATCGCGCTTAAAATCATGTCATCAAAATCAATGCGGTCTTGGGTTTTAAGCTCTAATACATAGGCGGATAAGAGATCATCAAGAACATCTGCCCACAATTTGGCTTTCATGATTTTTGAGTTCTGCAGACGTTGCAATAAGCTGGCTTTATCCAAACGCTCAGTGCGTATGGCCTTGAGACAATCTAAAAACCGCTTACTCCATAAGCTGATTTGCCCTGATGCATTCAGTTTTTCAAAAATTTCGGATGGGTCCATGGGAGAAAACTTAATCCCGTGCGCTTGCATTTTTTCATCCAAGCCAGACAGAAGCGTGTCTTCCTGCCATTCATAATGAAACGTCTCGATAAGCGTCGTGTCTTGCTCTTGATGCAAGGCCCGTTTGCTATTTATTGAGGCGTTATAAGCTGCGGCGTCAATGTCAGCCCGCGTTGAGCCATCCCGCGAGATACCGAAATGCTCCAAATATATATCAGGGTCCGTCAAATGAAAATCAAACGGTAATCAAATCCAACATCGATACGCTGCTTCTTCACATAAGGCGCTTCATAGGCGTATGGGACGCCCTGCATAAAAAGACGATTAGCGATTAAGAGTTCTTGATATCCTTTTACCCGCTCATCGGCCAAAGTTCTAAATTCTGTCCCACTTATATAAGCTTCATATTCCTCAGCCGTTTCAAAGCTAAAGGGATCAATGGGTTCAGGGATTAGCGTTAGAAGTTCGATCATGCGTCTTGGCTGGGTTTTCACATAGTCCGATATCCACGCCGTGACCCATTGGTTCAGTTTCATCGGATCTTCAGTGAAATCGCTCATATAGGTCGTAATGCCGACATCACAAATGATCTGGCGCCCGAGCGCATGAAAGGTCCAAATATCGGGTTCCGCTACAAGGTCTGTCCCGCTGGTTTGAGCTCGCAAGCTTAACCGTTCCCGAATTTCTTTCGCTGCAGAATTATTATAGGCCAGCACCAATACTTCAGACGGTTTCGCCAAACCTCGGTCAATAAGGTCCAAGGCTTTGGCCACGATAACGGATGTTTTGCCTGTACCAGCGGCCGCCAGCACCACGTTGCGGTCATTATTGCGCAAAACAGCCAGTCTTTGTTCTTCGGTGAGGGGATTGGCTTCAACACGGTCAAAGAAATCTGACCGCTCTGTCAATTGATGCTGCTCATGGGCCCATCTGGCATTTTTTAAATCAAAGGGATGTAAAGAGGCGGCCTGCCGCAAGGCCTCTTGCTCATCATCGTTTAAATTTGCCCTTAACACATCAGAGGATTTTAACTGCCTTCTGTGAAGCGTCCTGACGATATCCTTTAAGCGGCTTTCCCACGAGTCCCTCGGAAAGTGGGTATAAACTTGATCAAAAAATAATGCTGACAAGCGCTTAGTATCGTCTGTTATTGCCTGCGAAATTTCAGCATTGAGGGTTTTAACAAATCGTTTGGAGTCTTTGGCTTTTAGCCATTTGAACACTCTGGGCGTTTCGCCAATTTTCAGAATAAAGTCTGACGCGAGCAATCCTTTACGGCGCACGGCAAAATCATCAAGGTCAGACAGTTTGAAGGTCTCAATCCGCTTATCAACGTGAATAAGCGTGAGCACCCCTTCCTCAATACGCATGTCCCGGACAGGCGTAAAGATGCGGTCAATTATCCCTCGAACAAATCCATCTTCCAGCTTGGCAGACACACTCACGCTTTCAGGATAGCGCTATGACCACAGTGGGTGTTTTCGAGATAACAAAGAGACATATGGGGCAGCAGGTCCAGGTTTTGAATTCAATTACACACGACCAGATTGTCACAAAGCTAAGTGTTTAGATAGCGAATTAAATTAAACTATGCTTCCGCGATGTTCTTTCTACGGCCTGTACTGACCTTACGCCGCGAACAAAGACACGGCAAAACCAAAGAAAAACAAGAAGTCCTAAAAACCCTAGAATAATTCTAACGATGGACACATCGTCAAAGCCATCTTTAAAGCCCCACCCCATCAAGCACAAACCTAACGTCATCACAGCGCCGTTGCTTATAAAAACCATACGTTTAAAGAACCGAATATGGGCCCGTGCCTCCTTTTTAGACGCGAGCAGCGATTCAAACATAATATCATTTAGCCCATGAGCCTCTCGGAGATACTCCAGGTCAGATTGAAGGGCTGCATCCAAATCTTTACCGATCATTTTGAAACCAATCTGGCTTTGCCGATAAGGCCCGGCCATTTCGATGAGGCCAAACCCTAAGAACGCCTTTCGCAGTGGCGCGCTCGCCAACATCCACGCCGTCCACACTCAGATCAACAACAAGCCTTTGGTACCGGTCATAGCCATAATCTCGCTCGATTTTAACTTTGCCGCTTTTTGTTAAGGCGACGATATAAGCTTTTGCATTATAGCCTCTTTCTCGCTCCAGCTCACATTTCGCGCCGCCTCTTTGTTTAAGGCTACCAGTCTCAGGAGCATCAACATTGGCCAGTCGAAATTTTAAATTACCAAGGCGACCACTATCGCCATCTGACCAGTAAACTCTTTCAACTACGACAGATGACACGGGGCTATGAGCCCAAGTGGGCACAGCTGCAGAGACCATCATCAACGAGATAAAGATTAATGCCTTCATGACGATACTCGAAAACTCAGTCATAAATTAAACTTTAAACATCCCAGAAGGACAATACTCGGCAAGTATTTTTTTAGTTCTGTCTACAACATCCGTGTTGCGGCTTATAAAACCTAACGGAACCGGCAAACCTCTTGGCAAAAAAGGCGCATGAACAATGACAGAGCAAAGTTGATTAGGTATCAGCAAAATTTCTAAAGAGCTTGGCACCTTCACGTGTCTTCTGAGGGTTCGATTAAAAGCAGGCATTAGGTGCCACTCTAAACCCTCTGGAACTATGCCTATAGCTTCTATTTCATCGTCGCTTGGACTAAACTCCTTTTGCAATTGGTTTACAATGTCTGAAAGTGAGGTCGTTGCGCCCCAATAGGGCACGTCGGGTGCCAACCAAACAATCTTATCGGGGAAATTATCGTCGATATCCGTGTACCTAATTTGATCGAGTAAACGCCTCAAATTCTCTTTGACAAATAAGCTACCAACTACAGGAACTGTTTCTCTATCTGACCTTACTTCACCCGTACGCGAGAGACATTCATGATAATATCTTTGTTTTGAAAGTCCGTCTTGCCTCGTCCATTCTGATAGGAACTCAGTGGCTGTATTGATTAGAACATCATATGAGTCAGCGTCGGTGTCACGCCTTTGCGTTATAAGTTGATCGGCGAATTCTTTAGCGGAGCGCAATACCTCAACTCGCTCTTCCATATCTTCGACTACATCCCAGTCTGATAAAGTGGTCTCAACTACGCTTGGAGACTTGCGTTTACTACCAATTGATACTCTTACCGAAGAGGGGAAACGATATGTCGCTAAAACAGAATCTATAGAGTATAGGGCAGGACGGTCTTGAGGTCGGGTGTCTTTAGAACCAGACAATTCAAAGAAATTTTTTCGAAAAAGAGACTTCGCATTCTCAATACCGTCAGAGGCAGATTTTGGATCTAAGATCGGCAATTCTGGAAATCGTAATTGAACGGTTGAAAGGCGCGACGATTTTTCTAGGCCAAGCGAGACTGAATCAATACCCACTTTGGCAGTTCTTTCATCTACTTCAAATATCATGGGAATTTGTGATTTCTCTGAAAACAATGCCTCGCCATCAGTAGACAGAGATACTTGACCTTGCTTCCTCTTAATATAACCAAAACTTTCAAGTTCCTGTAAGATGAAACTCAACTCTCTGTAGTCAAACCCAAAAAAGCTAGCCGCATCATCTTCATCAATACGCTTCACACTTTTTAATAACCGAAGCACAAACTCGCTCGACAGCGTAACAGCTCCCAGAACAGATGCTTTATATTGTATCGTGTAATTTCTGCATGGAAGTTGGCAGTCGTAAACTCCCATTGTCGTAATTACATTCCCATCTTCCGCGCTCAACTTATTACTTGAGATAGTTAGAATTTTGCGTTTAGGCTTCAGTGTCATCTTCGCTGCCTTTATTTTTAGGAAGCTCAATTCCCAAATCGCTTATACTTACGATAGTTGCAAACCCGGCTTCCACTTCACTATCTACTTCTCTACTTAGTTTCTGCAGGTGACTGTCAGTGGGCCAACCCATTTTAGAGCCCACGATAATTAACCTGTCCATCGCTCTACTCATTGCTACATTAATACGGTTTGACTTACTCAAAAATCCTTGCCTTATTTGATTGGGCTCAAGTGAGTTATTTCTTACTAATGAGACAATAACGATGGTATTCTCTTTCCCCTGATAGCTGTCTACAGTACCTACCTTGATTGAGTTTTTTATCGTGTCGCTCAACTGGCTAGATCTGATTTTTCGACTGACCAAATCTCTCTGATCTGCATACATGCAAATTATCCCAATGTGTTTTTCAAATTGAGCTTTTTTTGTTAAATATTCAATGAACTTACTCGAGTCATCCATTGACTGGAGTAATAACAAAATTGCATCAGCCTCTGACTTATTCACGAAACTGTTCGACATGTTGGGCCTGGTTTCAAACCCTCGACGCCCCAAAGAATCCGAAGCAAGCCAGACGATAGGTGCTGATAAGGCTTGCGGAATCGCATTGATCGGTATGTTGGAATCTTGACGTCCGTGCTTGAGTCTTCCACCATAAAATACCTTGGAGACAACTCGTCCAATCGGGGGAAGCATACGATATTGAGTATCCAATGTTGACCCGATAAGTTTTTTACTATCGCCAGAAAACAGACGTTCAAAGTCGCTTCGCATGATTTCGGAAATAGGCAATCCAGTCTGCCTTTCCACCTGTTTAACAATGCCAGGGCGATTGATCGGTTCAAGCTGAAGATGGTCTCCCACAAGGACAACCCATCTTGCTGATTGCAGAGGTACAGCTAACTCGCTTGCGGTGCATCGCGCGGCTTCATCAACGATCACTAAGTCGAAATTTGTGCTAGTGAGTCCGAGTGATGGCCTACCCAAACCGACACATGTTCCCGATACAATCTTCCTTGTGCCCGCTAAAAACGGTTCAAAACTTCTTTGCGCTCCCGACTCGGTCGCAATAAAATCATGAGCGATATCAGCGAGTTGTCTAAACCGCCATAGTGCATCTTCAGTTGCTTTTTCGTCAAAAGGAAAACTAGCATTGATTTTCAATGACAATTTAAACAGTAACTCGCTTAGCGAAATGTCTGAATCAAGCAATTGGTCTACGGTGAAATCGATACCTAGTGTTTCGTGTGATTTCTCAAGAAGGTTAATTGTGCTTTGGGAAGGTTTTTCGTCTTTGGCCGTATCCAGTGTCCTAATTTTATAGACAACCGGACGAACAATTTCTTCCATGGTTATAATTTTGTCTAAAATTTCAGAAGATATTGAGAGGGTCCGTGACGCGTTTTGCAGCCGCATTCTCAATTCTGCTTGAAACCTATCTTTGTAAAGTTTCTCGATCTTTTTCGCGTGAAATTGTGCAAGTGAAGGAGAGACCGAAGACTCGTGACCTACACGGAGCAAGCTCGGAACTTCTCCTTCATCCCTAAACAATTTTAGTAGCGATTCTGTAGCGTTATTTACTGCTTCATGCGATTGACTGGCCAAGAGCACATTTGAAACAAGTCCTGACTTTAAAGCTAAATGAGCGAGAGCCGAAATGAACTTTGTTTTGCCTGTTCCTGGTGGGCCCTGAACCAGTCCCAGTGGTCTATCGCTTAGGACTTTGATTAAGGCCTTAGATTGGGGTTCGTTTAATCCGTACTTAGAGAAATCTAAATCCGTCGATATGGAGGTGACATTGTTTTCAGCACCGTTTCGAGCAGGTTCAAATGCATCAATCAGGTTCGGGATCGCCGTTTGCCTTGCCATAATTCTTTCAATTGCAGATTTCCTTCTCCGTTTACTCTGCTCCTCGAAATGACTTATAAACTTCAATGGCTGATCAGAATAAACTAAATCACCTCGCATAAACGCTGGGTCTGATACATGCGCGATAATAAAAATAATATCGCCACGGGATTTCTTGATATCAAGTTCGCCTATCCTGCGCCAATTTCCCTTTCGATCTTGTCTTTCAATTCCAACGGTGTCTTTTTCACTAAAGTCGAAGTTCCCCGCCTGAATATCAATTTCCACGACATGTCGTTTAATATCTTCTCGGAAGCTACTATCCCCAACAGCAACAGCAATCGTAAGGAGTTCATCTTCCGCATCAACTAATGCACGCCAAAGTGTTTCAATTTCAAAATCTGGAATGGATTCGACATCAGGATCTAGTTCTGATGCCTCAATTAATGCGTCGTATGATAAGTCGCTATCTGCATTGTCAATCTCATCTGTATAAATTTCATCCTCACCTTTATCTGTATCGTTGGACTGGTTTTTTACCCCGCTCCAGATTTCAGAGAAGTTCGTTCCTTCGAGGAAGAGGTATAAGTCTTGGTAATCTGGTGCAGGAGACGCCTGTATTTTTACAATACCGTTAAAACTAATAAGTTCATGGCTTTCCAGTCGAGATATTTTGGATTGATCAATCGAGCGTCTTAGAACTCCTTTGATTATACCGTCAACATCGCAAAAAAAACGCAGTTCTTCACATAGTCCCCTTATGAAAAATTCATTGAGTTTTGGGTGCCGTCTCAAATAATACATACCATGATCGGATTCAAATGCGTCAGTTGGAAGAGAGTTACCCCTAATTCTTATTGTCTCTACCATTTCTAATGGCTTGGGGTTTTTGAACTTATCTAAAGCTCTTAGAAACGGCTCAAGCGTTCCATTCTTTGGCTCTGATGACTGACATTGGTCTATCGCAGCTAAAACCTCTGAAAACCTACCAAGCTCGTCGCCTTTGGGCTCTATAAGCTCTCGTGCTATTTCAGTAACAGCATAGCGGTCACGCTCGAAAGTTCCTCCTGCATCCGGTGAGTATCGCGCATTCTGACGATCGCCATCAGCAAGGGGTGAGAAGTCAGGAACATCAATTAAGGTAATCTCTAATGATGAATCATTATCATTCTGACTTATCAGAATGTTTTCTGGCTTAAGGTCTCCATGGCCAAATTTATTATCGTGCAGATTCTCAACGATGTTTGTCAGTTTCAAAAGAAACTCGGCCAATAGATCGGGTTTGCCTTTGAATAAGTTTTGTTGATCTGACAATAGTCTTTCATTGCAAAACTCTTGAGCTAGGACGATCGCATCAGTTGTCCAATGCACCTCACATATTTTTGCAATTCCGGGGAGGTTCAAGCGTCGTATGTTCTCCGCTTTTTGTAAAAAATCTAATATTCTAGCTTTCTCTTTTGGGCTACTTTCCCAATTTTCCGCGCTCCATAGTTTCACTAGGTAAGTAAAATTATTTACGTCAGATTTCCAAATGGTAACTCGGTTGTTGTCGAGTATTATAAGCGTTTCAGGGAACTCCCGTAACAGCGCCCTAGAAGAGTTAAATCGCTTGAAGCTTTCTAACCCTTCTATAACTTCTTGCTGTGTCGGCCGCTCTTCAGTGGATTTATTGAACTGATGTAGGGCCTCACTGGCTGTTTGAAACCTATCATTGGGTTCTAAGGATAATGCTGTTTTAAACCAATGATGCAGTCGACCATATTCTTGTTCAACATCAATGGAACTAGACCATTCTCCTGGTTCATCTCGGCTTTTAGCACTTGGCTTGCTGCCAAAGAGTAACTTATGGATTAGATGCGCCACCAAGTAAATATCTCTACTCTTAGGAGCGTTATTTCCCAGCCCGAAGACATCTTCAGGTACTTTTGTCGTTGCTAGAAATTGGTATCTTTTGTCCCCTAAAGACTTCACGTCAGGAATCTTAGCTGCCATCAAGTGAGACAAGCGTACATTTGAAGGTTTCTCCATCCAAACGCTGTGAGCGCCTATGTCCTGATGAGAAACATCAATTGAATGCAATTGACTTAATTGAGATAAAATTTGCCGTGAGAGCTCTACTTTTTCACCGGGCGTGAGTTTACTTGTTTCTTGAGCGTCGAAATCTCTGAACCTGATGAGGTTTTCCCTTCTGTCGAACACTTCCCAATAATTTACCCCCAAATTAGGATCGGAGGTCTGAGGTGTCAGTAGTGCGGTCTCAGCTTGTAAACTCTTACCTTTAACATAGGCAAAAACGTCTCTTTCTCGGCCCGCGATTTCTTTTCGACCATCCTCATTTTGAAATCGCGTATCAGCTTGAGAGAAGTCCCATAATCTTAAAGTGCCTAATGTAGACGTAGAATTTTTATCTTTCACGTCAAATTCTGAATATACCTCATCCGGGTGTTGGAATGTCCAACGGTCGGAAGCCGAAGCGAAGTTTCCATACAGTTTCTTTCCAGGCTGGACTAGCCCGTTGCTTTCATTGAAAAAGGATTTGGCTATATGCAGCCAATTGCCCTTATTTAGAGGCTCTTTATCTGAAAAATGGAATGCCTTTCCAAAAGTCCTGATTCTATCAGCTTGCTTTTCGACCTTCGCTACAAAGTCCTCAATTTGAAAAACCAGGTTTTTCTCATCATCCGATATTCCTGAGATATCTCCGGAACCTGTCATGACCACAAAGCCTTGAATTTTGGGTACAGGCTTAGACCTACCTTTTGAGTGTTTCTTGAAATGGGCACTAAAGGAAGGAATAGTGTCTCTAACATTTTGGAGCATTTTATATACTGGAGACTTACACACGTCTCGTCCGTTTTGCTCCCATCGCCCATTCTGACTTGTTATTGCGCCTCGCCAATCTTTTAGGTCGATTAACATTATTCTGTCGGGGGTGATCAAAATAACATCTATTTCACATGTTTTATGTGGGCCAGAAATGAGATCAACATTGGTGTAGGCGACCCAATTAGCCGGAAGACTTTGAAGTTTTTCTACCCCCTTTACTTCCCGCGAATGTATTCCTGACCCACAATTTATAATTTTCATTCGTTCAAGAACCCAGGTTGCAGAATGTCAGCGAGAGAACAATAGAACCTCGACAAACTTTGGTTGTAGTAATGACCTGCACTACATGATTATTTCGCAGCCACTTTGTCAACTATTCGTCTTTTTAATTGGCAACTAATTTGAGACTTCGCAGAAGAAATTGATCTGCTCCATCTGTTTCAAACTCTTCACGCTCGTTTGGGCCAGCTTCGGATTACCCACAACAATAGCTAAAGCTTGCGCCCGAGAAATGGCAACGTTCAACCTGTTTTTAGAAAACAGAAAATCTATACCGCGCGGACTGTCCGCTGCATCTGAGGCGCACATGGATAGAATAACGATCGGCGCTTCTTGGCCTTGGAATTTGTCTATGCTTCCTATTTTGGCATCATCCCCCAAGGCAGCGCGCAATAAATTTACCTGATAATTGTAAGGCGCCACAAATAGAATATCGCTCCAACCAATCCGCCGCGCATCCCCATCAGGGTCCGGCCAATAAGGACTTCCAATCAGCTCATTTGCAATAGCTTTAATTTGAATAACTTCCTCAGGACTTCCTTGCGTATTACCTTCATGGGAGACGGGGACAAAGCAGACACCTGATTGCTGCGTAATTAACGGCCCTACTGTCTGAACAATATACTTATCCGTGCAAGCATCAGAAGAGAGCTTACCCTCATAGACTTGCCGTGAAATCAGCTCACAGACATCAGGGTGCATGCGGAAGGTCTTGGGCAGGAAGACACCGATATCTGCTGGAATGGTGGCGTGATCTTCGAGAAGATAATCTAGAATAGACATACCGCTCTCTCCGGGATGCGTGCCTTGTATAGGTTGGCCGAGCTGCATCTGATCGCCCATGAGAATGATATTGCTGCAGGACTGGCTCATGCCAATCATATTTGCGACAGAGACTTGTCCCGCCTCATCAATAAACAGATAGTCGAAACTATCTTGGACATGTTCATTACTGAACGCCCACGCCGTTCCGCCAAAACAACAGGCATCCTGCGGCGTAAATTTTGCAACGCTTCCCACATAGTCTACATTGTCTTTCTCAAAGATGGGATCGTCCTTGTCACCTCCCGCCTTGATTATGCTGCAGTCAATTTTCTCGTCTTCAACATATTCTGCGACGCCTTTCATCAGATTGAGAATAGCTTTGTGACTATTCGAAGAAATACCCACCCGTTTGCCTTGGCGTAGAAGCTCGCCGATAATATGTTTGGCGGTATAAGTTTTCCCGCGCCGGGCGGACCTTGAATACACATGTAGCTATTTTCCAAATTGGTCGCGGCTTGGATAATCTCCGTCATAAAATTGGCATCAGCCTGAATAATATCACCTTCTGGTGAACCTGATATTCTGGGACGGGATCGATTGAGAAAGTCAACGATTGCACATGGAGGAAAATTAGAATTGAGCAAATTTTTCACCACTGCCTTAATAGCGTTAGGAATAGGCTTTGGCCGCACAAATTCGTCGGGCAGGATATTCAATCGATCAGGCAGGGCTTCTTTATGGGAAAAAGATATGAGGCCCGCATCAGGGTCATAATCCCGGCGCTCAACTTTCATATCGTCTTCGCCCAGCACATAGAATTTCTTACCAGACCCTTTGAAGGGCTGGTTTGTATC
>Ga0115031_1003724_pt1 | contig 11294 bp, 8 predicted proteins | sample Maine_Asex4_meta_FD_87301 | JGI IMG/M metagenome (GOLD analysis project Ga0115031, IMG submission 87301) | Marine algal microbial communities from Maine, USA - Maine_Asex4_metaG | ecosystem: Host-associated > Algae > Red algae > Unclassified | place: Maine, USA | collected 2015-01-05 | reverse complement strand
GGGGGCGCACCGCCGCGCGCGCGCGGCCGGTCGGGCGGCCGCGCCGCGCCGCCGCCGCGCGCCCCCCCGCCCCACGTGGTGCTTGACACACGCGCCGACGCGGCGGCGGCCGGCGCGGCCGCTGACCGTGGGCGGCCCCGCCGCGCCGCTGCCGCCGCCGCGCCGTTCGTCGCTGCTGCGTGCGAGGGGAACAGATTGCCATTCCGTCCGGGCTCCTGTGCCTGAACAAGGCCTCAACACAAGCGAACCTGTTCCATTACCGTCTAGGTGCTGAGCTCTCGATCTCGAGCCTGAAGGCAGCCTGCACCAGAGCCGTGCAGCTCTCGACATAAAAACGGCACGAGCCGGGTTTGTTAGCAGGCGGGGTCCAAAGCGGCTTAACCTGACGCCATACAGTCCAAACCCGACGCCATGCAGTCCAGATACAGCTGCTGTGCATTCGTTCTTGGTCGGCCTGGAATGGGTGCGGATCGAGAAATTGATTCGTACTGTTCGTCGCAGTAAGCGACGACGCTCGCACGATGTCGCGTAGGACAAAAAACAGGGCTCCTTTATCGGCTGTAGCGCCATCACAAGCACTACTTCCAGCACGATGAACACACTCACTCAAAGCACGGAGGACAGGGACGCCAGCAATGCCAGATCCCACGCCAAGAGGTAGCGACGTTGACCAACAAGAGCAAGCAAAGCAAACAAGAAAAAATTCCGACAAAGAAGCGATGACAAGAGCGACCAGAGCGATCCGGCTGCACTACTGCTGCCACGGCAACGGTGGCACGGCACAGAACCGGCCAGAGGTGAGGAGCAGACCAACCCTGGTCAGAGCGAGAAGACAAGGTCCATGGAGGAGTCGTCAAAACGCCTGAGCAGCAGGATTCAGGGGCCCGCATCACAGACCAGCCGCGCGGTGCGCACGCCACTGAGCAGCGTACTCGCCAGAGACGGGACGGATCTCGTCATCCTCCTCTTCATCCCAGTCGTCCACTCGCGCAGCAGCCTCGCGGGCGGCTTGCGACCCGGGAAGCACGGGCATACCCACCGGCAGGGGCGCAAGACGCATCTGACGGGGCGGACTGGGCAATACGGCACCAACAGGGCCAAGGACACCCTGGGGGGCGAGCGTAGCCGCGGCCCCGTCGAGGAAGGTGGGCGGAGCGACGGCACCAACCGCAGACACACCAACCACAGGCACAGCAGCAGCAAGCACAGCAGCAGAAGCACCAGAAGTAGCCGGAGCTGGGGCACCCTCAAGAAAGTGGCGGTTGGGGTTGCCGCCATCAAGCAGCTGCAGGCCGTCGTGAACTTCCATGTCCTTTGGGAACACATCGTGCAGGAAGAGGAGCTCACGCTCATACAGCGTCCGGTGTCCCTGGTTGAGCACACCGACAGCGGCAGCCACGGGTGGCAGCCCAGCCCGGCTGCGCAGGAAGGTGCGAATCTGCCAGAGGGTTTGGAGTACGAGAACAACAAACAGGGAACAGCAATGCAGCCCTAGAAGGGAAAGACGATGTCAGTACCTGTTGTGCTCGACGTGACAAGGTCTCACACACGCCCGCTATAGAACAGCAAATGCGCGAAGAGCATGCGCAGAGCAAATGAGGCGGGTAGGTCATGAGAGCTGTTGCGGACGTACCCGGAAACAGACATTGGCGGCCTGCCCGTAAATGCATCGGATGATGCGCGCCGCGTTGTTGGGGCCCGACCAGGTAACCATCATCGCCGTCCCGGCAACTTCGTCTATGACGCTGGCCAGCGCGTCGAGCACTGCCAGACGCCCGTTGGCGCCCTTGACGAACGAGTCATCGCGGAGAAGCTCGAGACACTCCTCTCCAGACAACTTGAGAACCCCACGAGTGTCGCGCGCGCCCATGCCCGTCAGCGCATGAATGCGCTTGACGAAGGTCGCAACCGCAGAAGACGTCAAGGCGCTGTTGAGGTGCCCGACCACCCGCTTCACGTATTGATACGCCACGACGAGCGCCAACCCCTTCGCGGGCTTGCGCACCGGCAACATGACCTTCTGTTGCAGCTTCTCCGCCGCCTCGTCTTCTGACACATGCATAACGTGTGCCGCTGCGCGCAGGAGCCGGTCGTTCGTAACCGTCGTCGTCGGATACACGAGCGCCGACGACGAGGCGGTGCGGATCTCTTCCATTAGGCCTTCCAGGAAGCGCTCCTGTCAGATGGAAATGCATTGCAGGACAAGCACAAACACGGACGACCAAGAGAGGAAGAGTTGTCAAGCAACCCATTGAGGAATCGTCAGTATCGGTGGGAACGTACAGAGGCAGGCACTTGACACAGACAACGGGGTTACATGGCGACACACAACGTCAGCAGGATAGCCGTTCCAAAATATCTCGACCGAGAACAGTGACCGGGCAACTCATCGGATGATTGCAGCGAGCGGCTCGCGGACGCACCTTAATCTCGTTCACGAGGCCCAGCGTGTTAGCCACGCGACCACCGTCCGCCTTGTCACCCCCTTCCTTTGGGAGTCGCTCGTTGAGCGCCTGCAGTAGCATCTCCAGCTTCGACAGGCGTTCGAGAACGACACCGCTCCCCGACTGCGTTCCATCCGCGGCAGCAGCAATACCGTCCATGCGTCGCAGAGACGACGCCGCCTGCGACTTGACGACAACAAGCTCCGCTCGCAAGCGCCCAGATTCGCGCCGCACGGACGAAAAGCCAGTGCGCAGCGCGACCATCACGTCGCGCAGCGTCAGAGTAGCATGCTCGACGTCGTTGTTGGCTCTGGCAGCTGCGCCAGCCGTCGAGGCCGCTGCAGTCGTGCGCTGGGCACCCGAGGCGCTGGCGCGCCGACGAGTCCCGGACAACGCCGGAGTCCGTCGGGGCGAGTCCGTCGGCGAAAAGCGTGGAGATGCTGGCGGCGTAATGTACGCGGACACTAGCGCGTCGTCGTCCATTTCCTCGCTGCTCCCGTCGTCCGTCCCGGGCGGCGGTGGCTGATGTGCCCGTACCAGAGGGGGAGGCACCGGGGAAATAGTTGCAGGCATCGCCGCAGACGGGGAGCGACCCGCGCCAACTGACGCCGCAGCAACCCGATTGGCAACAGGCGGGGGAAAAGGAGGAAGCCCCCCGGATGAGAACTGCACACCAGGTAGAAGCGCAGCCGTGCCAGGAGACCAAAAGGCACCGACCGGGAAGATCCGTGGGTTGCGGCTGCGCTCCGCGAGCTGCTCCGCAAGTGCATCGGCCGCCAATGCCACCCGCGTGACGACCGGCGTCGGCCCAGGCGTACGCCCATCACCCTCTGTGCGCGAAGCCGTCTCGTTCGGCTCGGTCGAGGTCGAAGACGCCATGGGGACCGGTACGTAAGCAGCCCCAGCTGCCGACTCGCGGTCGTCAGGCTTGCCAATACCTGCAGCGGCCGTCTCAGCACTCCGAGTGGTCGGTGCCACAACATTAGCCGCTGGCGTCGGCGCTCGGGCTGGGCCCGCGGAGCTTGATGCGCCAACCGTAGCGTCCTCTTCTTCCCCGTTCGATAACTCACTATCACCGTCGCTGGAAGCCGTCTCCGCGTCACTCCAACCACCAGGTGGAGTGGGGGGATCCGCGTACATGCGCGGTGCGATGGCCGTCATGACAGCAGCCTTGCGCACAAAGCCGCGGCGGGAGGAGCGCGACCGGTTGGAACGGTTCTTGGTTCGAGGAAGCGATAGATGCCCCGGGGGCATCTCGACTTTACGCCCCCGCGTCACCGCCTCCGTCACCGACGCGCGCCGAGAAGACTGACCATAACCCGCCGCCGATCCGACGACGGGGACAACCGGCCCAGACGGCGTGCAGGCAGCTGGAACTGCAGCCTCCGTCCACGGCTTCTGCAGCTTCGCGACCTTGTCCGTGACAAGTGAGGAAGCGGCCCCAGAACCCGTCGGAGACCAAACGACAGAGGATGATGCACCAGGCGTCGCCCGGCCGCCTGCCGACGAAGCTCCACCAGCCTTGACCGCCTTGGTAGCCGGCGTCGCGCCGAGATCAGCAGCCAACGTCACTGCTTCGCCGCGTGCGTCTTCCGTCAACACCTCCAGCTTCTGCTCGTACAGCGCGACGCCGACTGCGCCATCAAACTTGAGGGTCGGGTTCAGTCGTTCACTCGCAGGGTCCCCGGCAGAGGAGCGCGTGGGCGTCACCCACGTAGCGGGATCGTCGACACCGATAGGCTCCTGGTATCGGGCAGCCTTTGCGGGACCCTTGCCCTTGGTCGACGGCTCCACCGTCGCGGATGGTATGTTGTCGACGTCGATGACATCATCCTGAGCCGCGCGCTTGGTAGATGACCGAGTTCCCGACTCCTTACCCCGGCTCATCGGTGCAGGGGGCGCCATCGTACCCGGGACTAGCCGATAACTGGGGGCTCCACGGCGGGGGAAGGGCGCGGGGGGGCGCGAGTGGATGCGGCCAGTGCGGGTGTGGAGGCGGGCAGCGACAACGTCGCCGCGAATGGCGGTCGCGACACGAGGGACGGGTTGACTGGATGACCACCGCCACCACGATCCGGCGCGTATTCTTAACGGGAGAGACACCCGCACCGGGACGGCTGGCAGGCGCCTCAGGCGCCGGTGCAGAGCGGCAGGGCGGGCTGCCGACGCCCGGTGCCCCGCTGGGCGACGCAAGCATATCCAGCGCGCGCACCCGTGGTGCCCAGAAGCAGGTCTGGGGCCAACATTGCCGTCTCGACGAGGCGCTGCCAAACCGGCGGGTGAGCCCACCACCCCCACAGCCCTCGCCCGTGCGAGGGGTGGCCACCCCACCGGCTACGACAGGCAAGCAAACGCACCAGCGTCGGAGGACCGTCACATGCGCCCACTCCGCGTGCCCGTGGGTGCCCATGGGCGAGAGGTCGTGGTGTCGACCTAGGCCTACCGCCCGGTTCGACGCCTCACGGCGCCGGCGACTACCGGCATCCGGCTGCTGGGGTGGTCCCAGGTGATTGTGGCCCGGAATGCACGCGCGGGGCAATCAGGCGTGTGGAGGGGCGCCATAGTGGAACCTGCAAGAGCAAGGTGTGCCACTGGCAAGTGGCACAAGGGGAAGATGTGAGCGGGAAGCGCGGGGTAAGGTGGGAGGAGGCCGGCACGTGGAAAGCGAAGATTGACAGAGCGACGAGCGTCAGGCACAGCGGAGTGCGAGCAAGGTGATTTGGCCAATGACCACAGAGCGCCGGGGAGGCGGGGGCATGTCGCCGGGGGGGCGGGTGGTGCGGGGGGGGGTGTCTCTGTCGCAGGCAGCGGGTGCGCGGTGGTTTGCGGTCCATGTCGCCGCCCTGGGCGGTGGGTGGTGTCGAGCGTGAAGTGGAAGGCGACCCGCCGTGCCACTGTCGAAAGAACTATCAGCTAGGAGATCGGACCTACCGTCAGTCACTGCAAGGCCACAGAAAAAAGCGAGGTGTGCGCTTGCCCATGGCAGGTCACTTGGGCAAGAAGCCCCCCAAGAAATACTGGTGCTCCAATCGTGCGTCGTGTTGGTTTGTTGAAAGAATCTGGCTGAATGCAATACTACGATACAGCTAAAATCTCGTGGATTTGGTTTCCGGATTCCGCGAAAGTCCACTGCGTCTCTTCTACCTCCAGATCCCAAGAAATAGCGATAGAGTACACGCGAAGCAAGATCGACGCAGTCAGCCGCCAGACTGTCGAGTCGGGTTCGCCCGACACTGAACGCGTTACCGGGGATACCTCTACCGCACCGATACTGACACACGGTGCTCCATCGACGCGCAGCATCTCCTCGTTTTCTACCTAAGACCGCTTCATACGCTACACCGGCGTACCCTTCTGGGTGCTCGTTCGGTTGGCCTGTACGACGGCGCGTGCTGGCGGGCCGCGTCCCGCGCCCGCGCCCCAATATCGACGGCCATTGCTTATCTCCTTCAACGGTGTCGCGCGCAAGCTGCACCACGCCACACCACCTCCCCCGGTTACCTTCTTCGCTCGTGTGGCCAGTGTATGCTCGTAACATTTCCTTGTGGTTGAGGGTACCATTTCAGGCAGTCCTCTCTGCAATGCTCTTTCTGATGCTCGGCACCATCTCCTCGCGTCTTGTCTTCTCGGTTTGTGGATACGTACAGGTGTCGTCATGTGTCCATTCTACGAGCCTATGACCACCAGCTGCTAAACCATCATGTCATTAATTGCTCCCTCGTGCTGCTGCACGCCCGTGCACGTCTGCCTTTGTCTTGCAATTCGTTTTTTGTACAGGTCATGGAGCAAAACCAGGTCGCCCGCATGTCCTACTGCAACTGGCTCTGCTGGTTTTGCCCCCGTTTGTTTTCCTCCCAACCGGCAAGGACTCACCATATGAGCGCGAAGCACGGTCGGCGCAACCGGCTAGTGCCCCCGGAGGGGTTCGTCGAGCTGCACCTAAGGCCCGATGCCATGGACAACACACGCAGCTCTGCGGCGGTGCATTCATCCGCGGGCCAGAGCGCTGCCGGCGTCCACGGCGCAACTGCCTCTTCGGCTATGGCTGCTGCTCGTGAGTCGGTAAATGATCGCGACTCACCGGTGCATCTGCCTGCTATTGGTGGGCTCGGTGTTGTGCGCGTACCCGCCGATGGCTACATGCGCGGGTCGCTGGCGGCTCCACGGCAGCGTAACGTTTTCCAAACTTCCACTGCTGCCCGTATTCGTGCCTACTACGAGGCCATGCCAGAAGCAAGCCAAACCCATCGCTTAGTGCCGGCGCTTGTCGGACAGCGACCCTCTTTGTTCAACACACCCCTACTGCGAGAGGTGCTCAAGTTTGCCCTAAGTGCTGGTGGACCGGGCCTCTCACAAGCGGACCAGATTTCGTACGTTTCGGTGCTGTTAATGGCTGAACGGGGTGGACGCTCGTCGCGGCTCCAAGACCCCCTCCGAGGATCCCGGCCTCCCTCGAGGGCTCGTCGTACCAGCGAGAGATCCCAGCGACGAGAGGTACTCGTCGGTGCGGCTGACCTCATTCACAGTGGCTCTGTGCCAGCTGGCGGGACGAGCTCCGAAGACGATGACGGGGAGATCACGCGAGCGTTTCCCAACAAGACATCCTTCGTGACAGCCGTGCGGGCGGAGCAGCGTCGCGTCTTGTCCAAACTTTGTTGGGATGAGACGCCCCTCGAAGTGGAAGGGCAAACGTACCTGTTTTACTCGCGAGACCTCCTCGTGGTCGTGATGGACTTGCTGCAGCACGCCAGGCACGTGCAGTTCTGGGGCGAGCAGCTGGGTTTGGGATCGGACCATTCGCAGCTGCGTGCGGATATAATGGACAGCGACCTGCTACTTACGGAGCAGCTTATTGTCCGTCGCCGTCATGGCTCCCTTGCTTTCGTCCTGGCTGTTCAACTATTTATTGACGAGGCGGTTGTGTCATGGTCCGGTGCACACTACATGTACCCTATTCGGGCACGTGTACCCAACGTGCGGGATCGCTCCGTACAGTGGGTGACGGTGGGGTACGTGCCCCATGTCGGCAAGCCAGTGGCTCGCACGTCGGCCGCACGGCGACGAGCAAGCGACAGCCGCAACGGCGTTTTGCAACGCTGCCTGGCACTCCTTCTGCGCCGCTTCGTTGGCGCTAGCCAGACCGGTGTGCAAGTGCATCTGCCGGGTTCTCCCGTACTGACCGCAGTACCGCGGCTTTTCGGCATTGTCGCTGACCAACTTGGCGAGAGATCGGTTCTTTGCTTAATGGGCAACGCGTGTCAGTTTTTTTGTTCGCATTGTATGGTGCGGCGCGGTGTCGCCGGCGGACCGCAAGGGGTCGGTGCCGATGCACGAGATGTGACCGCCGTGTTGGATGCACAGATGGATGGCGCCATCACTCGCGACCGAGACCCGCGTCCGTCTCTGCGTAATGCGCTCCGCACTGAGTATAGTGCATTGGCCTTTGTGCCGGCCGTCGCGGCCGTGTGGGGCTTGGCTACGGACAACAAGCGGCTCTACGACATCATCTCTTTCGACCTGCTACATGTGTGGAAGCTGGGCGTTGTCCGCATGGTCGCGCAGCGCTTCCCATCCTTTCTTACCGCGGCGTGCGGTGGGCACGACGCCCGCCTCGGACCGGCTAATGCCACTCTTGAGGCCCTCAACTTGAGGGCCTGGGAAATGGGGCATCTTTGCGTGCCGTCTCCAACACCGCCCGGGTATGTCTTTCCGCGTGTTGTTGTATTGACACATGTACCCCCACTTGGCGACGTGGACCGCCCTTCCTTGTGACACGCTGTGAATGCTTGACGGCTGCCGGGACGTACGTTACATCCTTATTACTTGCTGACGACATGCAATGCCCGTGCTTCTTTTTGTCGTCGACACCCGCTCCCATGCCCTCGTGTGCGCTGTGTCTCCAGATTCTTCGTGCCCCCTACAGATAAGCAGCTTCTGATGACGGGTCGTCTTTGGCGACATGGGCTTACCATCATGCCCCATATGATCGCCGGAGTTGGGGGTCCAGCCGAGGAGCATCTCGCACAGAATCGGGAAGCAGCACCGCCGCATGGGGCAGGGGGGCACCGGCAAAGGGCAGCAGCCGCAGACGGCGACGAGCTCGACGATGGGCACGACCCAGATGGTTTGGTCTTCGAGGCAACAGAAGAAGTGCTGCCAGATCCTGTGGTGCCTGACGTCGTCACGTCAGCCAAGTACCGCCGGCTCTTCGGGACCCTCCCCTTGCACATGGCCGTTCTCGACGTCTTTTGTCGCATGGCCGCACTGGGAGGGCGGCTGATGGGCGACAACATGGCCGACACGGTCCAAATGACGGAGCAGCAGATGCGTGATCTTGCCGACGAGGCTCAGAACTTCATCATTGAGTACGTCGACGTGCTGTTCGGCCCAGCGCACACGACCAAAGCCCACCGCCTCGCTAGCCATCTGCTTGCAGCGCTGCTTCGCAATGGTAACCTCTGGGAGGGGGACACAAGTGAGAACGAGCGCTTGCACGGCCCGTGCAAGAAGATGTACGGACGAACGAACAAGCGTGGGCCGACGGTTGTACTGCAGATGATGAGGGCGGCTGAGACGCAGTGCGAGGTGCTGCGGGAGCTGCGGGAGCTGGAGGACGAGGACGGGGACGGTCTGTTCGACTTGTTGGAGCAGCCCGATGGCGCCGTCGACGTCGAGACAGTGCCGAATGCGACTATGTCGCAATCGCACCGGGGCCTGCGCATGACGATTGGTCAAGCGTCGAGGTTGCCGGGTATGACCGCATTGGATGCGTTGCTGCAAATGCAGGCAGAGTGCTCTCTGGTTGTGTCGCAATCGTTCACATTCTTTTGCACCTTTGAGTGGGGTGCGTCGTCGGTTGTGCAGACGGCGTGCGCAGCGGAGTCGTACCTCGGCAACCCACGCTACGACTACATATGGTACACTGACCAGGACGGGCGGCGCAAGCTGGGATGGGCGCGACTGATTGTGCGGATGCTCGGTGGGGCCGTCGACGACTTTGTCGTCGTGCGATGCCTTGAAGACTGTCCAGCGATACCACTATGCTCCCTCACTCGCTCCGGATGCAAGCGGATGGCGTGGCGCTTTGCGCACCCCAATGACGACTGGCCCGAGATCGCCCGTGTTCCATTGACCAAAGTGCTTAGAATCGAGCATGTCGTGGCCGACTTCCAGGACCTCGGGAACCGACTCGGCTTGCGTGCGGTGCCTTCGAGCATCCCCGCCACAGCCGCCGAGCGCCATGCGCAGCGGTTCTTCACCAACCACTTTCATCCTTTCACTTCCCGGGTATTGAACCCAAGCAGCTAAGGGAAGCCGGCTGGCCAGTGATATCGACGATTGGCGGGGTAACGGTGGGGAGACATACGACCGGCGAGTTGGCCGGCTCAGGACACTTGGGCGGGCAGTCGTGCCATGAGCAGGGCCGGTTGGGGGTGTTCGTGTGCGTGAACGTCGTAGGGAGTGGCGGAAGAGGGTTGGGTGGTAGTCGGGTGAGCAAGCGTTGTCATGGCGGTACTGGAAAAGTTGGACCCATGTCGTTTCGTAATGGGCGCCAGTCGGTCGGTTCTGGCGCTCCACGTCACATAAAAGGAAAACGGCATGATGCCCGCCCAGTGGCCCATGGCGGCGGCCCACGCGGCGGCGTCGACGACGGCGGCGGGGCGGTTGACAACATGAGGAGGAGGGAGTGCACAAGGACGTCGCCCGGGTACCCGTGGGGGGGCGCGACGCGCGCACGAGGGGGGGGGGTCCAGTCGCTCGCTTTGGCGCCGACGGGTTTGGCGAGCGCCGCGGGGGTGGGGGGCCCGCCGCCGCCGCCGCCGCCGCCGGCCTTTCCGGCCGCCCCGTCACTTCCTGCGCCCGACAGGCCGGCGCCCCCCCCTCCCCCCCCCGTCGCCGCCGCCACCACCGCCACCACCACCGTCAGCACTCCCCTCCCCCTTTGCTACCAGCACCTTGCCGCCGCCACCGCCGTCGCCGCCACCGCCGTCGCCGCCGTCGCCGCCACCGCCGTCGCCGCCACCACTGCCGCCGCCACCACTGCCGCCGCCACCACTGCCGCCGCCACCGTCGTCGCCGCCACCGCCGTCGCCGCCGTCGCCGCCACCACTGCCGCCGCCACCGCCGTCGCCGCCCAGGCCTGGGGATATCGGCACTCACACCGCGGCTGGGCTTCGCGGGTGGCTCCGCGGTGCCGCACCCACCGCACCCGCCGCCGCGGCGGAGATGGAGCAGGGTGCTGTAGTGATGCAGAGTAACGTCCCATTGTTCGACTCTGAAATAGACTGGGTCGTCGGCCAGCGGCATCCACCAAGTCGACGCGGTGTTAAGAAGGCCGCAGGTAAAATTCTAATCCGCTTGCCAATGATCACTCCGCCCGGGCTCCATCTGTCTCGTGCATTCCTGCCTCTCCGACACCGAAGTCTCCACTAGTCATCCGAAACACGCCTATCTCGCAGTAAACTGCCTAACAAGTCGGAACGAGCCGGAGCCGGGCGAGAGGTCCTGGCACAGGTCTCAACCGTCACGAGTGACCCACCAAACCATCCCAGGTCCTGGCAGATACAAGAAACTCTCACGAGTGAGGGGAACAACAGCCCCCAACGAGATGCCACCTTGATTAGGCTTTGTTCCCTGAACACCGTGGACAACAGAAGTCCATTTGTTGACCTGTTCCCGGACGCTCCCTGGTGTCGGGGGTGCTGTTGCACCGCCGCCTGCAGCGACGTTACGGCCGCCGCCGCGGGCGCCGCGGCCCGACTCGCCGCCGTCATAGCCCCACGGCTCGTCCGCGTCGGCCCGTCGGTGGCGGCGTCCGTCTGACGGGGCGCGGCGGGCGCCCCCGCCGCC
>Ga0115031_1003722_pt1 | contig 11297 bp, 16 predicted proteins | sample Maine_Asex4_meta_FD_87301 | JGI IMG/M metagenome (GOLD analysis project Ga0115031, IMG submission 87301) | Marine algal microbial communities from Maine, USA - Maine_Asex4_metaG | ecosystem: Host-associated > Algae > Red algae > Unclassified | place: Maine, USA | collected 2015-01-05 | reverse complement strand
GTGGCGGTGGCGGCACCCCTTTCCCCGGCCCACGCCCCCCCCGCCACGGCAACGTGGCTGTACGTGCCCCCGGGCGTGCTCGCGGCCATGGAGCCAGCCGGCGTGCCCGGTGTCGACGCGTCGTCGAGCGCGCCACCGCCCTGAAGGCCAGGGTGTTGCACGCACGTGCCTGGAATTTTCTCTATTGGTGATGTGCAGGTTGTCATCTTGTTCTTCATCGATCATGATTGATCAAAAGAACGTCAGTGCCACGGCTCGATGTCAAAGAATAGCGGCGATCTACTGGTCACGGAGCTCGCGTGTTCGGAGGGCCAATGAACGGTCCGAACGGACAGAAAGGATTTGCGAGCACTCCACAATGTCATGCATGCTCAGAGGCCGATTTAGCGTCTGCGAGCGAACATGAGGGGCCCGTTAGGGGGGAAGCTCCTGACTGTGGGAGTACAGGCTCGTGCCAGCGGTCGGATTTCCCTCGGCCTCTGTGCACGAAAGGGCTGCCCAATTGGTTCGCGCGGCCGAACCAGTTCATCCGAAGATTTCGGTGGCCAATTGCCGGTTTTTAAACTAGTTTGCTGGGCGAGGGCGAGCGCCAGCCACAAATGAGTCTGCGTGACTGTGGCTCCGCAGCGAGTGGGTCGCAGCCACCCAATAGGTGGACAGTGCACGGACAGCCCGCACGGCCATCTCAGCCGTGTTGGCCCATCCAGGGCATGGGCAATCCACTCTCCCAGGCCACGTCGACCCAAGCGCCACACTCGTCCCCCCCCCCACCCTATCCTGTTCCTTTGTCTATGCTGTTCTAGGCGCCGCGCCTAACGAGCCCGTTGCAGGTCTACCTCCCTCCTCGCGCCCCCGCCGAGCGCTCTGTTATTGGTTGGTCATTGGTGCCATGTGCTGTACCCGCGCAGGTCTTTGACTTGTTGTAGGTATCCGTCTTCTGCACCGCATCGGGTCGTGGCAATATCCCACGTCGTCACGTCCAGCCGCATGCTATGATACATGGATAGGTGCTTGTGTGTGTTTGTGTGTGACATGTTTGTTGTAGGCGATATGTGGACGTCACTCGAGCTGTCAGTACATGTGATGCTGTCTGTGTGCAGCGCTCCCGACACGAGCATCTGTCTTCTCTGTGCGACTTTCCCTTCTCGTTTGCTTCTTTGTGCAGAAGTGGGTTCTCGGTATGCGCATTGGTCCTCGCTGCTTCTTTTCTGACCCAGATCTACGCGAGGCTGATGGGTGTGTGCACGTTCACTATTCCCGAACGGCTACGTGTTGCGTGCGTGGCGCATCCATCAGCAGCACGTTGGCCTGATGAGGACCGCGGCCGCTGCCTGCCGCGCTTGACGCCCCACCCATTGCCGCAGCAACAGCCTCCGTGCCGACGCTCCGAGCCACGTAATCCTCGCAGATGCTCACAAGATCAGTCTCTCTGAGGCGAGACGGCTGGCTGGAGCCATTGACTTCCGACGCACCATCGTTCGCTGTCGCCTCTTCCCGCCTGCGGCACGCCTGGGATCCTTGTCCAACTCTTTCTGCATGCTTTTGGCGTCGGATACCAGGTCTGCGACCGCACCGGCGTCAGCGTCGTTCTCATTTTCGGCAGTGGAGGGGGAACTCCATCCGTCCTCGTTGTCATCATCGGGGCTTACCATTCCGCCGGCATCTTGACTAAAATCTCCCATGCGGGACCCGGATGACACCGTCTGGCACGGCGCCGCCTCTTTGGCCAGCGCAGCTCGTATTTGCAGCACCACCGTCATCATGTGGGTCAATCGATCGGTGTCGAGTCGGTTGCACTTTGGACACGGTCTCCTCAGTGCAACCAGCCTTATAAGTGCACATGAACCCGAAGTTAAACACGCCTAAAACGCGCCCCATGTTTGGGCAGGCGTGCTGGTGTGACACGCCCTAAACACGCCATAAAACACGCTCTGGGCGTGTCCGTGAACATGCCTTGGGCGTGTTGCACAACCTGATTGACTAGTACTAGTAATATCAACCAGGGTGGCCCGGTAATCGGGCCGGCCAGAAGGGGTTGACTCACTCTGACGGCACCGCTGTGGCCGGTTGCGTCACAAGTCTTGTCCTGATTATGCTGTCAGCGTGCACATTCTGGCATCGTTTAGCAAAGACCACAGCAGGTGTCAGCAGGTACTTGCCACCGGGTCAATCAAAGTGCTGTTTTTCAACTCTTGCCAGCCTTTGTTGGCCGAACGCCCCGGCGAGCCTGGTCGGCATGCTTCACATGTTTGTTTGCGCAAATGCGCCAGCTTCTTTGCTCAGCAAAGCACCATAGGGGAGTTCCGAACGTGGAGCTAAAAGGTGTGAAACCTTCCTAGCCAGATATGAATAAGATGATGTATATTCATCATTCCCATTTCTACATGTAGTATTCATAACAATCCCCAAACAAATACCACATGGTCTTCTGGCAAATCGATGTGTCTGGCTCTCTTAGAGCATTGTCAACAACTCAGGCTATCGCTATCGGCTATTTCATTTTAGAACCAATTCCGCGTCCTTAGACAGCCACATGTACGTCAGCGGTTGGCTGCTTTGCTGTCATCAGCCTAAATACCTGCAGGATCCCTTACACCACGTCCTTTCTGGGCCCGATCAAGACGATATTTTCGCCAGGACTTGATTCACTGCGGCGGCAGTTGACAACTGTGGTGAGCAGCCGTAACAACCACAACATAGGCGCAGAGAACGCTCGTCGGCAGACGGACAAAGAAACGGGTCAAAATGTGCAGCGCTTGAGGACGTCCACGCCAGGAAGGGCGTCGATGTAGGACCATTGCCATGTAAGAGAGCTCATGCGGACGTTCCGGAACAGCGACCATCTCTCCCCAGAAGGAACTTGCAGACGTGGCGCACACGTTTCAGCCACGTGCTACTATTTGCGGTGAAACGGGTCGTTGATCCATCGCATGGGCCAATCAGAGACTCCTGTGAGATAGCCTCGGCTATGCTAAAAGCTATTCCGACTCGAAATAGAACAGCGATAGCCGCACAGCTATTCTTGGTCAGCGTAAGCCAGAATCAAGTAGGGAGTTCGATTTCCATGGCCCAAACAAAAAACAGAGCTTCTTCGTCTAAAAAGTGGTGTTACATCGGACGTCTGGTGCTTAATGGGACACGTTGTGCAACGTGGCGTGAAGATGACGATAGCATCACATTGTTAACAATGCTCTTACATGCCTTCTAGAACCCTCACAAATGCCACTGTGAAGGTGATCTTGCCTCACACAGATTCCACGCACAGGGGCTCAGGCCTTGACTAGACGGCGCGTGCATGGCGTGCACAGACGAGTGATAGCCAAGCGTACCGCACAGCTGCAATCACACGCGAATCACGCGGACCATATTCGTCCTTCACGGACCGATCAGATGCTTTGACACACGAAGGAGTTACGAGTCAAAATGTGCCACTTCGTCCCTCTTGGGCCGAACACGTTCACGTGTGCGAGATTGTTTTTTATATCCCGCGCACGTGAACGCGTTCGAAAGTCATACTGAGCCTCCAGTTGCGCTCGTGGCCGCACTTCTGATCTGTCGAAGTGCTGCCGTCCCCACGATGGGTTTCTGCATATGCGAGCGTGATCTGATCTGCTCGTTTTGGCATCCGATTTTTGAGCACGTCGCGTTCATGCATGCCGTGTTGCCGTAAAGACGGCAGTGCTCATGTCACGCCCGTTTTACGGAATTGTGTTGCACTTCACGCCCAATCACGTGCACGACGGCCCGCCGTCTAGACAATGCCTCAGTTAGGTCACTTCGGGACATCCGCTGAGATATGGGTTTGTGACGGCCCCAAATGTAACTCGTTCCATGTAATTGGCCTCAATACGCTGATCTGCCCATCTTATTTGTGTGTCGGGCGCACCGCCACCGCTCGTCGCGGCCGCAGGGGGAGGGGGGGGAAGGAGAGAGGGTGCACCGCCGGTGGCAGCACCGACGCCACTCCTGTGCGACGGGGGCGCGGGTGAGGGCGGCGCAGGCGCCGCCGCTCTCGACGATGCGTCATCAACGGCCGGTGGCGGTGGTGGTGGCCGCCCAGCGCTTGAAACCAAACACTGGAGCGCCAACAGAGTGGGCATCCAAACATAAAACCGAATAACAGGCGGGCGGACAGGCGCGGGGCCCCCCGTGCACGTCCGTGTAGAGACCACTGTGACCACGAGGCGGCGGGGCGTCGATGAGGGCGTCCGATGGGCGCCCGAACGACCGGGTCTCCCCACGCCCATGGTGTCCCTCTGAGTGCCCGGCTCCGTGCCTTCGACCTGAAGGGTCCGCAGAAGTGGGCTCAGGGGGCTCGCACATGTGCGGCTGCGGCCTTGAGGTCCAGTGTCAACACACTGCTGTCCGGGTCAGGCGTCCTCCCCCCAGAAGACGGGCCCCACACCTGGGACGCTATAGACGGAAGAATTGAAGAAGATCATGTTCTAGAATTGTCAAGTATTGCACAAAAACCTGCCGTTAAAGTTCCGACTGTCAGCCAGCCTGCCCCGGCTCCTTGGTAGCCGGTGCACTCCTGTGGCATCGCTCCATCGCTACCTGGCACGCTTTTGTAAGAATTTCCTCGCCTCCATGCTCTGCCCGTCTTGAATCACCGTCGTCTTGGAGCATGTGCTGTCCGAACGAGTGTCATGTTTCTGCCGCGGCGGCAGTAGGTCAGCAGTCTCAGCCACCAGGTGCCACCGTGTTTTCTTTATTGCGCGTTCCCGCTTGCCGCCCCCTCTACCACCTACTCCCCCGAGGCCTGGATCTTGGTAGGTAATGGGGCCGCGTCCGAGCTGAGCACGCGGCATCTGAGCATAATGCGTGCCATTTTATACTTCTGCGTGCCCCAAAGCTTTGAGAAACAAGAGGCGTAGGCTGAAAAAGAAAGAAAGGATGCAGGCACAACCGCGAACGCACTACCGCATCATCTTGAAAGGCCGCTTGGACTCGTTACCAGAATGAACATGTGTTTTGCTATAGAACTACGCCAGCATGGATGCATCCGAAGACCCCTCGTCAACACCGCCATCCATGTCGCCCTCCTCGTCGTTCCTCCCCACCTCAAGCCTGGCCGCCGTGGGTCACACTGTCAACGTGTCCCGCATTTGTGGCAGCGATTGCGTGACTAGCGGACTCAAGAAGTCGACTAACGTCGTCCAACAGAGTCATACATTCTGGCGGCGGGGAGCGTGGAGGGGGATTGGGTGGATGGGATGGAGGGGGAAGGGGGTGTCGGCGGAAGGGGTGAGGCCAAGAAGGGGAGCAGAGAAAGGAAACAGCCGCGAACGATGCGGAAGAACAGGAGCGGCCATCAAGTCATCAGTCCTCAAGACGTGTCGGTGACGCCCGTCTCTTGCTTTCAAGAGTGCAACGTTGAGTCCTATCGTCGTTTCGGGCCCGCTGCGGGCCCGCTCCGTCGCGGCCGTGCAGAAGCCTGCAACAGCACACGGCAAGGGGGTCGTCTGGGTGACGGCTGTGACGGTGTCGGTTCGATGGCCCGCGTGGGTACACCTCCCGGGTACGGGCGAGCTCATGGACTGTCGTCGCTGCACCAATCAGCACTCGAGTTTCTGTCAGCTCGGCATGCCTTGCCCAATGCTGTTCGATCGTATGTTGCTGGATCAGTGCTGGAAAGGTGTGCTACGGACAACTGACCGTGATCGCCCTGAACAAATAATAATGACTCTTACAAAAGTGTAATGTCGATAGCACACACCATTCTTAAATATAAATGATTGAAAAAGTCATCAGAGGAGCTCATTGATCAGCACCTGGGGTTGATGCGTAGGCGCACTAAAGTTTGACCTAGCTTCCTATCTGTAGAGTTAGTTTAACACCAAACATAATATTAGTGCTATCTATTTACGAAAAGTACATATCTTTTCTTTCTAGCAACGAGCTGGGTCAGCAACAGACGGCTCCCCGCCTGGGTAGGAGTACATCCGGGTGCGGTACGCATTGTGGTCAGCACTGTGCTCATTGCATTTGCAGAACGAAACAGAGGGGCTACCTTGTTTTTTGTGGTGTTGCTTCGAGTATTTAATGAACTGTGCTGAATCAATGAACTGGACGGATCAATACTGCCATGAGTACACACCTGTCGTGAGTATTGCAGTCTCCCCAATTTTGGCCGATCCCGACATGAACAACTGTGCAGAACAGATGCACGACAGCCATCCACCCGGCCGGATACGACCTCTCGACCAATCAGAAGTTGTGCGGACTGTAGGTTGTTCTTGTCCGGATCGGCCAGAATCGGGAAGACTGCAATACAAACCTGCCATGAGTGAGTACACACCTGTCATGAGTCCAGACCTCTCGCGAGCACGCACCGTCGGACGCAATGCTAGACGCACTGCACCGCTCCACCGTCCGTTGGGTTTGGCCGCTGTCCTGACCTTTGATATGACGACCAATCGCGCCCGACTGTGGCTATGTTTCCCTGTCGGGTTGCGGGTTGCAGCCGCAGGCTGCGCTATTCTGTCGGCGAGTCGCAGCACTTCAACGCGTCGCACTGCCGCGATTTGCCCCCCGTCAATCCTCCGGCTGTACCTGTCAACACAAGATGTATCGAGAACGACGATGACAGGCTTTTACTACCTGGCCAGGACGACGACGATCCCATGCTAAGCGATCAAGACGCGGCCATGTCCCATCCAACTGGAATGTTTGGTGGACATGTCGGGGCAGTTGGGACAGGTGAAGCACTTCCATCGGATGTCTTTCTCGAGCTTGCCAGGACGCTCACGGGAGGGCACTGTCTTGGTTGTACCCGTCGAGGACAACCATCTACCCAGGCAAGGCGTGCGCGCCAAGCTAACGGTCGCCATGGGGATAAACGGCGGCGGCGGCAACGGCGCTGGCGGAACCGTTATGCTGTAGAAAGTTGTACTGCACAAGAGGACAGATGTACTCTGTACGCGTCTGGCGAGCTTTCTCACACACCAGCGTCCGGCGCCACGGGTGATGACACTTCTCCACCAGGTGGTGGGCTATGGTCAGCGTCTGATAGTGGCTCGGACAAAGACGACGGTGACCTTGACCGTCGCTTGTGTGACGACGTTTTTTCACGCTACGAGCGCTTTGCTCATGCAGATTAGCCTACGTTGGCGTTTCCGATGCTGCGGGGTGGTTGAGCTGAGCCATGGCAGCGAGATGGTCTCCTGCACGTCTTCATCCATGCCTGTACTGTTGGCAGCGGGGAGGTGATGACGCAGCGCGAGCTCAAGGCCCTGTACAACTACATGCTGAAGGTCAAAGCGGCCACGGATGGCACTCGGCAAGCCCTTTCCCGGCAGCTTTCAAGACAGTCTGGCGCTTCATTGCCGCCGTGCGCCGGTACAAGCGGACTTCCATTGCGCCGCTTCATTGTAGGAAGGTCAACATGAATAATGACGGGCGCCAGTACACGGTCTTCCTCAGAGACGCACTACAAGCACCTCAAGACGAGGTGATGCGTGCTCCACACGAGGACCTGTACTGGGGGCCATCTTCTTCTGCTGAACATGATGCTGGGTCGACAAACGCCAGTGAAGACGCTAGTACTACCGCACCGGACACCGTCCTGCGCAACGCATGGGACGGAGAAAAGTACAAACGGCAAAAAGAGCACGTTGACGGCATCTCACTTTCAGGGACGCGTGTGCTGAATTTTTCGTGCCCTCCGACTCGACTGTACTGAGCAGCAGCGGGGCTGTGCCGGCCTACCCTCTGCAGATGCGGGTCATCAGCATCAACACAGAATAGGTGCGGTGAGGCACCCTGGCGTACATCGCACCGGTGGAAGCCAAGTTTTTCGAGACCATGAAGGGTCAGGAGGTACGTGCCGAGTCGCTGCAGCGCATCCTACACGTTGTCTTCCCAACCAGTCTTTTGGAAAGGCCTAACGGGACGTGGCTCAACCTTTCAGGAGGTGGCTGCGTGCGTGTCTCTCCCCGTGCTCTTCTGTAAGTGTGTGACGAGCCCGAGGAGCGCACAGTCATGTGTCTGAAGGTGTCCGGCTGTCTCTTCCCTTGCACGGAATGTACTGTTGGGCGGGACAGCTCCTGTGCGGAGACGGGCACGAATGATCCCCGAAGGAATGTGCATGAGACTATGCGGGCTCAACTGCACAATGTGCTGATGAGTGACCTCCGCGGTGCTGGCGCGATGCGAGATGAGGCGGAGATGGCGCACAGTTTGAAGAGCATGGTTCCTGCTTTGGTTGCAAGGGCGGGGCTTGGTAACGGCCCTCGCATGCATTATCGCTTGCCAGGGTTTGACCGCCTCCATGTATCTCTCTATGCTAAATAGGTTAGCATTTTGTCGGTATTTTCCTGTTTGTGTATTTTCCGACTTACGACTGCGTCCTGTTGAGGACAGGCCGCTTGTCTTGGTGTCAGTTCACTAACAACACGTTGCATATGTATACCCGTTTGTTTTTGTACTGTGCTGTGGTTTGCGTGTGATCAGGTCATGGACGATGGTATCAACCGCAAGGTCTCAAACATGGTACCCGAGTACCTCCGCAAGATTTCTATGCCGGGTGGCCATGTACGACTTGGCACAGTCATCAACTCCGAGCGCGCCATCAACGTGCGGTTCAAGCATGCTCCACGCCGTGCACGAGTGCCGCACAAACACCCCGGGTACGCCAGACATACGCCCCACGTTTTTGACGATGGTCTTTGGTCACAGCACAACTCCAGGCGTGTGTGTTTTCAAGTTCGCGACACATGCGGATCCATGTGGCACGTGTTTTTGTGTAATTACTGTCTCAATGCTGACGACGATGCTTCATCCGTGGCCCGCGCATACAGTCAATACCCACTTATATAGCAGGCTGGCAGACATTGTAGCCCGTCTTTTTTTAACCTTTTTGGCGTCCGCGCAGGGGATCAGAAGGCCATAATAGCGTGTGATCAACGGTTCTCACTCTCGACGAGAAGCCTATTCGAACATAGATGTCGTATTTAGTGGTCGACAGCGGGGCCTGTTAGTGGAGAAGTACCTGTTTATTTTGCAGTCTCGAGGCTCCACCGGACTGCAGGCAGGGTTTCGTGTGACTTGGACTGGTCACAAGAGCCCAGAGCACTGGGTCAGATCAAGGGCGGATCCCTGCCAGATGAGGAGAAAAAGGCACCTTTGCTGCGCCAGATCGTGTCCAGGCCCGGGTCAACTGACCAACACCTTGAATGATGCAGCAGACATTGAGATCGCGACTGTTCCGTCAGTGGTGGCTCAACTCACTGGTCCAGCTCCCACTGGTGGCCACCGCTTCTGTCAGTGGCTCCCACGGGTGGCCACTGCTTTCGTCGGCGGATCCCACCGTTGGCCAACGAGGCCGACGGCGGCTTTTGTGGGCTGTTGGCCAAGTTCGTCGGCACCACCGCACTGCGGTAGCGTACCGGACGGACCCAGCCGTAAAACATATGGGCAAACGGTACATTGCGGGATGCAAGCCACATTTTTCCGCCCACGACGGACGATTGCCGCCTGGGTTAAGAAAAAGAAGAACAGATGAAGACGTCGTCTTCTTCCTGCACAGACCCAACAAAAAAAGAAAAAAATAGCCGTGCAAAAAACATAGCACAGATCACTCGTGTCCACTGGACGAGCTCGAGGCGCTGTCCCCGTTCTCGCTTCCTTCCTCTTCGATCGCTGGCTTCCCAGCCCACACAATATCATCAGCCGTGGCAGCGCGGGCCCCTTCGTCCTCCTCCTGCCTCAGCCAACCTTTCAACGCAGCCGCGCTAGCGGCGGCACCGCCACCAGCAAACGCCGCCCTCCCAAATTCACTCCCACTCATTAAAGCAACGCACGCCTCCACGTCCTCACGCACCGAATGGGACGACTTGCTATATTCCCCGTGCTGAGCGTTGACAGCTGCGGCTACGTCGGCGGGAAGAAGCGTAGATTTGATCCAACAGTGTACAATCGTCCGAGGTTCGATGGCAGCCCATTGGGCTAGCGCAATCTCCGCTGCATCTTGGAGGTGAGCTCCAGCCCCTTTCCGGACACCCGGCACAGGACGCGTCAAGGCTCGGTGGGCCGGCAGACGCCGCCGGTTCACTGGACGGGCTGCTGCTGCCTCCTCAGGCGTTGCCGCTGGCCAATTCGAAGGAAACCCCCAGACGCCAGGTCCGGCTGCCATAGCTGCATCCGCCATCGAATTGCTCCGGTGACCGGCTACCGCGGAACCCGAGGCTGAGTTGGTCGATTCAGCTGCCTCTGAGGAAGCGCCCGACGGCGCACTCGCGACCGGGGCCGTCACCGGCGTACTTGAAGCTGGCGCACCGTTTCCACCGCCGCCCGCCGCTGCTGGCTGGCCGCTGCTCCCCCGGCCCGACTCAAATGCCGTGACGACCAAGTCCAAAAGTCGCCTCTTGTACCGACGCTTCAAACACGCGATGATTCCCAGGTCCAATGGTTGGTACAAAGACGTGCAGTTCGGCGGTAGTGGAACGAAACGCACTTGATCGCTCTCGAGTTCGACGTGGGCGCCGCAGTTGTCCGATATAAGGGCGACCGGAAGTCTCGTGCGATCACGTACGGCTGGTAGAAAGACCGTCTCGAACCAGGACTTGTACACACTTCCATCCATCCACGCACTTTCCTGGAAAAAGTACGGAAGAGGGCAAGGCTGACGTGGCCGCTTGAAGCACAACGGTTGTTTCGCCTTGCCAATAATGGCAATCGTAATCTTGTGCGTACCCGTGGCATTGCGCGCCAACACAAGAGTGACCCGGTCCTTGGACTTCATCGCCTTGGTCCAGCGCGCCCGCCGGCGCTGATCGGCAGTTTCGTAGGCACGATTAGGAATGCACCGGTAGAAGAGCGCCGTCTCGTCGACGTTGTCGATCCTCTCGGGACTGTACCCCTTGAGCTTCTTTCGAGTCTCGGCGATGAGCGGCTCTGCCCATGAAGCGTCCGCTGAACCGCCCGTACCCCAAAGGGCAATGTTGTGCAGGTAGTACCTCCGTGCCCACTTCTGGATGAAATTTGGCGACCCCTTGAAACCAGTGACCCTCAGCTCTACCGCAATGAGCCGGGCACGGGCCTCCAAAATGCGACCCGATACGGGGAGATGTTTGGAACCGACTCGTTGCAGGGTCTGGTACCATTTCCAAAGCTTGGATGACACCTTCGCGAAGTACGACCGCCGGTGGCGCGTCCAGGACAGGTTCTCGTCTGCCGCCGCCCGGCGCTTGAATTGCGCACGGTTCTTGTAGATACCGCGAGCGGTGGACTCGGCAATAGGGAGGTGGAACATTGACAATATCTCGGACCACTTGTATTGTCCACTCTCCCGCAGC
>Ga0115031_1003720_pt1 | contig 11301 bp, 7 predicted proteins | sample Maine_Asex4_meta_FD_87301 | JGI IMG/M metagenome (GOLD analysis project Ga0115031, IMG submission 87301) | Marine algal microbial communities from Maine, USA - Maine_Asex4_metaG | ecosystem: Host-associated > Algae > Red algae > Unclassified | place: Maine, USA | collected 2015-01-05 | reverse complement strand
TTGCGGATTGCGTCATTCGTTAATGCTCTATACCCGTCGAAGGGCGGCAGCTTTCGTTTCGTTTCGTTTCACTTACGGACAGCAATGGCCAAGTGGCACATCTCGCTCAAGACCGCCGCCGCGCTCGCCTTCGTGGCCGTCGCGGCGATTCCGGTATGGCTGGCATGGGCCTTGCCGCAGTCAGCCGTGATCGAGCTGGAGGAAACGCGGGCGGGCGAGGTCCATGCATCGTATACCAAAGCCGTGACGACGACGCTTCTGCGCTATCACCGGGACGTCGAGGCCAGTTTCAATTCGCTCGCGAGCGACCTGCTCGACGGCATGCCCCGTCGGGACAGGACGGGGATGCTCGATGCGATGCATTTCATGCATGTCTGCGCCTTCGACGTGCGGACGGGCGCGCTGACCGGTGCGTCCGCGCGGTCGGGGCGGCCCTGCGTGGATATCGCATCGCCCGACTACCTGACGCGCATCCGCTCGCTCGCGGTCGAGGGACGGGTCCGGTACAGCGAGGTCGTTCAGGACGAGACGGGGCAGCCGGTCCTGCTGATGCTGCGCCGCCGGGGGGCGGCGATCGTGGTCGGCACGCTGGACACCGCGTATTTCAGGGAACTGGCCGGAGATATCGAATTCGGGAAGGACGGGCACGCCGTCATCGTCGATCACACGGGGCGGGTGATGGCGCATCCGAACCCGGAATGGGAAAATCCGCCCCGGGATATCACGGAGGATATCTCCCTCGTGCAGGAGTTGATCGCGGGGCGCAGCGGTAGCGGAACGTTCTTCTCACCCGACAAGAAGGCGACGATGATCAGCGCCTACAAATCGGTGCCGGGTCCGGGCTGGGGCATCCTCGTGAACCAGTCGGAACGCGAGATGCAGGCGGGCATCACCGAGGTCAAGCGCGGGACGTTCCAGGCGCTGGCCATCGCGCTGCTCATCGCCTCGGCCCTCGCTTTCATGGCGGCGCACATGCTGCTCGATCCGATCCAGCGCATCCGCATGGCGGCCGAGCGGCTGGGGCGGGGCGACGGCGACGCGCTGATCGCACCGGCAGGCGCGGGGTCGCGTCTGACGGAGATCAACGACCTGCGGGCGGCGTTCAACGCGATGGTGCTGCGCATCCGGCGGTCGCATCGTACGGAAATCGCCGCGCGCAAGGAAGCGCAGGAAGCGACACGGACGAAAAGCCGGTTTCTGGCGAACATGAGCCACGAACTGCGCACGCCCCTCAATGCGATCATCGGTTTCGCGGAGGTGACGCAGCGGCGGATGACCGGGCCGGAGCAGGAGCGGGACCGGGAGTATCTGGGCTATATCCACCAGAGCGGCATCCACCTGCTGTCCATCATCAACGACCTGCTCGATCTGTCGCGGATAGAGGCGGGAGCATGGTCGCTGGACGAGGAGGACGTGAACGTGAGCGAGGCCATCCGCGACTCGCGCACGATGCTGGGCACGATGCCCGAGGACAAGGACATCACGATCACCCTCAAGGGCGTCGACAAGTCTCCCATGCTGTGGGCCGACCGGCGCGCGGTGCGACAGATATTGCTGAACCTGACGACCAACGCCGTGCGCTATACCCAGGAAGGCGGGCGGGTGATGATCGGATGCTCGCTCGACAAGGGCGGGTCGATCAGCCTGGTCGTGGAGGATAACGGACCGGGGATCGCGCGGGGGGAACTGGAGAAGATCCGCGCGCCCTTCACGCGGGGACGGGCGCACGAGACGGCGGCGATACCGGGGACGGGCCTCGGCCTCTCCATCGTCGATGCGCTGGTGGACCTGCACGGTGCGCGGTTCGACCTGAACAGCGAGCCGGGACAGGGAACGCGGGCGCGGGTAGTGTTTCCGCCTAGCCGGACGCTGCTGACCCTGACGAAGGGGATCGAGAAGGCGGCGCAGTGACGCGACCGGCGTATCGCCGGGAAAACGAAGCGGCGTGAGAGAGAAGCTGTCTTGATGTTCCCTGTTTGTTTCATAGTAGCGCGCCGAAGTCAACGTCTTTTTTTTCTTTGCGCCCTACCCTGAATCCGGGAAGCGAACCGGCATGCGTATTGCAGGGTCTTCCTGCGGATCGGTGACAGGGATGGAACACGGTATGGACGAGACGTTGCCGGACGTGATGGTGGACGACCGTATTCACGTTTTATTCCTGACCGGATTCTCGATCACCCTGCTGACGATGGTCGCCGTACTCGCAGGGATTGCGATCGCCCGGCACCGCGCCCGCACAGCGGGCATATATCACAAGTATGCAGTCGCGAACGACGAGCCGAATCACCGCCGAATTCTCTCCCGGAACTGCCGCTGAGCCGCGGAAAACCGCCATGCCCGCCTATGTTCCGCATACAGACTTGTGCGGCGAAATATCCGTTTTTCCCAGCATAATCTTGTCGATTCGTTCTTCAACAGGTACTGTCCCCACAAGCGGTCTGGCGACCGCATTGGCGTACCTGTCGGGAGCGGACGAACGATGTCATCCTTTTACCAACGATTAGTGGACTGTAAAGCGCTTGTATGGGCGATACTTGGCGTCCTTCTCTTAGCTTTCGGTTCACTCGGGCTGACGACGTGCTCGGACGACTCCCACCGAATCGCGGAAGTGGAGCAACTGCGCCTCGCGACCGTGGAGCGGGACGCGGAACTGGAAACCCAGCGCACGGCCTTCGTGACGCTGGAAGGCGAGCGCGAAACCCTGATTGTCGAGCGGGATTCGCAGCGCGACGCGCTGGTCGCGGTCGGGACCGGACTGGCCGCGATCGGGATCGACGGCGTGACCGCCGAGACCGACCCGGTCGAAGCCGTCGACACGGTGGCGCTCGGCTTCGCCGACCTGTCCACCTCGCGCGCGGAACTCGAAGCCCAACTGGCGGAAGCCCGTACCGAGATCGATACGCTGCGCGCCGAGATGGAGACGACGCAGGCCGGTTTCGCGACGCGCGAACAGGACCTCACCGCCCAGATCGAAGAGAGCACGCTGGCCGCGACCGAGCAGGAACGCTCGATCGAGGAGATGCGCGTCACGCTCGAGGACACGATGTCCGAGGCGGAAGGCCTGCGCGTGGCCAGCGACGACCTGCGCGCCCAGCTCGACGCGGCAAAGGCGGAAGCCGACGAATACCGCATGACCGCGACGGCGGAAGCCGACACGATGCGCGAGACTCTCGCGCTGATCGAGAGCGAGCGCGCCCAGCTTCTGAGTGACAACATGGATTACTCCATGCGCCTGCTCGATGCCGAGGATAAGGCGGCCAGTGCCGATATCCGCATCGCCGAGCTGGAGAGCGAGAACGAGAACCTTCGCGGCGAGAATGCCGAGTACGGCGTTCGTCTCGACGAAGCCGACCAAGCGGCTGCCGAGGGACAGTCGACCCAGGCCATTGGCCTGCTGTCGCAGCCCGCACCGGCCGCGCCCCAAGGTAACGTTTCGGCAGAGATCGCCAGCCTGCGCGAAGCCTTCCAGCAGAACAACCAGTCCAGTCTTCTGGCCCTCAAGAGCGACTACGAGAACCAGATCCGCAGCCTCGAATCACAGCTCGAAGCGGCGAAGACGCTGGGCACCGCGAAAGCCGAAGAGACCAGCGCGCACCTGGCCGCTCTCTCCTCGCTGCGCGGCGCTCTGGAAGTTTCAGAGAAGAACGTCGAGGCCGGGCTGGCTACGGAGCAGGAACTCCTGACCGATATCGAGGCCCTGGAACGCCGCAAGGCGGAACTGGAAACCGAGATCGAAACCCTGACCTCGCGCAATGAAGCCCTGACGACGCAGACCGAGGAACTCGGCGGCGCGTCGCAGCAGATGAAGGTCGAACTTGCGGCTGGCGCGAAGAAGGCCGAGGCCCTGCAGCAGGAGATCGAGCGCCTCAACGGTGCGCTCGACGTCGCCAAGGCGAACGCGAGCGAGGCCAAGGCCGCCGCGGAGGAAGAGACGCAGCGCATGAGCCTGCTCTCCACCACCGCCAGCGAGACGGAAGCCGAAGTCGAGGCCCTGAACAAGGAAATCGCCGCGGCGGACCGGACCATCGGGACGCTGGAAGCCGAGCTGAAGGCGGCACGGGATGCCAACGAGGCGATCTCGGCCGAACTGGAGGCCGCTCAGACGGATTATGCCGCGATGGAAGCGCGGATCGCCACCGCGGACGAGGAAGCCGAACGCCTGCGCGGCGTCTCCGGCGACCTGACGACGTCGGTCGCGGCGCTCGAAGAAGAGCGCGACATGCTGACGGAATCGCTGATGGAGGCGCGCGCCGAACGCAGCACGCTGATGTCCCAGACGGAAGGCCTCGGCACGCTCGAAGAGCAGAATGCCGAACTGACCGGCCGGATCGAAGGGTACGAGCAGCAGATCGAGGCAGCCGATGCGGAGACGGAGCGCCTGAACGGCGTCATCGCCGAGATGGAAGCATCGACGGCGACGCTCGAAGAGGAGCGCGAGACGCTGACCGCGGAGCTTGAAGCCATCCGCGACGAGCGAGGTTCGCTGGTTTCGCAGACCGAGGAACTCGATGCACAGGTCGAGGAACTTCGCTTGCTGACGGGCCGGGTCGCCGAACTCGAAGCGCAGAACGAAGAGCTTTCCGCCGAAGTGACCGGCTATGAGGAGCAGGTCACTGCCGCGAACGAGGATGCGGATCGCCTGCGCGGTATCGTGGAGGAGATGGAAGCATCGGTCGCGACGCTCGAAGAGGAGCGCGAGACGCTGACGGGAACGCTGGAGACGGCGCGGACCGAACGCAGCTCGCTGCTGTCGCAGACCGAGGAACTCGGCGCCACCGTTGAGGAGATGGAGGCTCTCGAAGCGGAGAACGCCGAACTGACGGCGCGCATCGAAGGCTACGAACAGCAGATCGCGACCGTGACGGGCGATGCCGATGCTCTGCGCGGGACGGTCGATGACCTGAACGTCAGGATCGGGACGCTGAACGAGGAGCGCGATGCCGTCGCCGAACGGATGCAGGAAGCCGCAGTCCGGTCGGTGGAGATGGAAGAGCAGATCGCCGCGATGACCGGCGAACTGGAAGAGGCCCGTGGCGGGATTGAGGCGGCGGAAGCGGAAAGCGCCGCCATCGCCATCGAGCGCGACACCATCGCGCTGGAACTTGAAGATACCCGCGAAGCGATGATGTCGGTCGAAGCGACGGACAAGGCTCAGACGGCCAACTACCAGGCCGAGATCGCCGCCCTTCAGGCGACGGTGTCGGAGAGCGAGACCGCTCTCCGAACGGCGGCAGGCGCGATCGAGGGTGCCAGCACGACGCTCGACACGCTCACGGAAGAGCGCGATACCCTCGTCGAGGAACTGGCCGCGCTGCGCACCGAGCGCAATGCGGTACTCGCCGAGCTCGACGCCCGCGAGGAAGACGCCGCCGAGATGGCCGCGCGAATCGAGGCGCTGGACGGTGAACGCGAGACGTTGCAGACCCGACTGGCGGAATTGCAGGAAACCCAGGTCGAGCGGATGACGCTCCTCCAGGGCAACCTCGATACCGCACAGTCGGAAATGGCGGCCCTGACCGAGGCGAAGGATGCCGAGATCGGCGAACTGGAAGCCGAGATCGAAAACGTTCGCACCACGACGGCGGAAACCGTCGAGGCACGCGATGTCCGTATCGCCGCTCTCCAGGCGGAGATGGCGACGGTGCGTGAGGGCTTCGAGGGAACCGTCGAGGCGCGCGATGCTCGCATCGCCGAACTGCAGACCGAGATGACGGGGATGCAGGAGGCTCTCGCAGAAACCGTCGAGGAGCGTGACGCCCGTATCGTCACGCTTCAGGAAGAACTGGCGGCACTGCGCTCGAACCTCGGAGAGACCGTCGAGGCGCGCGAGGCGCGTATCGCCGAACTCGAAGCTGAAGTCGAAGCCGCGAACGTGCAGGCGGAAGAAGCCGCCGCCGCGATCCAGGCCGATCTGGCACGGGTTCAGGGAGACCTCGGCGAGGCGACCGCTCAGCTGAGCACGTCGCAGACGCTGGTGACGGAGCGCGACCAGGAACTGGCCGCCCTGCGTGCGGAAATGGAAACGGTGCAGGAAGACCTCGGCGCGCGGGATGCGGCGATGGAGGACCTCAACGATCGCCTGATCGCCGTGACCGCCGAGCTGACCTCGACCCGGGGCGAACTGGAGACGCTGCGCGAGGCAAGCGAAGCGCGGGCCACCACCCTCGCATCGCTGGAAAGCGAAACCGCGGCGACCGAGCAGGAACTGGCGAACGCGGCCCAGCGCGCCGACGACCTGCGCGCCCTTCTCGGCGAGCAGCGCGATCGCAATGCCGAACTGGAGCGTGAAGCGAGCACGATGCAGGAGCGGATCGACGCTCTGGAAGCGACGAGCGAGCAGCAGGCCACGGTTCTCCAGGATACGATCACGAACCTCGAAAGCGAGATGAGCGTCATGTCGCTGTCGAACGAGCAGCTCGAAGCGGATCTCTCCGCCCGGACAGCTCAGATCGCTACCCTGGAGGAAGAACTGGCAGCGGCGCCGCAGCCCGATGCCATCGCCACTTTCGAGCGGCAGATCGCGGCGGCGAACGAGACCATCGCCGCGCTCCAGATCGAACTGGAAGCCGCGCGCGAGGACGAGGCATCGCTCGAAGCGCGGGCGACCGAGATCGCCTCGCTTCAGAGCCTGCTCCAGGCTTCGCGCTCCGAAACGGCGCAGCTGACGCAGTCTCTCGAAGCCGCGAGAGCGGCCGAGGAAGCGTCGTCGGGCCAGGTCGTCGACCGGGCGCTGCGCGACGAACTGATCGCCGCGATCGGGCCGCAGGACATCAATGTCAACGATGACGGATCGTTCTCGCTCAGCTCGAACGCGACGTTCGCATCCGGTTCGGCCAACCTGTCGAACCAGGGTCGCGCGGTGCTCGACCGTGTCGCCATCGCGATGAACAACTTCCTCGTGACCCGCCCCGACGTGCAGGGCAAGATCGTGGTCGAAGGTCATACCGATGCCGACCCGATCGCGACGGCAACCTACCCGTCCAACTGGACGCTGTCCGCGGCGCGCGCGGCGAATGTCGTGACGTATCTGGAGCAGCTGGGCGTTCCGTCGGATCGTCTGGCGGCGATCGGCTTCGCCGAGACTCAGCCCGTCGATAGCGGGACGTCGCGCGAGGCCTTTGCCCGCAACCGACGCATCCAGTTCGACTTCCTGCCCGAATAACGGCGGGAATACCGAATGACGAAAAGGCCCCGCCATTACGGCGGGGCCTTTTTTTTGGATGGCTCTGTTCGGGCGACCGCTACAGGCGCGCGACCGCCGCCGCGAATGCCGCTCTCGCGTTACGCCATGCGGTGCCATCGGGATACGCGCGCAGGGTAGGAAGAAGTTGTGCCGAAAAATCCTCCGACGCCTCGCGCGGCAGCAGGGACGGCAGGTTGTCGATGGCGGTAAGCCACGGGCGGGTCGGGCCGCCCAGTTGCAGGAACGGGACCTCCCATGCGGTTGGCGCGTCGTAGACGGGGAGCGGGTTGAAATCCGACAGGGGGTCGCAGGCGACGTCGGATATCATACCGATCCGAAGGGCCGGGTCGCCCAGATCGGCGGGGGTCACGAGCGTCAGGCCGGGACCGCGCAGCAGGACGCAATTCACGAGGATGTCGTGGTCGAACAGGGCAGCACGGTCGAGAGCCTGCGTCTCCTCCTTGTCCCATCGCGTGACGGGGATATCGAGGGCATCGAACAGGTCGCCCGCACCCTGCCCCGAGCGGCCCTTTGCACCGATGACGAGGGCGCGGGGGGGCGTGGCGGGGATGCCGAGGGCGCGGATTTCGTCGAGGAAGGCCTTGCGGGATGGACGGGGCGCGACCGGCCTCGGCGTCTCGCCTCTTTCTCGCAGGAGCCAGCCGCGCATGCCGAGCGCCGCGCCGAGCCAGCCGGCCCAGTAGCCGAAAGCCGCGACCCGGATGCCGTTTTCATCGGTGAGGTATTCCAGATCGTGGAGCGTGCCGCCGCCCTTTGCGAAACGGGCGAGGTCGGACCGCCAGCCGCGCTGATCCTTGTAGAGATGGGCGAAATGGGCGTAGTGGCCGCCAAGCGTGTCGGGCTTCGCGGGGAGTTCCTTGACGCCGAGGGTGAGGGTATCGCGCGGGGCGGCCGGCCAGGTTCCGGGATCGACCAGCGTGCATCCGGCGCGCTCGTAGGCGGCATCGTCGAAGATGCGCCGCGCGCTGCGCTCGACCGTGATCCGGGCGCCGTCGGCGATCAGGGTGGCGGCATCGTCCGGCACCAGCGGCGTCCGGCGTTCGGTGTCGCGCGCTTCTTCGCGCAGCCAGATATTCACGGCGTGTCCTCCGGTGGATTGATCGCGGCGGGGGGCAGGGGGTGATTGCGCAAAGCGACGCGCTCCCCCTCCACCCGCGCGGCGCCCGAGGCGACGAGCGCGAGGGCGTGGGGATAGAGGCGGTGCTCTTCGGCCAGCACGCGATCGCCCAGCGAGGCAGGGGTGTCGTCGGCGGCGACGGGCACGATGGCCTGTGCCACGATGGGGCCTTCGTCCATGGCCGCGCGGACGAAATGGACGGTGCAGCCGTGCCAGCGCGCGCCCGATTCGAGGACGCGGGCATGGGTGTCGAGACCCTTGAACGCGGGCAGGAGCGAGGGGTGGATATTGATCATCCGGTCGCGCCAGCGCGTCACGAGCCACGGCGTCAGGAGGCGCATGTATCCGGCGAGGCAGACGAGGTCGATGCGCTCGCGGATGAGGACGGCATCGATGGCGCGTTCGTGAGCTTCGCGGTCCCCGGCATGGAGGCGATGAGGCATGGCTTCGGCCCGGATGCCGCGTTCGGCGGCGAGGGCGAGGCCGGGAGCGTCGGGCACGTTGGAGAGGACGAGCGAGAGCGTGGCAGGAAAGCCGGGCGCCGCGCAGGCATCGGCGAGGGCCAGCATGTTGGAGCCGCGCCCGGAAATGAAGGCGGCGACGCGCATGTCAGCGCGGGCCGTAGACGACCGCCGCATCGGCCCGGGGACGCAGGTCGCCGATCTCGAATACCGTCTCGCCTTCCTCTTCGAGCACCGCGCGCACGTCCGCCGCCGCGTCGGGCGCAACGACGGCGACGAGGCCGATGCCGAGGTTAAAGGCGCGGCGCATCTCCGCCTCCTCCACGCCGCCCGTCCGGGCCAGCCAGTCGAAGACGGGCAGGCGCGGCCACGCGTCGGGGTCGATATGCGCGGCGAGGGTGTCGGGCAGGACGCGGGGGACGTTCTCGGTCAGGCCGCCGCCGGTGATGTGCGAGAAGCCGCGCAGGCCGGGGTTCTTCGCCGCCGCCAATCCGGCGCGGACGTAGATGCGGGTCGGGACGATCAGGGCTTCGGCCACGGTGCCGCCGCCGAAGGGGGATGGGTCGTGCCAGCCGAGACCCGCGCGCTCCACGATCTTGCGGATCAGGGAATAGCCGTTGGAATGGGGACCGGTGGAGGCGAGACCGAGGAGGATGTCCCCTTCCCGTGCCGCGCGGGGAAGCAAGGCGCCGCGCTCCGCCGCGCCGACCGCGAAGCCCGCGAGGTCGTAATCGCCCGCCGCGTACAACCCCGGCATTTCCGCCGTCTCGCCCCCGATGAGGCCGCAGCCCGCCTGGCGGCACCCTTCGGCGATGCCCTCGACGATGCGCGCGCCCTGCTCGATATCGAGCGCGGAGGTGGCGTAGTAATCGAGGAAGAAGAGCGGCTGCGCGCCCTGAGCCAGCAGGTCGTTAACGCACATGGCGACGAGATCGACGCCGATGCCGTCATGCAGACCCGTCTCGATGGCGATCTTGAGTTTCGTACCGACGCCATCGGTCGCCGCGACCAGCACGGGGTCCGTGAAACCGGCGGCGCGCAGATCGAACAGGCCGCCGAAACCGCCGATGCCGCCCATCATGCCGGGCCGCGCGGTCGAACGCACGGCGGGCTTGATCGCCTCGACGAAGGCATTGCCCGCGTCCACGTCGACCCCCGCGTCGCGATAGGTGAGGCCGGTATCGTCTGGATGATCGGTCATGGCGCGCCCGCTGTTGCTATGCGGGGAGGGCTAGCGCATCCCGGGCGGTTTGAAAAGCGACGTCACGCCTCGCGCCGGGCGATCGCGGTCTCCATCAGGTCGAGGAAATCGGCTTCGTCCCGCACGGCGGCGATCTCGGCCATCGTCGCGGTATAGCCCCAGCGCGCAGCCATCGCCCGGTAGCGCGGCCCGCGCCAGGACAGGAGGCGGCGGTAGGCGCGGCGGATGAAGGCATCGGGGTCGACCGCATCGGGGGCCGCCCCGGTCTCGCGCAGGTAGTCGGTCCAGACGTCGCGCAGGAAATCCTCGTTGTAGTACATCGGCTTGGGGTCGCGATCGAAGCGGCGGGCCAGTTCTTCGGTGTGGCTCTCCTCCTCGCGGATGTAGAGGATGGCGGAATGCCGCGCGAGATCGATCATCACGGGGTCGGCGGCATCGTCCGGGTCGACCACCTCGCACAGGCTGCCGCTGGTGTCGCAGAGGAAATGGTCGTAGCCGTAGACGCGCTGCGCCCGCCCGATGAAATGTGCGGTGTCGTGCATCGCGGCAATCTCGGCCGTGCGGTGCTGGCGCTGTCGGCGGACGTATTCCTCGAAGGCGATGCCTCCTTGCGCGGGGTCCCCCGGCTTGCCCAGATAGGTCGAGAGAGGGGAGAGATTGTCGAAGGTGATGTTGGAGCCGATATAGATCGAATCGGTCATCAGCAGGTCGCGCAGCAGGGGCGACTTCATCGCCTCGGTCTTGAAATTGTCGACGATATGCTCGCCCATATACCGCGTGCCGATGCGGTAGTCGACGGAGTAGTGGAACCAGCGTTTCTCGCGCAGGATGCTGGCGATTCGCGTCTTGCCGACGCCCGACATGCCGAAGAGGACGACCGACCGCCGGGGCCGCTCCCGAAACGCCTGCGGGGTGTCGAACAGCATGGGGAGCGCTCCTTGGCGGATGGGTCTCGCACGACTGTTACCGATGACCGCCAAAAACGTCCATCCCGTTTGACGCGGGGCGGGGGCCGGGGTATAGCGACCGCCTTGCCGCCCGGTTACGGGGGGCTGTTCCATGCGTCCGTGGTCCGCGCAAGCGGAAGCCTGTCGTTCGGTGAAAGCCGGAAGGAGGAGGACGTGATTCGATTTTGAAGGACCGACATGACCAAGCGTACCCAATCCAAGTACAAGCTCGACCGCCGCATGGGCGAAAACATCTGGGGTCGTCCGAAATCCCCGGTGAACCGCCGCGAATACGGACCCGGCCAGCACGGCCAGCGCCGCAAGGGCAAGATGTCCGATTTCGGCATCCAGCTCCGCGCCAAGCAGAAGCT
>Ga0115031_1003710_pt1 | contig 11316 bp, 3 predicted proteins | sample Maine_Asex4_meta_FD_87301 | JGI IMG/M metagenome (GOLD analysis project Ga0115031, IMG submission 87301) | Marine algal microbial communities from Maine, USA - Maine_Asex4_metaG | ecosystem: Host-associated > Algae > Red algae > Unclassified | place: Maine, USA | collected 2015-01-05 | reverse complement strand
GGCTGGGCTATCACAATTTCCTGTCCATGAAAGATCAAAATCTACAACCGCCACACAAGTCGATGGACTTACATCAACGGTAAAGTTATTCTGTACTATGCTATATTGGATGTTAGGTATGTTATCACATTCCTGATGTAACAGTTCTCCGTCAATAATTGTAATATCATAATTTGGTTGAGAGGCCTCTGCTGTTATTGGATATACTCCACTTTGCCCCAAGGTAAATCCTATTAATTCATAATTTATATCAACTGTGGATCCATCATCTCCTGGTGCAAGATTATCAAGTGAGGAAGTAAACGGAGGTATTATCGTTTCTGTCACTAAAAGATATTTGTCATCCACTGTGAGTGTAAGTGGTCTTGCTGTAATTTCTATTTCTCCTGGTAGGTAGGAGATATCAAAGTTATCGCTAAAGAAAGTTCCCGGAATTACATATTGTGTTCCTACTTCATATCCAGTAAGAATATTGGTTGATGATACCTCATCTAGAGTAGATTGGTCAGCTAAGATGGTAAGAGATCGATCTGCGCTGTCTGTTGTTTCTCCATCAGAATTGACAAGTGCTCCTCCATTGACCAATGCGCCACCATTTACAAGTGGGACTCCATTGACGAGTGCACCTCCATTAACAATGACGTCGGTACTCCAAAGTGTAAATCCATTGACGAGTGCACCACCGTTTACAAGTGCGCCACCATTTACTAATGCGCCTCCGTTGAGAAGACCTATTGCATTTACAACTGCTGACTCATTGACCAATGCACCTCCATTGACAAGGGCACCTCCATTGACAAGAGCACCTCCGTTGACAAGAGCTCCACCATTGACAAGAGCACCACCATTTATCAAACTAAGTTGATTGACCAAAGCTCCACCATTGACTAGAGCTCCTGCGTTGGCAAGTTTCATTGCTTCTACAAGATCTAAACCATTTATTTTGGCACCTGGATCTGGGGCAACGGTACCATTCACCAAAGCTCCACCATTCACTAGGGCTCCTGCACTGACAAGACCACTGGTGTTTACTAGAGCACCACCATTGACAAGTGCGCCTCCATTTACTAAAGCTCCTCCGTTGACCAATGCACCAGCATCGCTTAGTACTATACCGTCAACCAATTGTGTTGTTTCATTTATTGTGCCGCCAGGGTTTAAAGTGTTGACCAAAGCACCACCATTTACCATGACTGTATTGTCATTAAATATATAATCTGTAACAAATCCAGCACCATTCAACGAAGCCAAAGCTTGAGCTGGTGTTGTTATCGCTGGATCATTTAATGCATTCACTAAAGCTCCACCGTTTACTAAAATAATTTCATTGACCAATGCGCCGCCATCAGCTATAGTTAAACCATCTAAGTGATCTAAAGCATTTACCAAAGCTCCACCATTGAGGATTCCACTTAAGGTATTGACCAAAGCACCACCGTTTACAAGTGCACCTCCATTGACCAAAGCACCACCAGATACCAAACTTAAAGCATATGGAATATCATCTGCTTGAGGAAGGATGTCTACTAGTGACTGTGCATCAATTAACAATAAGCCACTAGTCAAATCTATACCTGGAACAAATTGTAAAGCATCGGTGATTGGGACACCAGATCCGAGACCCAATGTATTTACCAAAGCACCACCATCTACTATTGCCAATCCATCAACTAAGTTTAAGGCATTGACCAAAGCACCGCCATTTACTAAAGCGCCACCGTTGACTAAAGCGCCACCGTTGACCAAAGCAAAGCCATCGACTAGTGCAACAGCATCGGTAAGAGGAAAACCATTGGTCTGTGCAAATGCGTCTGCTCCTAAAGCATTGACCAAAGCTCCACCGTTTACAATAGCAAGATCGTTCTCTACTATTTGACCTGGAACTTGTGCAAAGGCAGCAGGTAAATCAGGCACAGCTAAAGCATTCACGAGAGCCCCGCCATTAACTAGAATAATTTCATTTACAAGTGCACCTCCATTTGTTATTGGAAATGCATCCATAATATCTGTTCCTAATGCTGCACCGTAGGATGAATTTATAGCTGCTTCAAATTCAGCAGTTGTAGCAACTGAGAAAAAGTTTGAAAAAATAAAGTCAAGATCAGGTGAAGCCAAGGCAGTGGCTTCATCTATAACGACCATTGTTGTAGATGGAAATCCAGGGATATTTTCTGCATAGGCAAGTGCACCTAAAGTGGCTACAGCAAGGTCCACTGCATCTTGATTAGTATTTGCTGGTGAAAGTGCTCCACCTTCGATATATGCAAGTATCAATTCTTGAGATTCAATTAGCATTAGTTGATCCATTGCGTTAGCGGCATCAGAAAATCTAAATTCATACAGTGGGTCAAATGTTTCTTGAATTTGATCTTGTAAAGAAAATCCATCTACTAAAGCATAACCATCAACCAAAGTTGCTTGATAATCTGTCTCAATTATGCTCGTTATTGTTCCTAAACTCTCTGGGCTTCCGCCAAAAGTGTAGTCATAATCTGCATTTGCCAATACTTCTCCATACTCAACCGTTTCTGGCGCAGGTTGGATAGTTAGTGGCATTTTATTAATGATGATCTTACCAGGTATAAACGCAAAGTCATATTGGTTGGATATCAAATTACTTACAGTACCCACTTCTCCATCTACTCTATATATTCCTGGGATGCTGTAAGTATCGGAGGCAGTTATATAATTAATAGGTAGGTTGGTTAAGCCAGCCTGTGTAAGTGTAACGCCGTCTGGTAAACCTGAAAGTTCTGCGCTAAAAATAGGATCAGATTCCCCATAAAATCTTTGTTCAGTACTAATAGCAATTGAGATAACCGTTTTAATGGGATCTACAAATCTAAAAAAGTTGGATTCACCTCCATCTGTACCAGCTGGGGAAATAGGATCAGTCTTAAACATGACCTTTAGACTGTCAGCGATATTAAATGTTGGGATTTCTGCAAAAGCTAAAGTATCATTTGTGATGGTAGTAACAAGTTCTACTCCTCCAAACATAACTTTCGTATCTGGAACTAAATATTTACCTCTCATTTCTAAAAGAAAAGGAACGGTCCCTATCGTACTTATGTCGACATTATTTGGAATAATATAATCCGTCAATAGTGGTGCAGGATTTGCAAACTGCAAAATCGCATCTTGTGTTTGAATAAATCCAGGTCCAGAACTTTCATCAAATCCAGGAGTTCCCATATCAATTGATGTCGCTTGGATAATTGCCAATGCTTCAGCTGGAGAAGTATCTTCTCCTAAATAATTTTGGCGTCCTTCTTTAATTAAAGCTATTGCCGCTGCTACATGTGGAGCAGATGCTGATGTTCCTGAGAAGTTTGGAAATCCATCATTGCCATCTATTGCAGGCGAACCTCCTAGTTCAACAGTTGTGTTGACTCCATTTGGTCCCATGATATCTGGTTTGTTTCTAACAACGCCATCTACTGGACTTCCTCCTCTTGAGGAAAAAGAGGCAGCTGTAGGTTGGTCGACTCCAAAAGCAGGTGTATTTAAATATAAAACAGCTCCCACTGCGATAGCACCTTCAGCGTTTGCCTGACCTACTATGGTAGAAGAATTTGGTACCGCCTGATTAAAAGTAACACCAGTCCCTCTAAAAAATATAAATTTAAAATCTACAGGAGGTCCTCCATTGCTATTCACTATGACAATATTTGTATTAGTTGTATCATCTTTTACTTCAAAATGGATATCTATTACAGGATCGTCTCCCAATTGAGATTTATTTCGACCTACTACAATGGATCCATCATCATTGATTAAATAAAGATCTAGGTCTGTTCCTACAATACCTTGTCCATATGATGCGAATGGTTGATCCCATTGAAGTCCAATAGAATAATTACCAGGAGCCAAAGTGATTGGTAAATTATAACTTGGTGCGTTGGCACCTCCAAAATTATGAGCAACTGCTTGTCCGTTTGGATTAATTACATTCGATGGAAGAGGTCCAGCCAAAGGCGTGAATGTATCTGCATATCCTCTAGTACCATAGTTACCTGCTGCAGATACATAGGTTACTCCTTGTGCAACTACTGCATCAACTGCTTGAGCTACTGGACCATCAAAAAAGAAAGGCTCAGTAATGTATGTTACATCATCCACAATTATATCTGCACCTTCTGTCGCCAAATTCTCTATTGATTGAGCAAATGCTTCTGCATTAACAAAACCTGAACTAAATAGCAAATCTGCTTCTGGAGCTACATCATGTATAATCTGTAGCATGGCTCTACCTTCATCAGTTGGCTTTGAAAAATTTGAATCATCAAAAATTACGGCCACACCGTCTTGAGGCAAATCTCCTTGAGCTACATTAAGTGCTGCATCATCGTTATTTGTCGCTCTGTTATAACTATCCGAAATAACACCGATTGTAATATTTTCTCCTTTTAGTGCATATCCTCCTTTGACAAATTCAGATCCTTGAGATAAATCTCCTTGAGAGGTAACAGAACCTCTGTCAACAATTGGTCTAGGAATTGGATCTACATATTCAATACAATCAGCAAATGCTTCTAATGCTATGAGATTTGCTACAGGTATAAAACCGGAAGTCACTAAGTTTACATCTGGGTTGGTGTATGGGTCAATCATACCAACTGACAACAGCGCTGCTGTTACAGCAGCAGTTTTTGATTCATCTTTTGCAGCTACTTTGACATAAACATGAGGCCCTATACCTGGGATATCTTTTATTTGAAAAGTATTGCTTGCTTCAATGTTGTTTTCATCTGATAAATCTGTAAGGGTAGGATCGTCTACTTCAGACAGGACCAACAAATCAATATCTAAAATTGAGTTATCTACATCTTCTCTAGTTCCCGTATATTCAGGGATGTTTTCTACGATAGTGCCTTCAGGAGTAGGTGGTTCGTCATCACAATACTCATAGGTAGAACCATCTACTCTTATGTTACCACTCCCAGCATCTGTAATTTCAATTGTTTGAGTTCCACTGGTTGTAACCTCAATGCATATTTCTTGTGCTTGATAACTAGTGGCTCCACTTGGATTTGGAAAATCATGGATTACCCCTCCTATTTCAACTCTAGCAACTCCATTGGATTTCTTGTAACCGAGTGTAATACAAATTTGACCACCTGCTTCTACATTTGGATAAGTTAAAATGAGGTAATCATTACCTGCAATATTTCCAGTCCATGTATCATCAGGAGCACCATCTGCGCAAGCTGGCCATCCGCCAACTCCATAATTAGTGTCATAAGATCCTGGTCCTGAAATCAAATTGTTACATGGTCCACCATCTCCGATAGGGTCATCACAGTATTGATAGCTAGATCCATCTGCTTTAATTTTTCCATTACCGACATCACTTAGCACAACAGTTTGTGGACCATCTACAATCACATCCACACAAATTTCCTGTGCTCCGTAATTCTGATTTCCAGAAGGATTAGGGAAATCAAAATCTGTTCCATTGAGTTCTATACGAGCAACACCATTGGATTTTTGAAAACCAACAGTTACACAGATTTGTGTTCCAACTTCTGCATCGGGATAGGTAAGAACTAAGTAGTCACTACCTGAGATTTGGCCTGTAAAGTTTCCATCGGCTTCTCCATCGGCTTTGGAAGGATCACCAGAAACTCCATAATCAGAATCATATGATCCTCCATCTGCAATCAAATTGTTACATGGTCCTCCACCACCGATAGGGGCATCACAGTATTGATAACTAGAACCATCTGCTTTTATTTTTCCATTACCAACATCACTTAGCACGATAGTTTGTGGACCACCTACAGTCACATCCACACAAATTTCTTGTGCTCCGTAATTCTGATTTCCAGAAGGGTTAGGGAAATCAAATCTGTTCCATTGAGTTCTATACGAGCAACACCATTGGATTTTTGGTAGCCGACAGTTACACAGATTTGTGTTCCAACTTCTGCATCGGGATAGGTAAGAACTAAGTAGTCACTACCTGAGATTTGGCCTGTAAAGCTTCCATCGGCTTCACCATCCGCTCGGGAAGGAACACCAGAAACTCCATTATCAGAATCATATGATCCTCCTGCTTGAATCAAATAAGCTGGATCACATTGTCCATTCATCGTGATCTGGCAAAATACTAGAAGTATTGCACAAGATAAAATCCTCAAAAAATTATTCATTAAATACGAGATTAACGGGTTACAAATTATTTAATAGGTTTAGCTAAGTGTGAGTAAGTCATTAATTACATGATTTATTCTTAGTCTCAGCAATCAAACACACTCATTCTTTGTATATATAAATTGAAATCCAGTTTTTGTTTCCAGTTTTCAAAAAAAACTTTTGTTGGTCTTGCATTGAGCTAGAAGGCAAGAGCGTTTCGATTTTAGTATATCAGGTAAATTTTTACCCTAGAAAGCATTTTTAAACCCTACAGAATCATTTTTTTTCTAATGTGTTCTATAAGGATAAATTTTGTCTCGATAAAGTAATTCCTTCCTTGACAATCAATCTATCAGGCAAATTTCTTATTTGTGAGCTGTTATACAATATCTATTGTCCGAATGGGCCAATATTTATTCCCAATGGCTGTTTTTACACCCCGAAGCAATTCGCGTAGGTCATCTTGCTGAAGGTTAATTTAAATAGACTCGGATGTCTGTAAAAGAATCATTAACTAATTTGTCTTAAAAGTTAGGTAAGATCAGTGGAACTCGGTGCTACATCTTTGGGATTTTAATCAACTATCGTTGTTTTCAACTAGTTGTTTTCATTTTAAAAAGTATCTTCACTCTTAAACAAGGAGAATTCAGGGATAGCTAATACCAGGAGTTTAAAGTCAGCTAATAAAATTTAGTTCGATGATATGCGGCATAAATTTTTACTGTTACTAGCTAAAAATGAAATCAAAAAAATTTACACTTTGCTCGTTTTAAAATCAATTTTTTTTTCAGGGTTGAAACTTTCGTAAAGGAAAGAATGAGTATAAATAATTTTGGAATTTTTTTTTAATTTCAAGTGTTCCTAAAAAAAATGTTTACATTGAAAAGAAATATTAGGATCTAGCTTTTTACTATTTGAAAGTCTAGTCTTCAAATTTAATACCTGTCATGTTTCTTATAAAATTGAAATACTCTTCATTTTGTGTTGTAGTTATTTTTTTAATGGTCAATTTATTGTCTGCACAAAATGCAACTGTTGACAGTTTAAAAATAGAACTCACCAAAGCTGCCAACGACACAAATAAAGTAGAAACGCTACTTGATTTATCATCAGCGCTTTTCAGGACCGAACCAGATAGCGCAATAATATATGCCGATCAAGCTATTGAATTGGCAACCGCTTTAGATTATCAAAAAGGTCTAGGGTATGGGCTTAAGAATAAAGGCTTGGCCTATTACATCAAATCTGATTTTACAGAAGTACTTAATTATTGGAGGCAATCATTGGCCATTTTTGAAGGAATGGAATTCAAATTAGGTATTAGCAATCTACTTAATAACTTGGGTGCTGTGTATTTCAGTAAGGGAGATGATCCAAAAGCCTTGGAGTATTATTTCGGTTCGTTAAGAATTGCTGAAGAGATTAATGATCCTATTAGGATTGCAACAGCATATGTCAACATTGGTGCTGTGTATGTTAACAATGATCAAACTTATGATGAAGCGCTTGATGCATATAGGAAAGCTTTAGAAATTTCTGAGAAAGAAGATTATCAATCTGGAATAGGTACTGCAGCCATGAATTTGGGTGAGCTTTATTATAAAAAGGATCAATTGGACTTGGCAGTTAAATATTTGGAGAAATCTTTAGAATCTTTTGATATTTCTGGTGGAGATGTTGCCCGCGCTCAATATTATTTAGGTTCAACGTATTTAAAGAAAAATGATTCGGAGAAAGCAGTTGAATATCAGATAAAGGCAATTGATAATGCTCAAAAAATTGATTCAAAAGTAGAAGAAGCGAGGGCTTATATTGGATTGGGCGACGCTTATTCAACAATACGAAAAAATAACTCAGCCTATGATTCCTATTTTAAGGCGCTTGATATTGCTAAGGAAATTGGAGTTAATACTGAAAAAAGAGATGCATACGAAGGCCTTTCATTGGTAAGTGCCAAGATTGGAAATTTTGAAAAGGCATTTGAATATCAAAAATTATACAGTGAGGCTAAGGATAATTTTCGAACTGAAGAATACGATGAAAAAATAGGAAACCTAAGATTCCAATTTGATGTAGAAACAAAAGAAAAAGAAATTGCAATATTAAATAAGGACAATGCGATCAAAGAAGCAGAAATAGAGAAAGCAACTATATTTCAAAAATTTCTTTATGCCTTCGCAGGTTTTTTATTGATAATAATTGGTGGGGTTTCATATCAATATTGGTATGTCAAAAAATCCAATAAATTAATAAATATAGAACGAAATAGATCAGAAAGTATACTTTTGAATATCCTACCAAAGGAAACTGCAGACGAACTAAAAGACAATGGTTTCGTTGTTGCAAGGAAATTCGAAACGACCACAGTATTGTTTACAGACTTTAAAAACTTTTCGTTTGTGTCTGAAAATATTTCAGCCGAAGAACTAGTTGAAAGTGTTGATTATTATTTCAGAGCTTTCGATCAAATTACAGATAAATACAACTTAGAAAAAATCAAGACAATTGGAGATGCCTACATGTGTGCAGGTGGTCTCCCTAATGTGAATACGACCAATGCAGAAGATGCATTAAAGGCAGGATTTGAGATATTGGAATTCGTAAATGAAGCGAAGCGAAACCCACCAAAAAATGTAAATGTTTTTGATATTAGAATAGGCATCAATACGGGTCGTGTAGTTGCTGGAGTTGTTGGAACAAAAAAATTCCAATATGATATTTGGGGAAGTACTGTAAATATTGCAGCCAGAATGGAATCTAATTCTGAACCTGGCAAAATAAATATTTCAGAAAACACATACCAATACGTTAAAGATAAATACGAGTGCACCTATAGAGGGGAAATTGAAGTAAAAAATGTTGGTATGATGAAGATGTATTTTGTTGAATCACCTTTAGTTTAAGTCAGCAACTTGTACATGAAGAATTATATTGTGATTTAAAATTTATTTGCGTAACGTTTAGTTTTGTATTTGTTATTAAGATATAGCAGGTTGTAGTATGTCTACCCATCTTAAATTATATTCTAGGATGCGCAACATAATTTCATATAAGCAATATGTAACAACAAGATAAATTACACTTTGGAAAAACATTGAATTAATTATATTATGAGTAGTGCTGAAACTCAAAATGAAAAAAATTCCGCATATGACTTCGAAGATGTTTTAGACGAAGCTTGGAAGGCTAGAAATAGGATAAAGAAAATTCGATCATACAAAGCCATTGGTGTTTCAATTGTAATCACCATTTTATGGCTTATTGCTATGGAGTATTTTGATTTATGGCATCGCATTGCTGGTCAATGGCCTGCTTCTCTAACAATGGTCTTTGGTAGTATTGTTGCTGGATCGACACCTCAAGGTGGTGGTGCAGTAGCCTTCCCTGTTTTTACGAAAGCTTTAAATATACCTACAGAAATCGCTAGAACATTCTCTTTATGTATTCAAGCGGTAGGTATGACAGCAGCATCTCTCTCCATTATTATTAATAGACGTGCAGTTGAATGGAGAACTGTACTAATCACCAGCACCACGGCCATTTTAGGCTTTCTACTCTTTGGTTTTCTTGCGTCTAATAGAGATGCTCCTTTTTATCCATCCTTAGTTCCAGGAGAGTATGTAAAAGTTACTTTTAGTATAGTCTTAATTTCCATGGCTTTTGTTGTTTATACTGGATCTAAGGTGAATATAAGAGAGGTGCGACGTTCCCTACCTCCTTTGAATACACAAATGTTTATCGCACTTTTATTGATTGGTTTTTTAGGCGGTGTCACCTCATCATTTGTAGGTTCGGGCTGTGATGTTTTTGTTTATCTGTGTTTGGTAGTACTATTTGCTATTGATTCAAAAGTAGGAGTTCCTACTAGTGTCATTTGTATGTCGATCATTTCCATTTTAGGTTTGTTATCCTTTGGTATTTTCGAAATGCAATTATTTATTGGCTTAAATGATATAGGTGATGTGATTAGTGTAGCAAATAAACCTGTTGCGTTAGACGATAACAACCAACTAGTTTATGCAATTGGAAATGGAGTCACTGCATCAAGGTTTGATTTATTAGGGCTATTATTGGCAGCCGTGCCAGTGGTTTGTTGGGGCGCACCATTTGGAGCTTGGATAGCCTCACGATTGAGCACTCGAAATCTTGTAAGGTTTGTCTGTTTCTTGGCTTTAACTGAAATAATATCAACAGCCATCTTTTTAGAAGCCCTTCATACCGATATGGCCTTATTAAGCTATGCTATCATTGGGACTATATTTTCATTATTAAGTCTTTATTACATCTCGAAAAATCGAAACAGATTATTTAATCTCCCTGAAATAAATTTTAATCTAAGCGTACATTCAGATCGTATTGACGTGTCTGATAAGTTTCATGAATCCCATAATACTAAGTCAGAATGAAATCGTGGTTAGATTATACTGGATTAATATTTTTAGGTGAAAGCAATCATGGATTATATTTCAAGGCAACACCTCCTTCTAGATTAAACCTAGAATCGGATGTCGTCATCAAACTATTGGTCCAAGATTCGAGTGATGCACAATGGCAAAGTGTTGCTCAGGAAATTCGATTATTAAATGAATTTGATTCTGAATGGATCGTTAGAATTCTAGAGACTGGTCACAAGCACGGCCGCATTTATTATGTCATGGAATATGCAACATTGGGTACTTTAGCAAGGCCTTCTAGAGCATTATCTACGCTCGAACAAGTCACTGCACTTTCACATGGTGTAAAAGGATTGTCTCTTTTACATTCCAAAGGGTATATTCATCGAGATGTCAGACCTTCTAAAATATTAGTACATGAAAATGGTGGAAAATTAAATGACTTGGGTATAGCGGAGGTAAATAGCTTGGAAGAAAATTCTGTGCCTACTGGTTCCATAGGTTTTATGGCGCCAGAAGTTGCCAAAGGCTTGAAGGCTAGTCCAGCAAGTGACTTCTTTGGTATAGGTGCAACTTTGCATTTAATCTTAACCAGCCAATCCATTTATCCGAATGTTCCCAAACTTGATTTGATGGAAGCAGTAGAGCATATTGCAACTGTGCCTCCAACTATAAAGAATGTTAAAGCAAAACCACATTTGATGGAAATCATATCAAGGTGTTTAGAATTGTCTCCCGACGCGAGACCAGAAAATGCAATAAGACTAGGTTATGATTTGGAATT
>Ga0115031_1003709_pt1 | contig 11318 bp, 7 predicted proteins | sample Maine_Asex4_meta_FD_87301 | JGI IMG/M metagenome (GOLD analysis project Ga0115031, IMG submission 87301) | Marine algal microbial communities from Maine, USA - Maine_Asex4_metaG | ecosystem: Host-associated > Algae > Red algae > Unclassified | place: Maine, USA | collected 2015-01-05 | reverse complement strand
TTAAGCGCTTTTATCATGATGGTATTGATATTTGCTTGTACTTCGGATCCTAAAGAAGCACCTCAGACCGAGGTAGTTACTCAAGTCGAAAACGCTGCTGCAGTGATTACAGAGGCAATTCCGCCATCCGCTCCTGTTCCTTCAGCAGAGGAAATTGCAGCCGCAGAAGCGGAAAAGGTAGCAGCAGAAAAAGCCGCAAAAAAAGAAAAGGAGATACTAGAAAGAAAAGAAAGAAAAGAAGCAGCTAGTAAAGAGCGTAGACGAAAACGCAGAGAGAAGAGAAAAAAATTAGCGGCAGAAAAAGCGGCAGCAGAAAAAACAGCTCAAAAAGCAGTTGCAGAAGCAAAATTGACCAAGACCACCAACTCCGGTACAGTTATTAGTTCGCCCGTAACGAGATCTTCAGTTCCGGAGGAAGACTTATCGGATATTGATCCTGATTTACTGGCAATGGTTCAAGGAAAATCAACTGGAGGAACGCCTAGAATTCGCTTCGATTCAAAATCTTTTGACTTTGGAAGAATCATTCAGGGAAAAGAAATAGATCACCAGTTTGAATTTACCAATACTGGCTCTGCACCATTGGTTATTAGCAACGTAGAAGTTACCTGCGGATGCACCACACCTTTTTATCCATTTATTCCAATCGAACCGGGCGAACGTGGAAAAATAAGTGTACATTTCAGCAGCAAGGGTCGACTGGGAAATCAAAGTCCGACCATTACGGTTTATACCAATACCGCCGACCCTGGTACTTACGAACTCAACCTAAAGGGAGTTATCGATACCGAGCGAGCAGATCAGTAAAAGGACATCAAACAAACAGCCGTCCAGAGATAATGAAAATTCCAAAATGGAAGCAGCAGAAAAACAAAACCACTACACAAAAAATTTACTTAAAAAAGCGAATCTGCTCTATCAAGCACGTAGTCTCGAAGAAGCAGTGATCGTCGCCCAGGAAGCGAAAAACTTATGTGCACTCAGCGGAGATAACGCGGGAGCAATTACGAGCAATTTACTCTTAGCCAGCATCTTTGATACTTCTGGTCGCTATCATGGTGATACCCAAAAAATACGTCAGGCTCAAACCTTTATCCGTACTGCTGCGACGCTGGTCAATCCAAATATTTCCCGTCAACAGTTGGCTGTAGAGTTAGCGCAAGCCAGGACGTACCTGAGCAAGAAAGCCTCGAAAACAGCAGAAATACACTTAAAGAAATGCCTCACCCATAGTCAGGAGGTAAAAGAAATATCCTACCAAATTCGCGCCCTCATCGGTCTAAGCGAAAATGCAACCCATCAAAATAACTTTGATAAAGCGCTTGGTTACGCCGAGACGGCTAAGGAATTATTAGACCATAAAAATATACGTCGAGCCGACTCGCTCGTCGCTACGGTATACAATCAATTGAGCCAAATCTATTTTAAACAACAGGAGTACGATACAATGTTAGACTGCAGTGAAAAAGTACTGGAGATTAGCACCAAATCGGGAGATGTAGAAAAAGAAATTAATGCGTTAAAGAATATTGCGATTTACCATGCGGCCAAGTCCAGCTATAAAAAAGCCATGCAGTTTTTTCTGGATTCTATGGATAAAAGCAGAAGTATCAATTATCGCTATCATACGGGACAATGTCTCATCAACATTGCGACCATCTACGCCAACCTTTATAATCACGAAGATGCTATCTCTCGTTATCAAATGGTTCTGGAAAAATATAGTGATATAATTAGTAAAAATACGCGAATTGTTATTTATAATAATCTGGGAAACATCTACTATGTTTCAGACCGACTTACCCAGGCAACAGATTATTTTGAGAAGGCAAATAATCTGGCACAACAGCGTAATTACAATGAAATGATTATCCTGTCACTTGCTAACTTAAGTCGCGCGTATATTGCTAAAAAGAAAATTAAACTTGCGGAAGAAAAAGCGAAAGAAGCGGAAACACTAATAGAAAACCAGGGAGATATAAATGGTCGTCAGATTAACTTACTCAACCTCGGACATATTTACTACCTTCAGGGTGATTTAGAAAAAGCCATGTTATTCACTAGCAAGGGAATTGCGGCGGCCAACCGAATGAAGGATGAAACTAACGAAGTGCAGGGCTATCAGTTGATGTCAAATATTTATCAGCTACAGGGTGATTATAAAACAGCGCTTGACTACCAACATATTTATTCCAAAGCGCAGGATAAATTTGCAAAGGAGCAACGCAACCGGCAGATTATTGATTTGGAGATAAAAAACGCTATTAAAGAAAAGCAAAAAGAAATCGAGCAGCTAACTCGTGAAAATGAATATCAGGCGTTATTATTAAAGCAAAATGAACAAATTGCGGAGCAGAACGCGATGTTGGTCGCCGCCAATGAGGAACTCCGCCAGTTTGCTTACGTTGCTTCCCACGATCCAAAAGAGCCTATCCGAATGATTGGCAGCTACACTCAATTAATAGAAAGAAAGCACAAGCATCAGTTTACGGAAGACTCTCAAACTTATTTTACCTATGTAAAAGAAGGTGTTGTCAGGATGAATAATTTATTGGATGCTCTTCTAAAATATACGATGGTCAGCAAGACAGAAGAAACTTTTGAAAAAGTATCACTGGGAGATATTGTAGAAGTTGCGGTCATCAACCTTCGGGTCAGTGTGGACGAGCACAATGCGGTAATCAATTGTCACGAATTACCACAAATCATGTCGATCCGATCTTTATTGATCCAACTTTTTCAAAATTTGATTAGCAATGCAATTAAGTTTAAAAAGCCTGATGGACATCCAGAAATAACAATCTCCGCAGAAACGACCAAAGAGGAAGTTATTATCAAGGTCAGTGATGATGGCATCGGTATCAAACCAGAATATAAGGAAAGAATATTTGTTATTTTTCAACGCCTTCATACTCGATCAGAATATGAAGGTACGGGCATTGGCCTGGCGATCTGTCAAAAGATCGTACAGCGGATCGGTGGTCGTATTTGGGTAGAATCAGAAGTTGGAAAGGGGGCTAACTTTTTTATAGCTTTGCCGAGGCACTAAGTTAATATGTATTTCAAATTGTTAATTTTTTCCTGGACATTGAGAACAGTTAATTAGTGATTGGTTAATCGGTCCTTCCAACGCATAGGTATCGCACTCTAAAGTATTTGAAAAACTCAAAAAAGACTCGTCTAAGGTATCATCTACTTTGATCCCGACGCACTAGCAATTTTTTTTAGACAAGCGCTTAAGGAACAACGATCTAATAGATTCAGAATTATGACTAATATTTTTTGTGCCTAAGGATCATTAAAAGAATAACTTATGGAAATAATAGACGGAAAAAATCTTGTAGATTTATTGGCAACAAAAAATCTGGACTGGAAGGTCGCGGATAATTCAATTCAAAAAAAATTTGTATTCAAAAATTTTATCGAAGCTTTTGGCTTTATGTCTCGAGTGGCTATTTTAGCAGAAAAACAAAACCATCATCCCGAATGGTCTAATGTGTATAATATGGTCAACATAACCTTAACTACGCACGATGCCGGTGGCGTAACAAAAAAAGACCTTAAACTGGCCACAGCAATTAAAGCACTTTCTTAAATGGTCTGTTGATTGGTAACTATTGAATCGTACAAACGATCCAAAACCTGTACTAAAGCTTGAAGAGCAAAAGAAAGAAAAAAAGCAAACAAACACTCTGGCGCGGGAAGCAGCTACTTCTTCAGGAGTAGGTTCAAAAACTGCAAATGTCCAGTATTTTATTTTTCTTCTTTTTTCTTAAAATCTCCATTTTTCCAGGCTTTAAAAAACTGTCCCCAGGCAATCGGATTAAAGATATTCATGGGTGGCGTTTGTCCGATGTAATAACTTTTACGCGCCTGTTCCCGCAAATAGTAATTGGCATTTTCAGTACCGTCGTACTTAGTCGCTTTCTCCACCTTTGCGAGGACATCTTTTGCCAGGTTTTCCATTGCACGTTCCTGTAAATCCTGCGTGACATCAAGCGCCAGAAATTCCAGTTTAAAATGTTCTTTACTAGGCCAGGGAAAAACCACTGTCTCTGGTAAATTAAACGTATCCTGGGTCATCAACTGAATCAGCGAATACCGTGTCTCTGTCAGACTATCGGGTACGGTAATTTCTACACTCTCGTATCCAACGGAAGAAAAAATCAGGGTATCTGTTTTTTCAATAACAATCGAGAAAAAACCGGTATAGTCAGAGTAAGTACCCCGTGCTTTATTTTTTACAGCGACATTGACATAAGGAATAGGATATAAGTTTTCATTACTACCATCCAGAATCATCCCGGAAAATTGCACCAGAGAATCCTGATCCGTCTGGGCAGAAAGACGCGTACCAAAAATACTGATGATACTTAAAAAGAAAATTACGAATCTGATTCTCATGTAGATATTTTTATTAGACGCACTCCGTCCGATCAAGGTTGTTACTATTAACAAGATACAGAAGATTAACGCAGAATAAAGAATTTTAGCTTAAAAATCGATTGATTCTTAACAGTGTTTAACGACGTTTGTCGGTCGCGACGCAATAAGGCCAAAAACCAGTAGCGGCACCCAACCTTTTTAAAACGATTGATTTTTTTAGAAAAATCTATAAGGCCAACTTCAAAACATCCTCCATCTTCTCCACATAATTAATTTTTAACCCCGTAATATAGACCGGTTTAATTTCTTCTACGTGCTTGCGATTTTCTTCACAAAGAATCAGATGCTTGATTCCAGCTCGCTTGGCCGCTAAGATTTTCTCTTTGATTCCTCCTACTGGAAGTACTTTTCCTCGTAAGGTAATCTCTCCAGTCATTGCCAGGAATGGCTTAACAGGCTTTTGCAAAAAGACACTGGCCAATGCTGTTAACATCGTTATTCCCGCAGACGGACCGTCTTTAGGAATCGCTCCCTCCGGTACATGAATATGAATATCACGCTCTTCAATCAACTGACTTGTAATACCGAGTGCTTCGGAGTGTGCTTTCAGATAACTTAAGGCCGTCGTAGCGGACTCCTTCATCACGTCTCCTAGATTTCCAGTCAGCGTTAACTTTCCTTTTCCTTTATTAAGACTGGCTTCGATAAATAAAATATCTCCTCCTACTCTCGTCCAGGCCAATCCTACTGCTACACCAGATACTTTATGATCTATATAAATCTCTCGGCTATATTTGGAAGGACCAAGCATTGCTTTTAGTTCTGCCGCTGTAACGTTTACCAAGTTCGTTTCTTCCATTGCGATCTGCTTGGCAGCGTTACGCATTACTCCCGCTATCTGCCGATCGAGCGAACGCACACCAGATTCTCTGGTATATTTCGCGATGATGGCTTTTAATGCATCGTTATTTATTTTAATCTGCTTGGCTTTTAAACCGTGCTCCGATCGTTGTTTGGGAACTAGATGTTTTTTTGCGATCTCCATTTTTTCTTCCAAGGAATATCCACTCACTTCGATAATTTCCATTCGATCCAGTAACGCTGGTTGGATGGTGCTGAGCGAATTCGCCGTAGCGATAAATAATACTTTAGAAAGATCATAATCTGCTTCCAGATAATTGTCGTGGAAGCTAGTATTTTGTTCTGGATCTAATACTTCCAATAATGCGGAAGATGGATCACCCCGATGGTCTTTCCCTACTTTATCAATCTCATCCAAAATAAAAACAGGATTAGAGGAGCCAGCCTTTTTAATCGATTTTATAATCCGACCCGGCATCGCACCGATATAAGTTTTTCTATGTCCGCGAATTTCAGATTCGTCGCGTAATCCACCCAATGACATCCGGATAAATTTACGATCCAGGGCACGAGCGATGGATTTACCCAAAGAAGTTTTTCCGACTCCGGGAGGACCAACCAGACAAATAATGGGCGCCTTCATATCTCCTTTTAATTTAAGAACGGCGAGGTGCTCCAGAATTCTTTCCTTGATATCTTCCAAACCAGCATGATCCTTGTCCAGGATTTTTTTCACTTTTACCAAATCAAAGTTATCCTCGGTATATTCTTCCCACGGCAAGTCCAGTAATAATTCTAAATAATTTAGCATGACTGAATACTCCGCTACCTGCGGATTCATGCGTCGAACTTTTTTGATTTCCCTGGTAAACAATTCGTCTACTTCTTTTGACCACTTTTTACTTTTACTTTTTTCAATCAGTGCTCTGATTTCATCCTCCTGCGGGTTGTGTCCGAGCTCTTCCTGAATGGTTTTTAATTGCTGATTTAGAAAATAATCCCGTTGTTGTTTTTCAATATCACCCCGCACTTTGGATTCAATCTGATCTTTGAGCTGCAAGAGTTGCAATTCGCTATCCATGTGTTCCATGACCACGTGTGCCTTTTCATTCAGATCATCCATTTCCAGGATGGCTTGTTTGTGCTTTAGCTTTATCCCGAGATTAGAGGCAATGAAGTTGAGTAGAAATGGATGTCCACTAATATTGCGCAACATCAGGTTGGCTTCGGTAGGAATATTGGGAGACAGGTCAATTATCTGTCGGGCCATATCCTTGATTGAAGAGACGATTGCTTCAAACTCCAGATCGTCGTCTTCCACTGGATGGAGCGACCGGATGGCTACTCTTGCTTTCATGTAAGGAACTTCCCGCACCATTTCTACCATGCTAAATCGTCGTCGTCCCTGAATGATTGCGGTAGCTGTTCCGTCGGGCATTCGTAGCAATTTGATAATCCGGGCGATTGTACCTATTTTATGCAGGTCATTTACCGAAGGATCTTCTACTTTGGCATCTACCTGAGAGAGGACCGCAATAATGCGATCATTTTCGTAAGCCTCATTAATTGCTTTGATAGACTTATCTCGTCCAACTGTAATAGGGATTATAATCCCGGGAAATAAAATGGTATTTTTTATAGCGAGTACCGGTAGTACCTCGTCATATTCTTCATTATCTTGCATTTCGTCTTCTTCTTCCATAGAAAACAAAGGCATAAACTCCGTATCCCCATCCAGCCCGTGAGGGGGCAAAAAATCTTCAAACATACTCATTGATCAATAGTTTTTGTGGCTGACCTTGCCAAAAAGGAAAGATACCCATAAGCCGGTCTAATGTCAAGTTGTCAGTATCAACAAAATACTGGGTTCGCCAGACATTGGCATTAAGTTGGTCAATATTTGTGCCACCAGCTAATTGTCAGATTTTCGGAGAAAAAAATACATTTTTTGTCACCTTTACCTGCTATAAAGGCAGTAAGGAATGTTGATAAAATAAATTAAGCCATTATGCTTCATCTTTTTAATCGCCATTCCTGGTGTGACGTACATTATTTGTTAGACCGCTGCTTCTGAAGATTTCTCAGCTTCCTTTTCTGCAGTTTCTTTACGTACCCTCTCCTCTTCTTCATCAGTCAGCTCCTCTGTTTCCACGCGAAGGTTTTTGATAATAAATTCCTGCCGACTTGGTGTATTTTTACCCATATAGTAGGAAAGCACATGTTCAATACTGGTTTCTTCACTGAGCACTACCGGGTCCAGTTTGATATCCTCGCCGATAAACGCACCAAACTCATCCGGAGAAATCTCTCCCAATCCTTTAAATCTCGTAATTTCCGCTTTACCTCTCAATTTTTTAACGGCTTCTTGTCTTTCTGATTCCGAATAACAATAGTAGGTTTTACTTTTATCCCTGACCCGAAACAAAGGAGTATCTAAAATGTAGAGGTGTCCACTTCGTACCAAATCCGGAAAAAATTGTAAGAAAAAGGTAAGTAGTAATAATCTGATGTGCATACCATCGACATCCGCATCCGTGGCTACTACTACCCGATTAAAACGTAGATCATCCAAGGTATCTTCAATATTAAGTGCGTGTTGTAATAAGTTAAATTCCTCATTTTCGTACACTACTTTTTTGGTCAATCCAAAACAGTTAAGCGGTTTACCCCGCAAACTAAAAACAGCCTGTGTTTTTACATCCCGCGCCTTGGTAATAGATCCACTCGCAGAATCTCCCTCCGTAATAAAGATAGTGGATTTGAGCGACATCTCAGCGTTGGCTTTTTTACCTGTATCATTATAGTGAACTCTGCAATCGCGTAATTTTTTGTTGTGTAGATTGGCTTTTTTAGCACGTTGATTTGCCAGTTTTTTAATTCCGGCAATTTCTTTCCTTTCCCGCTCTGATTGAATAACACGGCGTTCTATAGCTTCGGCGACTGCCTTATTTTTTAATAAAAAATTATCCAGATCACTGGCCAGGAAATCATTGATAAATTTACGAACGGTCGCACCTCCGGGGGCGATGTGCGTAGAACCTAGTTTGGTCTTGGTTTGCGATTCAAAAACGGGCTCTTCCACGCGAACACTGATCGCGGCTACGATAGAAGCACGAATGTCTTTTGCATCGTAAGATTTTTTCTTTTCTCTTTTAAAATAATTCTGTAACGTACTTGCAAATGATTCTTTAAAAGCGGTTAAATGTGTTCCACCTTGTGTGGTATTTTGTCCGTTTACGAAAGAGTAATACTGTTCTCCGTACTGCTGTCCGTGAGAAATCGCTAATTCAATATCATCGCCTTTAAGATGAATAATTTCGTAGCGCAGGTGCTCACTACCATTCGTTTTACGGTGTAGCAAATCGAATAATCCCCGACGGGAAAAAATAGATTTATCGTTAAAATTAATCCTAAGTCCAGCGTTCAGGTAGGCGTAGTTCCAAAGCTGATTTTCGACATACTCGGAGCGATATTTATATTTTTTAAATACAGAACTATCAGGTTGAAATTGAATCATTGTTCCATTTTCTCCCGCACCTTTTTTTATCCTGGCATCGTTGGTGACGTTTCCTCTTTCAAATTCTGCCACCTTCGTTTTTCCCTCCCGAAATGCCTGCACCTTAAAGTGATCCGAGAGTGCGTTGACTGCCTTGGTCCCTACCCCGTTTAATCCAACTGATTTTTTAAATGCTTTAGAATCGTATTTACCACCTGTATTAATTTTAGAAACACAATCCACTACTTTTCCTAAAGGAATTCCACGACCATAATCCCGAATGGTTACGACACCATCTTCGATTTTTACATCAATTTCTGCACCATACCCCATAACATATTCATCAATAGAATTGTCAATAACTTCCTTTAGTAAAATATAAATACCATCGTCGGGAGAAGAACCATCCCCCAATTTACCGATATACATTCCAGGACGAATACGGATATGTTCGCGCCAGTCGAGTGACCGAATATTATCTTCATTATAGGTAACCTTTTTCATCTGTTTGCGCGTATTTTTAGTAGTGTTTCTGATGGTGGATTTTTGAGCACGGGTGCGAGTGGCCATAGTGATAAATTTAGAAATTCACTTTTCTTCCGACCGATCAAAAATTCCTTACAAAAGTAAAGATATCCGTTGACTTAAAAAAGTCTGTTGAAGAGGGAAGATAGGTTATTTAGGTTATAGACGTTTTGTATAAATAGTGGGAATAAAGAGACCGGAACGAAATAGGTGATTTCGTTCCGGTTTTTTCTTGTAGAAACAAGGCATATAAAATACCTGCAAAATTATTTTTTCTACCAAAGGCTCAGCAACCCGGTTCGGTTCATGTCTTTGACGTCATTGACCAATCCGAGATTCACCTCGGGAGAGTGCAGTGGTAAAGTAGCTTTACGATCGTCCCAGATTTCTACCTTCATTTCGCGCGCAAAAGCTTTGGCCAGATCGCCCATATCTTTTGCGTAATCTTTTGGCTTACCCAGTGCAACGAATAAGTCGATGACGGCCATCCGGATGATCTCGTATTTATCCAGCTTAAAAAGCATTTTAAGGACTGTTTGATTCTTATAATTGTTGCCAACCTCTTCCATCTTCTCTTTGAGTTCCTGGACAGAATATCCTAACAAGCCAGCTCGATACTGCCACCATTTGTAAGCGTTACTATTTGCACCAAATGAAAGCTGGTGTTGTTTTTCAACCGATTTTTGGCAAGAAATCAAGCCCATAACTTTTGTCAATTCAATAACTGCCAGCACTTGATCTTTGGTAAGGCGTTCACCTGAAACTTCCTTTTTTCCTTTTTGCTCGTGGCTCAAAATCAATTTTGCACACATCTGCTTCACCGGACTATCAGAACTCAAAGTAATTAGTCGCGCCATTTCCAGCGAAATATAGTAATCTTTCAATTTGCTATGCTGCATGGTTTTAACTGCAAAATCCTTTAACTCCTGTGGTGTTCGGATATCATCCTTAAAGGCATAAACATCCCTTAGCCAATGCTCCACATTTTTATTGTACTTGTGGGCTGGAAGTTTAAGGGCAGCGTGCAAATTAGTGGCAGTAACTACCTGTGTTCCTTTTTTGCTTACCAATAATTGAAGTTCCATATTTTAATCTTTTTGTTTGTATTAGGCTAAAAATTGCCAAAAAACAGTTTGATCACAGTGCAATTTAAAAACAATTTGTGAATAAAACAATTTTTGTTTTAAATTTATTGCGTTTTTCTTCACTTTAAACACAAAAACATATAAACTTATTATTTTAGGAGTATATTTTTGTCATCAAAATAGATATATTTGACAACAGGCGGCTTCTGGACGAGGACTTCCAAGCAAGCGGATATTTAACTTTCTGGGCAAGCACAGTTATTGAGAATATTGCCAATACAGTTTTTTAGATGGTCAAGTTATACGTTAATCCATACAAAGTCAATGGGTTACGTATTGAAAGGGACTGATAAGAACGAAAATAAATGGTAATGATGAGGTTTCTTTTGACGATTTGACTACTAGATTTTTTTATCTTTAATTTCATTCCAGGTTTTAAATAATGTCTCCTGATCAGGACGATCTGCGGGTATCTCCCGTAAGGGTTCGCAAGCTTCCAGGTGTTTAAAACAATCTCCGGGTAACGTCTGATATAGTTTGGTTCCTTTCGTTTTCCACGCGATCATCTCATCGGTTACTTCCCGAATGACTTTTCCGGGATTTCCAACGACAAGACTGCGCTCGGGGATGACGGTGTTGGCTTTGACGAAAGTCAGTGCACCAATAATCGAATTAGCTCCCAACACCACATTGTCCATAATCACGGCATTCATGCCCACCATAACATTGGCGCCAACGTGGGCACCGTGGATGATCGCACCGTGTCCGATGTGAGCACCTTCGTCGAGTTGGACGATTATACCAGGAAACATATGGATCGTACAATTTTCCTGAACATTACACCCATCCGCAATGACAATGCCTCCCCAGTCTCCCCGGATAGCGGCGCCGGGGCCGATGTAGACGTCTTTGCCAATGATCACATTGCCCGTTATGGCAGCCTGAGGATGCACAAAGGAGGAAGG
>Ga0115031_1003705_pt1 | contig 11322 bp, 9 predicted proteins | sample Maine_Asex4_meta_FD_87301 | JGI IMG/M metagenome (GOLD analysis project Ga0115031, IMG submission 87301) | Marine algal microbial communities from Maine, USA - Maine_Asex4_metaG | ecosystem: Host-associated > Algae > Red algae > Unclassified | place: Maine, USA | collected 2015-01-05 | reverse complement strand
GCCACAAGAGTAGAAACGGTGCTGGCCCAATGAGATGGCGTTGTGGTTCCGCTACGTCACGAGGACCGGAAAGAAACGGCTGTGCTGCACAAAATTGCGATGACTTTTGACTGGCCCTCGGTCGAGGAAGCCCATCCAAAGTGAGTTTGGATGGGAAATCGGGGGGCTCCCAGATGGGTCAAAAACGCCCATCCAAAACGCGTTTGGATGGGAAACGAGTTTGGATGGGGATGGATGGGGATGGATGGGGCAGTCGGCCGCCCGTGACGATTGTGGGGGCTCGCTCAGGTGGCTTGGAATGATCGTCACGGCCTGCAGACTGCCCAACCAAACGCGTTTTGGATGGGCTTTGGATGGGGATGGATGGGCTTTTGGATGGGAATGGATGAGCGTCTCCGCCCAACCAGAGCGTTTTTGGATGGGGTATGGTTGGGGATTTGGATGGGCGTTTCCAACCGATGGCGTGGTCCCCCGTTCCGCCCGTGAGTGCTCGGGTGCACGTGACCCGCCGCAGGGACAGCGTGTGATCCTCGGCAGGCGCGGCCGTTTCAGGTGCACAGCGGCGCGTCGGTGGTAGAAGTCGTGTTTCATTGGACGCTCCGCGCACAGATTCTGCCAATGCCGTGCGTGCACAAGAGACACAAGAGGCTGACAGCTCGCAAAGAAACAAGAGACGACGCGCGTTTGCTATTGTGCGTGCTATTCCTCGGCTCCTGCTGATAGGTTTCGTAGCGCACCAGGTGCGCTGGCACGCTGGCTTTGTGCTGTACGGAGGGCATCCAAGCAACAACGTGAACGAGCTGCACAAACGGCGGGAGCGGCCAACCAAAAGCAAGAAATCATCAAAGCACGAGCAGCCCTAGCGGCTGTCATCATGGGCCACGCTCAGCGCACGCGCAATCAATACACCCCCTCCTCCTCGTCGTCCTCGTCGACCTCACTCTCATCCCCCTCGTCTTCGCTGTCCCCGCCATCGTCCGAGTCATCGCCGTCGCTCGAGGATGTGCGGCCGCCGACGTCGTCGCTCCCCTCCTCGTCGCTGCCCACCCCGCGCGCCCCCGCCCCGTCGCTTTCCACCCCATTGTTCCCCCCCACGTTTCTCCCCGGCCCGTCCTCCTTGAGGCCAATCATGGCCGCTCCGGCGCCGTCGTTGGAGTCGTCGTCGACCACAAGCACGGCACCGGCGGCCGGCGCGTGAGAAGACCCGTCCGAGGGGCGGCCGTCATCGTCGTCGCCGACGCCGTAGTCGTCGATGCAGTTCTTCATCGCCTCCGGCGAGGCACGCTCGGTGGCCGGGCGGGGGGCGGCGCCGGCGCCGCGGCTCGCCGCTCCCTGACCAGCTGTGTCGGTCGCGGGCAAAGGTGACGGTGGACAGCGGCGCGGCGCGGCGCTCTTGCGTTTGGTCGAGCGCGGGTGGCAAGCGGACGTCGCGGGCGTAGTGGGGGACACCCTCTTCACCGATGACAACGCCGGCGACGAGTCGGTGGGAGCGGTGAAGACCCAGCCGCCGGTCGTGGTGCGGACCACAATGTCGGGGTCGATAGCGTCCGTAATGCGGTAGCCCGCATGGATGCTGCTGTCCTTGTGGTTCTTGGAGAGGTGCTTGATGGAATGGGTGAATTCATCGACCCAGTAGAAGTAGGTCCCGCTCCCGTTGCCCTGGCGACGGCGCTGGCGGCGACCCAGCGCAATCTCGAACTCGTTACGGACAAAGCTCGCAATCAGCGAGAAATGACCAACGGTCATGTCCACGTGGAAACGGCCGCCCGCGCTCGTGTCCTTAACAATGCGGTAGCTGCCGCCAATTTTGTTGAACAGGTTCTTGGCAGCAGCCACGACGGCCTTCTCGCCCTTATAAGACGTCAGGAAGCCGTCGTTCTCGACCCACTTCTTGGCCTTGCTGCGGGGCATCGGGTTATATCCGAAACCGAGCACCTTGAAGTACGCCTTCAAGACGAAATCCCGCAGCTGAGCGACAGCGTGCGAGGTGGTAGCGACAATGACCGTGTGCGGCCGCTTGAGCGTGGGCGCCGCGTTCTTGCTCGCAGACGGGAAGTAGATGAAGTCCATCAGATAACTGTGAGCGATACTGGGCGTCATGCCGAACACCTTGATGGCCTCCTCGTTGAGCCTAGCCGTCACCGCCGCCGAGTCCATCAGGACGTCGCGCGAGGCATTGGTCGTGGCGACCAGGTGCTTGACCGCCTGGCGGAGTGGGCGCCGGAGCTCGGCCGCCTTGACCTCGTTTGCGGGGGCCAGATCCATGGCGGCAGCTTTGGACGCGTCACGACCGAGCACAGGCTTCTCGTCCTTGACCGGCACGCTGCACTTGGCGCTGCCGCTCCCGCTACCGCCGTCCTTGCGTCCGCCCATCGTGTCAGTGACGTTCTTGACGGCGAGGCGCACGGACGCCACCGCCATGGCCGTGCGCTCGTGCCCCTGTCCCTGCGCGTCGACGCGCGCCTCTAGGCGGTTGGTGCTCGCCTTCAGGTGCTCAATCTCCTCCGTCGACTGCTTGAGCGCCGCCCAGAGCGCCTTGTTTCCGTCGCGCACCGCCTTGGCCACGTCCTCCTTCACCAGGATCCAGGCTGCCGTCGCCTCGGTCGTGTGCGCGCGCGAGCCAATGGCAGTGGCCGTCCCAGCCTCGTCACAGCTAGCGGCGGCTGTCCCTGCCGCCCCAGCCGCCCCAGCCGCCTTCTTCGTCCTCTTAGTTGGTGGCGCAGCCGACTTGGCGGACGGCGTCTTGGCCTCACGGCGCTTTTTGCCCTTGTTGACTTTGGCGGCCGCGCCAGGACGACCAGGGGGGAGGGGCGGCGGGAATGAGCCAGAGAGGGAGGGCGGCGCCGGCGACGGCGCCGGCGCCACGGCCGCTGCCGCGGCCTCTGTAGCCGCCTTCTCCATCTCCAACGCAACAGAGGAAGACGGAGCCGCCGCCAGACGAGCAGGAGTCCAAGGCGCGGCATCAATCTGTGCCGCCGTCCAAGGCTCCGCCACTGCAGGTGCCACAGACAGGGGCGGCCCGCGGAGCTCCGTCGCAACCGACGAGAGCGACGGCAGCGTGCCGCCGGGGGTGGACGACGCGACCACCGCTAGAGCCGATACAGGCGGCAGGGGGGGAGGCGGCGGCGGCGTCATTGGCTTGGGGCGTGGAGGCGATGAAGACGGCACCGTCGGGATCCTGAAGGGCGAGTTGTCAAATGGCACGAGCCGGCTGGGACCAAACGCTGCGCGCTGCTGCACCCTCGTCACCCCGGCATCACCGGGCTGGCGGAGCCCACCGACGAGGTTCCAGACGGTCTGGGACCCGTCCTGGACCTCGCCCGCCGGCAGCGGCGCAGGGGGGCCGTGGAACGCCGGGCGCCCTCGGTTGTCCACGCGATCAGCTGCGGGCACACCCACAGCTGCGCTTGCAGCAGCGGGAGCGTCCGCCGGTGGGGACGGCGACGGCCAGACGTAAGGATGGAGCGGCGCGAGCGAGTCGGACGGTGTGTCGGCGGCTTGAGATGCGGGCATGTGGTAGTGCAGCTGCGGCTGCGCCGCAGTGGCGGCGTGGGACGGGGGAGCGACGGCGGCGGCAGTGCGCAATTGGGCAGCGCGCAATTGGGCAGCCGCCGCAGCGTCACGGTCCGCCAGCCGTCGCTGCTCCCAGGCTGCGTCTTCAATCTCCTCCAGCCGCCGCTGCTCCTGCTCCCAGGCCGCCCGCGACTCGGGTGTCGTTGCCACCGCGGACATGCGCGGGGCCCACCCACTGGTACGGTAGCCGACCATGACGGTGACCAACGCGGGAGGGGGTTTGCTCAACGGTGGGGGGTGTCAGGGCGTGGCGGCCGTGATGGCCGGGGAGTAGGCAGCGGGGCGGGTCACGAAGCGGTTCGCTCGAGTCAGTAACGACTGGGGGACATGGTGCACACCAGACGGCCCCCACTGCTCAGCCCCTCGGACACCCTTTAAGTACCATGTCGGTGTCTTGACAGGCCAGCGCCAGCCGATGCAGCCGACCCGCACACGGCCGCCCCTTGTGTGACTGCCGGAGTGCGGCGGCAGGGGGCGCTCAAGGGCGCCCCTGGGTGAGAGCAAAAGCGCGCCCAAAGCGAAAAGGCGGGAAACGCGCCCGAGCAAACGGCGTCGGCGGGGGCACAGGAAGGGGGTGCGGGTGGGGACGGGCTGGGGACGCGTCCGGCGGCGCGGAAAAAGCGCGCCCCGCACCGCAAGGCGGGAAAAGGACGACAACGCAAACAGATCGGTTGCCCATGCGCGGCGGAGCGGTCGAGGGGCACCTGTAAGTTGGTGAGATACAAAGCCCCACAAGGTACGGCCGGAAAAGGCCAAACGGAACGACGCCGTTGACCAAAGGAGGGGGGGGGGGGGCGCCAGGGAAGGCTGCGGGCGGGGGCGGCACAGTCCGCCGAGCAAAACACAACCGGAAAACAAAAGAAAGGCGAGCGCGCAGAATCGCCCCAAGCGGCGTCAGGCACGTTGGCGAGGCTGTGCGGCCTGGAGCCTTCGGGTTACAGCCGGGGGCAACGAGTAACGGGCGCCCCAGACGGGGGCGCACCGAATGCCGTCGTGCGATCGGCTGCGGGGCAGGAGCAGGGCAGCGTGACTTGCCCCAAGCGGTTCCCTGGCAGCGGCTTTTCGAGAGGTGCACCCTTGTTGGCGGCGCGCGCGACGTCGTCGCCGCTCTAAGACGGCTTCTGACCGATGTCGATTCTTTTTTTCGATCGATCGAATGCGACAGAGACCGATTCCATTATAAGTACATATTCCGTGCACTTTATTTTTCACTTGCTGAAGCGGCCGGAAGGACATCGGCCTCGGTCCATCGACCGCGGGGTGCGGTTCAAAACCGTAGAGACTTCTCGTGCACATTTGCGAGTGATAAATCCACATTTTCGACGAAGCGTGTTCACATGTCACGTCGGCTGCGTACGATCGATCCAACTTCGTGGTTCCTTCGTGGATTGTTGTCTTGTGCATCGCATTGCGGGATCCGGCTTGACCGCGGCCGTTCCCATCCAGCGCTTTCTGGATGGGGAGTGCCGTCGTCGCCCACCTCCGATCGCGGGGACGCGTTGGTTCAGTCGCTTCACGGCAAAGTGGTACCGCTGCCACTGCTGCCTACCCCCCTGGTGCACGTGTGCCTTTATTCCTGACAACGCGCGTCCCTCAATTCGCTGGGGCTGCTGCTGGCCGCACATGGCCACGGAGTCACCGGCCGCGCGGTCTGACGGCCTGGCCTACTGGTGGCCGGCTCATGGCCGGCCCCGCTTGCAGCAGAGTACTCGGCTGCTCGCGGCGATGGCCCACACAACCTGGGCCCTCGGTCGCTGACCGCCGTGAACTGGCAGGACTGTCGTCTGGGCGCTCGCGCCCACCTGGGCAAGGTACGTGTCGCCGCGTTGGACGTGGCCCATTTCTCGTGGGTTCACTGGAGGAGGGTGGCGGGGTCTCTAAAGTCTTGGACTGGCACGTCCCGCCCGCCCGTACCACGGCGTTTCTAGATGGAGATGTGTGTATCCGGCCGCCAGTGTGCCTTTCGTGGTGGCGGGCACAGTGGCTGACAGCATCTCGGCCACGCCTGCGCGCTGTGCGGTTTGGTGCGTCGCTTTCTGGTGCTCGTCGACGCTGTCCACTGTTTTCTCGCGCCACTCGTCGCACCCGTTGTCTGCGCGGGCTGGTATCGGGCTCACTGGCTCGCACCCTTTGAGGTAGGCTCTCCACTGGCGGCATCCGGCTGTGGCTGCCGGCGTCTCATCGGCGACCCGCCGCCTAGCCTGCACCCAATACGATAGGGGAGCGCCGGACGGCGGCGCACCGGCTATCGCCTCCCACCGTACTCTTTACGAGCACCCGACCAGTATCTCATCAGCCGTACGTTCGTGTGGTTCTTTTTTCTGTGGACGCGATGGTGCTTGCTTGGGGAGGAATGGAGGGATGCCCGTGCACCGTCGCTGTTGCCTACCGGTGCTCAATGCAAGCTGTATCTTTCACTTGTTGCTCGGAATCTGACGCGCACCGCCTCTCTCTCTCGGGTGTTACTTTTATGGTATGTTGCTCACCTGTTGGCACTGCCCTACCCTTAGGTATGGCATCATGTCGGACACTCCACCGAACAAGCCATTTATGGTCTGCTCCTGCGGGTATGAGGCTGAGTTCTTTTCGTCCCTACGGCGGCACCAGTACGGAATCCACGGCGGTATCACCGGTCACCACACGCAACTGCCGCGGCGTCGGCCCCGTCAGGCTTCTGCGGGCGATGATGGTTGCAATGCAGGTGGTGGAGACGGCGAAGGGGGCGGTCATGGTGCGGCCTTGCGGGCTGGTGCTGGCGTTGCCGCCACAGGTGCCGGCTGCGGCGCTGCAGACGGCAACCTAGGTGACGACGAGTCAGAGGCGCCACCCTCCCAGTCACCTTGCAGGTCGGAGTCGCCAGCCGCGCCGCCGGCTTCTTCCGAGTCGGGATCGACCGCTCACAGTGCGGTTGAGTCGCAGTTGCGTACACTTCTGGAGCTGACGCGCATCCTCGTGCCCCCCACGGACGGTGGCGGCGCCGCCGCTGAGGCGGTTCCCGAGTACCTGTATTCGTCTGTGGGACTGCATGTGAGGGCGCTTTACGAGGCCCTCGGGGACGCTCGGAGCGCGGAGCCCCTCGTCCATCCCCGCAAGCGCGCCAAAACGGGCCGTTTTAACACCGTGCGCCTGCGCGCGCTGGAGCGGTTTGTGCTGCAAGTCGGCGGGGCGGGCCTGTCGGAGAAGGACCAGGAATTTTTGTATGATTTCCTGGACGTCTGGGACGGCACAAAGGCGGGGATGGCAGAGGACGCTGGACATCACGCGACGCTGCGGTACGCGTTTCCGTCGGTCACGGCGTTTAAGGACGCGATACGGGACGACCTGGACGCCGCCGCGCTCGACGCGGGATGGAAGAAGGTGAAGCTGGTGGAGGGCGGCGTCGCGTACGAGGCGTACTTCCGAGATGCGCTGCAGGTCATCCGGGCGCTGATGAGGAAGAAGCGCGACAGTATTCAGCTGTGGAGCGGCGTGGCGGGACCGGCTGCAGCGAGCGACAAGCGGGAGACGCCAATGGACGGCGACGCGTTCAGATTGTGCGAGGACCTCGTCATGAAGAACCAGCAGGAGCTCGCTTGCGTCCTCGGCCTGCACGTGTTTTCAGACAGCAGCCAGCTGTCTTGGTCTGGCGGTACGTTCACTTTTTGATGTCAGAGAGGGTGACTTGCAACTCGCCGCCGCATGTGCTTGGTTGGCTTGTCACTTTCGTACTGGTGCCTTACGCCGTATCCACCAGTCACTGATGCGTGCCTTTTTCATCGTTTGCTTCGTCTTATTGTCTGATTGCCCTGGCGTGACGTATTTGCTCAGCGCACAAACTGTACCCCATTCGCGTCCGTCTCGTCAACGATGTCTCTGGAACGATTGAGTGGGTGACTATCGCCTACGTCCCCATCGTGCGGAAGCTCCAAGAGCCGGGGGCAGACGAAAGAGCCAGGATTCGTCGGTGCGGCATATTGCAGCGCGTGATCTATGCGGCGTTCACGCACGTCATCGGCAGGAGCCACATTGGCTTCCGCGTCGCGGTCAACGGGCAAAAGGCATTGGCGTTCCCGCGCGTGCTATTGTACATCTGCGACCAGCCCGAGGAAAGGGCGGTGCTGGGCTTGAAAGCCGGCCAGTGCGCGCACCCGTGCACGGCGTGCATGGCCAAGGTTGACATTATCGGGGCGGCCGAGGCCGTCGACGCCGAGGACCGTAACGTGATCAACACGCTCACCAACCAGGTGGAAGCGTATGAGCACACGCGACGACAACGGCAACGCCAACGGCGGGTGGCGCTCGGCGCGCTAGACTCCACGTCGGGCGGCGTGCCGGGCCTGGCGGGAATGGCCGGCCTGGGCACGGCGCCCATGCTGCTGTACAAGATGATTGGGTTTGATGTGCTCCACGTACGCTTTCCGTCGCCTTTGATCCTTCGCTGCATGCGTGCTTGGAAGCCGTACACGCCTGCCCTCCGCTTCTCATTGTAATCGGTAACTGACGAACTGCCCTTTTACGTTTCTGCCTCCCTCGCTTGCGTCGGCTCCCTTGTTTTATCAGGTGCTCGATCTAGGAGTGACTCGTACGCTTGTGCACCGCCTCGTCCGCGTTTTTCCATACTTGTGCAAGGGCAAGAAGCCCCCAGCTGGCTCGGGGACGGCTACGCGCCGCACCGCGTTCCGGCGGCTGCTCCGTCTGAGTAGACGGAGCAAAGCGTGCAGAACACCGCCCGGGTACGTTGGGATATGTCATGAATCGTGTTCTCCACTCCTCTCTCTGCTGTCCCTTCACCTTCTCCTGCCGCGTCCTCTTGACCTCTCGCTCCCGCATCATACAGCTGTTGATCTGTGTCTGACGCGTATCTCCGTGTGTACGCGATGTTCCCGCTTGTTTCCTTGTCTTATTCTGCAGCTATATTGTGCGAGCCAACGAGAAGCAGGCGGTGTTCACAGGCAAGCAACAGCGCGACGGCGTCGCCATTCTGGCATTTCTCGTGGCAGGCCTCTTCGGCCCGGTTGGAGACGAGGACGCGGGCGCTGCGTTTGCAGCGGAGCACGAGGCGGAGCGCGAGTTGGCCGCGGCATCGGCGAATGCGGCCGGGTACGAGGCCGATGGAGACGATGACGCTGCCAAGGTCGGTCGTAACTTTGCGTTCGACTGGACGGCCTATCACGACGTCTGGGGGGACACCCCCGTCAACGTCGCGGTGACCTCCATGTTCGCTGAGTACGCGGTTCTCTACGCCCGCATCTCCGGCCGAACGACTGGGGCCGTTCCGCCCCCAATGACCATGACAGAGGGGTTGGCCATTGACGAGCAAGCCAAGAACTTTGTCAACAAGTTTGTCACCCCGATCCTCGGCCACATCGCGTCAGTCAAGATCCATAAGTTGCTGTGCCATGTGGCCGACGCGATCAAGTGGCACGGAAACGTGCAGAACTGTAACACGGCGCTCAACGAGAGCGGGCACAAAGCCGACAAGCCCTACTACGGCCGCACGAGCAAGCACGGGTGCACCTTTACCCGCCAGCTCGTGCGCCACGCGCACGGCGCGCGGGCAATCCTCGCCCGCCACGCCAAATCCGACGAGGCCGCTGCCGCCACCTGGAAGGTCGAACAGGCGCGGCGTGCGGCTGCGGCGGATGCTGCTGTGGGAGGGCGTGGGGCGGGGCCAGCGGCAGCTGGGTCCACGGCGGCGGCTGCGGGAGCAGGGGCGACGGGTGCAGGTACGGCGCCGGCAGCGACCAGGCGGGATGTTGTAGCGGCGGCTCGAGCCACCGTTGACGCCCCAACGACCGAAGCGGAGCGGCGGCGGAAGCAGAAGAAGCGGATGTACAACGTCACCAGAGTCTCAGTCGGCCGTTTGGCCACTCGCCCCGACTTGGCCAACGTCGGAGCGCTGCTCAGAATGGCGGCGCACCGCCATGTCCGAATCGCAACACGCACGCCGATCCAGGCGCAGTTCGACTGTGGCACTAGCGTGAAGCAGCAGCTGCGTGCGGTCGAGGATTATCTGGGGGCGCCGTGGTACGATGCCGTGTTATACAGGCCCGGAGGTGACCGGTCAAAGCTGTCTATTGGCGAGCTCCGGGCCATCGTGCGGGGACCCAAGGGCGACGCGGTCATCCTCGCCGCGATGGAGGACGTGGCGGGCGAGCCTCTTTGCCCATTTGTCGCGCGTGGGTGTGTGCGCCTCAAGTGGCATACAAACGAGAACGCCACGGACGTCACGCTGCGGCTGGTGCCAACGGCGCACGTGCAGCGGCTTGCGTTCGTGGTCCCCGACTTTGCGGACCTAGCCGCTCGCGAAGGAGTCGACGCGGAAGTACCGGCCATGGACAGCCCGCTCCAGGAGCGCCTGGACATGCGCTTTTTTCTCAACGTTTTCTTTCCGTGGGACGTGAAGTAATATGTGTTCTGCTTAGTTCTATTCACACGCCGATACCGTCCCAAGAGTCCCCAGTGGTCGCGACCGAGCAGCCCCACTCCTAGCACTAGCACTCTCCCGGCGAGCCCCACCGTGCTCGGCCGCGACCGCGGTGCCCAGAGCACCACACCCGGCATGCCCGGGCAACCGCTTCCAATACGCGCCAAGGTGTCTTCCTATCGCTGTGAAGCGGGGCCGCCGCAGCCTCGCCCTGACACTAGCCGGCGGCCACGCCGGCGGCGAGGGGAACCAGACGGCGGCCACGCCGGCGGCGACCCCCCCCTCCCCCCCTCCTCCGAGAGCCACCGCCCGCACGAGCAGCCGCCCGAGCACCGCGAGGCCGTTTGGCGGCCTGCGCCTGGCACGTCGACGAGGCCCACGGCCACGCCCGTCAGGCAGGTGCCGACATCCACCGAAGCGCCAGGCGGGCCCGCGGCGGCCGCCGTCGGTGCGGCGGGGGATCGTCCATGAAGGTGCCAAGTCGGCGAGGGCCGTGAATAGCGCCCGCCGGCTGGCGGGCGCGCAAGGCGGGTGGTGCCGCTACCGCGCAGCGCGCGGAGGCGGCGGCAACGGCCGCCGCCACGACGACCTCGTCGGCCTCGTCGGCGGCGGCGGTGGCCGCTGCCGCTGCCGCCGGGGGTGGGGGGGCACGTCCACTCCTCGCCGCGGAGCCGCGGGAAACCTCGCCGCGGAGCCGCGGAAGCAGCCGCCGCCGCCGCCGCCGGTGGTGGCGGGGGTGGGGGGGCACGTCCACCCCTCTCTGTGGAGCCGCGGGAGCAGCCGCCGCCGCCGCCGCCGGTGGTGGCGGGGGTGGGGGGGCACGTCCCCCCCTCGCCGCGGAGCCGCGGGAGCAGCCGCCGCCGCCGCCGCCGCCGGTGGCGGTGGTGACGACGCTCAGCCAAGACGAGAGGCAAGTCGGGCGGGCACAGTCACGGCGGTCACAGTAAGCCGCGGCCGAAGAAAAGCCTCAGATCTTGACGCGAGTCTCATGGTCACTGCTGGCCCAATCACAACACGGACAACCACCGCGGTGCTGAGAGAGGAGTGAAAGAAACGGACGTGCTGCACAGCCTTGCCGTGACTTGTGACTCGCCCTCGGTCGAGGAAGCCCATCCAAAGTGAGTTTGGATGGGAAATCGGAGGGCTCCCAGATGGCCGAAAAACGCCCACCCAAATTGGGTTTGGATGGGGGATGGGGATGGATGGGGATGGATGGGCTTGTCTGGAAGCCGTGACGATGCTTGCTGTTTGGCCCGCTCCTGCGAGCCGCTGGATCAGTCGAACGGCCTCTGTTTCCGACCGAAATGGACTTCAAGGCCACCGGATCCGGCTTTTTCCGGGAT
>Ga0115031_1003700_pt1 | contig 11331 bp, 10 predicted proteins | sample Maine_Asex4_meta_FD_87301 | JGI IMG/M metagenome (GOLD analysis project Ga0115031, IMG submission 87301) | Marine algal microbial communities from Maine, USA - Maine_Asex4_metaG | ecosystem: Host-associated > Algae > Red algae > Unclassified | place: Maine, USA | collected 2015-01-05 | reverse complement strand
GCGCCGGGTGGCGAGCACCAACTGGCGCAACGCTGCGCCCGACGCGAACCCGGCAAGCCCGAATGCGACGAGCGGCGCCCAGCCTGTCGCGCCGACGACGATCGCGAAGATCATCGAGGCGGCGCCGATCCATGCGGGCCAGAACAGACGGACACGCAGCAGCTCCTGACTCGCCTTGCGCCACGGGAGGACCGGGGCGACGGCCATGAGGAACAAGAGTACGAGCCCGATCGGCATCGACAGGCGATCGAAGTACGGCGCGCCGACCACTGTCCGGCGATCGTCCAGCGCCTCGACGAGGAGCGGGAAGATCGTGCCGAGCAGCACGACGAACGCGAAGACGGTGAACATCACATTGTTTGCGAGGAACGCGCCCTCACGCGACAGCGGCGAGTCGATGGCGCCGGGAGATCGCAAGCGGTCTCCGCGCCATGCAATCAGCCCGAGCGACACGACGACGATGAGGCCGAAGAGGCCGAGGAACCATGCGCCGACCGGGCCGTCGCCGAATGCGTGCACCGACTCGATGACGCCGGACCGGGTGAGGAACGTGCCGAGGATCGTCAGCGCGAAGGTGGCGACCAGCAGGCTGAGATTCCAGACGCGGAGCATGCCGCGCCGTTCTTGGACCAGCACGGAGTGGATGTAAGCCGTGCCGGTGAGCCACGGCAGCAGTGACGCGTTCTCGACGGGGTCCCATGCCCACACGCCGCCCCAGCCGAGCACCTCGTAGCTCCACCAGCCGCCGAGCAGGATGCCGATGGTGAGAAACGCCCACGAGAACAGTGCCCAGCGGCGCGTTTCGAGTAGCCAGCCTTCGCCGAGGCGGCCGGTCACGAGCGCGGCGATCGCGAAGGCGAACGGGACGGTGAACCCGACGAAACCGAGGTACAGGATCGGCGGATGGAACAACACCAGGATGTGGTTCTGCAGCAGCGGGTTCGGCCCTGGCCCACTGGTCACACCGACGGCGCCGTTGCTGAACGGGTCGGCCGGCCCGAAGCTGACCATTGCGAAGAACGCCGTGATCACGAACATCACGATCAGCGCCCAGCCGACGAGCACGTCATCGGTGCGGTTGCGGAACCGCCAGGCCACTGCTGCGGTGAACCCCGTCAACACGAGCGCCCACAGCAGGATCGAGCCTTCGAGTGCCGACCACATCGCTGCCACGTTGTAGAGCGCAGGGGTGTCGGCGGACCCGACCTGCTGGACGTAGGCCAGGGAGAAGTCCCGGGTGATCAGTGCCCGCTGCATCATCACGACCGACACCACGATGCCGAACAGCGCGAGCCAGGCGTAGCGCGGGCTCTGCTTGAGCAGCTTCGTGTCGCTCCGACGGATGCCGTACAGGACGGCGAGGGCACCGAACACCGATGCGCCGAGCATCAGCATGAGGCCGGCGCGCCCGACCGCTCCGTTGATCGACGCAGCGAGGATCATGCGGTCAGGCCGTCGGCCGACTTGATGCCGGGCACGAACTCGTCAGTCACGCTGTTGCGGCGTCGCATCCGAGGTCCTCCGCGTCGGCGACGCGTTCGTCGTTGACCGAGACGTACTCGTCGGAGTGCTTGACCTCGACGCGGTCACCGACCAGGGCGTCGTTCTCGATCACGCCGTGCACGACGACGGGAATGCACTCCTTGAAGATGCCACCTGGGTCGCCGTCGTAGCGCACCGGTAGGGACTCGCCGTTGAATGAGATCGTGAAGAGCGTGGCGCCTTCGTCGTTCGAGATCGAACCCTCGTCGACGGTGCCCTGCAGACGGATCCGGCGATCGGCATCGCAGCCCTCGCGCACGCCGACCTCGTCGACATTGCAGTAGTAATCGACTGCCGAGGTGAGGAACTGCGTGACGATCACGCCGCCAGCGACGAAGACCAACGCGAGCACGGTGATCGGAAACCAGTTGCGATTCCGACGCGCACCGACGGCTGTGCCGTCGACGTTGGTTCGTGGTGACAGGTCCGGGCCATCTTCCGGGTGCATCTCCGGTGGGGGTGCGTCAGCCATCAGAGCCAGTACTTCTCCTCGTCGGGAACCTGTTCGGCAAGGCGTTTGCCCGATCTGATCGTGCGCCAGGCGAACAATGCCACGGCACCGAAGGTGAGCGCGTAGCTCCCGAGGATGAATCCGGCGTCTTCCATCAGCTGTCGCTCCCTGTTGTCGTGCTCTGGGCTGTCGTGCTCTGTGCTGTCGTGCTCTGGGTTGTACCGCTCTGCACTGCCTCGGCGCGGCGTTCCAGCAGAGCGTCGTCGAGGCCCCGTTCTTCCATGAGATCTTCGAGCGCCATCGTGCGCGTGCGGTGCAGCAGCAGCCAGGCGTAGAGGAAGGTGAACGCGATGACACCGACGAAGAGGCTGAACAGCATCAAGCCGTCCATCTTGGTGTTGCCATCGAGATTCGCGACAGAGGCTTCTTGGTGCAGGCTGCGCCACATCCTGACACTGAAGTGCACAAGCGGGATCTCGACGACTGCGATCATGCCGAGCACTGCGCTGCGCTTGGCGCGCTGGTGGTGGCTCCCGCCGAGGCGACGGACGGCGAGGTAGCCGATGTAGGTGACGAAGAGCAGCGCCGTGGTCGTGAGGCGAGCGTCCCACTGCCAGAAGACGCCCCAGGTGAGCCGGCCCCACATTGCACCGACGGCGAGTGTGACCGCCACGAAGGCGACGCCGATCTCGGCGCTGGCACCCGCAGCACGATCCCAACCGAGCGATTTCTTCTTCGTGAAGAGATACATCGCGGACGAGATCGCCGTGACGACGAAGGCGAGGTAAGCGAGCCAGATCGTCGGGACGTGGACATACAGGATCCGCACCGACTCCTTCTGATCACGGTCAGCGGGTGAGAAGCCGAGCCCGAACGCGATGAGCCAGCCGAGGGAGATGAGCGCACCGATGCCGAGCAGACGCGTCACCCGTGTGCCCGTGCCGCGTCGCTTTTCGCCGGACCCTGACGTGATCGGTTGGTCGGTTCTCGCTGGATCGAGGGTGGTCATCGTGGTGCCGTGGTGCTGCTTCCGAGTGTGAGCGATGAGAGATGCGATGAGGGATGCGATGGGAGATGCGGTAGGGAGTGGGGTGACATGGGACGAGTTGTCGTTCAATCGTCGATGAGGGGGCCGAACGCCAGCGCTCCGCCGACACCGGCGGCCACAGCGAACACCGCCAGCAAGCTGACCCATTGCCAGCCTTCTGACACCGCTGCACCCGAGGTACCGACCGCTGATTCGACTGCTTTGGTTGCTCCGATCAGGACCGGCGCCACCGCGGGGATCGTGAGCAACGGAAGCAGTGTTTCGCTCCCTTTGAACCCTGCGGCGAGGCCTCCGTACAGGGTACCGACCGCGGCGAGTCCGCACGTCGCGGAGATCATGGTCGTGACGAGGAGCACAGTCGCGAGGATCGGGCTCTGCCCCGGCGACGTCACGCCGGTGAGCGCGACCTCGACGCCGTTGACATCCATTGGTTCATTGAAGAAGGCGAGCACCGAGCGCCCCGACTGGATCGACTCTCCGTAGAAGATGACCGCAGCAGCGAACAGCATTGCTTCGAGGACGAACAACTGCACTGCCAGCGCCATTGCCTTGCCCAGGAAGATGGCGCCAGCATCGACCCCTGCGACGCGCATGGCATCGAGCGCTCCGTCATCGGTTTCGATCCCGAACGAGCGCTGCACGAGGATCAGCAGGCTGAACATCGTTGCCAACCAGATCAGTCCAGGTGCCACCGTGTCGATCACGCTTTGCTTGTCGAGCACGAATGCAAAGCTGATCATGGTGATCCCCGCGAAAGGAAGCACTTGGTTGGTCACGATCTTGCTGCGTCGCTCGACTCGGAGGTCCTTGGCTGCGATCAGCCGCGCCAGCGCCCACGTGTTCATGAGTCCAGCACCTCGTGGACCTGCCCGCCGATGACCTCGACGGTCCGCGTGGCGAGGCTGCCCGCCCTCTCGAGCTCATGGCTGGCGACGATGATGGTGGCCCCCGCCTGCGACGCCTCGACGAGGGTCGCATCGAGTTCGTCCCGACCGACTGCGTCGAGGCCGGCGTGCGGTTCGTCGAGCAGCCACACCTGTGCACGGCGGGCGACCAGGCAGGCCAGGGCGGTGCGCCGCTTCTGGCCGGCGGACAGCTTGCGAACCGGCACCTCGGCGAGGCGGTCGGCCACGCCCATGCGCACCATTGCCTGATCGATCTCGACATCAGATGCTTTGACCGTCCGCCCCCAGAACTGCACGTTCTCTCGGACGGTCATGTCGAGGTACAACCCGTTCTGGTGCCCGAGAAGCCCGACGTGGGATCGCACTTCGCGGCGTTGCGTCGCGAGGTCGAAGCCGAGGATGGTCGCCGTTCCCCGCTCGACGGGCAACAGACCGGCGCAGAGACGCAGCAGTGTGGTCTTGCCTGCACCGTTCGGGCCCTTCAGGAGCACGATCTCGCCTCGCCCGACCTGGAACGTCACCCCTGCCAGCGCAGGAAACTGACCGAGGATGGCGACCACCTCGTCGAAATCGAGCACCGCATTGGACACGGGATCGGGCGAAGAGTGGGCCGGACCATCGGCATCATTGGCGCGGCCCGTTGGTGGCAACGGCATCGACGACGGGGGCTGCGGAGCATCCATGGGACATCGCCACGATATGAGGCACTGCGGGCGCCGCACACAGGGGGCTGGTGAAATGGACACGAAACACTCTGACAATCGACCGTGCGGTGGGCCGTGAAAGCGGCGCCTGGGCAAGTAGGTTTCTCGTTCGTGACAGAGCTCGATGCCAAAGCTGCGTTCGGCGGCGCCTCCGGATCCACTCCGGCCAGCGGCAGAACCGCGTCTCGGAGCAGCACTGCGTCTCGAGGCAACACCGCGTCGACGAGCAACACCGCGTCGACGAGCAACACCGCGTCGACGAGCAACACCGCGTCTCGCGCCAGCACGGCGTCGACCGGCAGCACGGCATCTCGGAGCAACACTGCATCGAACGGCAACGGCTCGCACGATCAGCTGCAGACGCTGAACGGGGCCGCCGCTGCACGCGCCACATCGACGACGACCGGGCGCGCTCCGTCAGCGAACAGGGCCGCACGCGCTGCGGCGATGACCGACGCCAAACGAGCTGCGGCCGCACCAAAGCTCACCCGGCGGGGTCGCGTTCGGAAATGGGATCGTCAAAAACCGCCGACCGACTGGCGATGGTGGGTCGGCAACCTCGGAAAGACACTGATCGCCACCGGCCTGCTCATGTTCGGCTTCGTCGCCTACCAGCTCTGGGGCACTGGAATCGAGACCGCTCGCGCGCAGAACCAACTCGAGAGTGAATTCGACGCTCAGCTCGCTGGCGCACCCTCGGTGCTCGCTCCCGACTTCGTACCGGGCGAGAATTCCACGACCGATCCGGCACCTGCAACGCCTGGTGCAGCCGAGCCTGCAGACGCAGATGCCAGTGCGCCTGCGCTCGAACCGACCGAGCAGCCTGGCGCTTCGGCTCCGGTGCCGATTGCTGAGCAGAACATCCCGATGCTCGACAACGGCGACGCGCTCGCCCGGCTGGAGATCCCGCGCCTCGGGCGGAGCGACATCGTCGTTGCGGGCGTGACGACCGGTGACCTCAAACGCGGTCCTGGCCATTTTCCGGACACCCCGCTGCCCGGCCAACTCGGCAATGCAGCTGTCGCCGGACACCGCACCACGTACGGCGCGCCGTTCTTCAACGTCGATGACCTGCAGATCGGCGACGACCTCATCGCCACCACCCTGAACGGCCAGTTCACCTACCGAGTCACCGGCTCAGAAATCGTGCCGGCCAACCGATACGACGTCGTTGCCACCGCTGATCCGAGTAAAGCAACGCTCACCCTTATCTCGTGCCACCCGAAGTACACAGCGCAGCAGCGAATCGTCATCTACAGCGAGCTCGTCTCATCGGAGTCTGCGCCTGTCGGCGAGCCGATCATCAACTACGGCCGACCGGCCGAACCCGACGACGGCCTGGGCGACAGCGACATCGCCGCTGAACTTCCTGCCGAAGACGTGTCCGGTTCGGGCACCGACACTGCATCCGGCTCAGAGTCTTCGACAGCCGTTGGAACACCGAACCTGGACGGCAGCGTCACCGGCAACCTCAACGACATCACCGTGGTCGACGAGCCAGACACTCTCGAAGCTGGCCAAGTCAGCAGCGACATCGTCGACGCTTTCAGCGACGGCTGGTTCAGTGACCCAGGCGCCAACAGCCAGGTCGGCCTGTGGGGCATCGTGCTCGCTCTGGTCGGCATGGCCGCATTCGCAGTCAGCCGGAAGTTCCGCCGCGACTGGGCGGGCGCACTCGTCGGCCTCATGCCGTTCGCCATCACGCTCTACTTCTTCTTCCAGAACGTCAACCGGCTCCTCCCACCGAACCTCTGACTGCGATCCCTTCGGGCCAGATCCGGTTCGGGCCGCGCCGCTCCTTCACGTCGCAGTGAAGACGGCGGTCCGCTTCTCGAGGAACGCTGTGCGGCCCTCTTCGGCATCTGCGCTGGCCCAGGCGGTGGAGCGGGCCTCTTCGAACACTTCTGATCGTTCCGGGTCCGACGAGGCTGTCTCGAGGCCGAGCTTGTGGGCGACGACCGTGAGCGGAGCGAACCGGGCCAGACGTTGGGCCCACTCGCGAGCTGCAGCGAGATCGCCGAGCCGATGGATGCCGCCGAGCGCGTGGAGCCGTTCGGCCGAATAGTTTTCGGTACCGACGAGCATCGCTCTGGCGACTGCGGGCGTGAATTCTTCCCGCAGCCGTCTGATCGTCCAGTGATCGACCGAGATCCCGAGACGGGCAGCCGGAATACCGAGCGGGCTGTCCGGTGTCGCTACCCGGAGGTCGGCGGCGATCGCCAGCTGGGTGCCTGCGCCGAGCGCAGGGCCGTCGATCGCAGCGATGACCGGCACGGGCAACGCGGTGAAACCAACGAGAACTCGCCGGAGGTCAGTCGTGAACCGCCCTTCTTCCACGCCGTTCAGATCGGCACCAGCACTGAAGGCCGGTGCAGCACCGGTGAGCACAACGGCACGCGTGTCGACCGGCGCACGATCGGCGATCTCGGCCTGCGCATCGAGGAGTTCGAGCAACGTCGGATGATCGATGGCGTTGCGACGTTCGGGTCGATCGAGGGTGATGATCGTGACTCGTCCATCACGCTCGACGTGCACCCTCATCGCTCACCGCAAGTCATGGAACCACCCGATACCGGCCCTGCGGCTCGCAGGCCACTCCGATCGACTGACTCGGCGTTCGCTGCTCGTAACATGGGAGAACTGTATGTCGAACACCGACCCGCAATCCCAAGCAACTCCCGCCGTCCCGCCGTCCGAAGCGTCGAGCGCCGACGCGAAGCGAGCCGCTGCGCGCGCCGCAGACCCAGTACTGATCAAGCGGGCCAAGATCGCGAAATGGACGTTGCTGGCGAACCGCGTCGGCTACCTCTTCGTCGCGCTTGCCATGGCGCTGTTCTTCATGGCCTTCGCCTTCGGCTTCACCTCCGTGATGGCCACGCTCGTGATCGTGGCGTTCGTGATCGGCTGTGCACTGCTGATGCCGTCGATCATCCTCGGCTACGCCGTCAAGGCCGCCAACCGCGAGGACCGCGAAAACGGCCTCTGAGCAACCTGCATTCCGGTCGCCCCTCGACCCGGTTACCATGCGGTAAGCCCCTATGTCTCAACGTCTCTCCGCACCTGCCCGTCGCGAGCAGATTCTCGACGTCGCGCTCGTCGTCTTCGCTGGCGCCGGGTTCCACGGCGCCTCGATGAACGACATCGCCGAGGCTGCTGGCGTCACCAAGCCGGTCCTGTACCAACACTTCGATTCCAAACGCGACCTCTACCAGGCGCTCATCGAAGAAGTCGGCAACCGTCTTCGCAACAACATCGACAAGGCGACCGCCGAGGCAACCGACGGCAAGAGCCAGACCGAGCTCGGCTTCCGCGCCTACTTCCGCTGGGTCGCCGACGACCACGACGGTTTCCGTCTGCTCTTCGGGTCGGGCTCACGACGTGACGACGAGTTCAACGAGTCGATCCGCAAGATCACCGCCGAGTCCGCCCGCGCCGTCGCACCGCTCATTGCCGTCGACATCGACGAGTCACACCGCGAAACGCTCTCCCATGCCCTCGTCGGCCTGGCCGAAGGCGCAAGCCGCCGCCTCGTCGGACTGGGCAAGGACTTCGACCCCGACGCCATCGCCGCCGAAGTCAGCGCCCTCGCATGGGCCGGCCTTCGTGCCGTCCAACCCCTCTAGCGCCAGATTCACCGATCTCGGCGTTCCGTCTCACCGCTCGTTGCCAGGGGCAACTCGGGTTCACCGCGCCTTGACCTCGGCAAATCTGATCGCACGAGGTTTTCTTCTTGGGGGATGGTTGGTCTTGTCAGTCGAGGGTGATGGTGGAGACTTGAATGGGTCGTGCTTTCTGGGCGATTGCTGAGACCAGCAAGGTTGCTGCCCACGCAATCGCAGGAATCAGGACGAGCATGCCGAGAGCCCCGAGGACCGGGAACGGGGCCGATTCGCCGGCGACCCAGGTGATCACTCGGACCACGATGTAGCCGGCCGGGACCGCAATCACAGCTGCACCGGTCGTCAGCACCCAGGCCTTGGCGGCAGCGACTCGGCGCAGCGTTCGAGGCGGTGCACCGACCACATGGAGCACATCGCGTTCGTCACGGCTCTCGGTCGCAGCGAGCGACAAACCGATCGCCACCACCAGCAGCACCATCAGCAACGACGCGCCGAGCACGGCCGCCTGAATCAACGGCCAAGGCACATCGAATCCAGGCTCCTGCGTGTAGTAGTACCACGCCGACGCCGACGCCGGTTCGCCGAGCGAGTTGCTGTCGGCACTGACGAAGGCACTGTCGAGGTCGACGGGTCGAGCGTCGTTCAGCGCAGCGCGCTGGGTCTTGGTCAGGTCGACCGGGTTGTCGACGATCACCCAGTTGACCTGCGTGTCGAGTCCCAACTCGGCGACCTTCGCCGGAGTGATCAATGCGTCGGCGCCGAACTCACTGCTGGACTCGTATTCCAACGGAGCTTCACCGAAGTCGACGTCGATCAGCCCGTCCAGCGTGTTGATCGACAGCATGCCGTCGACGTACGGGGCGAGCGACAGCGTCCCTTGCTCGGCGAGCGTTGCACGCTGGTCGGCGTCGAGACTCAGGAGGGCGAGTACTTCGTCGTCCGCAACGGTCGGCGTGGTGATCGGGAACTGGGCGGTGTCATAGACACGATCGCTCGGCGGGTCCCAGGTGACTTGGGTGATCGGACGCCAAGTCGCGTCTGGCAGAATCGCCTCGATCGTTCGGCGGAGTCCTTCTGGCACCGGTTGCGCTACCTGCGGCGGCGGGTCGAAGTCCTTGGACACGTTGCCGAACTCGTCGGTCGGGTACTCGTTGTAGACGGAGTAGTTCAGGTTGAGGTTTGACGAACTGCTTCCGAACTCTTGCTGCGATTCATCGAGACTGCGGGCCGACCCCGCAACGGTCAGGCCCACGATCGCGATGGCTGCCACCGTCGCGACCGCAGTCAGCACGCCGGCGGAACGCATACGTGAGCGACCGAGGCTGCGCGATGCGATACGGACCACACCACCGCGGCGACTCCCCACGCTGCCGATCCAGGCAACGATCAGCGGCGACGCACACACGATCCCGAAGAGGATGCCGAGAGCACCGAGTACGGCCATCGCTGCTGAGAAGTTGCCGCCGTCCTGCGAGCTCGCCACTGCGGCGAGGAGGAAGAGCCCGAACCCGAAGAGGCCGATGCCCACCGGGACGAGCCAGCGCGGCGGAACTGCCACCGGGCGACGCCCGGCAAGCGCTGAGAGCACCGGGATCCGAGACGCCGATCGGGCCGGCACGAGTGCAGCGATGGTTCCAGCAGCGAGCGCCGTCAGCACGACGACAACGATGTCGAGCGGCTGGATCTGCAGACTGCTCGCCCGATAGCCAGCGAGCTGGTCGGTGATTCCGTACTGCTGGCCGATCATTGCTGCGCCGATGCCGAGCCCGACTCCGACGACGGCGCCGAGCGATGCAGTCCACATTCCTTGCAGACCGAGGGTCCGTCGGATGAGCCGTTCCGACGCTCCGTTGGCCGACAGTTGGCCGACGGTCGCAAGTTGGCGTCGAGCGCTCGTGGCGAATGCCGATGCGATCACGATGCCGACGGCGATGAACGCCACGACGCCGGCAACCCAACCCCATGCGAGCTGTTCGCCCTTGACCGTGCCGATCTCGAAGCCCCGATCCACGGCGCTCTGAGCCTCGAAATCGGCGCCTCGGAACGACTGGACCATCTGCGACAGGTCGACGTCACTCACATTCGCGGGGAGGTCGAGCATCGTCGTCTCCCACCGACGATCCGGACGAACGATGGCTTGATCGAAATCGGGGACGACGACCAGATCGTTGTTCAGCCATCTGGTCGTGCGGCCGATCGCTGTGACGGTGAGGTCGAGATCTGGAACGCTGAGGCGAAGTGTGTCGCCGACCGTCACATCGAATGCCTCTGCGATGCCCGGGCTCAGCATGGTCTCGTCGCTCGACGACGGAGCAGTGCCCTCGTCGATCACGAACATGCCATCGGTCATTGCGTTGCTCGGGTCGATGCTCGTGAACTGGACGTAACGAGACGTCTGGGTCCCGTCAGGCAGGTCGGTTTGGACCGCAGAGTAGGTCTCGATGTAGTCGAGCCGGGACGAGCCGTCAGGAATCGCCGGAACACGTCCCAGCCCGAAGCGATCGGCGTTCGACACCGCGTTGCCGTCTTCGTCGAGGAGGTACTGATTGTTCGCCGACACGACGAGGTCGGCTGTGCCGAAGTCACGTTGGAACGATTCGGTTTCGGTCAGAGCGTTGGTCCGCGCCCCGATGCTGGCCAGTGTCATGCCGAAGACGGGGATGGCGACGAGGAGCAAGACGAGGACTGTGCGGCCGGGGCGGCGGCGGACTTCTCGGCGCGCAAGGCGGGCGGAGAATCGCCACGATGATGCCGACGTGGCCGGCCGAGCCGAGCGATCAGGAGTGCCGCCGGTGGTCTCGTGCACGGCCGGCCGATCTTCGACCATGGTCATGACGTCACGCCGATTCCGCTGGCGATGGGCGCTTCGAAGTCGGGGGCGGTCTGGTCGATGATGCGGCCGTCACGCATGAAAACGACACGGTCGGTCCACGAGGCAAAGCGTGGTTCGTGGGTGACCATCACGACGGTGACTCCACGGTCACGGGCGAGTCCGGCGAGGAGTTCGACGACCTCGTCGCTGTTGACCGTGTCGAGCGCCCCGGTCGGCTCGTCGGCGAGG
>Ga0115031_1003699_pt1 | contig 11331 bp, 11 predicted proteins | sample Maine_Asex4_meta_FD_87301 | JGI IMG/M metagenome (GOLD analysis project Ga0115031, IMG submission 87301) | Marine algal microbial communities from Maine, USA - Maine_Asex4_metaG | ecosystem: Host-associated > Algae > Red algae > Unclassified | place: Maine, USA | collected 2015-01-05 | reverse complement strand
GCGGGTGGGGGAATACGCCTCCCGGCGTGGAGGACGACGCGGGCGCCGGACGGTGGCGACGGAGCGCCGGGGGGGGTGGCCGTCGTGGCGCGTGCGTCGGGGTGCCGGCTCACGGCGGGCGTGGCGCTGACTCTCCTGCGAGGGGTGGGTGGCGCTTTTGCTCGTTTCGCCCTTTTTTTGTCTTTTGCTTCTGCGCTGCGCCCGTCGCGTCTACGCGTCTGGGGTAGCACGCGCCGAGGCTGTTGGTTGCGCGTGTGTCCTCTTTCCTGTTTACTGCTTGCAGCGGCCGCTGGTCTGTGTGTTTCCAGAGGCCGACGGGGTGTGCCGCCGTCGCGGCCGTCGCGGTTGCTCGCGCGCGGCGGCACCCTGGATTGGAAAACGCATTGCCCGCACCGGCACTCGGTTTTGTGAGCGTAGGAGGCGGCCGCGGCGGCGGATCGAGGATGGGGGGGGGCGGCAGAGGGGGACCTTGCGCTCGCACTTGGCGGAGGGCGGCTGGCGGTGGGTGGGCGGTAGCGGTGCGCGTGGGCGGTGATTGTTGGTGGGGTCTGTGTGGACACCCCGCACGGCCACCCGCGTTGCCTTTGTGACCCCATCGGCCGCCGCCCGTGGGTCGGCCGTCGCTGCCTCCCCACTATGTGTGTGGTGCCGTCGCGCGCGCCCGCAGCAGCGACGGTCCCGCCCACACAGGGGGGGGTCGGGATGACGGCGGGCGGAAACGCGCCGGCATGCCTCTGGTGTCGGGCAACCGCGCCGACTATCCGGCAGTCGTCGGCCGCGGCCGTCCACCCCATGGCCCGCTGTCCGCGGCAGATCGGGTGGGCGCAACAGCTGTGGCCGCCACCGGTACGGGGCGGCGCGCGCGGGGGAAACTACGTGGCCCTTTTGCACCCCCCCAGCCATCTCAAACTGCCGGTACGGCGAAGGGAGTGTTGGCGGCATGGTCACGGCCCGCGCTGACCACGCTTTCAGTGGTCGCAACCCGCCACAAGCGAGGAACCCCCGTGCTCGGCGCCATTCGGTTGCGATACGCTGGGATTGCCAACGGTGCCGCAGCGCCCTTTTTTGTTTTCAGTACACACTCTCGCGCACAGGCGTCCCACACAGGCGGGAACGGCAAAGGCGCGGGAACGGCGCACGTCGCGGCGGCGATGCAGGGAAGCTCTGGACCCTCGTGTCTTCTTCCGAGACACGTCCGCGTTGGATCAACGGCGTAGCGGACGCCTCCTTTGGTGGGAGAGAAAGCGAAAGGGGCGCAGACGTAGTCCGCGTCGGACGGCGAGCGGCCATGATTGTCATAGGCATGCCGGCCTGCCGGCAAGTCGGCGCACAGTTGCTCGCATGCGGGCTACAGCGTCCGTAGATTCAAGAGCGCCTTCAACACGACAAATCCGGTTTGCTCGGACAAGTACGACTGCCACTGCGTCTTTTTTCTAATACTTGCCTGCCTCCACCGTCCTCGTCGAGGTGGCAGTCTGCCCAGGGCCGTTGATGGCGGCAAACGCACGTTGCTCGCTGAGCAAGGACAACGCTGCACTCACCGTGGAGGGTTTTGACAGCGGGCTGAGGAAAAGCACGGAGATCGTCGGCAGCTCTCGGATGGCGGTGGGGACCAGCGGGATTTGCGACACGTCCCAACCGGCAGCACAGCGAGTCATTGTTGCACCGACTTGGATGACGCGGGCCCGAGCGACCAACCACACGCGTTGACCGGAGAGAGCACGTGTGCGACCTTGGTGCCCCTGCTGTCCGTGGTGCGTACTTAGTCTCTCTCGTGCCCGCGCGTGGCAACGTACGGCTGACGAGGGGCGCTCGTCTGCGGGCTGGTCTGCGGATCCCCTGCGCGGCGACGCCGCGCTGGGAAAGAGTGTCCTTCGCGCCGTCGAGTTGTCGACCTCTGGTTTTGAGTGGGTGAGTGCCTGCACGAGGTGGCCTTGCTGTCTTTGCGGGGACACGCTCCGCACATGAGCACCAGTCCGTGTCACCGATCCGTGTCACCGATCCATGTCAGCAGTGCGGCCGTCGCCCGCTTTTTGTGAGGCCGAGTGTCACGCTGTAGCGTGGTGACTGGCGCCTCTCCAGATTGACCCACGCCCTTTGCCAGGACTGCCAGACGCCGTCGTACATGCCGGACGCCAGCGTCGTATGTCAAAGGTTCGTCAGAAAGTGCGCATCGTCGCGCAGGAGGTCATCGATGGCACAAACACTCTGCCTGTTTGTAGCGCTTGGGTGATACAGCCCTGTACAAATGAACGGCCAGGAGTTGTCTGCTCTAATCTTCCTCGATTCTGCCGTCCACGTGGTCAGTGCTGGTTTCCTTGAGTGTATCGCTGCGCCCGTCCTCGCAGTTTCCTTGTCGCCACAGGGCTGTTTCAGGTGCGCCAATGGACGACCTGCGGCGCGCTGTCCTGTTCGAGCCCCCACCCCCTTGCTGAGCGCCGGACGAGCAGTGGAAAGCCCTCGGATCGGCGTGTCCGGCGAGCCGGTCACCTCTACCTTTCCTCTCTTTTTCTCCGGGATCGTGCGTGGGAGCGCACGTTCCCATCACACTCAATGACAGTGAGGTCTCCAGCCATGGTCCTCGAAGAGAGGTAGGAAGGATGACAGCCGACCCAGCCATGACCCCGACACCGGAGGAGGTGTTGTTCGCGGCAGTCAGACTGTGCCGACGGTATCAATTCGCTCGCAGCCTTCCACACGGGCGATCTTCTGCGCCTCGCCCACCGTCGGCCGTTCCGGGCGCGCCGTGCCAACCGACACACCGCTGTGCAAAGCCAATCTCGTGAGGGGGCACGTCCGCCCCCATCGGAAGCGGCTCGCATCACGCAAGGCGGTGACCAGGCGTTCTGTGACGGGGCGCAGGATGTCATTGTCAGGGCGCCAGCGAGACATGATGCCGTCCTCGTACAGGCGCCGCCTTGTCACCTTGCTGCGAGCAGTGTTTACCTGCCCCAACACCCGAAACGGAGGGGGATGACGCGATCAAGGTGCGCTAAGCTGTGCAGTGTGGTGATCACATGCGAGGTGGGAAGCCACTGGTAGTGACTGGTGCCTGCAAGGAAGCTGTCGCCAACACGTCGCTGCCTGTCGGCCCCGCGGCATACTCGGGGCCGATGCCCCGCTGCCTGCGCACTGCTGTCGCAGTTGGGGCGGCACACGTTTTCCCAGCTGGCATGCGCTTGGGGTAGGAGCGGAGACTTTTCCGGGCCTCCCCTAGGCTATAAGAACGGCCAGCTCGTGGTCGGAAAGCCCAACATCTCCTGCATCTTCCATCAAGACCAACATCACCCATCTCCCGTCTCTCCCGCCGCGTCAACGGCCAAGCTCACCTCTTCCCACTTGCCCCCCATCCCCCCATTCTCGTCGGACGTGCTTTTTCGAGCCCCAGACTCACGCCGTCCAAGCCTCGCTGACGCTCGCGTTGCTGTCGCTCAACAACAAGGAAGCCGCCTTCCCGAGGCAACTCAAGACAATGGCCGTCTTTGTTGCTACGACAGCCGCCGCCGAGATCGTCGTCGCCGCCAACGCTGCCGTCGGCGGGATCGCCGTGGCCTTCTTTGCGCGCTCCTCAGCTGATTCCGACCCGCCAGCCGGCGAAGGGTGTGAGAAGCCCGAGATCCGGGAGGTTTTTGTGCCTGCGGGCTTCATTTGAGGGCTTGCCACCGGGTGGCACGCCGACTGGGCCGCGGCCACCGCCGTGCTGGCACGGCGAACGCGCCTGACACGCGTGCCCTCGCAGGCCGCGGCCCCGCGGACGGCCTCGGCGTTGGTGTGTAGCTTACAACGTTGGCTGGCGGTAGATGTAGTACACCCGTCCGCGATTCGCGCGACGGGCCTTGTTCAGTTGGGCTATGTGCTGCGTGTTTGTGGTTTCCCTGCGTGCGTGTGCGTGTCGTGTCTGTGTCTTTTTTCCCAACACATGACAACACATGAGTGTCAGACCTCTTTGTTTTTCTCGCACACTCTGGGGGCCCGACCCGTGTCGCGCGCCGCCCGAGCGGGCGCTCCTCGCGCCGCGTGTGCGGCGCGGCGCCAGCCACCCACGCGTCTGCCACTACGCGGGGCGCGCGCAGACACCCCGCGGCGCAGTCGCAACCCCCCCTGGCTATCGCCATCCACCCGCCACCGCCACCCAACCACGCCGTCGCCCAGTGGCCTGCAGCGGCGGGTCGCATTGTCCATCTTGGCGGCGGCGGCGGCTAGCGGTCTCCCAGAGTGTGCGTGTCACCGCCCCCCCCACGCACCCCGGAGACCGCCGCCGCGTCGCCGCGCGCGACTGGCGGGTGGCACCACCCGGGTGGCACCTCCGCCGTGGCGGGAGACCCTTCAGAGCAAGCAGAATACATGAGCTCGCTCGTGAGACTCTCCCGAGGCGGCTCATTTTTTTTTTTTTCCACAGCGCAGTGCTCACTAACGCCAGGCTCGTGACAAGCCGGAAATTCTTGTCACGCTCCACCGGATTCTCGCACAGTAGCCTGCTTGACACGTCCCCCTGGGTCAAAAACGAGGGTCGTCTGTCAAAACACAGAAAAAGCTTGACAACCCCACTGCCATGGGCGTTGCGTTCACGTGTGTCGCGCCTATCGTGGTCGTACTGACGTCCTCTATGTATCAGAAGAGGTAAGAAAAAGTGGCCGTAGAGCCCATGCAGCGGGGTTGTCAAGCTTTTTCTGTGTTTTGACCGACGACCCTCGTTTTTTACCTAGGGGGACGTGTCAAGTAGGCTATAGCCTACTTGACAGTAGCACTACTGTGCGAGAATCCGGTGGTGCGTGTCAAGAATTTCCGGCTTGTCACGAGCCTGGCAGGGGTTTGGGAAAAAGCCTCTTGGTGCACCAGTTGGGTGCTGGACGGATACGGTGCGGCCACGTTCCGAGGCCTGCGTCACTTGTACTGGACGAACCGGTCGGGGATGGGAAGGCCGACTGCGCCCGTTCCGCAACAGCCGGCTGTACAGTTTTTGCGACGGCTCCGCCGGGATGTGCTGGTGGGGGAATGATCGACCGACGAACGCTGGTAGGAAGGTGGGATTGTCTGTAGGCACTGTGGGATTGCCATCGGACTGGCTTCACCCTCCTCTTCCTTTTGTTCGCCGACGGGCAGGGAGGGAGGCGTCCGCCTCTGGTTGCCACCCAGTGGTGGCGTTGGCCGCTTTGTTACCAGTTGCGCTCCCCCCGCACGGTCAGGACGTTTGGCGCCGACGACGTCTGCTCGGGCGTCAGCCGTGGCGGCTGCCTGACTCCTCCATGAAGGGGCGTGCAGCATCCCATTGGCGGTGTCCAGACCCACAGCCGACGGCACGTCCACGGAAGAGCCCCTTCGCGCCCACTTGTCGCGTTCTTAACGCAGACGGCCAAATCTAATATGCCAAAAACAGTAGATCTATACACAGGCACCCGTCCCGTATCGTGGCGTAGTCACAGCCCCACGACGACAACCGGCTCCTCGACGATGGTCGTCGAGCCGCCGTCCCCCCCCCCCGCCGCTACGCTGCTACTGCCCCGGCTGCTCGAGCCGCCCCCGCTGTCGCCGCTCCCCGCGCGACCGTTCAACCCCCCCCTACCTTCGCCACCCCCCCCGTCCGCCTCCCCCAACCGCGAGGCGTGCGTCGGCAGGCAATGTACGTTAGTCGGCACCTCCCCCCCGTACACCGTCGACAGCTCCTCGGCCAGCGTGTCGTACCGGTACCGCGCGCGGGTGTGGGGCACGTTGGTCTTGCCCATATCGTTGCCGGGCACGCCCGGGACCCACCACCGCTCCCCAATCCAGTGCGCCTTGACGCACGACTCAAAGCCCGATTGGACGACGCTGTTGCGGGCGAGCTCGCACAAGTCCGTCGAGGTGAGCTTCCACACCTGCGCCGCGACCGCAAACTCCTCCATGAGCGGCTCCTTCGTCATGGCCAACTGCAGCGGGTCGTCTGTGGAGAGGGACACGTTGAGGCCGCGGCGGAAAAAGGCGATGAACGGGTTACGGAGGTACTCGAGGAAGAGCGCGTTGTTGCTGATGGGGCTCATCGCAATACCCACCTGCGTCAGGTAGTAGAGGTGTTGGAGGACGGGCGCCCGCCGCAAGTTGATACCGTGGTTAATCCCGTGCGACAGAAGGAAGCAAGCGCCGAGGTGGTCGACCTCCCCAGCCTCCCCGGCGTGCGGGCGGTACGTAAACGTGTTGAGGCCACGGGACTCGCGCAGACGGTTGAGGACGGACAGGTTGGTCGCGAGGTAATATGCTTGGTACTCAAACGGTGGGTCCGCCGCGCCCGTCCACTGAGCCGGCGGGGGAGCCCGCCGCAGGTCGAGCCGGGGGGTCGGCACCGACTCGTCGTCGACCGAATCAAAGCCGACGACCTGCTGGAGGAAGTGGGCGATGGGCGCGTGGGCCTGCGGGTCAAGCGTCGCCTCAAAGAGCGGAGTGAAGATGTTGTCGAGCAGCGTCTGTGGGATGTCGCGGACCAAGAGAAGAAGCGGGGGACGAGAGAGTAGAGGGGGCAGACAGCACAGCAACACCAGACGGGGAACGGTGGCCGGTAGTCGTTAGTACACGCGCGCGTCACCACAGCGACACCGTGCAACGACACCACACCCGCGCATTCACCCACCCACTGCTCCAGTAGACCACAAGAGCAACTCATCGACGCACGCCAGCCCAACCACGGTGCCGCACGTCGGCACACCGCAAACAGCAGCAGTCGTCCCACTGCGGTGAAACCCGCAAAAAACAAATGCAACACCATGCGGCGCAGAGTGACAAAGCCACGGCACGCACCTGGAAGCTCTCAACCGTCCCCGACTTGCGGTACATCGAGTACAGACGCGGCACCTGAATCAACCACCGCACATTGTCCGAGTAGATTTTGTGGTTGACCGCCCAGGCGGCGAGCTTGGCCCACTCATCCGCCGCCCGCCCATAGATGGAGAGCCGCGGTTCAGAGTTTTGGTACTTGGTGTCGCGGAGGTCCTGGAAAAGCTCATGGGTGATTTCGGCGAGGTAGCGGCCGCCGAGGAGGTTGTCCGTCTTCATAAACACCTCACGCAGGCGGCTTTGGCCGGCAGGCGAGTACCTGCGGTGAAGTACAGGGTGAGGTCGAGAAAAAAACGAGAAAGACAAGAACAAAAGAAAAAAAACGTGCCAAGAGTCAAAACGAGACAGGAGCAGACAATACGTATATTGGGTGCCACGGTGGGGAAGCAGACAGGTTAGTACATGACTCAGGTGTCCGGGAGGCAACCCTTGTTTCAATGACACCGTTGCCTCGCCCGTAGGAGCAACGCCACATGGGCCGCGGAACAAAAAGCCATCATTGGCGTAGGAGCCGCACACCACAGAAACACAACCGCTGGAACACACCCCACACCCACCGCACAACCTCCCCCTCCAACACACTTGAGGTTGAACCGGTCAAACCGGTGGAAAGTCGTGTTGTCCGCGTGCATGTCCAGCGTGTCGACGCTCAGCTCGTGCGTCGTCAAGTTGAGCGACTTAAACACCTCGGTCAGCGTCAGCACGCGCTGCCCCGTCGGGTCGGCGCGGTCGACGAGCACCCGGTCGGACCCACACTTGCGCACTTTGCTCTTGATGAACCGCAGCAGGTGCTTTTGATTCATGCTGCTGCTGTGGTGCACGTGCGTGTCGACTTTGCGCACATTGTAAAAATCCCTGTGCGGCACCGCCGCCTGCTCCAACCGCTCCTGCCGGTCGTTGAGCGTCGCGTGCATCGCAAACCGCTCCCCGAGCAGCTTGAGGCGCAGGTGACAAAACGAGCGCGCGGCGGGCGCCACGACAACGGCCATGAGCGACCGCAGGTCGTCGGCAAACTCCCGCCACCGCCGGTGCGGGTACATGGGCGACCGCCGCATCAGGGCGGTCGGCGACGCGTACACCGACAGCACCCCGTCTTCCCAGTGGCACACGGCCGCCGACGGGCCCGGCAGGGGCTCCTCAAACGGGTCGTACGGGGGCGGCACAAACGTGCTGTACGCCGACGGCCGCGGGGGGGCGGGCGGCGCGGGGGTGTCCCACGCTTCCACGTCCCGGCGGTAGAGCCACTTTTCGCGCAGGCCAATGGCGGCGCGGAGCATCGCGGCGGCGGCGGCGGCTTCGCCCGTAGCGGGCAGCGCCGATTCGCCTGACAAGAGGACGCGGCGGTAGGGCGCGTGCGCGAGCGCCTCGGGGTCGAGGCCGAGCGACCGAAAGTTGGCGGCGAGTTTGTGGATGGTGTCGATTTCCCGCACCGACAGCGCCCGCGGGGGGAAGACCGAGGGGGGGGGGTCCACCGGCGAGTCGCCTGGCGCAATGGCGCCGGCATGGCCGCCGCCGCCGTCGCCGACGGCGTCGCCGTCGACGCCATTGGCGGTGGCGACGCCGCCGACGGCGCCATCGGCATGGCCACCGCCGACGCCGTCATCGTCGTAGTAGTCGGCCACCCCAACGTCGCCGTCGGCCGCTTCGCCGCCGCCGTCGGGCGCGCCGTCGAGGGCGCCAACGGGAAGGATGGCGCGGATCAGGGCGGCGGGGTCAACGTCGGGGCTGATGGCAGACGACGGCCCAGGGGGAGCACCGTTGGCCGCCGTCTCCATCCCACGCAGGAGCGGGGGGGGCAGCAGGACCCGCGGCAGTGGGGGGGCGGGGAAGGCGGGGGGGCGGTGACTTGTAACAGCAGCAGTCGCGGGCGGGCAGACGCGGCCTGCGATGCGGGCGCACGGGACAGCGGACGACCGTCGAAGCGGCGCAGCGGCGGAGCGAAAGAAGGACACAACCACCCGGCCACGGGCGGCTCGACGTGCCCAGGTACCGCCACGGAGACTGCCACACCTTGTCAGCGTCACGAAGCGATTGCGGCTGGTGGTGGATGCGTGGGGAGGGGGGGGGGGCAGGGCGCTGAAGGGGGTGGGGGCGCCTTTTGGCAACTCGCAGCTGCCACTGGGACGGCTCTGGCCGCGCACACGCCGCATCGCGGGATGACCGCTTGGTGCCACATCGCGCGTGCCGTGTGTCGCGCGATCGAGCCGTATCTGACGAGTCACTGGGGGCCACGTGGAAGCAACGACGCCGGTGTGCACCGCTGCCGTGGGGACCCCCGCGGCTCGTCGCAGACGCGGGGGAGCACCGCCAGACCCGGTGGACGACGCACGTGCGCCGCAGACACGCAGCAGCTCGGTGGCCGACCGCCGAGGCGGTTGCCGGGGCTCAACGCGCTTTGGCTCGCGCCGTCGGGCGCCCGGTCGTTGCGGGGCGCACGATGCACACGATTTTTTTCGGAGGACAGGTCACTACTCTGGGGGGTGGTGTGGGTGGCGGGCCACCCAAGCCCAGAGCCCGCACCACGTCGCAATGCCCGCCGTCTACTGTACACGCCTCCCGCGGGTGGCCGGTCGAGCGCGCGGTGACCAGGAACGCAAAAAAGTTCGCCAGTGCGTGTGCGGGACCGCCACAAGGCGCACGGTGCGGGTGCCAGCACACCACGCCCTCAGCCGGGCGCATCCGTCTTTGGCAGACCGCCTGCCCGCGTGGCCACACCGGGGGCTGCCGGCGTAGGGGCACCCTCAACCGCCGCCGCGAGGCCGACCCCCGCCCCCTCCCCCCCCCTGGCCGCGGCGGCCGCGGCCCGTGCGGCCGCCACTTCGTGCTTCATCGCAATCGCCGTCGGGAAGCGCAGGCCCGCCTCCGAGGTGCCCAACAGGTACTCGTCCAGGCCGCCCTTCTTCTTGACCGTCCGCAACGCCGCCGCCGTCACCTTCCACCGCACCGTCCGGTCGAGCGTCGCCGAGTAGAGGCGCTTGTCAAAGACGTTGGGCTTCCACTTGCGCCGCGACTTGTTTTCAGCGTGCGACACCTTGTTGCCGGTGCGTGTTTGTTTGCCCCCAAACAGACCCCGCGCGCCGCGCTTGAACCATTCAAGGGCGGCGGAGGTCGGGCGTAGGGCCATGATGACACAAAAATGGGGGGAGGGCGGGACGATTGAAAGGCCGTTGTCAAAGAGACGTCTACAAAGCAGTGACATACAGCGGAAGAGGGAGTGACGTACAGAGGACAAGGAGGGCAACGAAAAATCAAGAAGCACCCATGTCAGATCGGGAACACAACACACGCCAGTGGGGAAGGCTGTCGACTTGTACCGTCGGATTCACGTTGTCTCCAGTACTACGCTGGCGTACCAGCGTCGATGTTGCAGAACAGGTCTGTGTGAAAAAATATATCGTCACGCGGCAGTGTGGAGCAGGGGGACATATGTCCAGGACGAGGAGCACCAGGCGGGGGCGCATCGCACGAATCAAGCATCCGCAGCAATGGCATCAGCGGGGCCGAGCACGTACCACGACAAATACGACGAGCACACACACGCAGGGATATGCGGTGCTGAAAAGACGATGCAGACGTGGTCCCGACGACCACGGGAAGGAGGCGATCACGACCCGGCGCCCATCGGGGCCGGCGCAAGGAAAGCGATGAGGACGACGACGAACTGGGTCGGCTTGCGACGTGTCGCGCACTGCATATGCCGATCCGGATCGGCTCTGTGCCGGTCGCACCTAGCCCAACAACTTTCTGAGGTTTCTAATGATCGGTCCGGTCGTTGCCTGGGCATGGGCTCTGATACGAATGCAGACAATAAATACAATTGATACTGTTCTGTGCGTACTTTTTCGATGGTAATGTCCACACTGTGATTCCTCTCAATCGACCTACACGATCGTTCCATGCTCTTCCCCAGCCTGGCGCCGACCGCGGCCATGGCGCCCCGCGCCCCGCGCAAGGCTCTGCGCCCCCCGCCCCCCCGCGCCGACCACCACCGAGCTGGACGCGGCAACAGCGTCGCGGCCCCGCTCGACGCCGCCTTCGGACATAAAAGCGTGGCCGACGCGCTCGGCGGCGGCCCGGCGCCGCCGCCGACCATGTCCGCCGCCCCGCCGACGGGCCCGCGGTGGGCGCCCCCCCGCTCCGCAGACCCCGGGTGAGGGCCCGTGTTGCTGCCACGTCGTCGCTTCCCGCCCCCCGCCTCCCCCCCCCCTCCTCCCCCCTCTCATTGCCACATCTGGGGCGGCGCCCCCGACCAGCCGGCGCGCCCGACCAGCCGGCGCCATGGCCTCGTCGGCGGCCGGTGGGGTTGGCGCGGCGGCGGCGGCGGCGGCGGCGGCGCCCCCCCCCCCCCCCCCCCCCCCCCCCCCCCGCGCCCCCCCCCCGGGCGCCCCCCCCCCCCCCCCCCCCCCCGGGGGGGGTGCGGGCGCCCCCCCCCCCCCCCCCTGCGCGCCCGCCGCGCCCGCGCGGGGCGTCCGCATCGTCCAATGGGGGCGCCGCGGCGGCGTCGTCCCCCCGGGCCCCCCCCCCCGG
>Ga0115031_1003685_pt1 | contig 11355 bp, 16 predicted proteins | sample Maine_Asex4_meta_FD_87301 | JGI IMG/M metagenome (GOLD analysis project Ga0115031, IMG submission 87301) | Marine algal microbial communities from Maine, USA - Maine_Asex4_metaG | ecosystem: Host-associated > Algae > Red algae > Unclassified | place: Maine, USA | collected 2015-01-05 | reverse complement strand
CTGACACGTGGTGACATGTCATGACATTTCCTGTGTCATGACATCGGCGAAATCGACCCCGTGGGGCGTGACACTGACATGTCATTGACATGTCACAACGTGGCATGACATGTGCCTTCCCTAACCGTGACGGAGCTGCTTCCTTGAATAATTCTGACTCCGAAATCGAATTTTCTGAAGGACCGTTCGCCAGATTGTCTTACATCGGTTACAGGATTGTCGACAGCAGATGATTGAACAGACACGCAGACTGTCCCCGGTTACGTATGGGACCATCAACACGGTGGTCATCGGGAACTAACAGGATGGATCGACTCTTGCTGATCCTCAGTATGGTTGTGCAACACGACCCTTTTCGAAGGGCGTGCGGTCGTGACACATTCAAACACGCCCAAAACAGGCCCTTAAACACCAAACACGCCCAACACGCCCTAAAGTAACACCCATAAAGTCTCCAAGTAGCACCTACCAATGCTCTGCGTAAACCGCTCCATACGATACACAATCTTGGCGCTGGCCAGATTCCACGTCGTGTCAAACACATCCTTCAGCAGCACGTTGGTCGGACGAGGACCGCGGCCGCTACCTGCCGCGCTCGACGCCCCACCCACCGCAGCAGCGACACCCTCCGTGCCGACGCTCCGCGCCACGTAAGCCTCGCAAATGCTCACAAGATCAGACTCTCGGAGGCGAGGCGGCTGGCTGGCGCCGTTGACTTTCGACGCTTCGTCGTTCGCTGTCGCCTCTTGTTGAACGGGGCGACACAAGTGGCCCCCCTTGCGCGGCGGCACGAGGGTTTGCCACCACGTGTCGCCCCGGCGGACGAAGCAACCGGGGGATGGAAATCCGGGGACTTACCGTCTGTCTCGCTCGGTGGCCATGCCTCCACATAGCCACGACGGACCGACTGTCTCGCTGTCATGGATAGGACGAACGTTTGGTGGAGAATGGGGGGACCGCACCGCTGGGGATGGGCGAGGCGTGACAGAGCACGCGCGTACGTGCGCTGAGGGGAGATTGCTTGTAGGACCCTCTATGGGACGAGGGGGGTGACTCTGGTACCACGGGAACTGCCCAGCCGACTACATAGATGAGGGTGGCGGGGGCAACCGTCGCACCAAGAACAGGACAGGTTTTCTAAGACGCCCTCGCGTTGCCGACGAGGGGACCGGGTCCGCGGCGAGGTCACCTGGTGGGAACTTTGCAACACCTCTCCCCGCTCGCGGCATGCCTGGGACACCTCGTCCAACTCTTTTTGTATGCTTCTGGCGTCGTATCCCAGGCCTGCGACCGCATCGGCGTCAGCGTCGTTCTCGTTGTCGGGATCGGGAGGGGGGCTCCACTCGTCCTCGTAGTCATCATCGGGGTCCACCATTCTGCCGGCATCTTGACCAAAATCGCCAATGCGGGACCCCGGTGACACCGCCTGGCGCGGCGCCGCCTCTTTAGCCAGCGCCGCTCGCATTTGCAGCACCATCTTGGTCATGTCGGTCAATCGGTGGGGGTCGAGTCGGTTGCAATCCTTACACGACCACCTCACTGCAATTAGCCTAATAGGTGCCCATGAATCTGTAATTAAACACGCCTAAAACACGCCCCATGTTTGGACAGGCGTGCTGGCGTGATACGCCCTAAGCACGCGATAAAACACGCCCTGGGCGTGTTCGGGAACACGCCTTGGGCGTGTTGCACAACCTTAATCCTCAGACAATTATGACATGGCCCAGCGGATAGTTCTTTGCGACGGTCCTCCGAACTAACCGCAACCAGTCGGAAAACGGTCCGTCGGACCGTTTGACGGACAGCCCCTGGGACGGTCCTTTCAACTTGTCTGCTGGACATGCAGGGCATGACTTTTGGGAGTGCGGTCTTGAACCCATTCAGGTGGGCTCCTCGGAAGAAGATCAGCTCGACAGCTCAGGCGCACGTCCTGCGGATAGGTGTACCAAACGTGCCTGGCATCAGACGGGTCCGAGAGGTCCCTCACTTCAGCTGTAAGTAACATCTTGGAGTGCTCAGTCCGTTGGCTGCTCCCTGTACCTCCTTCCGCCGCATGAGTCGAGCCCGTCCGCCGTCCAGTTACTGGCACTGTCAAAGAGAGGAAGTCTATTGATCGGAGCTAAGGGCATGAATGGGTCTAAGAGACGGAAGCGTGGACCTCGTGCGTCCGCTTACTTTTCTTTTGAGAGTGATGAGACTGTGCCTGTGCCTCGTCGCTCTGTGGGACAAGCGTCTGCTCATGTGAGCGCCTCAGGAGCCTCATGCACTTCGTTGCCTAACGCTCGTGGCGGCGCTGAGATGAATGGTTCGAGATCTGGGAGTGACGGTGAGGCGGAACATAGTGCCCCTCACACATCCAGGCTCGTTCACGTCGACTCAGGCGGGCAACACAGACCTTCAACTCCACGTCGTCGTCAGAGGACGCCCACATGGGTCCGAGCATGTGGCGTGCGGCAAGCAGTAGTAACCAACGGTCTCGTCAGTACCTCATCCGAGGGGCGAAGCGAGATCTGCATGGAAGACCTTTGCGAACGTGGCCCTCGTCCAGACCGTGATTGTCGCACGGTTGTCGTAGGGTTGTAATGTGCCCTCACGGAGACGTGCCGCCACGGTGATCGAGCGCTCCGTTGAATCCAAAGATCGTCGAGGCGCGCAGCGCAGGCGCATGACTTCGCCGCATGCTCGCACAATTGAACATGTGAAGAGCTTCGGAGCGATTTTCTTTGGGGGCTACATCCATCACTGATAGGTGCAGCATGCCTGAACACGGCAATGTCAGGGTTCCAGGGGTGTCACGTCTCGAATGGGCGCAGTTGAAAGTCATTATTGTATTTCTATGGCACACAATTTTACCGGATCATTTGCCAATGGTAGTTGATTTCGACAGCTGTTCGGAGGGGAGCAGCTCGATCTGTGCGATGAATCGAAGTTGCGATCTCGGATCATGGAAGCGCCGCCGCCGCAAATTGGACAATTCAGATTGCTGGGCAGGCTACCCGACCAGGTACCCGATTGGGGTTAAGATCGAACGAGCAACTCGCTGCGGCCAAGCCGTACGGGAACACCACTCATTCTGGTCTATGCGCACGTCTAGGGCCCGTCTTGCTCGCGCTCAAGTTGTTCAAGTCGTGTAGTGCACTTAAACGTAGTGCTCACGATTGCTCGACACAGGCCGCTCAAGCTCGCCCCTTTCACACAGTCAAGAGCCACACGTCATCGCCAAGCCACCCCGCGCACATCATATGTAAGATACCCATAGCGCTCCCATTCAGCCGCAATATCGAAACATGCCTCTAAGCCCTTCAAACATCGTCCACTGCTCGAAACGAGCTGGGATGGCTTGGTACGCCGGCGAGACAAAACACGCATGCGCCTGTATCGCTCCGCTCAGGTCACTTCATGGTATAAGCCGATGTTCGTCTTTCACAAATGACAAGAGGGGCGCCCGTGGTTGGCTATCTTAGACCCATTTTGTGCTAGGAAGGATAGTGTTTCATCGAGAGGTGCCATGCGCGTTGTACGGGCTCTACGGCGGAATGCTTCACGGCTGACTGATGTCCCGCCAACAGCTGTGAAATCGTACTTACCTGCCACCGAGTTGAGCAAGTTATGTATTTTCCTCTCTTCCTCTGCCTTACTGTCAATTCCTGGATACCACCTTGTGCCGAGAACCTGTGGAAGCATTGGTGCTGCACTACGTTGCGGTGCTTTTGAGATTTGATGGTCGACAGATCCTTCGTTCGGACGAAGGTCTGGGTCCTGGTAGCTTCGTGAACCCACCTACTGCCTTCCACACTGGGTGACTCAGTGACGTCATGGGCTAGGTGGTCAGTTCGCATCGTCCTCGCAGTGGGATGGCTGCCACAACGACGGGGACATTCGTCCCGCTCGGCGCGTTCCTTGCGCCGCAGCTTGTACGTCCTTTAAAACGTCTATGGGTGCGCCCTTTGAGTGTGCAGGTATGCGTGTGTGACCGTTTTCGCTGCCCGTCTGTGCCGTCGCGTCCATTGCCTGGTTCTGCTAGTCTCTCCATGCTCCTTTATCACGCGGTGCTAATAGTGCCAGTCGCCGAGTTTTCTCTTTCTGTGTAGCTGGCTGGCCATGGATCCTTCCCCAGGGGTACTCGATGGCGTCCGATGGGCACTCGATGCGTCACAGCAGCGGGCATTGTCGCTTTTTGAGACGGGCGCCAACGTTGCCCTCTTGGGGCGGGCCGGTTGCGGCAAGAGCGTGTTGATGCGACGCATGGTCTCCATGGCCATTGAGAAACATGGCCGAGAGGCGGTCGCCGTCACGGCGTTGTCGGGGTCCGCGGCCCAGATTTTGAGCGGCCAGACGCTCCACTCCCTCTTCGGGATGGACACCCGACCTCTGTCCCGCGAGGCCTGGCTGCGCGAGACGCTGAGGTGCCCGGAGGTGTGCGGACGACTGAGCCGCCTCCGGGTGCTGTTCATTGACGAGATATGCACGGTACCATCGTCCCTGTTCTCTCGGCTCGGCTACGTCATGCGGCGGATAGCCCCACCGCACATGCAGCACCTACCATTCTCTGGTTGCCATCTCGTATGTACGCTTGATTTCCACTTACCTGCTTTTCGTTTGCGTCTGTCGTCTTCCAGTGGGCACCTGGGTTCTCGTTGGCCGCCAAGGCACGGTCCACTTACTGAAGCCCTTTTCATGACCGATATTATCTGACGAACGCTCTTGTATCACCCTCCCTACGTGCTTCTGTTCGTGTGCAGGCGCCGGTGACCCTCTCCAGGTCGCGCCTGTGAACGTCACAGAGAGCTCCGTCGACCGCATGGTCTTCCAGTGCGCCACGTGGCGGGACTGCTTCGAGCGCGCGGCGGGAAAGGTCATCTGCCTCACAGGTAGCCACCGGCAGCGGGACGCGGAACTTCAGCGCGTGTTGGACCGGCTGCGCTGGGGGCGCGTGAACGCGGCTGTTATGCGAAAGATCAACGTAACCCGGACGGCCAGCATCGCTGGGTCCGTCACGCAGCTGCGCATCAAGACACATCCACGCAGCTCATCAACGAGGAGCGGCTGGTCCAGATCGAGTCTCCCTCTGTCGTCTTCACGGCGACGGACGAGATCTTGACCAACGACGAGAGCTTGGTCGAGACGGCCGTCACCTCGTTGCGGTCGTCCGTGGATCTGACGGTCGTCCTGAAGCTAAACGCGATTTTCATCCTGACGCGGAAGCTGGGCGATAATTCTCCGGGCTCACGCGGCGTGGTGAAGCGGTTCATTAGTGCCGGGGACCAGAGGGCGAGCACGGTGACTGAAGTGGAGTGTGATTTCGATGGGAAGCTTGTGGTGGTTGGCCGCTCGCGTTTCTCTGCGTACAACTCGTCAGGGACAGAGCTGGCGTTTTGCGAGAAACTCCCTCTTTTGCTTGGATGGGCCATAACCGTGCACCGCGCCCAGGGCTTTACGCTGAACGCGGTGCAGATTGACTTTCGACTTGATACGTGGACCACGGCGGGCCTTGCGTACACGGCTCTGCCGCGCGTGCGGTCATTTTCGGCTCTGTGTGTGAAGGGTTCACGTAGGAACCTCATCCAGTTCAGTCGTTGCTCTGCCACCTACTATGAGAAGCAGCTTTCCGAGGAAAACATCGACCCCGAGCAAGATGGGCGACCGCCCATTGAGCCGTAGGGATGCTGTTCTCTCTTCTCTTTGGCTCGTATAACTGTTTTGTCCAAAGGCCCCTTTTATCGGACGCAAAAGAAGAAGCGTGCTCCCTTTTTGAGGTGCTACGCGGCAGACACAAAACGAGCATTCCACAGGACGACCAGTCGCCGATACTCGCCATTGGTGCCTTCTTGCAGGCGACGCATCGTCTTCGGGTAGAACACATTCTTGGCATTGACATAAGTCTGCAGCAGGTACTCGTACGCATCCGTCATCTACAGCAGCTCCATGGCTTGGTAGTCCTCGTCCAGGCACGACTCCACGACCTCGACGCCGTACACAGTCACGGCTGGCATATGCCGGGTGACCATCTCTCCCAGATTCCCTAGAGCAAGAGAAGGTCGCTCCAGTTGATGCAATGTGGCCTGCCCAAGTATAACGGCGCCGGCACCTGGGGGGCGGTCCCACAAGCACACGCGTGGGCTGGGAAATCAAGCAACACCAGGCACATAAGGAGGCAGACGTCATTGGAAAGTCAAAAGAGGTTCAATCCAGTAGATGTCAAGTAAACGGAGAACCGAACAGACCAACAAGACGAAGAGCACGTACCCAGTCATCCTCGCTTGCCAAACCAAGGTGTGTAGCGAGACGACGTTGAGCATGGTTTCTGCGAGTGCGCCATCACCCCACGCCCAGCACGGCACCTTATCTGCGTCGGCACCGAGCGACCGCACCTTGACAGCGACAAAGCGAGACGGGAGCGAGTTGGCAGGTACCAGAGTGCAGTTAACGTCAATGACGGCATGAGCAGCAACGCGGCCGTCATGTAGTAGCTCCTGAAATGGAGAGCACGGATGTATGGCCGCCGTGCTGGCGGCGCAGTCCCGGGTGCGGCAGTCAAACGAAGCCTCCGTCACGGGCTCCGGCCGCCCGACAAGATGTGGATAGCCGAGGTTGGCGTACGTGCCATGAACTGGCCCTGTAGGATCCGCGCCCCGCGCATCGCTGTCCCCAACGGCACGGCGACGAGGGCGTCCCAAAGCGGCTCCCACATCAGCGTCTCCTTCCCGCCGCCGAGCCTGAGCATCCCCAATCCGGGAAGCGTCCGAATCCAACGCCGCTGGCAACCCGCCGCTCCCACCCGCGCGGGGACCAGCACGATCAGGTGGCCGCGAGCGAGGATCCTCGAGAGCGAGAGCCATTCCAGAACGCCCAATGCTACCCCTCCGCGCAGCCTCGCCGCTGCGCTCGCCCCCGCCTTTGGCCAGTGTCGGCGGCGGGCCCCCACGTCCGACACCGCCCCCAACGCTTGCCCCGCTGCCGCCAGCGCCGCCGCCTTGCGTCCGTGGCGGCAGCCGGCCCCCACGCCCGGCACCGCCCACAACGACCACCCCGCCGCCACGTGCTCCGCTTTCTTGCGTCAGTGACGGCAGAGGACCCCCACGTCCGTCATTGCCGCCAACGACCGCCCCGCCGCCGCGCGCCCCGCCGCTTTGCGTCAGTGGCGGCGGCCGGCCCTCACGAACGGCACTGCCGCCAACGACTGCGCCGCCGCCGCGTGCGCCGCCGCCTTGCGTCAATGGCGGCGGCGAGCCCCCACGCCCGGCACCGCCCCCAACGACCGCCCCGCTGCCGCGTGCGCCGCCGCCATGCGCCAGTGGACGTGGTGGGCCCCCGCTCCTGGCGCTGCCAAAATCGACCGCTCCGCGACCGCCCTCGCCGTCGCCTTGAGGTCGTACCACGGGATCGCCACCACGCCCGCCACCGCCTTGGGCCGGTCGTGGCGGGCTATCCGCAAGATCCTGCCCGCCCTCAGCGCCGGTCCCAATCCGAGCAACAGCGGCTACCGGAGCACCACCAGCACGAGAACGGTTCTCATCAACGCGGCTAGCATCTTCCCCGCCAGCCCCGACAGCCCTACCCCCAACTCGGTTGGAGCCGGAGCCGGACGCGCCCCCGCCGCCTCCTCCTTCGCGACCCCCGCCCTCGCAGCCACCGCCGTCACCGGCACCGCCTTAGCCGCAACCGCCAGCAGCATTACCGGCTTCATTCTTGCCCTGTGATGAGTCCGTCTTCTTGGGGGCGGAAACGCGGTTGCCGCTGTTGCACTGCTCGAGGATCCAATTTTAGAATGCGTCGTTGATGTGCAGCATGTAAATGATGAGCGCGAGGGCCGAGGCGATGCACATCTGCGACCGGTTCGCCATCTTGATCGTGACGAGAGTAAAGGGCTTGGTGGGGCGGGTAGCCAATGATGGGACCTTCACGGTCACGCCCAGGGTGACCACGGGGGCGAGCTGCTCGTATACAACTTGCTTGATGGACCGTCTCTGCTTGCAGTAGTACGCCATAAGGTCGAAGAACCTCTCCAAGTCGGCCAGCTTGACCCGCCTACGTTAGCCGCCGCACAGCTTCCGCCCGACATCACGCAAGAGTGTTGCCTCCACCGTGTGCTCGATCTTCTGTGAGGCGGCCATCGCCGACAGGTGCTCCCGATGAGATGCGACCGCGTTTGCTCGCGCGTCCCTCTGGGCTCGCGACAACGGGCTCTCGCCATCGTCTTCGGCTGGGAGTCCCGATCCTACCAGCGCCGGCACACGGATGCCATGAGGCAGAGGAGGAAGAACCGGTGCCGAAAGGGTGGGAGGCGGGGAAGAGCCGCCCGCAGCGTTGCCGGGGGATGGGCCGGCGTCAGGAGTGGGTGGTGAGCCGCCACCGGGGGTGGAAAGAAAAGGTCCAGCGGCAGCAGCGGGTAGTAAGTCGTCGGAGGCACCGGACGGTGAGCCGTCGGCGGCAGCCGGTGGTGAGCCGTTGGCGGCAGCGGGTAGTGAGCCGCCAGCGGGGGGAAGGGGGGAAGGACCGACAGTGGCAGCGAGGGGTGCGCCGGCGGGGGGGGCACATGATCAGCGGGTAGTATGGGGGGGGGAAGATACGGTCGCGGCGGGGGGGCGTGAGCTAAGGACAGAAGACATGCTACGAGGCAAGGCAGCCTGGAGAGAAGCCATAGACGAGAGGTCGCCCCCGCCACTGACGCTCCCCGCAGAGGTGTTCCTACCTGAAAACTCCTCATCAATTGAGGAGCCATGCCCCGGCGCGCGGCCAGCTCGCGCCGAACTAGCAAAGCCATCAAAGAGCATCTTCATCCCGCGCGCGCCCGCCGCGCCTGCCACCGAGCTGTGTTGTGTGATTCCGGTGGCATAGAGCAGTGCGTACTTGCCATCTCCTCGACGCGCGCAACAGACGAAGCTGTAACGCTCGGCACTCATCTCGTCCAGTTGCTTGAGCGAGTACCTTTCGGCCTTTGCAATAGCCACCAGGTCATCCGAGAAAAATGCCATGGGGTGCCGGGGAGGGGGGGCAGGGGGTGTGCGGGTGGACTCGCGGCGTGAGGACGAAGGGAGCTCGTGCGGGGGGTGAGCGGGTAGAGCCGCGTGACATGAGGGTGAAGGGGGCTCGTGCCGGGGGTCGGCGCTACGCGTGAAGACGTGCAGGGCGGCGACACGCGGCTGTGCTGGTCAAGCAACGCGCAGGGTGGGAGGGGCGCCAAAGAAAGCAGGCGATAAAGCAGGCTCGCCCCAAGTCAAAGTCGCCTTGAGGAACTCTGGCGAGGGGGGGGCGGGGGGTTGGTGCCACGAGCAAGCTTGGCAAAGTCACGCAACACGGATAATGCCAGGGTTGGGATGGGGGGTTTGTTGCAACGGCTCTCGGACAAACCCCCCTAGCGCCTCATCTGATTGGTTGCAATATATTCTTGCAGCCTCCAATCAATTCAAGAAGGTGAGAGCCAGATCATCTTCTGCCGTGTCTCCCCAAGCCTCCTTGAGAATCCTCTGATTAGCGCCGACGACAATGTAGCCCGTCCATGTGGGTGCTCCGCCTGTTTCGCAGCACCGCTTAGTTTGAACGCTCAGCTGTTTGAATTGGACCACCATTTGAACTGCGGGATGACGTCATCATGGGCTGCTCCGCGCGCTGCTGCATCACTGTGACGTTGCCCTCTTCGGCGCTTCACCTCTCCACTACCGGCACAGGCGCCCGCTCACGATTCCCCAGAGCTTTGCTCTCTCCGTCCCGGCATCGTGTGGCGCTACCGACGGCCGCCGCGCCCACCGCCGGCGCCGCACCCGCCGCCGCCACCCGGTGCGCCAAGGACGTGTGTTGCCGTCGGTCGTCGCCGCCGCCGCCGCCGCCCCCTCCTCCATCGCCACCGCAGACGCGGCGGCAGCGGCGGGGGTGCTCCCCCCCCCCGCCCGGCCCGCCGTTGCCGCCGCCTTCCCCGCGGCCGCCGGCCGTCCACTGCGGGCGCACGCGGCGGCTGAAAGGCGTACACTCCACCGCCCCCGCCGCCGGCTGCGGCGGTGCGGCACGGCTTGCCCGGGCGGCGGGCTCGTCGCTCTCTACGCGCTGGGATCGCCGACGCCCGACTGCCCCTCCGCCCGTTTGGCGCCGTGCCCCGCGCCGCCGCCCCCGCCGTGCGGCGGTGGCAACGGCTGCTACGATGGCAGTGATACAGGCGGCGACGGCGGAAGCACCGCCGCAGATGCAGCGTCACTCACGGTGCGGTGGGGGATGGGGGGATTGAGGGGTGGGGGGGGAAGGGGGTGCGTATGGCACCGCCGCCACAGACGACGATGTGGCGCCCGAGGGCAAGCGGCCGTGGCGCACCGTGGCACCACACGACACGCGCGGCGCAGCCGCCGTGCAAGCTTGTTGCAGGTGCTGTGCGCATGTCCGGGTCCGCCCCCCTCGGTGGTGCGACCGGAATCGTCCAGAAATACCCGGGGAAGACACGGTGCGCAATGCCGCATCGGCGGCGGTGTCGGCAGCGGCACCCTTCGCCGCGCCGTCACCTACCAGTGGCCATCCTCCTGCGGCCGCGGCGGCGGCAGCGCCCGCCCCCGACGGCCGGACGCCCGCGCTGTCGTCCCCGCGCCCGTTCCAGCCGACGCGCCGCCGTCACGGGCAGAAAAGCCGCTGCTGCCATTGGTACGGGCGGGAGGGCACCCCCGCCTCTTCCCCCGCCCCCCCCGCTCAGTGACCGGCGGCCGCCACGCCGCGCGCTGCCCTGTCATGGGCGACGGCGCCGCCGGCGGACGAGCGCCGCGTGGCCGTCGTCACCGCCAGCCACGGCGTCGGGTGTGGCCGACGGCGGCCGCGTCGCTGCCGCCCGCCCTGACCAGCAGCGGTCGCAACGGTCGCCTTGACCGGAGGTGGTGCAGGCGTTCGTGCTGAGCGCGCGGCCAACGCCAGTGGTCACGTACCCCCGCGCGACCGACGCCACTGGCCACACGCCAACGTGGCCGACGCCAGTGTCCAAACCCCTGCGCGGCGAGGCGGCACGGGCAGGGCGCAACCTCGTGGCGGCGCGACGCGGCCGTGGTCGGCCGCGACGCCCCGTCCTGCTCACGCGATGCGCATGCCACCTGACGCCGACCCGGGCGTGACACAGCCGCCGCCGCGGCCATCCCCCCGAACGTCTGCGTCGATGAGGGTTCTATCACTGCTGGCGCGGGGCACGCAATATGAAGACGGCCACGGCGGTGGCGGCGGCCGCCGACCGCGACACGCCGCCTCTGTCGATGCACAGAGTCGCCGCCGGGCGGCGGCCAACGCGGCGATCCGCCCCGCCACCGCCGGCCGCACCCGTAAGACGGGGGGGGGGGGGGGGGGGGGGCCCCTCCGGGGGGGGGCCGCGGCGGCGCCCCGCGGCGGGGGGGG
>Ga0115031_1003682_pt1 | contig 11365 bp, 11 predicted proteins | sample Maine_Asex4_meta_FD_87301 | JGI IMG/M metagenome (GOLD analysis project Ga0115031, IMG submission 87301) | Marine algal microbial communities from Maine, USA - Maine_Asex4_metaG | ecosystem: Host-associated > Algae > Red algae > Unclassified | place: Maine, USA | collected 2015-01-05 | reverse complement strand
TCCCCGCCGCCGCCACGCCGACGGCGGTGGCGCCCGCCGCCGCCGCCGCCGCCGCCGCCGCCGAGGCGGCGGTGTGGGAGGCGGACCTCGGCACCGCGCACGCCAACCGGGACCTCCTCACCCCCGTCACGGCGTTTCCGCACCCCGCCCCGTCGCTCGCGGCGGTCACCAAACACACCCTCACGTACGCGCGGGGGGATGGGGTGGTGCTGCGCGGCACCCTCTACCTGCCGCCCCGCTACCAGCGGGGCCGCGACGGGCCACTGCCGACGCTCCTGTGGGCCTACCCGCGGGATTACAGCTCCGCGGCGGTGGCGAGTCAAGCGCGGGGGAGCCCCCACCGGTTCGTGCGGCTGGCGCGGACGCCGCTGTATTGGCTGACGCGGGGGTACGCGGTGCTCGACGGGCCGGATATGCCGGTGGTGGCGCCGCCGCCGACGCGCGCCCGCGGCGGCGACGGCGACGGCGACGACGAGGCGGGGGGGGAGGACGATGAGCTCGACGAGGCGGTGGCCGCAGCGACGCTCGGCGACGGCTTTGTGCGGCAGCTGGTCGACGCGGCCGTTGCGGCCGTCGACCACATTGTGCACCTCGGCGTGGCCGACCCCGCCCGCATCGCCGTCGGCGGCCACTCGTACGGCGCCTTTATGACGGCGACGCTCCTCGCGCACGCGCCCCCCGGCACCTTTTGCGCGGGCATTGCGCGGTCGGGGGCGTACAACCGGACGCTCACCCCGTTTGGCTTTCAATCCATCACCCGCACGACGCTGTGGCAGGCGCCGGCGGCGTACGCGGCCATGTCCCCGTTTTTTTACGCGCACGTCATGGGCGCGCCGCTGCTGCTGATCCACGGAGCCGCCGACGGGAATGCGGGGACGGCGCCGCTGCAGTCGGAGCGCCTGTTTGAGGCGCTGCGGGGGCACGGGAAGGTCGCGCGCCTCGTGCTGCTGCCGGCCGAGGGGCACGGCTACCGCGCGCGGGAGAGCGTGCTCCACGTCCTCGCCGAGATGGACGCGTGGTTGGAAAGGTACTGCAAGCGGGGGGAGGGGTAGGGGCCCCAGAGAGGGGGGGGAGGGTGGGGTCCACGCGTGTTTTTCTTTTTTTTATTTGGGGGCCATATGATAGGTGCCCTGGGCGACTCCTGGATGACAGTAATATGTATTCCCTGGCCTTTAGGACAGGGTGCTCTCAAAGTGTAGTGATGCACATATATACTTAGATCACGGAACTTGCTCTCCGTTCATACGTGGCTGAGAAGGACTGTTCTGCCACAGGGGTCACAGCGCAGCGGGCCCATGTGCAAAAAACAGATCGACCCCCCTTGACAGGCTCTCAGAGGCCATCCCATGCGAGGTCCTTGCATATTTGAGTTTGCGAGAACAGAAATCGTTCCTCACTCCACACATTGCGCCTGCTAGCAGGGCCATAGATGCATTTCCGTCTCTCTCTCTTTCTGGAAGGGAGAAGTGTATACGTCTTATGCTGTGTCTCTCTTTTTACAAGTGGAGATGCATCTATCCCGGCGAACAGATGATTTTGGCGCCCTTTCTGGAAAAACCAGCCTTGACAGAGCCCCAGGGAGTCAATTTCGAGAAATCACAAATTGTAACGAAAAATCACATCTGGAACCGGGCGGTACGGGACCCAGACGGCTACTCCACCTTTCCCTCGCTACTACACTCGTCCGAGTCGGTCCCAGGGCACTCCTCGAGGTGTCCTTCCATCACCGAAGTTGATTCCACCGTGTTGATGCACGCTGGGCACACCCAAAATGAGCCACAGTGACTCCCGGTCCACCCCTTCCCACCGCGGCGCGTACGACCTCTGCACACCTTGCAGAGGTTGGCGATACGGGCAGCGGCAGCCGCCTCTGCGTCTTCCACCCTCTTGAGCTTCTTGTGGGCCCGTATGACGACCTTAGCCGCCTTGACCGCGTCCTCAGAGGCCTTGTTAGCAGCGTTGTCCCGGCTCTGCTCCAACAACGCGTCGGGTGCATGCAAAACGGAGCGTTGGACCACCGCTGAGCCCGTAGACGACCGGTTTTTTGCAGCCTTGGAGCGACTGGAGGCCTCTTGGATGACATCCGCTGCAGCAGCAGCCGCAAGACCCCTGGTGGACTGGTCCGAGTGCCCCATCCCAAGGGCATCGGCCACTTGGGCAATCATGGGTTCAGGTACGAAGAGCCACAGCCCACACCTGCGGAATGCACCCGCAATGGACGCCCTTAAGAACGCTCGAGCCTCTGCAGTGAAGGCTGCGTGAAGTAGCTCGTTCCGGGTGCCCTCGTTGCTCAGCATGCCGTCAATCGCCCCCTGCTCTGCCCCGGCCGCCACTATCGACTTGAAGTTGGCAACGGGCGCCTCGTCGAGGGGCTGGGTGACGTGTGACGTGTTCTTAGGGAGGTACCACAGGTAGACAGCCTTCTCCAGCGCCCTTTCCACAACGTCCGGCTGCCGATGGACGCCGAGCTGGTCACTAAATAGGATGGCAGGTACACCAGGGTTGCAGACCTCCCACTCGGAAACAAAATTGTCCATGACCGCGCCAAAAAGCTCCCCATCGAGGTAACCGGTCTTTGACCAGCCGTAGAAGCGGGGCCAGCAGCGCCGGGATGACCGGGGGGCCTTGTGTAGGCAAAAGTCGACGGGGACAGCATCACTGTCGCCAAACTTTGCCTTTATGACATAAACGCTCTTGAAGACGTCGCCTGATGCCAACACAAAGGTCAAGAGGGAGGCAGCAGTTTCCTTACAGGTTGTTGAAGCGTTAGAGCGCGCCTTTCCCCTCGCCTCCATGCGCTTGACCACCAACATGCCGTCGGTTTGGGTGACCCGCGTCTCGTCATAGTTGAACACTGACGCGGGGGTAAAAGAGTGGAATTCCAGCAAGGTTTCCAGCTCCCCGTAGAAGGCCTTGATCCCCTTCAAAACCTCGGGGCCCGCCCGCTTGTCAGCCAGCGCTTTAAACGTCCGGAGGGAGAGTTGCTGGCGGTGGCGACGGACCCAGCGGGTGACCCACGGCTTGGAGACGTCCTTGTCCCTCTGTGACGCCGCGCGTCCGTCAAAGCGGAACACCACCGTCCGCCACCACGGGCGGCGGGAGTGGGGGTCCGCTGCGCCGCGGGTGTACACCCCCTCCTCCAGCGGTAGCGGGAGGAACGTGGTGCACTCCTCCATCGCCGTTCCCCACCACGGCTGGGCCTCCCAATGGGGGGCCACCAGGGTGACGCAGGCGCCCGTCGTGACGATTCGGCGGACCAGCGGGCCGATAAGGTTGAACGGGGAGTTTTCCCAGCAGTTGTCCACAGACCAATCCTGGGCAAACCCAAAGTGCATCGTCAAAGGGATGAAGACGCGGCCGTCCAGCTCGAACGCCAGGTAACGGGCGTCCCCCGTGCGGAGGAGCAGGTGATGGTAGGCGTCGGCGACGTCCCACACGAGCATGGCGTCCTCTGGTCGGAGGACCTGGGCCAGGTCCGCCAGCGTCTCGCACCGGCAGGCCCGCTGCGCCGTATACCCGTTGTGGTAGCTGTCATCGACCACCGTCCGTGCGGCGTCGCTGCTCGAGCGCACGACGAATGCCGGATACACGACCTTGATACGGGCCGTCTCTACCGAGTCCGTCACCTCCCTGACGTATTTGAGGTCGAGCTACCGCCGGATCTCGCCCGTCGTAAACACCGCGTTGGCCGGAGAAGCAGGCTATGGGTGGGCGCGCCATGGGGGCGGGCGGCTCGTCCACGGGATCTTCACCCCGTGCGCAATTGATTCCAGCACCCAGCTGCTCGCCCCAAGCTTGCGCCACTCGGGCAGCGCCCGCCGCACGCGGTGAGCCGGGCGGTGCCCAACGGGCATTTTGATCGCCCGGGGGGCCGAAGCGGGCGTGGCACTCGGCGACAGCGGTCGCGACCGTGGCGGCGGCGTGACCAGGGGTACCACGGGGGGCATTGGCGTGGGCAGCGGTGCTCGCGACGACGACCCGCGGTCGGGGAAGGCGGCGGTGGACAGGCCCTTCGTCCCCTTGCCCTTGCCGCGCGCCATCGGGGACGGAGCTTCTGCCGCGACGCGCCGTGCGCGGCGCGTTTACGCGTCGCATCCCCGGCGTCGCCGGCGTCACCGCCACCGCCGCCGGCACCGCGAGGAAGAAGTCGTCTCTTGGCGTCGCCGCCTCCGCCGCTGCTGCCACCACCGCAGGCACCTCGGCTCCCGCCGCGGCGCGCGCCACCACCACCGGCGACTGCGTCTCGATACACGGGGGTCGCAGGGGGTACTGCAGAGACGTCACCAGCGGTCCTCATGGCAGCTTCGTCGCCGGCACGATTCCGTGTCAGACAGCGCGATACGGTCTGCGGACGGCGTGACGCTGTCTGTGACTGAGAAGGTACGTCTGTGTGTGCCACCTTGCTGCTCACGTTCTTGCATGAGGGGGTTGTGTGATGGCAGACGCTCCTCGAAGTCACATATGGTCCTGTCAGGGCGGGCGGGACTAGAGGGGTGCCTAGGGGCAGCACGGGGAGTGAGCTGCGTCAGGAGCTGACCCACTAGCGGGCGGTGGTCAGCCTCGGAAAGATGGTCACTCCACTGTCTGGTGGGGAGAACTCGAGCCGTACAAGTACCGGGGCACTCAACTCACCGAGTAAATGACTATGCTTCGTGTCAGCACAAAGTTGCCTTGTTGGATGTCCCACCCTCTAGCCATGTCGGAGGTCCCACCCTCTGGCGCCCTTCTACGATGCTGTATATGCTTTCGTACCTTCACCGCGTATCGCAACTTGGTTTGCCACCGGGTACGCAAGCACCGGACGCTTCTGGCAAGGCCCAATGAGACAGGTGCCGCGGCTCGTACGGGGGCCACGGGGCGCCGCCGTGGGGTAGCCTCCAATGGCGTGCCTGTCGCAGGGGTGCATGACGCGCGGGGTGGAGTTGGGGGTCATGGGAGCGACGCGGAGGAGGGAGGTTTCCCCGCAGCCGGTGCCAGTGGGGGCACTGATGCGAGCGGGAGTGGCTTCCACACTACCGCCGATGCCGACCGAGGCGTGGAAGTTGGAAACCACGGTGGCAGCTGCATGAATCATGGTGGCAACGCGGTGGCGGGCGCGGGCGCTGACGTTGGCTGCGAAGCTGAAGCTGCCTCGCGCTCCGTCAATATCACGTACAAGGAGATGGTCATTGAAGATGCGTTGGAAGCGATGGACTCGATGGTTCGGCTGACACGGCGGCCGGTGCCGCCTCCGCCGCACCGCAAGCGCAAGGTCAGTGGCCACAATGACTCTTCGGCCGAAGAAGACGCATCGAGGCCCCCGCAGGAGTACCAGTACAGCACCGTTGCGGCAGAGGTGCGCTCATTCTATGAGGACAAATGTGACTAGAGCCGCACTGAGCCCCTGCTTAAGAAGCAAAAGACGTGCGCGCCGAGGCGGTTCAACTGGTTGCGGCTGTGGGCGCTCCAGAAGTTTGCGCTGAAGGGCCTCCCAGGTGGTTTCTCTTTGTCTGAGCAGGAGGGCTTGTACGTTTTGCTTGACGTTTGGGACCGGACCAAGCCTGGGATGGTGGTGGATGCCGCCCATAACAAGACCCTGCGGGGCTCCATGAGGACCGTCAATGCGTTTAAGGACGCGCTGCGCGACGATGTTGACGATGCTGTCCTGGAGAAGGGGCAAGTGTAAGCTGGAGGAGGGTGGCATTGTGTTTGAGGCGTACTTCCGGTCGGTGCTCGAGGTCGCCCTGAAGATGCTCCGAGATGGCCAAGGCGTCAAGCTTTGGAGCGGCGGCGACAGGCCGGCGCCGCCCACAAGCAGCCGGGAGTCGCCCCTCGATGGCGATGCCTTCCGGTTGTGCGAGAGCATCATCATGGCTGAGCATGGGGCAGACAGTTTTGTGCTGGTCTTCCACATATTCAGTGACGCCAGTCAGCTGGCGTGGTCCGGTGGTACGTTGATGGGCGAGCCGCATGTCGTCGTGATGACGTCCTATTGGTGCTCGCTGGAGGGTAAGTTGGAGACGATGGGCGCCAATTGTGCCTGCTTTGCCAATGCCAGATGTGGCGCAAGAGCACCCTACTGACTGCCTACTCTCTTTTGACCCGTGGTATGTGTATGGTGTTGCCCACTGATCTATTGCCTCTCCAGCTCATCAACTCTACCGGCTCCGCGTGCGCGTTCTCAATGTTGACACAGATGACGCCGTCTGGATCACGGTGACGTACATCCCGATCGTGCGCAAGGCGAAAGAGCCAGGCGCCGACAGCTGGGCGCGCCGGAGGAGGTGCGGCTTGCTGCAAGGTGTGCTGTTCCTAGCTTTCCGCTCCGCCATAGCCGCCAGCAACACGGGCGCGAAAGTGCAGTTGGGCAGCCGGACGCTAACCCTCTTCACCCGCATCCTCCTATACATTTGCGACCTACCTGAGGAGAAGGCGGTTCTCTGACTCAATGGGGGGAGATGTGCCTTCCTGTGCTCCATGTGTGACGTGCCCGTGAACAACGCTGGGTCTGTGGCGGCGCTGACCTCTGAGAGCCGCAACGCTTTCATCCTCGTGCTCCGCCAGTTGGAGGCAGCTGGGCACAGGCGGTGGCAGCGGGACGCGCGGCGCCGCGTCCATCTTGAGGCGACCAGCAGTGCACACAGCGAGGTTCCGGTGTTGGCCTCCATGGGTGGCCTGACTTCGACACCATTCTTGATGTACAAGATGGTGGGATTTGATGCACTGCACGTACTTTTCCTATATCTCACGTGATTGGCTACTACTCTTCAGTCGTGGCGAGATGTTGTCACAGGTCATTCGGCTGCGGATGTGAAGCAATTCTAACGTCCTTCTTGGCTTGGATTTCCGTCCGCCCCGGTGTCCTTTTTCTGCTGCCCATTCCGTGACTGGCCGCTGCAGGTCCTTGACTTGGGGGTCACTCGGATGCTCGCCAGTCGCCTCGTCCGAGTGTACCCGTACATGTGTCTTGAACGGCTACCCAAGTGTGGCACGTGCAAGGCGGCTTCCCGTGTGGCCAACCGTCACTTTGACTTCATGGGCAGGCGGAGCCAGGCAAGCACAGTTCCTCTAGGGTATGTACAGGCTCTGTCGCTAGCATGCTGGAATGTCTACCAGTCTTCGCCCTTGGTGAACATTGATTTCTCACACTAGGAACCCGTTCTCACACTATTGCCACTGGTCCCCGCGCTCTTCGTGGTCATTCCTTCTTTCTCCTCCATTGATACAAATGCCCACAGGTATCTCGTGGCGGCAGATGAAAAGCAGTCGACCTTCACGGCGGCACAGCAGCGCAAAGGTGTGTGCATCATGCCCCACGCGGTTGCTGGCGTTTTCGGGCTGGGAGACGAAAGGCCGGTGCCATTGAACCCAGCTGCGCTGCAGACAGTTCGTGCCGGTTGGCGCAGCGGCGTCGGTGGCGGCGGCGGCGGCGGCGGCGGTGGTGGGGCGGCGGCCGCCGCCGTGAATGCTACGGCGGATAGCATCTTTGACCCATGCGAGGGTGACAAGGCGGACTTGCCGAGGGGCTTCTCCTTCGACTGGAATGCGTACCATGAGGCATTTGGGGACACGCCGCTGGAGGACGCCATCACGGCGATGTTTGCAGAGTACGCTACCCTCTACTCGCGTATCGCTGGGTGGGCAACCTCTACGGCGCCGGAGCCCATGATGCTTGAACTTGCGGAGGTATTCGCCAACGATGCGACCGAGTTTGTCCTCGGCTTTGTCAAACCTCTGCTCGGTGCGGTCCACACGTCCAAGGTTCACAAGTTGTTGCGGCACCTCCTTGAAGCCGTTCGTATGCATGGCAACTTACGCAAAGGCAACACTGGCACCAACGAGGCCGGACACAAGGTGAACAAGGTTTTTTGTAACCGCACGAACAAGGTCATCAAGACCTTCACCCAGCAGATTGTCAGGCAGTCGCAATGCTCTCAGGCAACTGCCGCACGCAACGCCAAGATGGATGCGGTGGCGGCAAGCTCCGGTCGGCTGCTACGATCCGAGCCAGCGCGCCTCTTTCGTGGGGTGCCGCTCTCGTCGGTGAGCACCCTTTCTCTCAGACCCGGCCTGGCACGCCTCGCGTCCCTTCTCGGGCAGTCCGCGGAGACCAAGTTGTTCGCCGTCGGCCAGGTGGAGCTGGCGGCGAGGCTGGAGTGTGGAGCCTCGGTGAAGCAGACGCTGCGTGGCTCCCCGAGCTTCCGCACCGGCCAGGCGTGGTTCGATGCCGTCCAGTACGAGGTCCCCGCTGCCGGCGCCGACGCCTTGGCGCAGGGCCTGGTATCACTACGCTACGGTGAGGTGCGCGCCATTGTGCGGTACAAGGAGAAGGACGTGGTTGTGTTGTGCAAGTTTTACCGCGTGGCGGGCGTGTTCAAGTGCCCGCTGGTTGAGCGGATGTCTACCCGCCTTGCCTGAACTTTAGATGAGCACGGGCACTGGGACCTGGTGGCGGTGCCGCTATCGCGCGTGCGTCGGGTCCTGCACGTTGTGCCCGACTTCTCGGACCTGATATCGCGCTGGGGTGTGAAGGCAACGTCGCCGTCCTATATTGCGCCACTGGAGGACCCTACGGGAGATGAGGTACATGGTGAATGAATTTTACCCTTGGAATTAAATATGGATACAGATTTTCACTTTCTCTCTGCCTTTCTTACTACAGCTCTATTCGCGTCAGGCCTCCTCACCTGGCGCCGCCCTTCCCGTCGCCTCCTTTCCCGACCGCCAGCCTTGGATGCGCCGGCGTAGCTGACGCCGCCCCCCCATCCAGCAGTCACGGCGGTGGTAGTGGAGGCGTCGGTGGTGGTGGTGCCCGCCACTCCTCGGCCCGATACTCACCACCCATCTCGTCAATTGTGGCCAAAGCGGCGGTGGCGGGGGCGGCGGCGGCAGTGGCGGCGACGGCGGAAGGGGGGCCGGCGGCGGCGGCGGAGGTGGCGGGAGCGGAGGCGGCAGCGCCCGGGGCAGGGGTGGCCGTGGCGGGGGCGGGGGCGGCGGTGGCCGTGGTGGGGGCTGTGGTGGCCGTGGCGAGGGCGGTGGTGGCGTGGCGATGGCACCGGCGGCCTGGCAGCTGGCTGCCGGGACTTCGACCTCGATCTGGCTTACGAGCGGTCACACCTCGTGATTTGACTCTGAGCAGCCATAGTTTTCTTTTCTTGGCGAGATCCAGGATTTCTTGTTCCCTGGCAACCTTATCTTGCCGGAATCTGCCGGTTCCGTCTCCGATGACCATCCATCTCAAGATAGCCAAGATGACCCCTCATTTTGACTTCATCATCCCATCTCGGATGGGTGGACGATAGGGCTGTTAAAGCGGACAGGACAATTGCGACGGTCGCGGACACGGACCTTCCGGGACCGTCAGTTTCGTCCGGTTCGTCTCATTGGGTGCATCTGAGATCCTCAACAGTGGTCCTTTGCCGTCTGATTGGTCCCTTACCCGCCCTCAGCCGATGCTGTCAGCCTCGCGGACGATTTTTGTAATGGCTTGTGATCCGAGACTGAGCTGCTCTGTCAGCCAACCCCTCCCACGGGCGTGCCGAGCGCTACGTAACGTGACGCCCTGAGGGTGGTCTACTGTTTCAGCATTACGGACAGTCCAGAATTGTCCGAATGGGAAACGGACAGCCGTGAGGCCATGAAGACATTCTGGACAGTCTTTTTTTGTCCGTAATGTCCGATATAACAGCCCTAGTGGACGACCACCGATGAAACTGATTGTCTATGGAGACGATCTTCTTGGGTCCGGCCGTCGGGCACGGCGCGAGCAGACGCCGCCCCCACCGTCACAGTCGCTGCTTGCTACAGTGCCACCAAGGCCAAATACGTAAAGACTGGCCATACCCTCCGGCTCCGCGCTCGTTCCAGACCCTGCCCCGAGTGTCATTCGTGAGAGAGGGTATTTTTACTCATTGGGCAACAGCGGCCTTCAGTGGTGGCCAATCGCATATCGTATGCAAGAAGTTCCTGTGAGCCCACCTCGCTGATGATCAGGGAGGTGGGCTCACAGGAACTTTTGACACACGTGCCAACCACGCGCGCGCTCCTCTGATGATGGCAGGGGTCGCGGGGCGCGTCACCTGTCATGTCCGGCTATGGCGTGGCACGTCTGCGTCGACTTAAATGGCCTTTTGGGCTCTGCCATTCACTGGCATGGCGGATCGGCGTCCGTGCGACAATCAACCAATGATTGAGTGGCCGCGAGTCCGCGACCAGTGCCCCAGTGCTGTTCGACACCGGTCCATTCACGCTACGAGACTTGTGTGCCGCTACCCATCTGAGGTCCCGCGCGGCCAGCGTCCAAGCAGCCTGCCGCTCTGTCCGCTTGCTTCGCGCCGGCCGTCGACGGTGCTGTGGCTGCAAGGGCGGGTGCGGATGCTCGTGCTCAAGACAAGGCCCAGGCCCGGGCGGGTCTCCTTTCGTGCCGCGCTGTGCTCATTCACGAGAGTACACAACTGTACAGTACAGTACTGGAGAGGCGCGATGCGGTTTCGGGTTGTGGACGCTGCATTTGTCTGGCAAGCCCCCGTGATGAGCCATAAGACGATCGCTTCCTCGCAAAATGCTATGCAGAGATTTTAGGTGGCCGTTGGCGATACCGTTGTGACCTCCAAGATACACAAACAAGGCAACCGTGCGTCGAAATACCAAGGGTCTTCATCAGGCGTTCCACGATAGTCTCAGTATGGGTCCGGTGACAGACTCAGAGGCTGTTGCCCTGTAGTGGCGTAGACGCCAGTGGCTGGAGAAATCTTCTGAAGTCCAGCCACTCTCGCAAACATCCCGCAATCCAATTGTTCCAAAAGTGTTCCGAATCAGCCTATGGGGGGTCGTAGAGGCCGACCTGGAACTCTTTCGCTACAGATGGAGAGCAACTGAGGCCCAGTCTACACGGCGAGCGACGTGAACGTGATTCGGCACCAATATGAACATAAGTCCGCCAAAAAACACGTGATGTGGGGCCGTCTTTCTTCACGGCACGCACGAACACACTGTGCCAGAAATTTATGGTCAGATCTGGCAGATCGTATCGTGGTGACAACGACGCAGCGAGAGCTACGCGGCTGCACCGAGCAGGCGACTCTCGAGAACTGACGGGTCTCCCATCTCTTGATCCGAGTGGTGCAGTCGTGAGGAGCCTTCTCGTCCAATCATTCCTGCGAAAGTCAACAGACGCAACTGACACATTCCTTTCCAAACACGTTCACGTGCGCGAGATATTAAAAAAAATCTCGCGCACGTGAACGTGTTCGGCTTGAATGCTCCGAATGAGCCTGTTTCGGCTCGTAAGTCCTTTGTGTGCGGGATCGCACGGTCGGCCGGATTGGGTCTAAAAGTATTAGCGTGATTGGGGTGTGATTGGAACGAAGCGCTCCCATTGGCTAGC
>Ga0115031_1003676_pt1 | contig 11370 bp, 19 predicted proteins | sample Maine_Asex4_meta_FD_87301 | JGI IMG/M metagenome (GOLD analysis project Ga0115031, IMG submission 87301) | Marine algal microbial communities from Maine, USA - Maine_Asex4_metaG | ecosystem: Host-associated > Algae > Red algae > Unclassified | place: Maine, USA | collected 2015-01-05 | reverse complement strand
GCGCCATCAGTCACGCGTTGCACTCAATCGCATCTACCGCTTTCACCCCTCCCTACCCCACCCAACCTCGCCCGAGAGCATCAGACCCGTCTCGACCCAACCCGACCCCATCACACGCAACCCCACCCGACCCGAACCGACCCCGCCGAATCCCACCCCACCCAACCAGACCCGACCAGACGCCACCCAGACCCACATAATTTCACCCGATCCCACGCCACCCCACGCCACCCCACGCCACCCGCGGCATTCCAGTCCACGCCATCGCACTCGCGCCACCCCACTCCACGCCACAATACCTGAGCCACCCGCGCCACGCCATGTTGTGAGACCTCCCGCACGCGCACGCCGTCCGCGTGCCGTGTGCCAACGCTTGTGCGCGCCACCCGCGCGCTGCGCCCCTAGCTATGCTCGATACATGATAGAGAATTCCCAACTTCCCTCTGCTTCGGGGCAAGTCCCCGCCGCAGCCAGTTATAACCGCTCAAGGCGGCGCCCGCAGCGCCCTTGGTCGGACCTCTCCGTCCTCTCGCCCCACTGCCCGCACCTACGACTCCCCCTCGGCCCTCCACTCCTTCCTCTCCTTGGCTCATACCGCGTCGCACCCTTGTCTCGTCCCGGTATCCCTCACCCGTACAAACGACAGGCGGACGGGACGCGTGGTGCGCACTTGCCTCGTCCCGGACGCCTGACCGACAGGGAGACCGTCCCGGTGGGGCATGGGGCCTGCGGCCTGTCGGGCAGCCACGGTCCCCTCCCCCCTGTGTCAGCACTTGCATCTCGTCGCTCCCCCTTCATCCAGGTCCCCGCATGGTCCTGGTCGCTCGTGCCGCCGGCTGACACCTGGCCAGGGGGAGCAGTTTGTACTTGCTCCCCCTCCCTCGTCCTTGTCCGACAACACGCCACGCCACCCGTGCCACCAGCGCCACGCCATCCCATCCGTGCCACGCCACGCCACGCCATACCACCTGCGCCACCCGTGCCACCCCACCCCACCCGCGCCACGCCACCACAACCCACGCCACCCCACCGCATGCCACCACTCCGCACCCCACCAGCCCCACCCCACCCCCCCCCCCCCCCCCCCCCCCCCCCCCCCCCCCCACCCCCCCCCCCCCCCCCCCGCCCCACCCCACCCCCTCAACCCCACCCCACCACACCCCACCCGAGCCACCCAGCCCACGCCACCCCACCCGCGCCACGCCACGCCGCGCCACGCCACCCCGCCACACGTTACCCCTTTCCAACCCACCGGCTCAACCCAAAACACCCCACTCAACTCCAACCCACCCCTCCCCGCCCCATCTCACAGCTTTTCATAGCTAGTTTTCTGTTGTCATTCGTCTAAAAAAAGCGTCAATTGTTTTGTACATAATTCGGTCATGGGGCCTGGAATGCCGACCGACCCGCACTTCATGTACCGGCCGTGCCATGAGATCCGTAAATACGTATGAACACTGGCCACCTGGCTGGAATCGGGGGTGAACACTGACACTGTTGAACGATCAGCAATTCGGGGTGGTCGCGGACGGACGGACAAAAGTAGCCTACAACCGTCTTTAAGAGAGTAGATGCTTTGGGGTCATCGTGCGTACTTGAATAAATCAGCGTTGCGTTTGCGTTAGTTCCGGCGTTCTGGTGCGCTCTGCGCCCTGTGATCCAGGAGTTTGTGTTCTTTCTCCTTTGTGTCGATCCACATCCTGTGCTGGGTTCTCTGACGGGGCCGTGCCCCTTCGGCTTTGCGGGCAGAAACCACTACACCCCCAACGAGCCAAGGCCCACCCTCACCTTTAATGAGGAGAGCAGCGCCGGTCCGTGCATTGTCTCGGTGGAGCAGCCCACCGCGAGCACCGGCAGCTCCAGCGGCCCGCCTTTTAACGAGCCGGTGATGCCGCCCAGCGACTCGGAGGCGGAGACGCAGGTTCCTCGTCGGGCTGTTGGGGAGGACAACGGGCATCGCGGCCGTATCGGCGATGGTGCCGGTCGCGGTACCGGCGGCGATACTGCTACTGTGGCGGGTCCGAGAATGGCGGCTGCATCATCGGCCGGTGACGGTAAGAGAGGCGTGTCGGGTGCTTCGGGTACAACCAGCAGCTACTAGGGTGCCATCTTGTGGGACAGATGCGCACGCTCTCGCTTCATGAATACATGGGGGACACGGGGGGTGCGTTTCTCAGAATTTGAGGGGGGTGTGGGTGCATGTTGTGTCTTCGTGCTACTCTGTGCTTCAGACTGATGTCTTCTTGGATACCACAGTACGCGTGCGGCGGCCCCATGCTGCGCAAGCGCGACGGGCGGGCGGCACGCGCCGCCCGCGCGCAGCGCCGCCCGTCACGTGTCGGTCACGCCCCTGGGCCAGATGCCCAACGGCGGCGCGCTCGGTCGAGGACGGGTGCGGGTGGGCGTTTGGGAGCAAACCCTTTGAGACGCACCGCCGTCTGAGGGCGCTTGCAAGACCGACGCGGCCTCGGGTGGGGGGGGCAACGGGCGTCTACCCTCTTGTCTGCAGTGGCCGCTGGGACGGGTCTCCCCGGCCCGTTGGCGCGCATGCGGCCGGCGCGGCGGCCGACGTGTGGTGCAAAGGTTGTCGGTCACTGTCGGCCAGCGAGGCAGCGGCGGCGTGCGGGGGCCGACACCCGTGACCCGCCTCGCCACGGGGGCAGCGTGAGGTGCGCGAATCGGGCGGTGAGGATGCCGGGTGGGTGGGCATGTGCAGGTCGCGTCCAGAGCGCCACGTGCCGAGAGCGGACCGGCGCCTCGAAACTACACGCAGCGGGTCTGGTTGTGCTGGAGGTCAGGGAGCTGACCATGGACGGCGGTGGCGGAGGTGGGCGAGTTTGGTAGCCGCAGACGGTCGTACAAGCGAGTTGGCGGAAGGGCTCGTCCGTACGGCTTTGTTGTCTGCACTCGCAGACGTCCGTCGTAACCGCTGCTATGGTCAGCGCCATGGAAGCGCGACAGATTCCGCAGCGTTGACCCGAGCCCCATGCGTGTGAGTAAAAGGAAGAAAAAGACCTGCAACCGGACTACCCTAGATTCTGCGTGGCTCGCAGCATGCGCTCTCATCACACACCCCCGCCCCTTCAAAACTCCTATATCTCGGCTTTCCCTGTTACTTCCGGTCATTTGTACACGTCGCCCGACGCGACGTTGATACGGACGAAGTCGGGGAGGTGGTCTCCGTCATAGTGCGGCACGCCGTCGCTCGTCGCCCCGTGCCGCCGCGGTCGCCGGGCGGCGGCGGTCACTGTTGGGGAGGTGGCGCCGCGCGGCGCCGGGCGGCCGCCTCCACGGCCCCCGCTCCGTGCCCCGCGTGCCCCGACGCACCCAGACGGTGGCGGCGGCGGATGAGCTGGCGGCGGGACCGCGCGTCGATAACCCGCATCCGGTGGGTCCACGCCCGACTGGCGACAACAGGTGGGACAGGGTGGACGCTTTCCGGCGCGAAGGTTGGGGGAGGCGCAGCAGGACGGCGCAAAGACGGGTGGGGGGCGGTGGGTGTGGGGCGGGGGTAGTGTGGGCCGCGTCTGACAGTCGACGCGCGGTCACCGTCTCGCGACGTCGTTCCGCCGCGCGGTGCTCTCCCGCCGGTGCTGGCGTGGCGCTCACCCGCCCCGCCAGCGTGGTCGCCGTCACTGGCGCGGACGTGGAGCCACCCGTCGGCCGCCGCCGATTGCGGGATGACGACGGTGATCTCGAGGCGGACAGCGGTGTTATCAATCTACACAAACGAGAAGCGACGGCATTTTGGGGCACGGATAAAAGAGGAAAAGACATCGTGATTCATATGCTTAGCCGGGCATGAGCACACAGGCTGCTTTCCACAGAGAAAAAGAGGACCATGTCATGGAACAGCGCTGCTGTGATGGCCACCACATCGACCACTGCTTCTTTCACCAAAGACAAGGTCGTGGGGGGCACGAGACGATGCCGGAGATCAACGTACACGAATAGAAGACTGAAGCAAAATGCGCGAAAGAGGGTGAAAAAAGCACACGTACAGGGTGAATGCGTCGGGAGACCATCAGAACAGGAGAGGACGGTGACCCAAAGATGGGACGGCGTTGGGGCCGTCGCGTCCACACAGCGACGGCGACAAACCGAGCGGACAACGACGGCCTCGCAACGAGCGGACGAGTACAGCCAACGACGCGGGCATGGGGACGGCGTCACGACGGGGGCGACCTGTGACCTCCCGACCCACCAGCCGATCTCAGAGACAGGTGATCGCGAGAGCAGCAACCTGGAAGACTGGCGCCAAAAGTAAGAGCGCGTGGACACGCAGCGAGGAGATGTTGCAGACGTTTCGGCAGCCATGTCGTGAGATATGGGATCAGAATGATACTTCCGACCGAGACGGCCCTGAAGTCTCCAAACTGAACAGGATATTCATCATTTTTCGGGTAGCCCCCGCCGTTTTCCGAGAGTTGGTGTGCAGGGGATGCGTTTCGGACGACAATGTCAAGTAGTTGTGTTCGATCCATGTCGCTCTTCGAGTTCCACTCCTTGTGCTCTTCATGCCATATGCAGATTCGGAAATCGACCGCGGCTGAGGCTGATAGACAGGCTACTTGATAGCTGTCAGCCAAAACCATTTAGGCCGGGCGCCTGGCAGACAGCAAACGCAGCCACCATCCTAATCCCAGCACTTGCAACCCGTCCGCAGCAGCGACTGCTGCGGCATCCGCATCTCGCGCTACGCTGGCAACCACCCGTCCCCCTCCCAACTGCTGCCGCATGGCGGCGGTGACGGCGGCGCCCGCAGCGCCGGCCGCCACTGTGCCTCGAACACGGCGGCCGGCGACTCTGCACTGGTGGTGGTGACGCGGGGGCGACGGCGGCGCCCGCGGCGTCCGCCGCCGCTCCGCCGTGGACACGGTGCCTACGGCCTCTGCACTGGTAACGGTGAGGCGGCAGCGACGGTGGTGCTGCGGCGCTCGCGGCGTCGGCCGCCGCTTTTCCGCGACGACAGCGGCCGCCGCCTCTGCACTGGCGGCGGTGAGGCGGCGGCGACGCTGGTGATGGCGGCGATCGCGGCGTCGGCCGCCGCTTTTCCGCGAAGACGGCGGCCACCGCCTCTGCACTGGCGGCGGTGAGTCGGCGGCGACGGTGGTGATGGCGGCGCTCGCGGCGTCGGCCGCCGCTTTTCCGCGAAGACGGTGGGCACCGCCTCTGCGCTGGCGGCGGGGAGGCAGCAGCGACGTCAGTGACGGCGGCTCGTCCACCACGGCTCAGCCACGGAAAACAAGGGATACCTGTGAGGTAGTGGCGGCAATGGCGGCGGCTGTGACGGCGGCGGCGACGGCGGCGCCCGCGGCGGTGACCGCCGCTCGGCTGCGAACACGGCGGCCACCGCGTCGGTTGTGATGGCTGTGTTGTGGCGGCGGCGAGGCGCCAATGACGGCGGCGCCCGCGGCGAAACCGCCGCTCGGCCGCGAACACGGCGGCCGTGGCCTCGGTAGTGGTGGCAGTGACGGCGACCCCCGCGGCATCGATCCCCGCTTGGCAGCTGCGTCGGCGCCGCAGCCGCCGAAATTGGCGAGCGTGCGCGTGGCCTTGGTAGTCCCTGGCGGCGGCGCCAAGGATTCTGTCGCCAAGCCTGTGACGGCCATCGCCCGGCGGCGCTGATCGCGGGTGGAGTGGTTCGTCCCATCGAGGTTGGCTGCAGCTGAGCGGCGGGGGTTGGCGGAGGACTACCGGGCTGCCGCCCAAGCTCGCAACAGTCGGCGGAGGATGATGGGAAGGCGGCGGTCACACTGTGTGGCGCTAGGATTCACAACCAACACTGGTGGCTGGGGCTGGTATCCACAGTCGGCACCGGGACGATTGCTTCTATGCAGAATAGTGTAACCTACTTTGTCAAGCGCACCAACGCCACACGCAAACACACCCACACTTCAGAGGAAAAGACACTGGCTACTGGCTCCAGACGTGCAGCCAGAAACAGAATGGAGATACCATCAACAAAGAAAAAACCGCCAACTCACGCAGGAGCCACACCCGTCAGGAGCCGGGAGATCTCGTGCGACACGCGGGAGAACTGGCCGGCCACCTGGGCAGTGGTGAGCATGCCGACGGCGGCAGCCATCAGGTGGAAGGGCTTGTCCAAGTACCGCCCTTCCTCGAACACGAGCGACATCACGTGCTCCTTGAGATCGGCAAAGACGCCCTCGATCGGCTGCAGGTTTGGAGAGTACGGAGTGAGCCGCACATAGTGGATGCCATTCGCCTGCATATACTAGTCCCCCCAGTGGTCGTGGATGCTCGCGTTGTCGTACAGCACTACGCAGGCGTCCGGCTGCATCTCCCAAGGCAGTTCCGGGATGTACGTGTTCATGAGCGCGTGAAGACATTGCAGGAACAAGCGCCAGTCGTCCGACGTCTGCGCATTTCCGACTATGACGGTCTGTGACCACAGCACGCCGTGCGTCAGCGTCACCCCCATCATCGTGCTCGTCCGCTTCATTGTCCGCGCGTCTCGGTCGCGCAGGACGCACGGCACGTTCCGACGGGATCGACCAAAGCGACGTAGCATGTCGCTCTCCGCCGTGTGCGTCTCGTCGAACGACCCGAGGCATCGCACAGAAAGCTCATCGACCGGGACAGCAAACTCCCTTTGAACAGCCTCGGAGCTCTCTGCGTACAGCCGATCAATCGTTTTGCGAGTGTAGCCGTGATACCGCAGCACACCGTACACTGTCGCCGCGCTGACCCAACGATGGTCGCTGGTGGGGTAGTCCGGGCTCAGCGCCATGAGCAGGTCCACGTGGTCACGCAAGAACGCCGCCGGCTCCGTCTCCACAAGGGTGAGGATGGCGCACGTGAGCTGCGGGTTGCGGATAGCCGCGTCGTTTTCGTGGTTGCGCAGCCGTGGATGGCACCAGACCGTGCCGTTCGTCTCAAAGTGCTGGATACAGCGGCGCATGGACCGCTACGAGCATTCAATAATCTCCGCCACGTCGCTGGAGGGGTAGCCCTTTTCCAGTAGACCGAGCACGTGCTCGCGCGTCTCCTTCGAGAATAAGTCGATGACGTCGGGGGCAGCGTCGCCGTCGTTTCCGGACAGCTCCGACGCGTCCGTCTCGGTTGACGACGACGATATTGATGATAGAGTCGAGCCTGTCCCGACCGACGTCGTTCAGCTCGTCCCGGCCGACATCACACACCACGACAGCGAGTCCATGGCCGTCGACCTGCGCACGGAGAAGATCGTCTGCACGACACCAGCCAACACGGACATCACGCGGCAACGCCCCGTCGGCGGCGAGCGGAAAGGGAAAAGCACGCTGAGAACGGTGGCGGTGACCCGTCGGCGGCGGGCAGGGACTGAGGGGGACGACCGCCAAGGAACGCGCCGGTGCCCCGTCGGTGGCGGGCGAGAGCTAACGGGCGGCGAGGGACACACGCGGAGGAATGTGGCGGTGCCTCGTCTTCGTTGGCGTGCGGGAACGGGCGGCGGAGGCCAGGGAGACGCCCAGCAATCACGCGGCGCTCCTCGGATGGCCGGCGGCGAGGGGGATGCGCACCCAAAAAGGTGACGCCGCCCCGTCGGCGGCGGAGAGGGACGGGGCAGCACGAAGAGAAAGGTGGCGCCGCGCCGCAGGCAGCGGGCAGGGTCGGAGGGGGACGCACGCTGAGGAAGGCGGCGGTGCCGCGTCCGTGGCGGGCGGGAATGGACAGCGGCGGAGAAGGCGACAGAGAGCAGCGCGGGGGCGCCCCTTGGGTGGCGGGTGGGGATGGTGGGGAGGTCGAGGCGGCGGCGGGTGGGGAGGTCGAAGCGGCGGCGAAGGGCAAGACGCTGTGGAGCTTGCGCCACCGACCGAGAGGGAGCGCGGGGGAATCCTCCAGGGGTCGCGCGGGAGCCCACCAGAGGACACGGGGGAACCCGCATGCCCGACGTTGCCCACAAGGAAAAGGCAACGCGACCTGCTCGAAGGGAGCGGTCCGTAAATCAGTCTGTCGGGTTATCAGCTTGAATTGTTGTGAGGATTGTCACGGAAACCAGTGCCATTAGCCGCACCAGTGCCGGTCAGTGCGGGAAATGGGTCGGCCGAGCGGAATTTAGATGTGCCCCAGTCGCGAATGACTCGGTCAGACAAAGTTTGATTCCGGCCCACTGAACGTCAGCTGCCTATCTGATTTGGCACGTTCCGGGCCAACCCACATTGCCGTCAGTCGAGCTGTGAATGGACTAATGAGGGTGCTTCGCCTGCTCCAGGGGATGCTGACAGCGTCCGATGGGGGGTGATACTTTGCCCGCCCCTGGAGGCTCAGAGCAAAAGTGAATGCTGTCATTAAGAACTACACCCCGACAGACACGGTGGTGCAGGTGCCGTCGCGCAAGCGCCGAAATTCCGCGCGAAGACTTGAGAACTGGAGCAACTTCCTCCCGCCATTAAAGCACAACTTAGACCAGAAGCACAGAATAACGAAAGCGGTGAGCATGTGCTGGATCTCCTGGTTTACTTTTCACCAATATCCAACATGTTTGGGAAGCATGCTGTCGACTTGTGTATACTTTTAATGCACTTTAGCTGTTGTGGGAACGAACTGTAAGGAATCTTTGCACTTGTCCACTAGCTATGGTGCGTGTCCCACAAATGAGACATGGCGGTTTTTTCTTTTTTTCTCGGCCCACTGGCCTTCTGCAACGGTCCGACAATGAAATGTGACCCACTCGGTCCCACTGTGCTTCCAGGACAGCCCCTGACAGTGTTAGCAGAGGCGGCACATCCTGACGAGTCATGGGGGAATGTGTCATTCATTGCAACTTCGACAGGTGACGATCACGCGGCTCAATCAATTGCACAGATACTAGAGCAGGCACGTGCTGACAGTTTGTGCACGAAGAAACGGGCACCACCTTGCCAGTAAAAACGTGAAATAGACCGCCATGTAGCCCCCTGGGAGGAAAACACGATTTGGAACACCCCTGATCGAAGCTCCAGTTAGCACATGAGCTTTGGCGTTGCAAACCTTTAACCCCAAGAACCTGAAAAAGACTAGCTCCAAGATCGGGGCTATCTGAGAGGTCCACAGCACAGTGCCCACAGGCGGGTATTAAGGAGTTGTCAGCCAAGCACGCGTCGGCAGAGGCTCTTTCCATGGAGGCCAGTCGAGAATTTTCTCGTACCCCGTGCAGTGATGTGTCAGTCCTTCAGAAAACGCGCATGTCTCATTTTTCGGGACACGCACCATAGCTCCCAGCCAATGAGATTATTAGAATTCATTTAGTGTGCTGGCACTGTCGAGAGTGCGCGTCCACCCACCGGCAACGGTGCTGTGTGTTGTCTCTCCTGGTTTCGCCTTGGTGGCGTTGGATGACGGCCAGCTCTCGGAGATTCGTGGGCTTCCGGGTGCGCCGTCACTGGGGTGGACCATTGGACGCCAGGTAAGTGGATAGGCGAGATGGAGGTGACCCATGCTGCCACCGTCGAAGGGGCACTACCATCTCGCCGCATCTGCCTCAACGTCAACAACCAGTTGCTGCGGTGCTTTGCTTTGCCGTCGCTTTCTTGTTTTTCTGAGGGTGACGGCGAAAGACGGACGGCTGTCTGGTTGTAGTCGACTGCGGGTCGCGTCGCCCTGGGTCTCAAGCTCGATGCCGCTTCAGCGGACAGCGGTGACAAGGGCTGCCTTGCTGGAGGACCACTGGTGTCCGCCCGATCCACTGGGTTTGGCGCTCACCGCCTTGTGGCCGACGGTGCTGTCCCGGTGTCTGTCGGCGGCGGGCGCGGCCCGTGTAGGCCTGCATCTGAGGGCGGCGCGACACAGGTGCGCGATGGGGGTGTTGCGACTACAAAACCCGCCTAGTAGCGGCCATGTCGGCGGCTGGTGCGGGACCATCCCATCTCATTCACCGCTCACCGCCGTCACCACCCCCGCACTCCCCTTTGCTCGCCTACCAAGACAGCGCACCTCCTTTTTGTTTACTGTTCAGGCGTTCCACCTGTCTTTGCACTATGGTTAAGGTCGGGCTTTCTCTTCTGGTCGCCGTCGCGCTGGCGGCGGTGACGGCCGCCACGGCGCCCGCCACCGTCGCCGGACGTGCCGCGGTGTTGGTCTTGTTGGGCGACGAGCTGATGTCCTCCGTCACGGTTACGTGGGAAACGAAGATCAGCTTCCGCGGTCAAGTCGTCCGCGACTTGAGTCACGAGCGCCTTACGACCACGAACGGCAGGTACGCGTTCGCCATCCCCTTCCAGCCGAGCGCTCCTGGCATTGTCGTGACCACGTCCGTGAGCGGCATCCAGGGCTACAAGAGCGACCACGGTAAGTGCACCCGCCCGGCGCTCCCCCTCGAGAAGGCCATCTCTTCAAATGTTCGTGAGACCTACTGCGCGACCATCTATCACCGCTCCTGCCCGAAAGTGGGGTTGGGCTGGAAGAGGTGCAAATGCCACGTGACGTACACGATCCGCGCGACGGTTTTGGACGAGAACAACAAGTTGATGCGTTTGACGTCGCTGGAGAGTGGTGGCTTCAAAACGTGCGCCCAGCACCTGAGCAACTCGGATATGCAGGCGGTAACCGCGATGGGTGCCAAGGTCCTCGGTCGCTAAGCTACATAGACAGGGGAAGGCGAAGGTTGGCTGTGGCGGGGTAACGCAAGGCAGTCGGCTGGGGCTCAAGTCTAAGTCGAGGGGGGGCAGGAGGGTGACCTACTCCCCGACGTCCCTCAAAGTCGGTTTGTCTTCGAGTGTATACTGGTTGTTTTTTTTAGCCGCGCGCCAAAGCGTCGACGGCAGGGGGGCCGTGCCTGTATTTTTAATTTGTCGCATGGCTCCAGCTCTCTGCGCTCTCAGACCCGCGAGGAGCTCGAGCTCCTCGCGGATCGACCGGCGGCGGCGACGCCGGGCGGCCTCCGCCGCCCGGCACCAGGTGCCACCAGGTGCCACGGGTGGGGACATCAGCTGCCACGGAGGGTGACACGTGCCCCAGCGACAATACGTAGTTGCCTGTGGTCATGACCTCCATGACCATGAGCACGTCCACCGTACCCTCCCCGATCCCTCCTCTGCCTGCCGTCCCCGCCGCGCCCACCGCCCGCCCCCCCCCCCCCACGCCCGATGCCGCGCTTTCGTCCCCCCGGCGTTGCCTTGCTCCGCCTCCCCCCCGACCCTGGAACTGGAACTGCTCCCCCGTCCGGCACCACCCGACCACCAAACGCCAGCCGGGTATCGCGGTCGTCGGCTGGGCGCACGGGCACCGGTTGTGCGGTCCCACCCCCACGCGTGGCTACGGCCCCCGCGCTCCGCCCCCTCCCCTCCCACCTCTCGGTCGATATGGCCGCGGGGTGCTATGCCGCACTGCACCCACGGTCCGGCGGCTGCGGCGGCGGCGACGCCGGCGGGTGCGGGGTGGGGCGGC
>Ga0115031_1003675_pt1 | contig 11371 bp, 11 predicted proteins | sample Maine_Asex4_meta_FD_87301 | JGI IMG/M metagenome (GOLD analysis project Ga0115031, IMG submission 87301) | Marine algal microbial communities from Maine, USA - Maine_Asex4_metaG | ecosystem: Host-associated > Algae > Red algae > Unclassified | place: Maine, USA | collected 2015-01-05 | reverse complement strand
GTCTTGGTCAACAGCCAGAACGCCGGCCAGAGGCCTCGACCGTACGGAACCTTGATCCGGGCCTCGAAGTAGCCCTGAGCCGCGTCGAACGTGTTGATCGTGTTGATAACGCCGGACAGGTAGTCCACCTGCGCCGGGTCGTAGTCCGGCTTGTGTCCGAAGTCCGCCTGCCGACCGTATCGATCAGCGGTCCAGATCGCATCGTTCGGACCCGGTTGCACCGGCGCCTGCACGCTGCCGCCGACCGGTTCGGCATTGATCTTCAGTGTGGAGCCGGTGAACTCGAACGGGTCGTACTCGAACCCGGCATTGACGCCTAGAGTGTCGACGTATAGCTGGCTCTCACCGTTGGTCAGCTGGTATGGGCCCCAGTAGTAGCTGGTCCGCCATTTCGCCGGATCGAGCCCGCTGCCGTTGAACTCGTCCGAGAAAATCATTTGGTAGTCCGCCAGGTTTGGCTTGTTGCCGGCCGGTTGAGCGGAGGCAATGGTGAAATCAATCGAGAGCGGCGGATCTAAGGCGTTGCCGTCCCCGTCTCCGGCGAGGACGGTGAGGCGGTAGTCGCCGTCGATGGCGAAGTCGAAGTCGTGGCTCCAGTCGCGGGCGTTTGCTGGACCGGAAAGTGTTGCGCGAATCGCCTTGTAGGCTGGTCGGAAGGCAGGGGTATACCACGCTCCATCCCAGTAATGGCCGGTATCGACTTTCTGTAGTACGACTTCTACGTCGCTAACGTTGGAGCTGTCGAACGCCGTGCCGCTGACCGTGCTGAGGGAGGGGAGCACTGCACCGGCGTTCGGAGTGTCAATAACGACGACGGGCGGCACGCCAACGGACTCTTCGGTGAGCAGAAGATCGGTAACGCCCCAGATGTAGCCCGGCGTGCCCTGTCGGAAGCTGAGCGTGTTGGTACCGGGCATCTGCGCGGTCGCCGGGATGACGAGTGCGCCCGAGCCGCGTCGGTTGTTATCGGTGCGGGGAAGGAACCCGACAGTAGTGCCGTTGACGAGGACGACGACCTCGGAGTCGAAGTCGATGTCGAAGGGCACGTATATAAGTCTAAGCTCCTCGCCAGTAGAAGAGAACGAGAAGTCTGCGCGGTCGCGTTCGCCGTCGTGTCCTTCGAATCGGAAGCCGTAGCGGGCGGTCTCGGTGGTCCCGACGGTAAGCGTAGGGGCCGAGGATGCGGGGGGGGCGGACTCTAGTAGGAGATCGGTAACGCCCCAGATATAGCCAGGCGTGCCCTGTCGAAAGCTAAGTGTGTTGATACCGGGCATCTGCGCGGTCGCGGGAATGACGAGCGAGCCCGAGCCGCGTCGGTTGTTGTCGGTGGGTGGAAGGAACCCGACAGTAGAGCCGTTGACGAGGACGACGACCTCGGTTTCGGAGTCGATGTCGAAGGGCACATACTCGAGGTCAAGGTCCTCGCCGGTGCCAGAGAACAAGAAGTCTGCGCGCTCGCGTTCGCCGTCGTGTCCTTCGAAACGGAAGCCGTAGCGGGCGGTCTCGGTGGTCCCGACGAGCAGCGTAGGGGTCGAGGGTGCGGGGGTGGTGGGCTCGAGCAAGAGATCGGTAACGCCCCAGATGTATCCAGGCGTGCCTTGTCGGAAGCTGAGTGTGTTGATGCCGGACATCTGCCTGGTCGCCGGGATGACGAGCGAGCCTGAGCCGCGTCGGTTGTTATCTGTGGGGGAAAGGAACCCGACAGTAATGCCGTTGACGAGGACGACGACCTCGGTGGCGAAGTCGATGTCGAAGGGCACGTACTCGAGGTCGAAGTCCTCGCCAGTGCCATAGAATGAGAAGTCGGCGCGATCGCGCTGGCCATCGTGGCCTTCGAAGCGGTAACCGTAACGGGCGGTATCAGTTTCTCCCGGCGTTAGCGATTCGGCCGCCGCCACTTCCGGCTCGACAATCGCCAGCAGGACAAAGAGGCATGAGACTAAGTATTTCATAAAAAAGGAATTTTTCGTGTTGCGCAAGACGATGCGCTGGCGAGAGGGTGACTGATATGACTACTCTGCAGAATAGGCTGTTTCCTCCCTGTTTAGGAAGCTGTGCAGGTGTCTCCGGCAGAGAGGATCAGGCCGGAGGATACGCTCACGGGTTTTAGTTGCTTTACTCCTCCCGTAAGGATGACGAAGCCATGAACGAGTTCCGATCTGCTGGCGGTATCGGTCGTCTCCTACCGCGACCCGCCGTGACAGGCGCACATCAATTCAGCCCACACCATTCGAGGAAGTACCTGTCTGCGGCGAAGTCCTTGAGTGGCATGCAACCGCCCGCGGGCGTGTGGGTAAACTCCCCAAAGTACAGTCGGTCGTCTGCCAATAGGAAATCGACTCTAACGTAGTCGAAGTCCTTCGCGAGGAAGGCGCTCGTGGTGAGCGCCTGTCGCGAAATGGCGCCAAGTTCCACCTGACATATCGTGTTCGCAGAGTCGTTTCTGTAGAGACTCACCCGCTTCATCTCGAGATGCTCGTCTACGAGCCATGTCATTCTCACGAGGGTCCCCGAGCGCCTGTCGATCATCTGGAGAATCTTCGGTGACCCACCTAGACAGTGTACTTTAAGGTCGACCGCAAGGTCTCCATCGCGCGTAATTATGCGTTCCATGAGAACTGCCTTCTCGGCGCTCTGGTAGCAAGATTCTCCACCGATCACGGAGTAATCTGTGGATAGCCAGGAACTAATGACGGGGGCCAGCTCCTGATAACTCGGTGCCCATTCTCCATGACGAACAGTGACCTTGCGGATCATTCCCGAACCGTGTGATCCCTTCAGAAGGTAACGGCCGTCCGGGACGTTTGGTACAGTCCGGCAATCGTCGCTTCGCCGAAAATTCGCGACGACTGTCGGTAGGAGAACATCCGGAGCCACCGAACGGACGTGCTCATAACCTTCGATGGTGCCTGAAAGCTCAGGACGAACGTAGTTGCCGGAGAGCTTTTTACGAAGCAGCCACTCCGTTATGGTTCTCGGATTGCCTACTTTGGGAAACCAACCACGAAGGGCCAGAAAGCGAATTCGCTCGTACACCGGACGGTTGAACGTGCCAGCCGCAGACATCAGCTTGTGTTTGGTCGAGATCACGTCGACTTGCCGAGCAGGCGGTCAAGGTCACGCAATATATACTCGACCGGTTCCATACCAACGGACAGACGGACGTGATTCATGCTGAGTCCAAGGTGGGCAAGCTCCTCCGAACTCTTGCCGGCATGACTCATTGTTGCCGGGCGTTCTATTAGACTGTCCGTGGAACCGAAGCTCGGCGCCATCTTAGTGGAGTGCAGCTTCGCAAGGCCACCCTTCAAGTCAACGCCCTCTGCGACGAGGAAGGTAATGACTCCTGCTCCGTTGTGATAAAGCTCAGAGAAAAGTTCCGCCTGATCCGCATTCCGTCCACTCCCTGGGTAGTAGTATTCGACGATACGACGATGGCTGGCGAGATAGTCTATCGCTTTCGCGGTGCTAGAGACAATCGTACTCATCCTCGCGTCGTAGGTCTTGAGACTTCTAAGCATTAGGTAGCCGCTAAGACTGTCTAGTATCCCCCCTTGGGATGATCGAATCTCCCACAGTCGCTTCATGCGTGAGACGTGCGGTGTTAGTACGACACCTCCGATCACGTCATTGTGCCCGCCGACGTACTTCGTGCACGAAGAAACGACGAAGTCCGCATCTGCGTCCGAGGTTTTGTCGTTTAAAAGACCTGCTAGGGTATTGTCGTAGACGATAATTGCGTTGGGGAACCGCTTGCGAATCTCACGGATATCTACAATTCTGAGGAAGGGATTCGACGGGGACTCCACGTGCACCAGGACTTTCCTGTCGGATGCGGTCCGGAGAAAACTGTCGACGTCGGGGTAGCTATCGTACGGCTTGCGAGCGACTGCGCTCAACTCGTCCAGCGATGTCTGTGTTTTGCGGTAGAAACTGCCGATGGTGGCGAGAGAGTCCACCTCCTCAATTACTGACCAAAGGATGGACCAGATCGCCGCCATTCCCGAGGAGAACAATATAGCGTTGGACTCTAATACTTCCGAGAACAGGTATTCGAGCTGAGAAACCGTGGGGTTGGAGTCACGGCTGTAACGGTGATGTTCCATCTTGTTTTCGTGATACTTCGCGAGACTATCTTCATCCGCATACGCGTGGGCCGAGGAAAGATTGATAGACGGCACCAATGGGGTGTATTGCATATCGAACCGACTGTCCCTTCCAGTAGTGTGGTTCGCAACGTCGTACGCCTTGTTAATTTGCTCTGTGACCGTCTTCTGCATAGTGTTCTCTTTTAAAGAATTATTTTCCAACGCATCGCATTTCAATAACAGCTACGAGACATTGCTGGCTGCACGACTGTAGCTGAGGTCTGACCCGGCGTTAGTTGGCGCTCGTTGTGAGCTAGAAGGCATGAAGCTTAGAAACTAAGCTTCGCACGATAGTAATACGAAAAAATTTCAATTTGTGGCGGCGATAAAGAGCTTATGGGTATCGGGGCGTCAGTGTGGGTGGCTTTGAGCAATAGGTGGCTTTCCCGCCATAACGTTTTGTCAAGGCCTATCGTTGTCAAAACCATTGTTTGTGAGGGATAGTACAAGTGACCAGGCAAAACATCTTCTGATACCAGTCTACGCTTTCGAGTCAGGTAGATAGGGAGGCGAATACCGTATTGGCAGCGTACGGAGCGAAATTGGCGGCCCTAGAAGTCGACACGACGGTGGTGGCGATGCTGGAGCCCGCAGAGGATGCGCGAATCGTGCCTGTTAGAGTTGCAAAAGTCCCTCTTCCCCCCCCCCCTCACCCATGAGCGCGGCTTCCATTTCGTTAAGTGTTATATTGATCGATCGGAGCGTTTAGAGTGCTCCCCGCGATCTAGACCGAAAGGTCTGACAGGTTTTCCTCTTGATGAGGATGAACAGAGTGAAGACGAAACGCCGGATGAGCTAGCAATTTTTCTCGGTCCTCCGCAAACCTCGAAGAAGGTGCTAAGTGTCGCACAGAAACTGCATCACTTATGTAGTATGCAATTTTGCCCGATTTCTGTGGCCAACTATCCTGAATCGTTGTCTGTTCGGTCGCTTCTGAAGAACAGGCCTCTGAGTAAAGGAGAGCGTGTAAGTGATCGAAACGGACTTGGCATGTAAGGCTTGACGAAGAAAAATGAGCGAGCGATCAACCGGCTTCGGATCCGTGATTTCTCTTGAGTTTCGTATATCTTAACTTCAGATCGTTCTCTGACTTTCGATGGAGAGATGAAGAAGATTTCGCCGATGGTTTCGGCGGTTTTCTCATCGAGGTCGAAAATGCTAAGTCGAGTCGGCTCTTTGCCGTTCAGCGCGCGAATGTTCTTTTTTACTCTCTTGTGCTCGGCCAGAGCGTAGGCGGCCGCCGCATCGGTCGACATTCCGGACTTCTCCCGGAATTTCTGCATAGAAGAGAGCCATGACTCACGGTCTCTCTCGGTCAGGTAAAGTCGGTACTCACGTCGGTGCTTCGCAAGAGTGGTAAGCAGAGCGTCAAGTCGTTCGGGCCGATGAATTAGGTACGGCCAGACTAAAACACGCGCGTTTTTTATATATCGTCGGTAGATGAAGTCTCGCGTAAATCGTTTTGGAAACAGGATCTCTTTGTCCTGCGACGGAGCCCCGCTCAAATTGAAGAGCCAAGACGTCGCTGTTTTCTGTGGTCCAATAAATACGTGCAGAAGCTCGTTCTGATTGCGACTACGCTGCGTAATCTCGGGTACGGTAGTAGCAATCGGTTCCAGGTTTGTTGACACGCCACTAGCTTGAGCCTCTCCTTCGGGCGCAAAGGCAGTTGCCGTTGAAAGTTCCTTGGGTTTCGGATATTCGTCATGGGCGCGTACAGCTGTACGCTTGTGGTTGGGTCGGGCTTCTCGTGTCACGTTGCCTCCGTATTCTGCCAGTTTGTGAGCGCGATCCTGAGGCGCAATCCGAGTGTAAGCTGTGCCGCGAAGGATGCTAGCGCCACGCTCAGAAAACGTTCGTCATCGAGCACAAACTCGATCGCGGTCAGGGCCAGCAAGAAGATTCCGATAGCGACGAGGTGAGCTTGTACCAGCGCTCGATAATCGCGAAGAAAGACAAGGCACGCGTTCATGTTCCCGAACGCGACAACTACGCATGAACCGCACATTAGCGCCACGACACCGGCGGCATTTTCCGGCTCAGCAATTAACGCATAGAGGCTGAGTAGAGCGCCAGTACTGATTGCCCATAAAAGGTTAGTTTTGCATCCAGATCGGGTCGCTTGGTAGATCGCTTCGGAACTTTTGGGGTCGGGACTCGCCCGCATCACGAGCGGGACGCGGGCGTTTCTTAGCATGAACGGAAATGTCAGAATAAGTGAGAATCGGCTGTACATGACAAGCTCTGCTAATTGGTCGCCGGCGAAGAAGTAGCGAGAGGCCGCCGCCTCTTTCCAGCCGAATACCACAACCAGTAGCGATACTACCGCTCCTACGGCCAGTGATGCCGCTTCGATCTCCGCCTTTCGGGTCTCGAAACGGCGCCATGCTGCGAATGCCACCGCCACCACAACGCAGAAGGCCGTGACGATCACTGGTAACCCGCTGAATCCCACCAGGCAGACCGCTAACACTCCAATGTAGAGGCTCGGTGCCTTGAGGAAGTAAAAGGTGGTGAAGCGTCCCTTGAGACGCCCCGCCTCCGCAATCGCGAGCGAGCAAAGCACCGCGGCGGCCGCTAGCGCTACTTGCCACGTGCGATCAACGAAATAAAGCGCAATCGCACTGAAGAAAAGGGTCGAAATCACCAGCGCGTAGGCGGTCCTGTAACCGGAACTCACCACCACCTTGTTTCCGGTCGTTTCGCAACTCGGTAGGTACACGTCCACTCCAAGCTTCACTGTTGCAACCAGCAGTGCCGTATCCGTTAAAGTCCTGAAAAATGTCAGCTCAAGCGCTTCGGGAGCAAAGTAGCGTACACCGATCACAGTCAGTAACGGCAGAGCGAGGGCGGAAAGACGGGTGGCACCTTGAAGGACTAGTGAATGAAGCTCGCTATAGTTCGCCAGCCGCTCAAGTCGACCCTTCATCGATGGGTTGCCGAGCGGCCAGCGACGTCTGACTGTGTGAAAGGGAGCACAAGTGGTTCGGCAAACGTCGACACGTCTGCGGTCGACTTTGCCACCCGATCCAGTTGGACACCGAGCAGGTGCTCGATTCGTTCGCGATCGTTCCGTATATCGAGCTCTGTGATGGGGCGTGTTGTCGGCCCGAGCGACGCGCAAATCTGTTTGACCGAGTAAAGGTGCTTGTCTTTGCGGGTTGACGAGGCGATTAGTTCTAGGTAGCAGATAAATTCCTCGGGAGTAGTCAGATAATGAAGCGGGGGGCAAGAGGCAAGTAGGACTGCCTTCGCCACGCTTGTCGGATTGCGCACCTTCTTGTTGTAGAAGGAAGTCATGCGATCGATATGTGGACGGCACATAACGAAGACCCGCTTGCCATCAAATAGCGGCGGGCGTCGAAGGTCGAACGTGCGGACGTCTCCAACGCACTGCCGTATCGATGATGATCCGGCAAGTGGAGTCAGCACAAGTATCCAGTCATCTCGGTCCACATAGTGAATGCGGGTGTTGGGCTTGTTTAGACCGAATCGTGCGGCCAAACGTGCACCGAGAAACACAGTACGGTAGTACCATCCGCCAGGGGTTAGCGAACGAGTACGCAGATTATGGATCACGAGCGGATCACCGACGAGCCCGGGCCCGAGGCCGCTAGAACCGTTCTTTGGACGGTGCGGGTTCTCCGGTACATCGTGTCGAAGGTGAACCGTTCCTCGAATAGGGTTCGTCCCCGCTTACCCATGAGGCGCGCGCCTTCCGGGTCGTCGATAAGGCCGGAGATCGCTCCTCTGACGCCGTCTATGTCGCCTCGTGCCACCACTAGGCCGGTTACTCCTTCCTTCACCGCCTCGCGCGAGCCACCGACGTCCGAGACGATGACCGGTAGGGATGCTCGCATGGCCTCTAGGGTTGAGCGCGGAAAACCCTCCCAGTTCGAGATGAGCGCAAAAGCGTCGGAACTTGCGAGAACTCCGGCCACGTCATCCGTCTCACCGACGAAGTCGACGCGATCAGCGATGCCGCACTCATGAGTCAGAGCCTGCAGCGCAACTCGATCGGGACCCTCTCCGACGAGACTCAGCACCCATCCGTCCAAGAACGACAGGGCACGAAAAAGAGTCGGATGGTCCTTCTGCCTGTCCAGCCGCCCGACCATCACAAGTCGCATGGGACCGCCTGCGTCGCGTCCGCTGGAACGCGGTTCGCCCCGATCGTGACGGCCGTTGTGCACTGTGACCATGTTTGTGCCGTCGAAACCCTCCTTGATAGCAAGCCGACGATCGGCTTCCGACACGCATATGATTTGTGCGGAGCTTCGCTGCAGACGACGTTCGATCAGGGCGTACACATGTCGACTCCGAGTCCCGACACCCTCGGCGAACGCCCAGCCGTGGGCTGTGAATAGCGCGGGGATTCCAAGCATACGGCAGGCTAGCCGGCCGAGAATCCCTGCCTTACTAGAATGCAGTGAGACTAAATCGGGTGCAGCTTTGCGAAGGTGCAAAGTCAGCGAGAGGAGAGCATGAAGATCGTGAAGCGGGTGCAAAGAGCGTTTCAGCGCTCCCACGCGGGTGAAGGGGATGCCGCGAGATGACAACACATCGGGAAGTCGTTCTCCCCGTCCGCATAAAACATGCGCCTGATGGCCCTCTTCCAATAGTGCTCCAGCCATCTCGACAACGTGTGTCTGGGCGCCGGCCATGGTATCCGCACGGGTGACGATGAAAATGATTTTCAATGAAGGATTTCCAATCGGATTCCGCATACGCGCGGTGGTCGAAGGGGCGGTGTCTATCATTAATCGACACGTCAATTGAGCCAGGCGTTGCGGCCGCGTTGTCGGTGTGGTCTCGCCACTGGCCTCGGGCAACTTGTGTTACGGGGGACCGGAGGCGAGCCGGGCTCGTTTCGAATGCGATTGACGTCGAGCCGAACGACCCGCGCGGGCACGCACTACATCGGGCGCGACTGTCGTGGCGAGAAAAAATACTAACGCGGGGTATCGAACCCGTAAGACGTTGCCGTAATTAAATGCGAAAAGTGCTTGGAGAAGCATGTAGGCCATCGCGCATGCAAATAGTAGACGAGCTTCGGGATGCTTCCAGGCGGCGCGAAGTGCTAATGCCGCCACGAAACAGAAGATCGTCGATTCTCCGAACGCGAGCAAATCGAGTTGGCCGCGTATTTCGAACGGAAGCGGCGCGACAAACGAAGCGACCGCTTGAATCGGGTACCTAACCGGAAACGGGTACGAGAACAGTGATCCGCCCAGAATGTGGCTGCCTGAACCATCTCCTCCAAGCCGTCGCGCGTTCCTGAGCTCGTTGAAGCTAATCATGGCCTCAATGTTGCCTGCGGCCGATCCGGTCGTGCCGATTCCAAAGGCGAGCGGCATAACGAGCAGAGCGGCGTAGATTCCGGCAAGCCCCACGATTCCGATCACGATCTTCTGCTTTCTAGTTCCTCCGAAAAAAAGCCGCAGCCCTGCGAATCCCGCGATGATAAGTGAAAACTCGGGTCTAATTCCGATGGATAATATTGACAAACCCATGCAAAGCAGCACGAACTGTTGGCGACCTAAGTTTAATGCGCCTATCGCCACGATCACGGCGACGAAATTAATTAGCGGATCGCGAAGTCCGAAGATCGCGTAGTGGTAATACGAGGGAAACATCGAGAAGAGAAACAGTTGCCAGCTCGCCTTGACCCCAAAGAGGTACTGCGCCCCAAGCATAAACACAAACGCCTGCATGCCAATGTTGAGGCCGTGGGCGGAGTATTCGTAGTCTAGGACGGCAATCGGGATCCACGCGAGAATGTACTGGACGAAAAAGGTCAGCGTGAACCGACCTTCCTTGTACATGTCGTACGAAACGAAAGAGGCGACCTTTTCGTCGATGAAAGCGCTTGAGTCGTTGAAGACCGAGAACAGGATAAGAGCCGTAAGCATCACGAGCCCGTATATCAACGACCGGATGTTTATCCGTCCAAAAATATACAGCGCTGCGCAGAAAAAACAGAAATATCCGCCCGCTATAAGATATTTCACGAACACTCCTCAGTTGTCTGACGGCTGCCGAGGCTCGGATATAAGTGACGACCCCGACTGCCTTCGCCTTCCCGCCATTCGCCCGAAATCCTGCTTCGGAGACCGTCAGTGGCAAGCACTCTGCTCCATCCACTCCCTGACACCGCAGTGAGCCCGCCCTTGACCGCGTTGTCTGGTACAGACAACGCGTGGCCTTGACAAGCTTCACGCTTCAGCCAAATCGCCTGTATGCAAATGGTCTGCATGGGTTTAAAAAGTCAGCAGTGGAGTTGTGAGGAAGGCCGGTCGAGGTAAGGCGACCACCTTCCGCATATTTTTCGGCCAGATGTTTTGTAAAACGGCGAACTCGTCGGTACGAACGGCAGGATGCTGCACATTATGTTCTCGCGCGCAAGCAGCCGGACGTCTCCGATTCCATCGGCAGCGAATAATAATTGAGGGCTGTCCATGCGAGTCTTATTCGCCACGCCAGTCGTTATCGCACCGAACGGCCTGTCGGTCGAGCCGCACCGGGCCCGCGACGGGGCGCAACGGCGTTTGATCCCCAACGCGCCGCGGCAACACTTGCGTACCGCTCGAGGTCCGAGTCAGTCGTTTTCTGAAGTCTGATAGGAAATAGCTCAAAGGCAATGGAACAGGCATCTCAGTTTGCTCGAGCTGGACTTGTATTCAAGTCAATCGCGAGTGCGGCGGTGTTGTTCATCTTCATTTTGTTATATTGCGTCAACATTGGTCGCCGTGCTGCTCGTGCCGTCGCTCGTATGGCTCGACACACTCCTTCGCGCGGTGGTCTTGTGGTAGGTGAACGCTTAGACTTGCACTGAACATCCGAAACGTTCAATCATAGGCGCGGGAACACGATCAGGAGCGCTGAGACCATGTCAGTTGTGCCGCTGCTATCGTATCACTTGCGCGTTTGGGAAGCGTTGACTGATGGTGGCGAAGACCGCGGTTTTGTGGAGGGAACGTCACGGAGACTTTCTTTGGCACGCGGGTTGTTCGATGTCAAGTTCGGGTCGTCGATAGTCTACATCTTCGGCTGCCGAAGAATTGGACGGTTTCCTCGGCATGCCGCCTCAATAAATCGCGTGGGTCTTCCGGATTCCGTGTGGGTGTCGTAGCCTTCGGGCATGCGCGATAGAGATCTGTACCAGACGATCCTTGGCATCGTCGAGCCGTGGTCGGTCACCGATGTTGACCTGAAGTCGGACG